>Ga0209694_1000101_pt1 | contig 158386 bp, 157 predicted proteins | sample GluameincwithD2O_FD_187499 | JGI IMG/M metagenome (GOLD analysis project Ga0209694, IMG submission 187499) | Mouse cecum microbial communities from Vienna, Austria - Glucosamine amended microcosms incubated with D2O (SPAdes) (version 2) | ecosystem: Host-associated > Mammals > Digestive system... | reverse complement strand
AAGGAGCCGTCGATATGGGAATTGATCTATATGAACATAATGAGTCTGCATATCAGGCGGCTCTTCGTATGTTGGAGACTGCAGGGAAAGCAGCAATTGTACACCCTACGGGGACGGGGAAATCTTTCATCGGTTTCAAATTATGTGAGGATTTCCCGGATAAAAGGATTTGCTGGCTCTCGCCGTCGGAATATATTTTCAAGACACAAGTGGAGAATCTCTTATCAAGTGATGGATGCCCTGAGGAGAAGCGAGAGAATCGATTGAAAAATGTCAGTTTCTATACTTATGCAAAGCTGACGGTTATGCCGGATGTGGAGCTTAAGGAGATTTGCCCGGATTATATCATACTGGATGAGTTCCACCGCTGCGGCGCAAAGGTCTGGGGGCAGGGAGTGCAGAACTTGCTGTCTATATATCCTGGCGTGCCGGTGTTAGGGCTTTCTGCCACAGCGATCCGATACCTGGATGATCAACGGGATATGTCGGATGAATTATTTGACGGGAATGTTGCTTCGGAGATGACACTTGGCGAAGCGATCGTGCGGGGGATCTTGAATCCGCCGAAATATGTGCTGTCTGTGTATTCTTATCAGAAGGAGTTAGACCAATACCAGAGGCGGATAGAGACGGCAAAGAATAAGGCTGTCCGTGATGAAGGCGAGAAGCAGTTGGAAGCATTGCGCCGTGCTTTGGAACAGGCGGATAGATTAGATGAGATCTTTCATAAGCATATGAAGAACCAGACCGGGAAATATATTGTTTTCTGTGCGAATTACGAACACATGACAGAGATGATCGGGAAGGCGCCCGAATGGTTTGCAAAGGTAGATGATAAGCCGCATATTTATACCGCATATTCCGACGATCCGGAGACGGACAAAGCATTTAGGGATTTTAAAATAGATGAGAGCGATCACCTGAAACTGTTATATTGCATTGATATGCTCAATGAAGGCGTGCATGTGAAGGATGTGGAAGGTGTGATCCTGCTTCGTCCCACCGTATCGCCGATCGTCTATAAGCAGCAGATCGGACGAGCGTTATCGGCAGGTAAGAAGACGGATGCGGTTATCTTTGATATTGTACTGAACATTGAGAATCTGTATAGTATTGGGACCATTGAAGAAGAGATGAAGGCTGCCGTGTCTTACTATCATTATCAAGGACGTGAGGATGAGATCGTGAATGAGCGCTTCGAAGTGACGGATGAGGTGCGTGATAGTATATCGCTCTTCGAGAAGTTAGAGGAAACATTGACTGCTTCGTGGGATCTGATGTATGAATGTGCCGGAAAGTATTACAGGGAGCATGGGAACCTGGAAGTGCCGGTGAAATATCAGACAGAAGAAGGGTATGGGCTTGGACAGTGGATACTGACACAGCGAAGAGTTTATGCAGGTGAGAAATACGGTGCCCTGGGGGAAGAACGTATCCGGAAATTAGAGCGGATCGGGATTGTCTGGAGTAGCTTCAGGGATCTTGCGTGGAAGCGGTATTTTGAAGAAGCATGTGAATATTACAGGAAGCATGGAAACCTGAATATCACGGCGAATGAAGTAACTGCGTCGGGGTTGCGGCTTGGCGCATGGATCAGTAAGCTTCGGACATATCGGAAAAGCGGGATTCAGAAACGGTATCTGACGGAAGAAAGAATACAGGCGCTTGACAAGATCGGGATGGTGTGGGATGTACCGGATTACCTGTGGGAAGAGAATTATGCGGAATGCCTGCAGTACTATCGTGAACATGGGAATCTGGATATTCCGAATGCCTATTGTTCGCAGAATGGATTGAAGATCGGCGGATGGATTCGCAGACAGAGGATGCTTCGACGGGGATTGACGAAGGGAGCAGAGCTTACTCAGGAACAGATTGCCCGGCTTGATGAGATCGGGATGGCTTGGAAGACGAAACCAGAGCAGAAGTGGGACAAAGGTTACGCAGAAGCAAGGACTTACTATGAAGTTCATGGAGATCTGAATGTCCGCTTCTCTTATGTGAGTCCGTCCGGTTATAAATTGGGTGGTTGGCTTGCTGACCAGCGAGAAAAAGGAAAAGCGAAACTTCCGGAAGAACGCCAGAAAAAGCTTGACGAGATCGGGATGGTCTGGGTGAAGCCGGATCCCTGGGAGTTCAGGTATCAGCTTGCGAAGGAATATTATGAGTCATATGGGAATCTGAATGTCCCTTCAAAATATCGGGCGGAAGGTGTATGGCTTGCGAAATGGCTCAATGAACAGAAGCAGATCTATGCCGGGAAACGGGAAGGAAAAGTCCTGCGGAAAGATCAGATAGAGAGATTGGAAGCGATCGGGATCCACTGGAATGGACGGAAGATTGTGCAAGGTTGCGTATGGTATGTCGCGCGGGTGCGTGCCGGTTCTGAGGATCGTGTAAGGCAGCGATGCCGGGGACAGATGTGTCCGAGGCTGATTACGGATTGCTATGTCTTTCGCTATGAAGAGAAGAGACACGTCCAGGGTGAGTGGGTGTTACAGGAGAAAATTTTATTTCCCGGATATGTATTTCTGGTCGCCGGGAAAGCAGATAGGAAAAAGAGCGAGACAGAAGAAGCAGAGTATGGAAAGTGTCTGGAGCAAGAATTAAGAGACATGGAAGGTGCGATAGGGCTTCTGAAGGTTGAAGGCGAACTGGTTGTGCTGAACGATGAAGAAGTGAACCTTCTTCAGACATTCGGCGGGCATGGACAGAGAGTGGGGTTATCGGAAGGTGTGATAGAGCACTCGAAGATCAGAGTGTACTCGGGACCGCTTGTAGGGAAAGAAAAGTATATCAGGAAGATTGACCGGCATAAGCGGAGAGCCGTGTTGGAAATGCCGATGTTTGGCGGGACGAAAAGAGTACAGGTGGGGCTTGAGATTGTGTCGAAGTCGTGACGCGGCATTCGCAGGCATCTGCTGAGATGAGAATCATCGTTTAAATATATTTTTACAAAATACTTTATAAAAACTCTTGCAGCAGGGGCACTTGAGTTTTGAGAAGTATGACATATCTGGGATCCGAAGTATTTTTATATAGATATCATGTTGTCGTGGATGTTTTATGCGTCGCCGAAGTTGCGGGCATGAACATATAAGATATTTGATATGATGTCTGGTAGAAAAAAGGATTGAAAACTATGGCTATAAGAAATGTACTTATAGGTATGGGTGGCGAAGCATATCCTTTTTTATTCTATTTAATTAGTTTGATGAACTTCCATAACTTATCAGCATTATAATTGGTACTATGTTATCAGCAAGGATTGTGGCAGCCGTGCAAAAGATATGGAAGAGAAGGGAGGAGCGCCGGTGTATTATGTGATACAGGTCGTTTCTGGGATGGAGGATAAGGTGAAGGAACAGATTGAAGTCATGGTTGAGAAAGAATTATACGATGATTGCTTCTACCCCATCCGCCATGTAAAGAAGAAGATACGGGGAGAATGGAAAAAGCTGCGTGAAAAGTTGCTTCCTGGATATGTGTTTATTGTAAGCAGCGATATTGAGGAACTGTATCTGAGGTTAAGGTATGTACCGGCATTCACGAAGCTGCTTGGAAAAGATGGCGGACAGTTTGTTCCGCTGCCAGAGCATGAAGTAGAATGGCTTAAGAAGATCACAGGTTCGACAGGCAGCCATATGGAGGCAGGACTCTCCCAGATATTCGTATCGGAGGAAGACGTGGTTACCATCTTGTCGGGACCTTTGAAAGATATGGAAGGATATATTAAGAAGATTGACCTGCACCGGCGGATTGCAAAGGTGGAGGTTGATTTTATGAATCAGAAGACACTGCTCCATCTTGGGATTGAGATGATAGAGAAGAAAGAAGAGTAAAGGGAGGCAAATACAGATGGAGAAGAGAGAGATTTCTTTTTCACCGCCGGATATCACAGACTTGGAGATAGCAGAGGTAATCCGGACATTGAAAAGCGGATGGATCACGACGGGTCCTAGGACGAAGCTGTTCGAGAAGAAGATTGCCGCATACTGCGGAACAGGGCGTGCAGCAGCATTGAATTCTGCTACGGCATGTCTGGAGGCAAGCCTAAGGCTGCTGGGAATCGGCAGAGATGATGAAGTCATTGTTCCAACATATACTTATACGGCGTCCGTAAGCCCAGTTTGTCATGTGGGAGCGAAGCCTGTAATGGTGGACGTGGCGCCGGGCGCTTATGAGATGGACTATGATGCCATGGAACATGCGATTACCGAGAAGACCAAAGCAATCATTCCGGTAGATCTGGGCGGGGTGATTTGTGATTATGAGAAGATTTTTGAGATCATAGAGAGAAAGAAAGCGCTGTTTTCTCCTTCGAATAAGCTACAGGAAGCGATAGGGAGGATAGTCGTAATTGCTGATAGCGCGCATGCATTTGGCGCGAAGAAACTAATTGGAGGAAGCTGGAAGAGGTGCGGGGCAATCGCAGACTTTACCAGCTTCTCTTTTCACGCGGTGAAGAACCTGACGACTGCGGAAGGAGGCGCGCTGACATGGAGGAAGATAGAAGGAATAGAAGATGAGTGGATCTATCGGCAACTCATGCTTTTGTCTTTGCACGGGCAGTCGAAAGACGCGTTGGCGAAGAACAGGACCGGAGCCTGGGAATACGATATTCTCTTCCCGGGATATAAGTGGAATATGACGGATGTTATGGGAGCGATCGGATTGAAACAGTTGGAGCGGTATCCGGATATCCTGAAAAAAAGGTGCAGAATCATCGAAACATATGATAAAGCTTTCCGGCCACTGGGGATTCAGGTAAGGAAGCACTTCGACAAGGGGCAGGCGTCCAGCGGGCATCTGTATCTGATGCGGATCCCAGGAATCGGAGAGACGGAAAGGAACCGGATCATCAGCCTGATGGCGGAAGAAGGGGTTGCGTCAAATGTGCATTATAAGCCGCTGCCAATGCTGACGGCGTATAAGGAACTTGGATTTGATATGAAAGACTATCCGAATGCGTACCGTCAGTATGAGAATGAGATTACACTGCCGTTACATACCTGCCTAAAGAATGAAGATATAGAGTATATTATTACGAAAGTAGTTGAAGTAATACGAAGAGTTGGAGAATTGGATCATGCGGTTTAGGGACTGGGATGATATCCCGGAATTCATGCAGAATGACAGTGTGAAAATGTATTATGAGATATTGGAAAAGAAACGTTTTAGCCTGAAGGTGAAGCGTTTTTTTGATGTTATGATGTCGTTCGTCCTGATAATTCTTCTCTCCCCGGTTTTTGCGGTTCTATCCGTGTGGATCAAACTGGACAGTAAAGGACCGGTTTTTTACAGACAGGAGAGGATTACACAGTACGGACGAAAATTCAGGATCTTCAAATTCCGAACCATGGTATTGAATGCAGACCAGAGAGGTTCCCTGGTCACGGTCAGGCACGATCCAAGGATTACTAGTGTCGGAGAGAAGATACGGAAATGCAGGTTAGACGAACTTCCGCAATTATTCAATATATTTATAGGTGATATGAGTTTTGTGGGAACCAGGCCGGAGGTCTCCAAATATGTAGACAAATATAGTGATGAGATGAAAGCGACGCTTCTTCTGCCGGCGGGAGTCACTTCGGAAGCGAGTATCAGATATAAAGATGAGGACAGGCTTCTGGAAGAAGCAGAAGATCTCGATGCTGCTTATATAAGCAAAGTCCTGCCGGAAAAGATGAAGTGGAATCTGAAATATATAAAAGAAATCGAATTATGGAAAGAACTTCAAGTGATGATACGAACTGTATTGTCGGTTGGTTCATAATTAGTTAATTGCAAAAGGGGTTTAGACTATGTGCATAGATTCTGACGAAAGCAGACCTAAGGTATCTTTGATTATTATTGCGTTAAATGAAGAAAAGGCACTTCCTGATTTGATTTGCAGCATAAAAAATCAATCGTATGACCATAAGAAAACAGAAGTTATTTTTGTAGATAGTATGAGTACGGATCGTTCCAGAGAGATTATGGATGAATTTATCAGGGAGAATGATTTTTGGCGTGTAATAGGCAGAAAGAATCCGAAGGTTATCCAGGCGGGCGGGTGGAATACGGCGCTTGATTGCGCGGATGGAGATATTATAATCCGGCTTGACGCCCATGCATATCTTCCGGAGGATTTCGTTGAAAGAAATGTGAAATGCATAGAGGAAGGCCATGAAATCTGCGGCGGAAAAGTGAAAAACCAAATTGCTAATGAATCGGCATGGTCAGCCATTATCAATGTGGCGGAAAATTCTATGTTTGGCGGAAGCGTGGCGGCTTTTCGCCATAAGGATACGGTGGGATATGTGCCTACGCTTGCTTTTGCGGCTTATAAAAGGGAAGTATTTGAAACGGTTGGAAGATTTAATGAAAACCTTCTCCGTACGGAAGATAATGAAATGCATTATAGGATGCGACAGGCAGGATATCGCCTTTTTTATAATCCGGAGATTCTGTCATTCCGGGAAACAAGGCCGACTTTGAGAAAATTACTCCATCAAAAGTATATGAATGGCTATTGGGTTGGTCTGACTATAAGTGTCTGTCCGGGATGTCTGTCTATATATCATTTGGTTCCGTTAGGATTTGTCCTTGCGGGCACTATTGCGGGGTTGTTGATGTGTATCGGTATCTGGCAGTTGTCTGCCTTACTGTGGGGTGCATATCTTCTGGTAACGGTTATTATGAGCCTTTTTGCTGTGTTTGGGGAACGTCGTTTCAATGTATATTATTTTCTGCTTCCCATTCTGTTTCTATTGCTGCATGTAGGATATGGCATAGGGACTCTGACAGGAATCATACGGATACCGAGATGGAAAAAATCTTTGAAAGATTGTCATAATTGAGGAATTAAATCATGAAGAATTTCTTAAAGAAACTAAAGAGAGTGAAATTAAAAGATCTGATCCAGGTCTGGAAATTACCGGTGGCCATCTTGCCTGCCGTCATATACCGAAGGATACATAAGGATCTGTGGATCATATGTGAAGACGAGATGGAAGCGCGCGATAACGGATATTGGTTCTTTAAGTATCTGCGCGAGAATCATCCCCGGCAGGAATGTGTATATGCGATTAACAGTAGATCCGTAGATTATGATAAGGTCAGGAAGCTTGGGAGAACCGTAGAATACGGTTCCCTTATGCACTGGATCCTTTATCTGGCGTCCACGAAGAAGCTCAGCAGCCAGAAGGCCGGTAATCCGAATGCGTCTGTTTTTTATTTTCTGGAAGTGTATGGAATACTGCGGGATAAGAGGATATTCCTGCAGCATGGGATTACGGTCAGTGACTTAGACTGGCTCTATTATGGTTATACGAAGATGGCGAGATTCGTCTGCGGCGCATATCCGGAGTACCGATTTGTAGAAGACAGATTCGGATATCCCAAAGGAAATGTGCTGTATACAGGTTTTTGTCGGTTTGACCATCTGCACGGTTATCAGAGGGATCCGGGATTGATCTTAATCATGCCAACGTGGCGGGAATGGATTGCGGACGAAGACCAGAGACTGCCCGTGTATGAGGGAACCAGGGAGATTCCGAAGACAAACTATTTTAGGCAATGGAGCGCGTTTATCAATGATGAAAGGCTGGATGAACTGGCACGGGAGTACGGCGTGCATTTTGTATTCTATCCGCATCGGAATATGCAGAAGTATATGGAATACTTCCCAAAGGGAAGAGAGGCCATATCCATTGTCTGCAGTAAAGATTGGGATATTCAGGAATTGCTTAAGAGGGCGTCGCTTATGGTTACGGATTATTCCAGTGTTTTTTTCGATTTTATCTATATGAAAAAACCAGTCGTATTCTTCCAGTTTGATTATAAGCATTTTAGAAAGAGGCAGTATAAAGAGGGGTACTTTAATTATAAGGATAATCCCTTCACAGATCGGGCGACTAAGGCAGAAGATCTCTTTCCGTTAATGAAAAAATATATTGAGAACGATTATAAGGTTTCAGATTCCTATCTGCAATCACATGAAGAGTATTTTCGGTTATATGATACGAATAATTGCGGGAGAGTGTATGAGGCGGTAAAACATGTATGAAGATAAGAGGATCAATATAGCGTTTGAAGGTATGACGAGTAATAAGGGAGGAACGGAGACCTTTATCATCAATGTGTACAATAAATTAGACAAATCCAGATTCAAAAGCTATTTTATTGCATATGAAGAAAAGATTGCGTATGAAGAGTATCTAAGAGAATCCGGAGCGGTCGTTGTTCATCTTACGTCCCGGTATGAAAGCCCGGTGGGGTTTTGCAGCGCCCTGAGGCAGTTTTTTAAAGGATATAGGGTGGATATAATCTGGGCGCACAAGACGACTCTGAGTTCCTGCGAATCCCTTATGATTGCAAAATTATATCATGTGCCGGTGCGGATTATTCACGGGCACAGTTCGGATAATATGGGGAACAGCCTGACGGCTCTTCTACATAGTATGAACAGAGTGTACATTCGATATCTTACAACAGAACAGTTTGCCTGCTCTGAACTGGCGGCGAAGTACTTTTTCGGAAAGCACAAGGCAAAGATTATCCGAAATGCCCTGGATCTGGATCAATTCAGATATAATCCCGAGGTTCGCGAAGGTATCCGTGAGACGTTGGGATGCTCGGGAAAAAAGGTGATCGGACATGTCGGGCGGTTCGGGGCGGAGAAAAACCATGCGAAACTTATCCGGGTATTTGAGAAAATACACGTCAGGGATGATAATACGAGGCTTGTGTTGTGCGGAGACGGCGAGGAACGAAAGAATATTGAAAAGTTGATCCGTCATTATAATCTTGAGGGCAGCGTGTGTCTGGTAGGAAATGTTGACAATGTCAATGAGATCCTTCAGGGAGTAGATATATTCGTTATGCCGTCTCTGTTTGAAGGGCTGCCATTTGCGTTACTGGAAGCGCAGACTTGCGGTCTGAAATGTGTGGTGTCAGACACGGTAAGCAGGGAGTCCGATGTATTAGGATGGAACGAATTTTTACCCCTGGATGCGTCCGATGAGATCTGGGCAGACGCGGTATTGCAGGTGGATCTTAATTATGACCGAGAACAAGGATACAAGACCATGAAAGATAAGGGATACGGCGTAGAAGAGAATATAAGATTTATTGAAAAAATAGTACTGAAGGAAGAAAGCAATGTCTGATAAATATAGGAAGTTTGAACAGCTGAAAGTAATGAACATAATCTTGTCGCATAAAGTGCTTGCCTTTTTTTACGGAATATTTATATTTTTATATCAATTAAAATTTTTTGAAGAATGTATTACCGTGGTCCATCCTATTTTAATCGTATGGGCTTTTTTCATTGCAGTATATGACATCTTTGTCAGAAAGATCTGGCGGGTTATTCCACTATGGCAGCCGTTGGTATTATTCGTTCTATCGGCGGGGATTACAGGAATATTAACAAGAGAAGCAGGAATTGTTTTAAATATCAAGGTATGGGTTATGGTGACGCTGCCTTTATCTGCCTTTTACCCGGTATGCTTATTAGAGAAAAAGGAGAAGCGGACAGAAGCGTTACTGCATTCGCTGAGCGGGGCGGCGGTCGTAATGTGTATTTCATCCATAGTATCTTTATGGATGTACGCCGTCCGCTTTTCACAAAAAGTAACGTTTATGGGGATTACCCAGAGTATCGGGATCAGCCATTATGTTCCAGAGGATCCGTCGTCGGCCGTCATACTTTACGGAATCTATAAAGACACGAATTACGCGGCAAGTTATGCAGTGGTCTTTATCGTCTATAGTCTGATGCTGCTAGCTTTCTGCCGCCGGGGCGGATATCAGGAACAGTGGAAGAATCAGGCGGCGCGTATATTCGCGGTCGTTAACCTTATTGTGCAGATCTTATACTTCCCTTTGGCCAATTCAAGGGGCGGCTGGGTTTCTATGTGTGTCTCGATTTTTATAGTGATGTTCCTGTATGTTTTCTGTAATTGGCAGAAGCAGAGAAAGATCTGTGTGAAAGTTCTTCTCTCTCTGGCAGGATCTATAGCGGCTGTTTTTCTTTGCGGTCTTATTCTTCTTGTATCCCGCACGGGTATGAGCGCGGTATCAATGAAAATAGAGTCTGGCAGATTAGATAAGCAGCAGGAAAAGCAGATTGCAGATAAGACGTTGAATAAAAGTAAAAAAGAAGTAAAAGGGGAGAATCAGAATAATGCCGATGAAAATAACCATGTAAAAGAGAATCCGGCAAATCCTACAGACAGCCGGATGGATTCGGAAAGTGTATCTGAAAAGAATTCCGCAGATACATCACAGGCAGCGGAAGATTCTTTCAATAAGCAGAATGCAGAGATCGGGGCAGGACGGATCGAAATCTGGAAGGATGCGCTTAAGTTATTTAAGAACCGGCCGTTCTGGGGAGAAGGGTCAGGGAACAATGTCTATTATGCAAAAAAGTATTCACCGGACGGAAGGATCGCTCTTTTTGGGAAGATGATCCATAACAGTTATTTAGATTTGCTGGTAGATTATGGAATCATCGGAACGGTATTCCTTCTGTCCTTCTGGGTGGGATGTATGGCGGCTGTTCTGAAGCATCTTCTTTGGAAAAAGAAGGAACTCAGTATTTTCGCGTATTTTTGTATGGTAAATATACTGATGGGGGCAGGCGGCGCTTTTCTTCTGAGTTACCTTTTTGTCAACATGACGGCTATGTATTTCCTACTGCTTGTGAGCGTGGGGTATTTGATGTCAGAATGTGTCCCGGATCTGCAGGAAAGAGAAGATGGAGCGGTATTCCGGGAGGAGAAGAGATAGATGAAGAAGATATTGACGGTTACAATACCATCCTATAATGTGGAAAAATTCCTTGAACAGACGTTGGAGTCTTTTATCGATGAACAGATCATGGAGGACATAGAGGTGCTTGTCGTGGACGACGGTTCCAGGGACAGGACGGCCGGGATTGGGAAGAAATTTGCCGAAGCATATCCGGATACGTTCCGGGTGATTTCGAAAGAGAACGGAGGACATGGTTCGACGATCAACAGGGGGATTGCGGAGGCGTCGGGAAGATATTTTAAGGTCGTAGACGGAGACGACTGGGTGTCTACTGACGGTTTAAGAGAGTTGGTGGTCTCTCTTAAGGCATGTAAGGCAGATTATGTATTTACGAATTACTATGAAGTAGATGACGTGACAAAAGAAAAAAGGGCAGTTTCTTTTCAAGGAATCCCGGAAGACCAGGAGTTTTCTTTTGATAAGATTGCGAAGACAGCGGAGATCCCGATGCATGCGCTGGTGATTCGGACTGAGTTGCTGCGTGAGAATGGCGTTCGGTTAGACGAACATTCCTTCTATGTGGACATCGAGTATATCTTATACCCGGTGCCGTATGTAGAGAGCGTTGTTTATTATGATATTTTCGTATATATGTACCGGTTGGCGCAGACAGAGCAGAGCGTCAGTATGAAAGGGTATCAGAAGCATATGAAGGATCATCTGAATGTAATCTTTCATACGTTAGATTATATTGATACATATAGGACGAAGAAAAGGGCGGATAAACGGAAGCTCTTTTATATGGAGAAGCGGATTGCCAGGATGGTGAGCACACAGGCAAGTATTTTCACCAGTTTTCCGCTGCGCCAGAAGGGAATCCGCAGACAGTTCAAAGAGTTTGACTGTATGATAAAGGGAAAAAACCAGAGGGTCTATCTGATGTCAGGAAATTACAGCGGTATGCTGCGCCTGCTGCGGCGGACGGGCTTTCATATGTATGCATTCATTGTCATGCTTAGTAGATTATGGAACGCATGGAAAGACGGCAGGAAATGAAGATTCACTCTGTTAAATATAATTTCATAATGAACTTCATCATGACGGCGTCGTCCATTCTATTTCCGCTGATTACATTCCCCTATGTATCCAGGGTGCTCCTTCCGGCAGGAAACGGAAAGATCGCATTCGTCAGTTCCGTGACGGCATATTTTACATTGTTTGCGTCACTTGGGATTCCGACATATGGAATCCGGGCATGCGCCAAGGTACGGGACGACAGGGAGCAATTATCTAAGACGGTTCAGGAGATCCTGATTATTAACTCTGTGACGATGTTGGCTGCCTTTATGGCGTTCTTTTTCTCGATTTTGATGATACCGAAGTTCTATGAGGAGAAAGAGTTATTTTTGATCTATATGGCGGGGATGGCAATGAACCTATTTGCCATGAACTGGCTGTTTAACGCTTTAGAACAATATAGTTATATCACTATCTGTAATCTTGCGGTAAAGACCGTCTCGCTGGCGCTGATGTTTCTGTTGGTAAAAGAAGCGGATGATTATATTCTGTACGGCGGAATTACGGTATTCGCGGGTTCGGCCTCTTATTTGTTTAACTTTATATATGCCAGGCGCTTTATTACATTCCGAAAGAACGGAGTGTATGAGTTCCGGAAACATCTGAAAGCGATTTTGGTATTTTTTGCAATGTCTGCGGCGATCAATGTGTATACGAACCTGGATGTCGTTATGCTTCGGTTCATGAAGGGCAACAGCGAAGTGGGATATTACAATACGGCGATTAAGATCAAGAGTCTTCTTACAACGCTGATTACATCGTTAGGAACGGTCTTGCTGCCCCGGCTGTCTTATTACGCGAAGAAAGAACAGAAGGAGATTTTTTATCAGACGATCTCGAAGGTGGCGAATTTTGTGATGGTGTTTGGTGTTCCGGTGATGTGCTATTTTATGATGTTTGCGAAGGAATCGATTCTTTTGCTGGCGGGGAGGGAATATATGGCTTCGGTTATTCCGATGGTGATCCTCATGCCGACGATCCTGCTGATTGGATTGTCGAACATCACAGGGATCCAGGTGCTGACTCCTCAGGATGAGGAAAAGAAAGTGCTGTATTCGATTCTTTGGGGAGCGGGGGCGGATTTCGTGCTGAACCTGGCGCTGATCCCTCGGTATGCGTCTTCCGGGGCGGCGTTTGCTACGGTGATGGCGGAATGGATCGTCCTGACCGTGCAATGCATCTATCTGCGCAGTATAGTGGGGAATATGATGAAACAGGTCAGCGTAGGGAAGATTGCGGCGGCAGTGTTGCTGGCGGGGATTGCGGGCTTTTGTATAAAGAGGTATTTTGACGCGCATGTGTTTATTACGCTTGCGGTGAGCGCATGTCTGTTTTTCGGGGTATATGGGGCGGCGCTGTTGGGAATGAAGGAGAAGTTCGTATGGGAGACCTTGGAATCCATGTTAAGTACGAGAAGATAAATGCAAAGGAAGGGAAAAGTTATGAAAGTAGTGATTCTGGCAGGGGGATTTGGGACGAGAATCAGCGAAGAGAGCCATCTGAGGCCGAAGCCAATGATTGAGATCGGCGAGAAACCGATCCTCTGGCATATTATGAAAGGCTATTCACACTATGGTTACAATGAATTTATTATCTGCTGTGGATATAAGCAGCATATGATCAAAGAGTATTTTGCGGATTATTATCTTTATAACGGCGATGTGACGTTTGACTTCGGTCATGAAAATAATATGGTTATCCATAATAATGTATCTGAACCATGGAAAGTAACGCTTGTGGATACGGGAATTGGTACGATGACCGGCGGACGGATCAAGAGGATTCAGAAGTATATCGGGGACGAACCGTTTATGATGACATATGGGGACGGCGTTTCAGATATCAATATGAATGAACTGGTCAGATTTCATAGTCAGAAAGGGCAGATTGCGACCTTAACGGCGGTTCATGTAGGGCAGCGGTTTGGGGTTCTGGATATAGATAAGGACAGCAGGGCCATCCGTGCCTTCCGTGAAAAATCCGATGCGGACGGAAGCCGGGTGAGTGCGGGGTTCATGGTATTGGAGCCGGAGATTTTCGGCTATATAGAGGATGATAACACGGTCTTTGAAAAAGAACCGTTGATGCGCCTTGTGGAAGAAGGGCAGCTGAACGCGTACAAGCATAACGGTTTCTGGCAGTGTATGGATACACAGCGGGAGAAGGAGAAACTGGAAGAATTATGGCTATCAGGGAAGGCACCTTGGAAGGTGTGGGAGTAGGCAGATTATGTTAGATCTTGAATTTTATAAGAATAAAAAAGTACTAATAACGGGACACACTGGTTTTAAAGGAGCGTGGCTTAGCCGGATTCTTTACAGGGCAGGCGCTAAGGTTACTGGATATTCATTAAAACCACCGACGGTTCCTAATCTTTATGAATTGATCTCATTAGATAAAAAATTAAATTCAATTGAAGGTGACATTCGTGATATTCATCATTTGAAGAGAGTGTTCGAAGAGATACAGCCAGAGATAGTTCTTCATCTGGCAGCACAGCCAATTGTAATAGATTCTTATAAGGATCCTGTTTACACGTATGAAACAAACGTAATGGGAACCGTGAATGTATGTGAATGTGTCAGACAGAATCCGTGCGTCAGATCCTTTTTAAATGTGACAACAGACAAAGTGTATCATAATAACGAATGGGAATGGGGATATCGGGAGTGTGATCCTTTGGATGGATATGATCCATATTCTAACAGCAAGTCTTGTTCTGAACTTGTGACCCATAGTTATATCAATTCATTCTTTGATCATATGGATGTAGCGGTATCGACAGCCCGGGCGGGGAATGTGATTGGGGGAGGGGACTTCGCTAATAACCGGATTATTCCGGATTGTGTGCGTGCAGCATTGAAAGAGGAAGATATCATTGTTCGGAATCCATATTCAACGCGCCCATATCAACATGTGTTAGAGCCGTTAGCTGCTTATCTGATGATTGCTAAAGAGCAATATAAGGATAAAAAATATTCGGGATTTTACAATGTAGGTCCTGACGATTGTGACTGTATATCAACAGGTGAGTTGGTAGAATTATTCTGTAATGCGTGGGGAAATGAATTAAGATGGATAGATAAATCTACAGAAAATTTTCACGAAGCAAATTTTCTTAAATTGGATTGTTCGAAGATGAAAAGTACTTTTGGATGGCATCCGCGATGGCATGTGGCAGAGGCTGTAAAATATACGGTCGAATGGGCAAAAAGATATCGAGATAAGAATGATATAGTTGCGTGTATGGACAGGCAAATAGAAAATTTTTTTAATTAATACGTTAGGAGAATCGACTATGGTTGCAAATAAATCTGAACAAACAGTAAAAGATGAGATCTTAAATTTAGTGAAAGAATATTGTAATATTTATCATTGTCAAAAGAGAGAATTTTATGAGGGGGGGAGAATTCCATATGCTTCCAGAGTCTATGATAGTGCGGAAATGGTAAATCTTGTTGACAGCGCTTTGGAATTTTGGCTTACTTCCGGAAGGTATACCATTGAATTTGAGAAGAAATTAGGTGAATATTTGGGTGTAAAATATTGTGCGCTTGTAAATTCCGGATCTTCCGCAAATCTGAATGCATTTATGGCATTAACTTCCCCTCTTTTAGGGGAACGTAGGATTGATCGTGGGGATGAAGTAATTACAGTTGCCGCCGGATTTCCAACTACGGTAACGCCGATTATTCAATACGGCGCAGTTCCTGTTTTTGTAGATGTAACGATTCCGCAGTATAACATAGATGTGTCTCAGTTAGAAAAAGCTTATAGTGAAAAGACAAAGGCAGTCATGATCGCACATACGCTTGGAAATCCCTTTGATTTGAAAGCGGTGAAAGAATTCTGTGATAGACATCAGCTCTGGCTGGTTGAGGATAATTGTGATGCCTTGGGTTCCGTTTATACAATTGACGGTGAAAAAAGGTACACCGGTACAATTGGAGATATTGGAACTTCTAGTTTTTATCCGCCGCACCATATGACAATGGGAGAAGGCGGAGCCGTATATACAGACAACCCGCTTTTAAACAAATGTATCCGGTCTTTTCGTGATTGGGGACGTGATTGTGTATGTGTATCTGGTCAGGACAATTTGTGTGGGCATCGCTTTGAGAAGCAGTATGGTGAATTACCTGTAGGTTACGATCATAAATATGTGTATTCTCATTTTGGATATAATTTAAAGGCAACAGATATGCAGGCGGCAATTGGATGTGCCCAGTTGGAAAAGTTTCCTTCTTTTGTAGAACGTAGGAAACATAATTTTGCCTTTTTGAAAAATGCGTTATCTTCAGTAGAAGATAAATTAATCCTGCCAGAAGCATGTGAGAATTCAGACCCGAGTTGGTTTGGTTTCATGATTACCTGCCGGGAAGGTATAGATAGGAATACAGTAGTACCGTTTATTGAAGAGCATGGTATTCAGACCAGAATGTTATTTGCCGGAAATCTAATAAAACACCCTTGCTTTGATGAAATGCGGAGATCAAAAGAAGGTTATCGGGTTGTTGACGACCTGGTCAATACAGATCGGATTATGAGAGATACATTTTGGGTAGGTGTATATCCTGGGATGACGGACGAGATGTTGGATTATATGGCTAGAATTGTAAGGAAAGCAATCAAATAAAAATTGTAATGAAAATGTGAGAGGTAGATATGCATCGGCAGAAGAATAGAGTATGTGTGGTTACTGGTACAAGAGCAGAGTATCACTTATTGTATCCACTTATGAAAGCGATTAACAAGGATAAAGATTTAGAATTGATGTTAGCAGTAACAGGGGCTCATCTTAGCAGTAGATATGGAAATACATATCAGGATATAGAGAAAGACGGATTCTATATAGATGCAAAGATTCCAATATTGGAGAAGGATGATAAGCCAAAAGATATTAATATAGCTATGAGCCATGCAATAGTCGGATTCAGTGAATATTTTGAAAAAGTGAAACCGGATATGATGATTCTTCTTGGCGACCGTTATGAATTGCTTTCGGCGGCTATTGCGGCAATGAATTATAGGATACCGATTGCACATCTGCATGGGGGTGAAACGACAGAAGGCGCTATTGACGAATGCATACGCCATGCGATCAGCAAAATGAGTTATCTGCATTTTACTAGTTGTGAAGCATATCGGAGGCGGGTAATCCAGTTGGGAGAAGCTCCTGAAAGAGTGTTTAATGTGGGGGCAATTGGTTTGGAAAATATAAAACAACAACAACTATTATCTTTGGAAGAGCTGTCAAATAGTCTGAATTTCCCTTTAGATAGTCCATTTGCAGTTGTCACATTTCATCCGGTAACTTTAGAAGAGGGAACAGTAGAGGAAGAATTTACTCAACTTTTGGATGCTTTAGATGAGTTCCCTGAATTGAAGATAATATTTACAAAGGCAAATGCGGACAGCGGAGGGTTATTGATCAACCAAATGATCGACAGATATGTAAAGAAAGATACAGACAGATGTACCGCTGTGTTCAGTTTGGGAATGGTTCGATATTTAACGGCATTAAGCTATACATCTGTTGTAATAGGAAATTCTTCCAGTGGTATTATTGAAACGCCTTCCTTTAAAGTACCGACTGTTAATATTGGCGATAGGCAAAAGGGACGTATACAGGCGAAAAACATTTTAAATTGTAATCCTGAAAAAGAACAGATCCGCTTTATGATTGAAAAGGCATTGAACTATGAATTTAAGCAATATGTAAAAGACACTGAAAATCCGTATGGAGACGGAGTTGTGTCTGATAAAATTTTATTACATATTAAAGAAGCATTAGAGCAGGGAATAGAGCTAAAGAAAAGTTTTTATAATGTACAATTTATGGAGAAATAGGGGGAAGAAAAAGTGGAGAAATTGCCAGAAAAATTTGGGGAAAACCGAAAAACAGTCTGTGTCCAGGGACTTGGATTTGTTGGTTCTGCAATGGCTTTGGCTATAGCAAACGCAAAAGATAAGAATGGGGATCCGTTGTATAATGTGATCGGGATTGACGTCCCGAATGAAGCCGGGTACAGAAAGGCGATGTCTATCAATGAAGGGGTTTTTCCTTTTGAAAATAATGATAGAAAGTTAGAAAATGCACAACAGAATGCATATAAGAATGGAAATCTTTGGGCGACTACAGAAGCTGGATATTTTCAATATGCGGACGTAGTAGTAGTAGATATTAATCTTGATGTAAAATATACGGATGATCAAAAACCATTGCTAGATTTAAAATTGTTTAAAACAGCGATACATACTCTTGGACAGCAGGTTCAACCAGGGACACTGATCATTGTTGAAACAACGGTACCGCCAGGAACTTGTGAAAGGATCGTTTATCCGATTATAGAAGAGGAATTTTCCAAGAGAAATATAGATAGAAAAGAAATTTTTATTGCACATTCTTATGAGAGAGTAATGCCCGGTGAAAATTACTTTGATTCAATCGTAAACTTTTGGAGAGTGTATTCAGGGATAGATCAAGATTCGGCAGATATGTGTCAGAAGTTTTTGGAAAGTGTAATCAGCACAGATAAATATCCTCTTACAAGATTAGAGAAAACGACAGCTACAGAAATTGCTAAAGTATTAGAAAATTCTTATCGTGCAACAACCATTGCATTTATAGAGGAGTGGGGACGTTTTGCGGAAGCAGTTCATGTAGATCTGTTTGAGGTGATTGATGCAATACGTATGCGTCCGACACATTCTAATATGAGACAGCCAGGGTTTGGCGTAGGCGGATATTGTCTGACAAAGGATCCTTATTTTGCACCACTGGCAGCAAAGGAGATATTTGGATTAGAAAACATGGACTTCCCATTTAGTGTACAGGCAGTTAGAACAAATAATGCGATGCCGCTTGTTAGCCTGAATAAAATAGAAGCGCTGCTTGATGGAAATTTAAAGGGGAAAAAATTACTGGTGTTGGGAGTTAGTTACCGTCAGGATGTGGGAGATACCCGGTATTCTCCCACAGAAATATTTGTAAAAGAGGCAAAGCGGCGCGGGGCAGAAGTTATTTGTGAGGATCCATTGGTAGATTATTGGAATGAAATGGATATGAAGGTTTTGGATGAAATCCCAGAATTAAATGGATATGATGCGGTTATATTTACGGTTCAGCATAAGCAGTATACCTCCCTTGATTTTAAGTCGTTATCGTTGGAAAAGGGAATATTATTTTTTGATGCAAACTGTGTGTTAAGCAAAGAACAAAGGTCGGATATTGAGCAGTTAAAAAATGTAAAATTTGCCTGTATTGGGCGATAGGGAATTAATAAAGGAGAAGAAAATGAAAGCATTAATTACAGGTGGAGCTGGATTTATAGGCTATCATCTTGCAAAAGAATTGTTAGAACAGGGGTATGAAATAGTATTAGCAGATAATTTTTCACGTGGAGTAGAGGATACTTTTTTAAAAGAATTAGAAGAGAATCCCAAAGTAACATTTATTTTGGAAGATCTTATGGTAAAAGATAACGTAATGAAGATGAGTAAAAATTTTGATTATATATATCATTTTGCGGCGATTATAGGAGTCCAAAATGTTTTGAATCATCCATACGATGTTCTTGAAAAAAATGTACAATTGCTGTTTCATATGATAGATTTTGCGAAAGTACAGGAGAATTTAAAACGATTTGTGTTTGCATCCACAAGTGAGATTTATGCAGGAACACTGCAGTATTATGATATGGAAATACCGACGCCAGAGACGACACCTCTGACGGTTACTCCGCTTGAACATCCCAGGACGTCTTATATGTTATCTAAAATATACGGAGAAGCGCTTCTTCAGCAAAGCAGTCTTCCATTTACTATTGTCAGGCCTCATAATTTTTATGGACCGAGAATGGGAATGTCACATGTGATTCCTGAATTGTTAAAGAAGGCATATTTTGCAAAAGAGGGTCAAGAGTTGGAGGTTTTCTCTGTGGAGCATAGGCGTACGTTTTGTTACATAAGCGATGCGGTGATGATGATACGAAGGCTGGCAGAATGTAAGGAGGCGGAAGGAGAAGCTTATAATATAGGAAATGAAGCTCCGGAAGTCACTATCATGGAAGTTGCGGAAGCCGTTATTGAAGCGGTAAAGAAACCATTAAAAATTGACGCTAAACCGGCGACAGCAGGATCGCCGGCTAGGAGATGTCCAGGTATGAAAAAAGTATATGATTGTATAGGATATCAGGGAAAAGTTTCTTTGAAGGAAGGAATTAATGAGACATTCGACTGGTATAGGAAATATGTTTTTGAGGGAAATGAGGTGAGTGCGAAATGATACCATTAGCGGTGCCAAATTTGACTGGGAATGAAAGAGCTTATTTAAACAAATGTATTGATACAACGTTTGTTTCGTCTGTAGGGGAATATGTAAATAGAATCGAAGAAATGGCTGCCGAAAAAAGCGGCAGCCATTATGCAGTCGCAACGTCCTCAGGAACTACAGGTTTGCACCTTGCACTTACAGGGTGTGGCGTAAGGCAGGATGAGATTGTAATTATTCCGACGTTTACATTTATTGCTACGGCTAATGCAGTTTCACATTGCGGTGCGGTTCCGTGGCTTATGGATGTTTCAGGTGATTCATGGACTTTGGATCCTGAACAGTTGGAGACGGAACTTGAAAAGGATACGGTATGGGAGGATGGGCGGCTCATCCATAAAGAAAGTAAAAAGAGGGTTGCCGCCATTATGCCTGTGTATACGTTAGGTAATATTCCTGATATGGATAAAATCAATACTGTGGCAAAGAAGTACAAACTTCCGGTTGTTGCAGATGCAGCGGCAGCCTTAGGAGCAGAATATGCAGGGAAAGCTTTGAGTGAAATTGCAGATTTAACAGTATTTTCTTTTAACGGAAATAAAACGGTGACGTCCGGAGGCGGAGGAATGGTCGTTGGGAATGACGAAACGTTGTTAAAGAAACTGAAGCATCTGTCTACGACAGCACGAGTGACGGCTGAGTACGACCATGATATGGTCGGTTATAATTATCGTATGACGAATATCCAGGCAGCGGTAGGTTGTGCGCAGTTGGAAAGATTGGAAGAATTTGTCGAAAAGAAAAGGGAAATTCGGGCTTTTTATAACCAGAAGTTTGGAGGAATAGAAAAGATAGCGCTGTTTCCAGATTCGGATTATGGAAAGAGCGCCTGTTGGTTTTCTGGTATTCTACTGGAACAAGGAGGGCTTGAAATTGTACGAAAACTTTGTGGAAAACTCCGGGAAAAAGGGATAGAGGCAAGGAGCTTTTGGAAACCGGTTCATCTGCAGAAGCCATATGAAGAAGCTTTAAAAGCAGACAGTTTGGCCGTGGCTTCCAGCCTTTGGGATCGTATATTAACTTTACCATGTTCAACAAATATTTCTAGGGAAGAATTAGAGTATGTTGCCAAAACAGTGAAGGAGACTATAGGGGAATAAAACATCGGGATATATATAACAAGAATGAGTTGTATGGATCGGGAGAGGAAATTGTGAAAAAAATATTATTTACCGGGGGGACTGGATTTGTAGGGAAAAATATAATTCCGATACTTAAGGAGAAATATATAGTTGTCAGTCCATCCAGGAAGGAACTGGATCTAAAAGACACTGAAGCTGTGAAAGAATTTGTTCAAACGGGTCATTTTGATATCGTGCTGCATGCAGCAAATCCGAATCCGGTTAAGAGTTCAGATTTTGATAAAATCGGTACTATGTTTGAAGACAGTATGCGTGTTTTTATGAATTTGTACAAAGTCAGTAATATGTATGAAAAAATGATTTATCTGGGTTCAGGAGCCGAGTATGACAAGACACAGGATATCATAGAGATTAAAGAGGATGAGGTTTTCCGTTCTTTACCGAAGGATATATATGGATGTTCAAAATATATTATGAATGAACTGGCATTATACAGTAAGAATATTTATAATTTACGTTTGTTTGCTTGCTATGGACCATATGACCATGAATCAAAATTCATTACTCATTGTATACGGTGCTGTTTAAATAACGAGCCTATAACGATAAGACAAAACTGCTATTTTGATTATATCCATGTATATGATTTGGAGAAAGTGATCGAATTCATGATAGAAAACGATATGGCATACCATGATTATAATATTGCAAGCGGAAGAAAATATTCTCTTGAGGAGATCGCATTAAAAGTAAAGAAGAAAATGAATAGTGAGCAGCCAGTTAGAATTCTTTCAAAAGAATGGAATAAAGAATATACGGCGGATATATCTAGGTTGGAGAAAGAGAGTCATCTGTCTGAAGAATTTATAGACTTGGATCAAGGGATTCGTATGCAGATTGAATATGAAAAGGAGTACCGGAATGAAAAAAAGAGTTGCTGATGTTATTATGGAAACTCTGGTAGAGCAGAAGATAGAAGATTGTTTTGCTGTAGTCGGCGGAGGAGCAATGCACCTGGATAATGCGTTGGCTCTGAATGAAAATATCACCAAATATTTTAATCATCATGAACAGGCATGCGCTATGGCGGCGGAAGCGTATGCCCGTATCAGCGGAAAAATGGCGGTGGTTTGTGTTACGAGCGGACCAGGGGCGACGAATGCCATTACAGGAGTCATGGGAGCATGGCAGGATAGTCTGCCGATGATTGTGTTGTCAGGACAGGTAAGGTATGAGATTTCTGTTGAGAAGTCAGGTTTACCGCTTCGGTATCGCGGAACACAGGAATATAATATTATACCGGCTGTAAAGCATATGACAAAATATGCGGTGATGTTAAAGGATCCGCTTGCCGTAAGGCGGGAAATAATAAAAGCGATTCGAATTGCGTTAGACGGCCGCCGGGGACCCGTCTGGATAGATATACCATTAGATGTACAAAGTGCTTTTGTAGAAGAGCAGGATCTATATTCTGTAGTGGATAATAATATTAATAATAGAAAGGTAATACCGGAAGCTCTTATAAGGGCGTATGAATTATTAAAAATGGCAAAACGTCCTTGTATTCTTGCAGGTTCCGGAATTATTAGTGGAAATGTGCGAACAGAATTTGAACAGTTCGTGGACAGGTATAAGATTCCTGTGATAGGTGGAGCCTGGGTTTCGGATGTGTTTTATACGGAACATCCCAGATATTTTGGGTTATCTGGAAATATAGGTCCTCGTACAGGGAATTTCATCTTGCAGAATGCGGATGTTATTCTGACATTAGGGAACAGCCTATCCTTTAGACAGACAGGTTTTCAACAAGATATGTTTGCACCAAACGCGAAGATAATTATGGTTGATGCAGATCAATATGAAGCCCAAAAACCAGGGATACGTTTAGAACAATTTTTACATTTAGATCTGAAAGATTTTTTTATATCAGCAGAAAATTACTTTTTACCAATAGAAGCACCTATAGAATGGATGAATTATTGCTATTCTTTAAAAAAACGTTTCACGCCATACGAAGCAATAGAGAAGTTAGATCTTAAAGAAAGAGTGTGTGCATATTATTTTTGGAAAGAATTTGATGAAAATGCATCATACGATACCATTGTAGCGTTGGGAAATAACTCTGCTAACAGTGCGAAACTTCAAATAGGGATAAGAAAAAAGGGGCAGCGAGTCATAACTAATTATACATGTGGTTCTATGGGATATGATTTGCCAGCCGCTATTGGTGCATCAATTGCGGCAAAAAAAGAGGTCATCTGTATAACAGGCGATGGAAGTATTATGATGAATTTGCAAGAATTACAAACGATTAAGCATTATGATATTCCTATTAAGATTATTATTTTTAGTAATGACGGATATAATGCTTTCCGGCAGACGTGTAAAAATTTTTTTGATAACTGTCTGATAGGATGTAATGCAGAAACAGGAGTTAGTTTTCCTAATTTTGAAAAAATAGCGCTGACATTTGGATTTGAGTATAAACATTGTCACAGTAATGAAGATATAACCGAAGGAGTGGAATGGATCTTGAATAATTCCGGACATTTATTGTTGGAAATTGATCAGCGTTTTGATGATCCGGTAACTCCGAAGGTTGCTTCGCGGTTAAATGAAGATGGAGTATTCGAAACGCCCGTGTTGCAAGATATGTATCCTTTTTTAGACAGAAAAGAGTATAATGAGTTGATGCTCTGGTAAATAAAAGTATTTTGCAAGGAGTTATGGATATGGGAATAATGGATTATACGGTCTTGCCTGATACGAGCATAAGAGATGCCATTGAAAAGATTGACCGTTTAAATAAAAGAGCAATTTTTGTTGTTGATTCCAGGAAACGGTTATTAGGATTATTTACGGAAGGGGATATGCGAAAATATATTCTTTCGGATGGTAATCTTTCTGCATCTATTACAGAAGCTATGAATTGCAGCCCTATAGTATTTGATTCTGTTATATCAGCAAAAAAAGCTCAAAAGGAGCAAAAAATGGTTGTTTATCCGGTGGTATCACCTTGGGGAGAACTAACGGATGCAATATTTGGGGATGGAGAGAACGAAAATAAAAAAATTAATACCGGACTAAACGATATTCCGCTAGTGATTATGGCAGGTGGAAAGGGGACTAGATTATATCCATATACTAAGATTCTTCCTAAAGCATTAATTCCTATAGGAAATACGACGATTACGGAGCGTATCATTAATCAGTTTTATAATTATGGTTGTAGAGATATCCATTTTATTCTCAATCATAAAGCAAATATGATCAAGTCTTATTATGAGGATTTAGAAAAGAATTACGCTGTTCATTATCATATTGAACATGAATTTCTAGGAACTGGAGGGGGATTGAGTCTTTTAAAAGGAAAGATCAATTCTACTTTTTTTCTGTCAAACTGTGATATTCTCATCAATGATGATTTGGAATGTGCGCTAAAAACACACCGAGTGCAAAAGAATATAATTACTTTCTTGTGTGCAGTAAAAAATCTGGTTGTACCCTACGGTGTTATTAATACAGATACATCCGGAAAGATAATCAATATGACGGAAAAACCGGAATATACTTTTTTAACTAATACTGGAGTATATGTGATCGAACCAGAGGTGATTAATGATTTAAAAGAAAATGAATTTATACATTTTCCTGAAATTGCTAAGCGTTATATTGAAAAGGGAAGAAAAGTCGGCGTGTTTCCAATACCGGAAAAAGCCTGGTTAGATATGGGACAGTTTGCAGAAATGGAAAATATGATGAAGGAATTCGAGGATAAAGAATGAGATGAGTATTGATGAAATTAGAAAAGTTTTTAATACAATCAAATAATATAGGAAAAGATAGTCTGGTATGGAATATGGTTGGAAGCATGATTATGGCCTTTCAGTCTGTGATCATGTTGATGATTTTGACGAGAGTTTTAGGGTTGAATGAAGCAGGAATATTTACGATAGCTTATGCAAATGCGAATTTATTTGTTACAATCGGAAAATACGGTATGCGTAATTTTCAAGTATCGGATGTGTCTGAGCAATTTTTATTTCAAGAATATTTGATATCGAGATTATTTACAACTTTTATAATGATCTTGGTATCGGTGATATACGTTGTATGTATTGGAAATGAGAATGAATATAGCATGGAAAAATGCTTTGTTATAATATGGATGTGTTTATTTAAGGTTGTAGATTCTTTAGAAGATGTATATCATGGATTATATCAACAAAAAGGTCGGTTAGATGTGGCTGGAAAGACTATGGCCTTTCGATTAGGGATAACATTGATTGTTTTTGCAATTGGTATAATTTTCTTGAAAAATTTATTGTTAGCAGTTATTGGTGCTACAGTAATTACTGTATTTTTATTAATATTATTCAACAAATGGGCTTACAGATTGTTTAAAGAAACAGTAAAAGGAAAAATTTCATTTACTCATGTTAGGGACTTATTGAAATTATGTTTTCCGTTATTTTTAGGAAGTTTTTTATCATTTTACATAGGAAATGCTCCTAAGTATGCAATAGATAGTGTGTTGAATGATGAATCCCAAGCTTGTTATGGATTTATTTCTATGCCGATATTTGTCGTTGGGCTTCTGAATAATTTTATTTTTAATCCTATGATTTATAAATTGTCAGTTATGTGGAACGAAGGGAAAAAGAAAGAGTTCATAAAAAAAATATTAATCCAGATATTGATTGTTTTAGGCATAACTAGTACTTGTATTATGGGCGCTTATATATGTGGAATACCAATATTATCAATTTTATATAATACTGATTTATCACCGTATAAAATTGAACTGTTGATTCTTTTGCTTGGGGGTGGCTTTTTAGCTTTATCAGGGTTATTGGTAATAACGATAACGATTATACGTTTTCAGAATAGCCTTACAATTGGATATGTAATCGTTTCTTTATTAGCGTATATATTATCAGAAATTGTTGTTGAGCAGTATTTGATCAAAGGAGCAGCTTGTTTGTATTTAGTATTAATGATTACTTTGTGTTTTGTTTTTGGCTTATTTTTAATATATGGATTAAAAAGAGAAAGGAAATTTTAAAATAAGTATAAATCAGATGGAGGTGGATAGATATGGATCATACTTTGATTATTGCTGAAGCGGGTGTAAATCATAATGGAAATCTTGATATAGCAAAACAATTGGTCTTACATGCAAAAAGATGTGGGGCAGATATTGTTAAGTTTCAGACGGCAAAGCTGGACGCTCTGGTTTCCAAACAAGCCCAGATGGCGGACTATCAAAGAAAAAATATAGGAAAAGAAGAATCACAGAAAGAAATGCTTCGAAAATTACTTCTTCCATATGAAGCTTTTATAGAATTGGCAGATTATTGTAAAAGTGTTGGGATTCAATTTCTTTCAACTCCTTTTGATATTGAGAGTATACGATTTCTTGATGATAAGCAGGATATCTGGAAAATCCCTTCGGGGGAAATCACAAATTATCCTTATCTTGTGGAAATCGGGAAAACTGGAAAAAAAGTTATTCTTTCTACCGGAATGTGTGATCTACAGGAGATTCATGATGCAGTGGATACACTAAAATATGCAGGGAGTAAGGAGATTACTTTGCTGCATTGTACAACAGAATATCCGGCGCCGGAGGATGAAGTGAATCTAAATGCCATGAATGTACTTAAGAAGGAATTCAACTGTCCGGTGGGATATTCCGATCATACCCAAGGAGTAGAAGTCAGTCTTGCGGCTGTTGCTATGGGAGCGAAAGTGATTGAAAAGCATTTTACTCTTGATCATAATATGCCGGGACCGGATCATAAAGCGAGTTTGGATCCGCAAGAGTTGATGACCATGATACAGGGAATTAGAAAGGTTGAGAGAGTAAAAGGCTGTGAAATTAAGAAGCCTACGGTATCCGAACTTAAAAACCGTTCGGTGGCTAGGAAAAGCATTGTTGCGGCACGAAATATTTCTGCAGGAGAAATATTTACACAAAAAAATCTTACTACAAAACGTCCTGGCAATGGCATTTCGCCAATGAAATGGAATGAGATTCTAGGCCGAAAAGCAAAAAGAAACTTTGAAGAGGACGAATTGATAGAAATATAATTTTTTGTGAACGGACAGGCTATGTGAATTTGGTGTAGTTAAATTGAGAAATGAGGAAAAGAATTTGTATACTCGAAGTATAGTATTGCTAGGTGGCGGCGGACACTGCAAATCAGTGCTTGATACGGTTATTCGCGGAAATTTGTATGATAAGATCTATATCACAGATCCGCATATTCCCGCAGGAACTGTGATATTGGATAGGGCGACGGTAGTCGGAAATGATGAGACTCTTTTATCATTAATTGAAAAAGGGATAAGAAATGCATTTATTACGGTTGGAGTTATAGAGCCGTCACCCATAAGATATGATCTATATACTTATGCTGCTGAATTGGGTTTTCACTTTCCGGATCTCATTGATCCAGGTGCGATCGTAAGTTCTTCTGTCATATTGGGTGAGAGTACAGTAAAAGAGAAAAAGGGTGAGGGTATTTTTGTTGGGAAAGCAGCTGTTATAAATGCAGATGCCGTGATAGGAAAATGTTCTATTATTAATACGGCGTCTGTTATAGAGCATGAATGTGTGATAGGAGCATTTACACATATCAGCGTAGGCGTTATATTATGCGGTCAGGTTGCTGTTGGTTGTAATACCTTTATAGGCGCAGGAAGTACTGTGAGACAAGGGATCAAAATTGGGAGAAATGTATTGATCGGGGCAAATAGTCTGGTTTTGAGAGATGTGAAAGATGGAGAAAAAGTGGTAGGTGTTGTAAAATAATTTTTAAAACTGGAGTATCTGTTATATCTGAAAAAGCCTGGATAGTAATGAGGGGAATAAATGAAAGGAAAATAATAAAGGTGTTTAAAGAATACACAAAATATTTAAAGGGGACTCGTACATAATGAATAATATATCGACAAAATTGACTACAAACATAAAGAATAAAAAAAATGCTTGGATATGTATTTTACTGTTTTTTCTTTTTATAATTTCCAGGCTTCTTTTTTTAGATGAAGATCTTCCGCCATGGGGAATCATAAACTATCAACCCATTGATGAAGGTAGTTATGCGATACTTGCTTTAAACCAATACAATTATGATGCCATATCACCAGATGTATTTAACGGTGATGTGGAATATATCGTATCGCCACATGTGAGGACTAATATTATAGGAAATGTAATTACATATATTGGTTTGAGACTATTTGGAGATACTTATTGGGGGCTTCGAATGGGAAGTGTACTGTGTGGATTCTTTATTTTTGCATTATCTTTATTGATTTTTAAAGAATTGGATAAATTGTATTCTTCTAAACCGCGATATCTGCAGTACATAAAGTATGGATTTATGATATATCAAATTTTGGATTTTTCTTTTCTAATGGCATGTCGTGTAATGGAGACAAGTATATTTCGTGCAGTTTTTGTTTCAGCCTGTATATATTTTTTTATAAAGTTAAGGGATCGACCTTTTTTAAATTATTTTGTTTTAGGAATTTTAATTACGATTTCAGTGTTTGGTGTATATATTACTAATGTGTTTTTGTATTTATCCATTGCATTGACAATAATTTTTTATGGAATACAAAATGGAAAAAGACATTTTGGGTTAGCATCTTCGGGAATCATATCAGGTAGTCTTATAGCATTAGTACCATTGGAATTATATTATTATTTAGTATGGAATACATCCGTAATAAAAAATATGTTTGAAGCCATTTTTGATTTTTCTTCTCAGGATGGATATGAGATAACCTTTTCGTTTTGGGTTTTATTACGAAGTACAGTTCATTTCATAGCGTCTAATGTTAACTTATATAACATAGGATTTTTCTCTATATTATTAATTTGTTTACCCTATCTATTATTTTTAATTATTCGTAAAAAGGATATAACAATATTTTTTTTCCTGAGCATGTTTTTTAGCTTTTATTTGCAAACTCTCGTAAGCGAAGATTATATTGTAAGGAAATATATTGTATTATATCCAGTATTTGTGATCTTAGTTTATATTATAGTTCTTGAATATGTGTCTAATAGAAATTTAATAATAGACTTTCTTAAACGTTTCGAGAATAAGAAGAGACTATTCGCTTATTTTTATATAGTATTATGTACAATCGTAGGAGGGTTAATAATTTATTTTAGATTTAAAATTATTTCGGATGGAACTATATATGATTTTTCGGAAGATGACATTCTTGTGATTTCTTTGTTGAATATTATTTGCCTGATATTAATTGGAGTAATAGGAATGAATGTCTTGAAAAGAAACATAATCGTTTTACGTTGCTTTATTTTCACGCTCTTTTTTTCGTGTAGCATACATATGTATTTAGACTTAAAATATGTTTATACGTCTCGAACATATTATGAAAAAGAATGTATGGTTGAATTAGGGAAAATAGTAGGAGATGACTATGTAGTCGGTACTTTTTTCCCAATAGGTTATACATTATATAATGATGTTAAACCTATCGTAACAACTACGGAAAAATGGGTAAATTGTGTTGAAAGATATCCTTCGGTATGGTCTATCGATTATAATGATACTGGAATTGAGGGAGTACGAGGGTATTTGGATTCGATTTTTAAAGGCAGTCAATATACACTTGTTGAATATAAAAGACTAGAAAGGAATTTTTTGACTTTTGGGAAATGTAGAGATGTTACATTATATAAGGCTGAACGAAAATAAAATCGTTTAGATGAAATCTATTTTATGTCAATTTATGTTTTAAATGAATTGAAAGGAGCGAATATTAATTTGAAGAAAATTAGTATTTTTACACCTTGCTATAATGAGCAGGATAATGTGGAAGAATTATGTATCGCTGTTAGGAATATTATGTCAAATTTACCGGAGTATGAATACGAGCACGTACTGAGTGATAATGCATCAACAGATAATACATGGAAGATTTTAAGAAGGTTAGCAGCTGAAGATAAGAGAATCAAAATTATCGAAAACGAAAGAAATTTTGGCCCAGAGAGGTCAGGAGCATATGGTTTTTTTCAGACAAGTGGAGATGCGAGTATATGTTTAGCATGTGATTTTCAAGATCCACCTGAATTGCTTCCGGAATTTATCAAAAAGTGGGAAGAAGGTTATAAAGTAGTGTGGGGAATGAAAACGTCTAGTGAAGAAAGTAAATTCATGTACTTCATTCGGTCTCTATACTATAAAATTATTGATCTGTTTTCTGATGTGAAGCAATATGAACAAGTAACCGGGTTCGGTCTTTATGATAAAAAGGTAGTAAAATTAATGCAGAAAGAAAACGAACCAAATCCTAACTTTAGAAATCTTATTGCAGAGTATGGATTTCAAGTTGGGATTATCCAATATAGACAGCCAAAACGTAAAGCAGGAAAATCAAGTTATAATTTTTTTAGTTATTTTGATTTAGCTTTGAGTTCGTTAGTAAATACATCTACGAGTTTTCTTAAAATTGCTGTTTTTAGTGGATTTTTAATTTCTTTTGTAAGTTTCATATTAGCGCTTATATATTTAGTATTGAAACTCATATATTGGAACGAGTTTGACTTGGGTATTGCGCCTATTATTATTAGTATGTTTTTCCTGGGTGGAGTTCAATTGGCGTTTTTGGGTGTGTTAGGTGAATATGTAGGGGAAATTCTAGCCCGTATAAAACATACACCTCTGGTTGTTGAAAAGTGCAGAATTAATTTTGAGGAGGAAGAAAATGATACTATCTCTTAATAGAAAAGAGTTACAAGAATATGTTGCTCGACAAATTGAAACCTATTTTCCGGATGGAAATAGGTTTCACGGTGACGATGTAGATGAGGCATTTTCATTAGCCTTATATCGATTGGAAAAATGTTTCAAGCATATAGTGCTGCGTAATTATCGAGCAGAAAATGGAGAGGCTTGTTTTTCGCATTTACATTCGGATTAATATAGTCAATTTTTATATTTTTTGTCAAATTCTTTATGGAATTTATCTGGTAACACTATTTTATGCAGCAAGATAATTAATCTTAATAAGTATTTGAATGGGATGTTTTATTCATATAAATGCAAATTGCCAGAAATATTCCTTTTTGCACATCCTGTAGGAAGTATAATTGGAAATGCATCTTATTCAGATGGTTTGGTTGTGTTTCAGAATGTTACAATAAATACAGGTGATGATGCAAGGGGGGGGTGGTACTCCTAAACTTGGGAAAGGTCTTTTTTTAGGTGCTGGTGCAAAAATTATTGGTGAAAAAACTATTGGAGACAGAGTATCGATAGGTGTTGATGCCATGGTCTATAATAAGCAAATAGATGATGACACTGTTGTGTTAAGGGACTATGATTCGGGTCAAATCATCAGTAGACCGAGACTGAATCGAAAGTGTATGGCTCAAAAGTATTTTGATATAGAGCTATAATCTACAAGATATATAAGAAGCAGTCGTTCTCTATGCAATATTGATGGCTGTATTGTATCTTCTTTATTTTTGTGGGATATGGAATTAAAAGAAAGGAAAATTATATGAAAAAGATACAGAATTTTTTTTGGATTACAGTATATGGTTATATTTTGCTTCCTTTTTTAATCTTTCTTTTAGGGTGGGTAAAATTATTGATTGCATTGCCCCTAACATTGATCCTATGCTACGTATTCTATAAAATATGCAAAGAAGCGCCGGCAATATGGATGCCGGAATGGAATAAAGAAAATATAATCAAGGTTATTTTTATTGTGGGGGTAATTGCCATATGGGTCTACTATTCCGGAATCGGAAAATTTGTATTTCAAAATACGGATCATGCCATTCGGAACGGAATCTTCAATATATTGGTTGAAAGGCAGTGGCCGATCGTAAATAGTGAAATATTAGCCGACAGTGATTTTGCGTTAAACGATGTAAATAAGACGGGGCTGATTTATTACATAGGATTCTGGCTTCCGTCTGCTCTTATAGGTAAGATCTTCGGACTGCATGAAGGGTACTGTGCGCAGGCTCTCTGGGCGGTGTTGGGGATTGCCCTGGTGTATTACTTTATCTGTGCCGTTATGAAGAAAATTGTGGTCTGGCCTTTATTTGTAATGATCTTTTTCAGTGGTCTGGATGCTATGGGCATATTTTTAACCGGAGTCGATCCGATGGAGTATGGAAGCAAGATGCATCTGGAATGGTGGGGGACGCCTTATCAATATTCGAGTATGACTACACAGTTATACTGGGTGTTTAATCAGGCAATACCGGCGTGGTTATGTACCATGCTGGTATATATCCAAAGGAATAACAGGAATATAGTATTTATATTGGCGTGTAGTATGCTGACCAGTACGTTCCCGTTTGTTGGATTGTTAATGTTGGTATGTTTTCTATGCCTTTCGAGAAAATATGAGCGGCATAATGTAGATAAGGCTGTTGGAGAGAGGATGAAAAGACATATCTGCTGTGTCATGAAGGATACAATTACAATGCAAAATGTCCTGGGCGGAGGAATCATAGGAATTACGACATTTTTGTATCTGAAAAGTAATTCTTCAGGGGCTGTTATCATGGGAAAAAATAACAAAGGACCGGAATTTGATAATAGTCTTGCAAAATTAGTCATTTTCTTAATTTTAGAAATAGGAGTGTATGCTGTTTTACTATATAAATACAACAGAGCGAATAGCCTGTTTTATTTTCTTGTAGTATGTCTCTGTATGATTCCTCCTGTTAAAGTCGGGTACTCGATTGATTTTTGTATGAGGGCGTCAATCCCGGCTCTGTTTATCTTAATGATTCTGGTTATTCGTACCATTGATGAGGCATGGAAGAAAAGAGATTACAGAGTATTTACAGGGCTAGTAACGGCGCTGATCATAGGGAGCCTTACTCCGATCTGTGAATTTGAACGAACATTTTCAGAAACATTCAGGAGGATAAAAGTAGGAGAAATTGTAACGGAGGAGGATCATGATATGCTAGAGATATTAAATGACCCTAATTTTTCAGGAAATATTGAACATAATATTTTCTATGAGTATTTTGCTAAATGACAGAGTAATGTTTTCACAAAGCGCTGGGCGTTATCTTGGGGTATCTGGCACTTTATTCTATTCCTGACTTTTGAGAATCCGGGGGTATCCAATCACAAAGAATTAGATTTGTGAAAAAATGGGGATATGGAGGACGAAGGTTACTGACAGGAGAATTACAAAGGCTTTGACAACTGGAAACTGCGTGAAGCGAGGGAAAGTTAGGTATAGGCTTTTGAGGATATCTTTGTTATAATATAGTTAATAGAGAAGGAGTGTGAGTAACATGGGTGAAGAAAAGAAACGCCTTCCGGTGGGAGTAGAAAATTTTGAGCAGATTATTAACGATAACTATTATTATGTGGATAAAACAAAGTTGATTTCAGAATTGCTCCACAATGGTGGAATGGTAAATCTCATTACCAGACCAAGACGCTTTGGAAAAACTTTAAATATGAGTATGCTGGAACACTTTTTTTCTATAGGGGGCGATAAGAATATATTTGATGGCTTGAAAATCTCAAAAGATAAAAAGCTGTGTGAAGATTATATGGGGAAATATCCTGTGATTTCAGTTTCCCTTAAAGGAATCAATGCTGCTACTTATGAGGATGCATTTGATTTTGCAGTTCAGATTATGAAGAATGTAGCAGGTAGAACTCAGTTTCTTTTGGAAAGCAGGAATCTAAGTGATTTTGATAAGTCAGAATATAAGGAACTTTTAGATAGCAGAATGAGTAAAGCCGTATTTTGCAGTGGATTGAAAATATTATCGGAATTATTGGAGAAACATTATGGAACAAAAGTGATTCTTTTAATTGATGAATATGATGTCCCATTAGCAAAAGCATTTGAAAACGGGTATTATGATCAAATGGTATTTCTAATCCGTAATCTGCTGGAACAGTCACTAAAAACAAACAACAGTCTGAAATTTGCAGTAATGACCGGATGTATGCGCATCTCAAAAGAGAGCATCTTTACCGGTCTTAATAATTTTACCACCTTCACGATTACAGATGTTGACTTTGATGAATATTTTGGATTTACAGATCAAGAGGTATGTGATCTTTTAACTTATTATGAATGTACTGATAAGTATGGAAGTATCAAAGAATGGTATGATGGATACCGATTTGGAAATGTAGAGGTATATTGTCCATGGGATGTGGTTTCTTATCTTCGTAGTCTTCGTACAAATAAAGAAGCTATTCCACAGAATTATTGGGTAAATACGAGCAGTAATGCAGAAGTTAAGGAATTTATCAGACAGTCGAAAAGTGCAACGACAAAGAGAGAGATAGAAGGTTTGATGGCGGGGAAAGAAATCATAAAAACCATTCGTCCGGAATTGACCTATAAAGATATGTATCATTCGATTGAAAATATCTGGAGTGTGTTATTCACAACCGGATATCTAACACAAACATGTGCATTGGATACCCAGATGTACAAACTCAAAATTCCAAATCTGGAAATACGGGATATTTTTCAAACACAGATTATGGAATACTTTAAAGAGAGTGTGAAAAAAGACGGGGATACGCTAAGCCGGTTCTGTGAGGCTCTTAAAAATGAAAAGGAAAAAAATGTAGAGAAGATTTTTGAAAACTACCTGAAAAAGACCATCAGTATCAGGGATACGTTTGTGAGAAAAGCAAGTAAGGTGAACTTTTATCATGGGATACTGCTTGGGATCTTGGGCGTGAAAGAAGGCTGGGGCGTATTTTCAAATCAGGAAACCGGTGAAGGATATAGCGATATCCTCATAGAAACCGAAAACAGTGAAATAGCTATCCTTATTGAAGTCAAGTATGCCAATGACGGTGATCTAGATCAGGCTTGTGAAAGAGCGTTAAAGCAGGTAGAGGAACGGAAGTATGATGAGGAATTCCGGGCAAACGGGGCAGATAAAATTTTAAAATATGGGATTGCGTGCTATATGAAACGCTGTAAAGTGAAACTGGCAGGGGAATAATTTCCTGTTGACAATGCTTGTGCTTGCAGCCGTTCTTTATATTTTGTACTGCAAAGGCGAAAAACAGTATAACGAAAGGAGTTGTAACCTAATGGGAAAGGTGGATCAGGAACCAACAATTAGCTGTTTATCCCGGAAGACTTCCGCTTCGGAGATTGGTGTCAGGGATAAAACACTTCACGACCGGTCCTGGACACCTTTTGGGTGTGGGTTGAAAAAACATCCGCATTAGCGACTATGAATGAGAAGCTTACCCAGGCACTGACGTATTCCCAGAATCAAAGGGAATACCTGGAAACATTCATGGAAGACGGACGGCTGCCAATTTCAAACAGTTTATGTGAGGCAAATATAAAACCATTTGCTGTAGCAAGACGTGCCTGGTTATTTGCAGATACACCCGAAGGAGCCAAGGCGAACGCAATCCTCTATACGTTGGTGGAAAGTGCTTGGACCAATATCTGCCCTGGTCAGTGATACTGCCTGAGAAATGCAGACTGAAACAAACATGAACGTGAAAATTGCCTCAATAAATGATGATGTTAGTAGCAAATCTACACTGGGTTTACTAGACGCCATCTTTTGAGGCACTTACTATACAACAGCCTCAATCAACATCTTATCGTTTAACATAATCTTGCGGATCCCAGTCTTCTTATTCTTATTAAAATTAAAACTAAGCATATATCCCTTCTTCAGATGATAATATTCCAGATATTCTACCAATTGAGTCTCTCCACGTCGACGATATTCTTGTCCATGCCAGATTTTAAGTTCAACAATACTTTGTACTCCTTTATAATCAATGATAATATCCGTCCGTTTCAGATTTCTTGTTCTGGCTTCAATGTAGTAGTTACCACTTCCGTTAATAATAGGTTTCAAAAACATCAGAAATATCCGTCTACCGTTGTCCTCAATGAATGTGTTGTCTGCATCTGCATATATTTCTTCAAAATATTCACAGAATTTTTGCATGACCAGTTCCATATCCAGAACACCGTCTTTTATAAACTGATTCTTTTCCATATCTGCAGCAGTAAAGATCTTGCTGTCGGTCTCATTTTCAGAGATTAAGAGATTATATAACTTCATTTCAAAAATACGGTTTGAAATGCTGACCAGTCCGTGGTCTTCTTTTAAAAAGCCGAACATCTTTCCGATATGAATGCGGTGATTTTCAGCTTCATAGGAATATCGTTTCCCCTGAAATAAGATGTTATAGATCATCTCTTTTAATTCCGGATATTCAGAGAGCTTTTTACTCATGTCGTCAAATAGTGTGTTGGGAGTTTTAAGAAATTCCCGAACCGCATCCTGGAAACCTTCTTTGCTCCAACTTTCCGGTGGATTCTGTGCCATGATCTGGCACAATCTGGATACAAGAAATGGGTAGCCGGATGTATAATCATAGAGAGTATTGCTCATCCATGGAATATCAATACCGATATTCCAGTCCGTTTCGTAATCTCTAAGCATAGAAGCAATCTCGTCAGGTGAGATATTTATGTCTAAGTTAAAATTGGCAGCTACATTCCAGGGACTGTTATATTTGGGCTCTGTGTTGGGATGCAGTCTTAATTTTAGATTTTTCACATCATAGACTCCGGCTAAAATCACGGATTTAAAAGTTCTGTCTTTTCCTTTTAATTGTTCCAGATATTTTTCTCTAAGCAATCCAAGAAAAGAAAGAAATATCTGATTGTCAGAACTTTTGTCCACTTCATCGATCATCAGAATAACGCTTTGCGGACAATCCGTACAAAGCTCCGTGATTCGCTGTCCCAGATCGTCAAAGGGAAAATCTTTTGACAAAGGGCGCTGCCAGTTGCTGCATATATATTCAGGAATATCTTGTATCTTTAAGATTCTTGCCGTCTTACGAATAAAGCCGGCGGCAAAAGTTGAGAGAGAGGTAAATAGTTCATCTGCAGACTCAAAACTTATGCTTAATACAATATAGTCTTTTTTTAATCTTTTTTCAAGCAAATATAAAGTTGTTGTTTTTCCGTATTGTCTGGGACGATCTATTGTGAAATATTTGCCAGGAGATACATATTGATCAATAATTTGATGAATTGTCTTTGATGTATCAGCCATATAATTGATTTCCGGAATACAGATGCCTTCTGTGTTAAAACATTTCATAGGATTTACCTCATGTACATTTATATAAATATTATATTCCAGTTAAAGTTATTTGACAAGCTATATTGAACTCAGGTTGTGAAGGAAATTCCCCCTCATTCTTTAAAAACATCCACACTCTATGAAATGAAAAAATAAGCTTCCAACATAGAGCATAATGTGTGGTATATAGGAAGATGTAATTCCTGAACCTCAGCAGTCATAGCGGACGGCACATTGATACAGATATCGCTTAAGGATAAGAGTTCTCCTCCGTCCTGGTTGGTGAGGGACAGCACGGACATTTTCTTCGCTTTGGCAATATGCACGGCATGAATGACATTGCGGGAGTTACCGGAGGTTGAGATCGCCAAAAGGACGTCGCCGGATGTCCCGTAACCGTAAACTTGTTGGGCAAATACCATTTCAGAGTCCATATCGTTGGAAAATGCGGTGCTCAACGCAGTGTGCTGGGTAAGGGAAATAGAAGTTAACGCGCCCTGCAGTCTGTCGGCATAGCTCCCGAAAAGCGATCTTTCCTTTTCGGGAAGTGGTCTTAAGAGACGGAACCCCTTCATAAGTTCTCCTACAATGTGATCGGCATCGCTGGCGCTTCCGCCGTTTCCGCATACAAGAAGTTTTCCTCCGTTTTGATAGGACTGCTTCAATATCTGAAAAGCGGAAAAAATAGTTTGTTTTAATGGAAGAAGGGTAGGGCGGCGTTCCATCAGATCGTTCAAATAATAAATCTCATCGCGCGCAGTTTCTGGAATACATATATTCATCGTTTTATTTCCTCCTTATTTTCATCAGTTCCATTCAACCAGTTAAGCTTTCCTTCAAAAACAAGATCTGCCGCTCTGGCGATCGCGCCATAAAGCGGAGCGTTTCCATCGAATGTAGAATGACGGACGATCAGACTGTGTTCCTGTGCGAAATCCATTTTATCATGGAGAAGGTGGAACAGAGTTTTTTCAAGAAGCTGTTTATCTGACGTACTGTCGTAGCCGATTACGATCGTGCTGATATTCAAAAAACGGATTACGTTCAAAACTGCAACGGAGAGATAGTTGCAGAATTCGTCGAGCGCGGTCAGGGCATACGGGTCATGGCGTTCGGCGGCACAAAGAATCTCGTCGAACGAGTAATCTCCGGTTTTATGGGGAAGAGTGCCTAAAACGCCGTATTTAGACTGCATTTGCCTTATTTTGGAATTCATATTTCGGTTGTTGGCATATAGCTCCAGACATCCGATATTGCCGCAGTCGCACTGCGGACCGGAAAAGTTTATGGAGCTGTGCCCGATTTCGCCGCTTTGTCCGTTTTCTCCGCGGTAAAGCTTGTGGTCAAGGATATATCCGGAGCCGATACCGTTCATGATATTCAAATATATAAAATTGGAAGCGGATTTGTCAAAGCCATACATTTTCTCAGCTAGTGCGCCGGCGTTTGCGTCGTTGATCAAAAAACAGGGGCGCCCGATCTGGTCTTCAAGCAAACGGCAGATTTCCATATTATGAATACCATAGAAATTAAAAGGGCTGAGAATTTTGCCGTTTTCATCATCTATGGGACCAAGTGAAGCAATGGATACGGCTTCAACCTGCCGGGAGTTTTTTGAGATAAGTGTATGGTACAGGGAAAGCAAATGTTCCAGCAGATCTTCTTCGCTGTTTAAGGATTCGTAGGAAATAACTTCCTTCTCTACTACATGGCAGCTTAGGTCTGCAATGATCCCTGCGATCCGGTGCCGGTTGATCAGGATTCCGCAGACGCAGGGGGAATGTTCGCTTATTTTTAAAAGGATAGGTTTTCTGCCGGGAGTATTACAGCCCGAAATCGTATCGGGGCTTATCTCGCTGATCAAATGATTGGACAGAAGCTCTGCAACAATTTTACTTAAAGCTGCTTTTGTGAGTCCAAGGGCAGAGGCAAGTGTGACTCGGGAGACCGGACCGTACAAAGCGATTTCTTTCAGTACCAGAAGTCGGTTTTTCGTGCTTACATAGGCTAGATTATATCCTTTGTCGTTTGTCTTATCGTTCCATTCCTCAGAAGAATTTTTTGTTTTTTTATTTATATCGCGGCTGGCGTTACGCATAGCAAGCTCCTCCTTTTTATCGTCTCATGGCTTTATTTTACATAGAATTTCCAGGAATAGTCAATAGCTATTCCGCTGCCAGAGAGAGCGGCGAAGTCTCGTCAATAGCTATTCCGCTACCAAAGAGAGAGCGGCAAAGTCTCCGAGAGAGTCCTTAAGCGCACAAGGGCATACCCGGCATGCAGAGACGGAACAAGGAAGCGCCATATGACGCAGCATTTTTTCCGTATTAGGGAAGAGCAGATGTTCGCTGCGTTGATAAATGCTTCCAAGTATGATCAGTTCCGGATTTAAAATGTCAACAAGAATAGCAAGTCCTTTGCCGAGCGCGTTTCCTGATTCCTGATAGATGGAGATGGCAAGGGGATCTCCGGCTTCGGCGGCGTCAGCTACGTCTTTTGCAGAGATATTTGGCAGCATTTCTCTTTTCGGGCACCAGACTGGCAGACGATTTGTCTGTAATGCTTCGGTCAATCGGATCCTCGCAAGCTGCGCGATACCGTTCCCGCTGCAAAAGCCTTCAAAGGACCCTGCTTTGCCGTAGCCGACAGGCCCGTAGTCACATAAGGAAATATGCCCGATCTCGCCCGCCATATCATTGGCGCCGCAGTATAGTTTCCCGTTTAGGATCAGCCCGGCTCCCATACCGGTTCCAAATGTCAGAAAGACAATGTTATGATAGCCTTTCCCGGCGCCAAATTTCCATTCTGCCACTGCGCACGCATTTGCATCATTCTGCATGACAACATTACAGTGATAACGTTCCTTAAGCAGACGGACGATCGGAACCCGTACCCATCCGGGAAGATTAGGCGGATTAAGGATGACGCCGTTCTTAGAATCCAGTGGTCCGCCGCAGCTTATTCCGATGCCTGACAGGGTATCGGAGGATAGATCTGGTACCGTGTGAAAGAGATTGTCAATATACCGGTACATTAGATCCAAGGACACATTAGGGGAGAAGGGTTCTGTCTCAAATGCTATTTTTTTAATCAAAGATGTTTCGGGGCTTGAAAATGGCATTTTCCCAAGGACAACGGAACATTTGGTTCCTCCTATATCAATTCCGATGCAATATTTCATGTTAAAATCCTTTCTATAATGGAATACTATTCTTGGTGAGTGTTGCTGATTTCTAAAAGAATAGTATCACAGAAAATAGTATTAGTCAATTTAAAATACTAATTAAATAAAATAGTTAACAAATAGTGCGATATAACAGGGAGAATTTGGTATAAATAGTTAAAGGATAATATAATAAAACAATAGTTAGTAAATAATATTGACAAATTACGTGCGAGGTGATAGAATTTCCGCAAGAAATAATTAATGGTTCACTAGAACCGAGACTAACCAAAATAATAGGAGGAAAAGAAAATGAGAAAACGTAACAAGTCTATTTTATGTGTAGCGCTGACATTATTCATGGTATTTAGTCTTGCGGCATGCGGTCCGAAAGGTGAAAAGGAGGCGGACAACGCGGAACCGGCAAAGGAGGCAAAGGAAGGGAAGGATAACAGTGAGACAGTAAAAATCGCCGTTCAGGAAGGAAGAACGATGCTTAAGGAGATTGTTGACAAATATGTAGAGGAAACAGGCAAAGAGGTAGAATATATTGAGATTGCAAAGGGCGATGATTATTACAGCAAGGTTACGTTAATGCTTTCCTCAAAAGACACTGCTCCGGACATTATATTTGAGGACGGATTTATGGTGAAGTCAGACGCGGCGGCGGGACTTTTGGCGCCTATGGATGATTATCTGGCAAAGTGGGCGGATTGGGACAGCTATAACCCGGCGGTAGTTGAAGCCGGCACGGGTATGGACGGCAAGCAGTATGCGATCCCGATCTCTACAGACGAGCAGGTGATCTGGTATAATACGGATGTTTTCGAGGCGGCGAAGCTTGATCCGGACTGGCAGCCGAAGACCTGGCAGGATATCATTGATACGGCAAAGAAGCTTAAGGAGGCTAATTCAGATGATCCTGGCTTTCTGCCGATGAATCAGTTCGTGTCTACCAGTAATGTAGAGCAGGTTTCTATGCGTACCTTCCAGCTTTTCTACGCAGCTACAGGCGGGAAGCTTTATGATTATGACACGGATCAGTGGATCGTGGATAAGGCTAATATAAAAAAGGTTCTGGATTATGTAGATCAGGTTTGGAATGTAGAGGAATTATCTTCGCTCGATCTGGCGGCTTCGAATGATCCGGAAAGTACATTTACATCAGAAATGTTTCCAAATGGGGATATCGGGTTGTATTTTACGGGAAGCTGGGCATTCGGGGACGGAGTTGGCGGCAGTAACGCGGATGCATGGAAAGAAATTTTGAAAGATGGAAAAGTGAAATATGCGTTCGTACCTACTTATGATGGAAAAGGATATGTGACGACATCCGGCGGATGGACGTTTGCTATGGCTGCAAACGGAAGCAACTTAGACGGCGGATGGGACTTGCTGAAATATATCTGTCAGGAAGAAAATATGACTTATTGGGCGATCGAGTCCGGGAATCTGCCGGCAAGAGCGGACAGTTTCGAAAGTGACGCATGGAAGAGCCAGGAGTATTCCGGTTTGATGGAGAAATTTGAAGAAGGCTTGGAATTCACTGTATTCCGTCCAACCGTCGACGGGTATGCATCTGTTACGGAGCTTTATGCACAGCTGATCGAAAATGTTGCCTTTGGCGTGCTTGGCATTGACGACGCAGTCGATCATTTTGAGGGAGATATGAAGGCAGCAATGGGTGCGGATCTTGTAAAAGTGATTGAGTAAGGAGAAATCAGATTCATGGATAAAATAAATGTCCGAAATGAAAAGGACTGGTCAGGCGTGAAAAAAGCGGTGATAATGTTTATTCCCTCTGTCATTCTTTTGGGAGGATTTTTCATTGGGCCCGCGCTCGTTGCGATGATATATTCGATGACGGATATGACCCTCACGGGCGCGTCTGCCCAGACGGTTCATTTTGTCGGATTTGAAAATTTTGCTGCTTTATTTCATAGTCCGGGAATCGGCACGGTTGTTTATAATACGGTTATCTTTCTTTTCGTATCCGGGATATTGGGGCAGCAGGTCCTAGGGCTCTTTCTGGCGCTGCTTTTAAGAGAGAAAAGACGCGGGGTTAAATTTTTCGTTGGAGTAACTGTAGCAGCCGGATGGATTACGCCGGAGGTGGTCGCGATCGTAATGTTCTCGTGTGTATTTGCGGCGAATGGGACGGCGAATATGCTTCTTGGAATGCTGGGGATCGAACCTGTGCAGTGGCTGATCAAGCATGCGCTGGCTAGTGTTGTGATAGCAAATATCTGGAAGGGATGTGCATATTCTGTCATGATGTTTCAGGCGGCTCTGGATCAGGTTTCGGATGATATTCTGGAGGCGGCAAGGATTGACGGGGCGGGTTCTATGCAAATTTTGTTCCGGATCATTATCCCGACGATCTCTTCGGCTTTGGTAACCGACTTTATGGTAGTGACGCTTGGAACACTGGGAACGGTCGGGCTGATCTATGGTATGACAGGGGGCGGGCCGGGGAATTCCAGCACCACGCTTTCCATGCTGATGTATAAAAAGGCATTTACTTCATTTCAGCTTGGTTATGGTATGGCGATCGCCGTCGTGATCCTTGTGGCAGGAATACTGCTGAGCATGGGGTATACAAAATTAGTGGATAAAAATAAGTAGGAGGCAGAGCATGAAACGAAAGAAACCAATTGTAAATTTGATCGAGTATGGAATCTTGATCTTAGTGGGCTGTGCCTTTGCTCTTCCTCTGATCTGGCTTGTACTGGCGTCGGTAGATACAAAAGCGGGCCCGATGATCACGATGATCGACGAGTTTACGCTTGACAATTTTACTGCGATTTTGCGTACGGAGAAATACCAGTTGGGTTTTCTGAATAGTTTTATTTATTCTGTTGCGATTGCAGGAGCCGTATTGCTGGGTTCTATTACAGCGGCATATCCGTTATCCAGGTATCATATTAAGGGGGCGCAGAAGATCGCGCTTTCCATGCTGTTCTTGTCTTCGATCCCGGCGATGGCATTGATCGTACCCACATATAAGATTTTTGTGTGGACAAAATTAATCTATAAGCCGGTCAGTCTGATCTGTTTTCAGGCGGCATGCGGGCTGCCTTTTGCAATATGGATGATGAAAAACTTTTTTGATGCGGTGCCGAGGGAATTAGAGGAGGCAGCGTGGGTAGACGGCGCCGGTAGGATTGCAAGTATGAGGAAGGTGTTGATCCCACTGATGGTGCCCGGGATCTTTACGGTAACGATCTATACCTTTATCAATGCATGGAGCAGCTTTACCGTTCCGTATATTTTACTGAACCATGTGGATACGCTTCCGGCGTCCGTTCTTGTGTATGCGATGTTCGGGGAACACGGGCAGGTAAACTACGGTCATCTGGCGGCGTATTGCACGCTTTATATGCTGCCGGTGCTGGTTCTTTATACAGGGGCTCAGAACTATATGTCAAAAGGGTTCTCTATGAGCGGGGCAAGCAAAAGCTAGATATCAGGAGGTGGTAATGATGAGAGAAGTACATTTGATCGGAAATGCACATTTGGATCCCGTATGGCTGTGGAACTGGCAGGAGGGTTATACGGAGGTGCTGTCTACATTCCGAAGTGCGCTTGACCGTATGAAGGAAAACGGCTCTTACGTTTTTACCTGTGCGGGCGCTTTATATTATAGATGGGTGGAAGAGACAGCCCCTGAGATGTTTCAGGAGATTTCACGTCGTATAAAAGAAGGCAGGTGGGTGATCGCCGGGGGATGGTGGATTCAGCCGGACTGTAATCTACCGTCCGGAGAGTCGTTTGTACGGCAGGGGCTTTATGCGCAGCGTTATTTTTATGAAAAGTTCGGGATCATGGCAAAGACAGGATATAATGTGGATTCTTTTGGCCACCATGCCATGATCCCGCAGATCCTTAAGGGGTCCGGCATGGATGCCTATGTCTATATGCGTCCGGGAGAAGGGGACGAAAAAAGATATCCGTTTCAGGAGAATGTTTTTCTGTGGGAAGGAGCTGACGGATCCCGCATAAAGGCATATCGGATTCCGGACGAGTATAGTTCCAGGCCGTTTGGAGAGGCGGCGGAAAAAGCGGAGCAGTATTTAGAAATGTCAGAAAAGCAGTCGCAGCCGGTCATGTGTTTTTATGGTGTGGGAAATCATGGAGGAGGGCCGACAAGGGAAAATCTAAAAGCATTGGACAGCCTCCTGGCATCAGAAGGAGGAGACGCTTATGTGTATTCTTCGCCGGACGTTTATTTTAGTGAGGTGTCAGAAGAGGCGCTTCCTGTTTTGACGGGAGAGCTGCAGCATCATGCAAGCGGATGTTATACGGCGGTCATGGATATAAAGCGGGGGAACCGCCTCGCCGAATGCAGCCTTATAACAGCGGAAAGTTTTGGGATACTGGCAAAGCTTCTTGGCGTGAAGCAGAAGCTTCCGGATATGAAAAAGTCATGGGAAACAGTATTGTTTAACCAGTTTCATGATATCTTGGGAGGCTGTGCGATCAGAAGTGCATATGAATGTGCGGCGCTTTATGAACTTGGAGGATGTATCGCAGAAGGCAACCGCGTAACAAACGAAGCGATCCAGGCGATCGCGTGGAATATAGATACCTTGAAAGGTCTCCCGGAAGTGGGAGGAAAATATGAGTTCCGGTTATGGCATCAGCAGGACAGAGGGACGCCGGTGATCGTCTTCAATCCGCATTCTTTTGACGCTGTATTTCCGGTCCGGTTTCATGCCGATGTAGAGGAGGCGTTGGAGGACGGCGGAAAAAAGGTTCCGGTACAGCGTGTACGTGCAGAGATGATAAACGAGGACGAAAAATATGAGACGATCGCTGTGGTAAGCGTTCCCGCGCTGGGATGGAAGCTCTTCTGGCTTTTTGAAAAGGCAGAAGAGGTGCAGGATAAAAAAGAGGGGATGGTCTCGGGATATGTCCTGGAAAATCAATGGACTAAGGTTGAGCTTGAAAAGGAGAGCGGCGCGATCCGGTACTTTCTGAATAAAGAATCCGGCGACGTATTGATCTCGGATGCCACATCGGAGCGGGTTGTGGATGAAGAAAAGTGCGATACATGGGCGCACAAGGTCTTTCGTTTTCATGATTATATAGGAAGTTTCCGGAAGCCTGTAATAGAAGTTGTGGAAGACGGAGAAGTAAGGGCTGTTGTGGAAGTGAGGCTTTCATATGGAAGTTCTTCTATGATAAAGAGCTATATTATGTACAGGGATATGCCTGGCGTGTTTATTGAATATAAGGGCATTTGGCTGGAAAAGCATAAGATGCTGAAGATATGTTTCCCTACGACAATGGATCACGGTCGTCTGATTGCTTCCATTCCATATGGATGTATGGAAAGACCGGAGGATGGAAGAGATTATCCAATGCAGAAGTGGGTAGCGCTTTATAAGGATGGGAAGGGGCTTGGCATTGCTTCAAAGAGCCGGAGTGCATATGATGCCGAAGATGGCGAGATCAGGATCACGGCGCTGCGCAGTCCTCTCTATGCGGATCATTACGGGGATAGAGACCGGTATTGTGAATTTACGGAGCAGGGCGAGTATAAATTTATGTTATACTTAGATGCGGCAGAGGAAGAAAGCGTCATGCTTAAGAGGACGGCAGAACTATTATCTCAGCCGCCGGTGACTGTTATGGGAGGATACCATGCCGGCGTTCTTCCGGGCGAAGGAAGTATGATAAAGATCGATCATCCGTCGGTTATGGCAGGAGCCATTAAGAAGGCGGAGGATTCAGATGATATTATTTTACGCTGCTATTCTTTGTCGGGGCGTTCGTTGAAGACAGAGATCATGTTGGGTGATGTGAAATTTGAAGCAGAATTTGCGCCGCAGCAGATCAAAACCTTCAGGATCGGAAAAGAAGAGGTAAAAGAGGTGAATCTTCTGGAAATATAAAGGATGGAGGACGGAAGATATTATGTATTCATTTGTACCGCTTGTCAGGGAATACAGGGGAGCGCTGTGCGACCTGACACATTTTGGCTATGTGTGTATTGTAAATGAAGACGGAGAGGTCATCTTCTCTGCAGGAGATCCGGAGGCGGTAGTTTTCTACCGCTCTGCATCTAAGCCTGTTCAGGCGCTTCCGGTCATGGAGATGCGTCTGGATGAAAAATATGGGATCACTCCGAAAGAGAGCGTCATATTTTCAGGATCTCACACAGGAGAGCCGTTTCATATGGAAGCGCTTGAAAGTATTCTTAAGAAAACAGGATTGGAGGAAGAATGGCTTTGCATGAAACCGGCGGCGCCCGCGGCGGTATACGCCAATGAGGAGCGCTTGAGAAAAGGGCTTCCGTTAAGAAAGCTGTATCATAATTGTTCGGGAAAACATCTGGCGTTGATGTTGGTGCAGCGGGAAAGCAAAGAAAGGGTGACGGATTACTGGAGAATGGAATCTGCAGCACAAAAAAAGGCGGCGGAAGTTATCCGTAAGGTAAGTGAGGCAAAGGAACTTCAAACGGGAGTGGATGGCTGCGGCGTACCTGTCTTTGCGTGTGCAATGAGGAACATTGCGACGGCGTATAAGAATCTGGCATGTCCGGACTGTGTCCGGGATGAAAGCCTACAAAGGGCGATCCGCGCTTATGTTCCAAGGATTCACGAGCATCCTCTTATGATGCGGGGGACGGGGTATTTGTGTTCTCTTATTAATTATGACGCTGACATTATCGGGAAAGGCGGAGCCAACGGAGTCTATGGCTTTGGACTGAAAAAGGAAAGGCTAGGGGTAAGTTTTAAGCTTGCAGACGGCACCGAGAGCAGCTGGCCGATTCTTGTCCTTGAGATCCTTTCTAAGCTTGGATGTTTGACAAAAGAAACAGAAGAACGCCTTCTTGCGCTTAACCCCTATGTGATAAAGAACGATAATGGACTGGACGCGGGCCATAGAGAGGTTTGCTTATGGCAGAATTAAAGAGAGTACAGGCGCCGCCAAGAGATTGTACCAATGTCCCGGTGGAGCTGACGGAAAAGACAATATTGCAGAGAAAAGAAAAAATCCTTTCTGAAATGAAAAGGCGGGAGATCACACAGCTGATCGTGTATGGAGACGTAGAGCACGGTGGAAATTTTGAATATCTGACGGGATATTTCACACGGTTTGAAGAAGGGCTTCTGGTTATAAAAGCAGACGGCGGGATGACGCTGGTTTTAGGAAATGAAAATCTGAACAAAGCGGGAAAAGCCAGAATAGAGGCAGCGGCAGTCCATGTGTCCATATTCTCTTTGCCAAACCAGCCGGATCGTACAGACCGGTCATTGAAAGAACTTCTTATAGAAGCAGGCGTTGAAGAAAAGAAAAAGACAGGATTGGCAGGTTGGAAACTGTTTACGTCGAAAGTGGAGACCAGGGGACAGATTTTTGATCTTCCAAGCTTTATTGTGGATACAGTCAGAGAGATCACAGGATCCCAACAGCTGCTGCTAAATGCAACCGACATTTTTATAGGAGAAAATGGAGTGCGGACTGTAAATAATGCGAATGAGATCGCGCATTATGAATACGGGGCGTCTCTTGCCTCGGACTGTGTACTGGATGCGATGGATGCGGTGGAATGCGGCGTGACAGAGATGGAACTGGGCGGGTTATTAAAGAGGTCAGGACAGCATAACAGTATTGTAACGATTGCGGCAAGCGGCGCGAGATATGTACATGGCAATATGTTTCCGGGAAGGAAGCGTGTGCAGAAGGGAGATCCGATCTCATTGACTACAGGGTATCGCGGCGGGGCTTCCAGCCGTGCGGGATATGCGGTCATGTCAGCCGAAGAGCTGCCGGAGAATGCAAGGGATTATTTGGAGAGGATCGTATTCCCTTATTTTGATGCTTATGCCTGTTGGCTTAACAAGATACAGATCGGAATGACAGGAGGAGAGCTTTTTGAGTATATAGAGCAGGTATTGCCAAGAAAACAATATGGGTGGTCATTATGCCCGGGACATTTGACGGCGGAGGAAGAGTGGCTGTCGTCGCCGATCTATGAAGGATCCGTTGAACGGCTGAAAAGCGGAATGATTTTTCAGATCGATATCATTCCGGCAGTGAAAGGTTACGGAGGGGTAAATGCGGAAAGTACAGTTGCTCTGGCAAATGAAGAACTGAAAAGGGAGATCCGGCTGGAGGATCCGAAGCTGTGGGAGCGTATGGAAAAGCGCCGGGACTATATACAGAACGAGCTGGGGATCTCGCTTTCAAAAGACCTTCTTCCTATGTGCGGCGGCGTTGCATATATGCGTCCGTTTATGTTGGATAAAGAGCGTGCATGTGTCATAACAGACGGGAAGTGAAAGATCGAGCGTTACCAAACAGGTTGACATCTTATGGAAATTGTGATACTATATCCAAAGCGATTTAATGCTTTAAAGCGTAACGCTTTAAAGCAAAGGATCGCATGCCGGCGGATATGCCATATGATTCTTGCTTTCAATGAGTCAAATAGGTCTGTTTGACGCCGGACAGTTAGGAGGAAATGGAAGATGTCTAAAGAAATGTTATGTATCATTATGTTGATCGTGTTCTTTGCAGTCATGATCTATGTGGGATTTTACTCAAGGAAGCATGCAACCGATGTAGATGGTTTCGTCTTAGGCGGCAGGGGAGTCGGTCCGTGGCTGACGGCGTTTGCGTTCGGTACGTCGTACTTTTCAGCGGTTATTTTCGTTGGTTATGCGGGGCAGTTTGGATGGAACTTCGGTATGTCCGCTACCTGGGCAGGACTGGGCAACGCCTTTATTGGTTCTTTGCTTGCGTGGAATATACTTGGAAGAAGAACTCGTGTTATGACGCAGCATCTGGATGCGAAGACTATGCCGGATTTTTTCGGGAAGAGATTTGAATCCGTGCCGCTTAAAGTGGCTGCTTCCGTCATTGTATTTATCTTTTTGATCCCTTATACGGCTTCGCTTTATAATGGGTTATCAAGCCTGTTCGGGCTGGTGTTCGATATTCCTTATTGGGCGGTCATTGCCGTCATGGCTGTACTTACTGGATTTTATGTGATCTTTGGCGGATATATGGCGACGGCGATCAATGATTTTATCCAGGGGATCATCATGTTATTCGGGATCTGTGCGGTCATCGGCTCTGTCTTATCTGAGAACGGCGGATTGTTAGAAGCGACGAGATCGCTTGCGTCGATCACAGGCGACGCCGGATGGGAGGGCGCTTATTCCGCATTTCTTGGCCCTGATCCATTGGCGCTTCTTTTTGTGGTGGTGCTGACTTCCCTTGGTACATGGGGACTTCCGCAGATGGTCGGGAAGTTCTATGCCATCAAGAGTGAGAAGGACATACATAAAGGAACCGTGATCTCGACGGTATTCGCGATCATTGTAGCGGGCGGATGTTATTTCCTGGGCGGCTTCGGAAGGCTCTACAGTGATAAAGTCGCCGTCAATGAAGCGACCGGGAAGCCGTTGTTTGATACGATCGTACCGACGATGCTGGCGACTCTTCCCTCTGTCGTCATAGCGGTGGTGATCGTCCTGGTATTGTCGGCGTCCATGTCGACGCTGTCTTCCCTGGTTCTTACGTCCAGTTCTACCTTTACCCTGGATGTGATAAAGCCGGTGGCAAAGCAGGGAATGTCGGATAAGAAGCAGGTGTCCATCATGCGGATTTTTATTGTATTTTTCATCCTGGTATCGGCAGTGATCGCGATCTTTAAGGATGCACACCCGGAGGTGACGTTTATCGCGCAGATGATGGGCGTATCCTGGGGTGCGTTGGCAGGCGCATTCCTTGCGCCGTTCTTGTACGGATTATACTGGAAGGGGATCACGAAGATCTCTGTAGTTGTGTGTTTTGTGTGGGGATGCGGGATCGCGCTTCTGCAGTTGTTCGTGACACTTGGCGGAGTCGATGTGACGGGATGGGGACCGATCCTTGGGTATATTTTTAGATCATCCATCAATTCCGGCGTGATCGCCATGGCCGGCGGGCTGCTCCTTGTCCCGGTCATCAGTTTATTTACGAAGAAGCAGGATGAGAAGGAACTTAGAGAGATATTTTCCTGTTATGATGAGACGGTAACGATCACGAAGAAATCTTCGCTGCAAGAATAGGCTTGAATGATAAAAAACATCAAGGAAAGTGATTAAAATCATCACTTTCCTTTTTGCTATACATATGTTAGGATATAGGAGGATTAAAAAAGGACAATATAATTGATGATTATTATTGCATTCCAAACATATAAGCAGTAATGCACAGAATAATGGAAAGTGAGGAAGAGTAGATCATGAGAAATTACCACAAATATGAAAGAACGTATTTTATGCCGCCCGAGATCACATATGACTGGGTGAAGAAGGAATATATTGATAAGCCGCCGATCTGGTGCAGCGTCGATCTGCGTGACGGCAACCAGGCGCTGATCGAGCCGATGAGCCTGGAAGAGAAGCTGGAGTTCTTCCAGATGTTGGTCGATATCGGGTTTAAGGAGATCGAGGTAGGATTCCCGGCGGCGTCGGAGACAGAGTATCAGTTCATGCGGACGCTGATCGAGAAGGATATGATCCCGGATGATGTGACGGTGCAGGTGCTGACGCAGGCGAGGGAGCATATTATTAAGAAGACTTTCGAAGCAGTCAAGGGCGCGCCTCACGCAGTAGTGCATCTCTACAATTCGACTTCGGTCGCGCAGAGAGAGCAGGTGTTCAGAAAGAGTAAAGAAGAGATCAAGCAGATCGCCATCGACGGGGCGAAGTTACTCCTTGAACTTGCATCCGAGACGGACGGGAACTTTACCTTCCAGTACAGCCCGGAGAGTTTCCCGGGAACAGAGGTGGATTATGCGGTAGAGGTCTGCAACGCGGTGTTGGATGTCTGGAAACCGACGGCGGAGAATAAGGCGATCATCAATATTCCTACGACGGTGGAGAATGCGATGCCGCATGTATTTGCCTGTCAGTTAGAGTATGTGAATAAGCATCTGAATTACAGGGAGAATGTGATCCTCTGCCTGCATCCTCATAATGACAGGGGCTGCGGTGTGGCGACGGCGGAGCTTGGGATCTTAGCGGGAGCGGACCGTATTGAGGGGACGTTGTTTGGGAACGGAGAGCGTACCGGTAATGTGGATATCGTAACCATGGGAATGAATATGTATTCTCATGGAGTAGATCCGGGGCTGGATTTTTCTGATATGAGGCATATCCGCGAGACTTATGAGAGGCTTACCAGGATGCAGGTATATGACCGTCAGCCATACGCGGGCGATCTTGTATTCACGGCATTCTCCGGCTCTCATCAGGATGCGATCGCTAAGGGGATGGCGTGGAGAGAAGAGAAGGAACGTGATACATGGACGGTTCCTTATCTTCCGATCGACCCGCAGGATGTGGGAAGAAGATACGATTCCGACGTGATCCGTATTAACAGCCAGTCCGGCAAGGGCGGCGTCAACTATATCCTGAAGCAGAGCCACGGGATCAATCTGCCGCAGAAGATGCGTGAAGAAGTGGGGTATCTGGTAAAAGATGTGTCTGACAAGGCGCATAAGGAGTTGAATCCTGAGTGGGTTTACCAGATTTTCTCCGATCATTATATCAATACCAGGCCTGTCTTCCATATAGACGAGTGTCATTTTAAACAGGTGGACGGGATCACTTCGGAGGTGACCATCAATCACGGCGGCGAATCCAGAGTGATCACGGCCATGGGAAATGGACGCCTGGATGCGGTGAGCAACGCCATCAAGCAGTACTTTAACATCAGCTATGAGCTTCGCTTCTATGAAGAGCATTCGCTGACCAGAGGCTCTTCTTCCAAGGCGGTTTCCTATGTGGGGATCGTCTGCAGCGGCAGGATATTCTGGGGCGTGGGGATTGACGCGGATATCATCAAGTCATCCATCGAAGCCCTTACCGTAGCGGTCAATAAGATCGAAGAGATAGGAAATGCCGACGGCTGCAAGGATGAGAGGATGATAGAGATCATGAATTATATCCAGGCGAATTATATTGACATTACGTTAGACGGCCTGGCGGAGAAATTCTACTTATCCAAGCCGTATATTTCGAAATACATTAAAGAGAAATCAGGACTGACCTTCGGGGAACTGGTGAAGAAGATCCGGATGAAGAAAGCGAAAGCGCTTTTAAAGAGCAGCAACATGACGGTGGAGAATATCGCCTTGTCTGTGGGATATCAGAATGTGGAGCATTTTAACCGGATGTTTAAGAAGGCGTACAATACGACTCCGATGCAGTTTAGGAATCAGAAGTAGAGAACCGTAAGGATATAAAGTTCCTGTAGATGACACGAGGATTTTTAGATGCCATTTACAGGAACTTTTCACGTCTTCTAAAGCCGGGAAAACAAAATAGAAAAAGTATTGCAGGAAAGGGATAAAAGGTCTATAATATAATTGGCAAAAATTTGGTTCTACTTTATATTCATATTCTATACAAAATAAGTACAACCTATTTTAATATGTAAGAAAATGGAGGGCTTGACTATGGGCAACATGGCAACAAAAAGTGCGGCAAGCGACAGGATCAGTTCCTTGCTTGATGCAGGAAGCTTTGTTGAGATCGGCGGCGCTGTTACGGCAAGAAGTACGGATTTCAACATGCAGGAAAAAGAGACTCCGGCGGATGGCGTGATTACCGGTTATGGAGTGATTGACGGGAATCTGGTGTATGTATACAGCCAGGACGCATCTGTACTGAACGGCGCGGTCGGTGAGATGCATGCCAGGAAGATCGCTAATATCTATGACATGGCGATGAAGATGGGCGCGCCTGTGATCGGTCTTGTGGACTGTGCCGGATTCCGGCTTCAGGAGGCGACAGACGCATTGAACGCATTTGGGAATCTTTATCTGAAGCAGACGATGGCATCCGGGGTGATCCCTCAGATCACGGCGATTTTTGGGACATGCGGCGGCGGATTATCTGTGGTTCCGGCTTTAACAGATTTTACATTTATGGAAACTTCGAAGGCAAGACTGTTCGTGAATTCTCCGAATGCGATCCCGGGAAGCAGTATGGCGAAGCTTGACACTTCTTCACCGGAATATCAGAGCAAAGAGTCCGGGCTTGTGGACGGCATTGGTTCGGAAGACGAGATCTTAAGCGAGATCCGTTCGCTGGTATGCATTCTTCCGGGGAATAACGAAGAGAATTCCTCTTATGACGAGTGCACGGATGATCTGAACCGTCTCTGCGACAGCATTGAGAATGCGGCGGAGGATACGGCGATCGCCCTTGCTATGATTTCTGACAGCAGCGTGTTCTTCGAGACGAAGAGAGGTTATGCGAAAGATATGGTAACCGGTTTCATCCGCCTGAACGGTATGACGGTGGGGGCGGTTGCGAATCGTTCTAAAGTATACAACGAAGAAGCGGAGGTTGAGGCGGAATTCGACGGTTCTCTGTCGGCTGACGGTGCGAAGAAAGCGTCAGAATTCGTGAAGTTCTGTGACGCGTTCAATATTCCGGTCCTTACGCTTACCAATGTGACTGGTTTTGGCGCGGGTGAGTATGAGGAGAAGAATCTTGCCAAAGAGACTGCGCGCCTTACCTATGCATTTGCAGACGCAACGGTTCCGAAGGTGAATGTAGTCATCGGCAAAGCGTTCGGCAGCGCCTATATTGCAATGAACAGCAAGGCGGTCGGCGCGGATATGGTCTATGCATGGCCGTCCGCACAGATCGGTATGATGGAGGCGGATCTTGCGGCGAAGATCATGTATGCAGGAGCAGACGCCGCTACACTGAAGGAAAAGGCGGCAGAATATAAGGAGCTGCAGTCAAGCCCGTTATCTGCTGCAAGAAGAGGTTATGTGGACTCTATCATTGAGCCGGATCAGACCAGAAAATATGTGATCGGGGCATTCGAGATGTTGTTCACGAAGAGAGAAGATCGTCCGGTGAAGAAGCACGGATCGGTTTAGAGAGGTGAGGCGAAGTGAAGAGAAAAATTAGTTTACTGCTCGGTCTGCTTGTCATGGTTCTTAGCTTTACCGGATGTGCCAAGACAGAAGAACCGATTGAATATGACGAGGCGGCCGTCGGGCAGATGATAGATTTTCTGATACAGTACAGCGAGAGTGTGGACGAGGCGTCGCTGGAGGAATGGAATAATCTTTCTGAATATTCACAGAATTATCAGTTTATGCAGTCGGGACTTCGGTTTACACCGGAAAGCTTTTCTTCGGCGATCGAGAGCTGGAAGGCTGGCGTCGAGGAGTGCGGCGCATATGTGGGACACGGTGATCTGAAATATACTGCGGCGGAAGACGGGTTAGAAGTTTCGACGCATGTAGAATATGAGAACCGTGAAGCGGATGTCGTATTCGAGTTTGATGAGAAGCTTTATCTGGAGAGTGTGAATGTCAATGCGGAATTCAGTACCGGCGAGATCCTTAAGAAGGCCGGGCTTAACACTTTGTTGGGTATGGGTACTGTATTTGCGGTGCTGATATTCATATCCATCGTGATTTCTTTATTTAAGTTCATCCCTTCCGGCAGCCAGAAGAAAGCGGCGCAGGCCGCGCCTGTGAAAGCAGAGGCAGAGGCAGCGCCGGCTGTGGAAGAAGTGGCAGAAGAGGCGGACGATCTGGAATTAATTGCGGTAATTTCAGCGGCGATCGCAGCGGCGGAGGGGACGAGTACGGACGGATTCGTTGTCCGCAGTATCAGACGCCGGCAGGCGAACAGATGGAATTCATAAGAAGATAATAAGGAGGATATAAAAATGAAAAATTATACCATTACAGTGAACGGAAATGTATATGATGTAACCGTAGAAGAAGCAGGAGCAGGAGCGGCTCCGGCAGCAAGGGCAGCGGCGCCGGCGGCAAGGCCTGCGGCAGCGCCGGCGAAACCGGCGGCAAAGCCTGCGGCGTCAGGGGCAGGCTCTATCGAAGTAAAAGCCGGCGCGGCAGGTAAGGTATTCAAGATCGAGGCAAGCGTTGGACAGAGTGTGAAGAAAGGCGACGCCGTAGTTATTATTGAAGCGATGAAGATGGAGATTCCAGTTGTAGCACCGGAAGACGGAACAGTGGCAAGTATTGACGTTGCCGTCGGCGATGCGATCGAATCCGGCGCGGTATTAGCTACACTCAGCTAATCCTGTTCCCATATGAATACGACTGGAGGTTAAGAAATGGAATATATAACATCAACATTAGGAAACCTCGTGCAACAGACTGCGTTTTTTAGTCTTACATGGGGAAATGTGATCATGATTGCCGTTGCATGTTTTTTCCTGTATCTGGCGATCAGACATGAGTTCGAGCCTCTGCTTCTTGTACCGATTGCATTTGGTATGCTGCTTGTGAATATCTATCCGGATATTATGCTTCATGCAGAGGATTCCGCGAACGGAACCGGAGGATTGCTTTATTATTTCTTTATGTTAGACGAATGGGCGATCCTGCCGTCGCTGATCTTCCTGGGAGTAGGCGCGATGACTGATTTTGGCCCGCTGATCGCGAACCCGAAGAGCTTTCTTTTAGGTGCGGCGGCACAGTTTGGTATCTTTGCCGCATATCTGGGCGCGATGGCGCTTGGATTCTCGGATAAAGCGGCGGCGGCGATCTCTATCATCGGAGGGGCGGACGGGCCGACGTCGATCTTCCTTGCCGGAAAGCTTCAGCAGACGGCGATCATGGGACCGATCGCGGTGGCGGCATATTCATATATGTCGTTGGTGCCGATCATCCAGCCGCCGATCATGAAGCTTCTCACGACAGAGAAGGAACGTAAGATCAAGATGGAGCAGTTAAGGCCGGTATCCAAGCTTGAGAGAATCCTCTTCCCGATCATCGTTACGATCGTTGTATGTGTGATCCTTCCTACGACGGCGCCGCTTGTGGGTATGCTCATGCTGGGTAACCTGTTCCGTGAGTCAGGGGTAGTAAGACAGCTGACGGAGACTGCGTCCAATGCGCTGATGTATATCGTGGTCATCCTGCTTGGTACATCTGTCGGAGCGACGACCAGCGCGGAAGCATTCCTGAACAGGCAGACACTTTATATTGTGGCGCTTGGACTGGTGGCATTTATGTTTGGTACGGCTGCGGGAGTCATCTTCGGGAAGATCATGTGTGTCGCCACGGGCGGCAAGGTGAATCCGTTGATCGGTTCCGCAGGTGTGTCTGCAGTGCCTATGGCGGCTCGAGTATCCCAGAAGGTGGGTGCGGAAGCAGATCCTACGAATTTCCTGCTGATGCATGCCATGGGGCCAAACGTTGCCGGAGTGATCGGAACTGCGGTTGCGGCAGGAACGTTTATGGCTATTTTCGGGGTTATGTAGGCTTGTAAGGTAATGAATTGTGATTGCTAAGATTAATGGAGGATATAAAATGGCAGAGAAAAAACCAATTAAAATAACAGAGACAATCCTGCGTGACGCGCATCAGTCTCTGATTGCCACACGTATGACGACGGAACAGATGCTTCCGATCGTGGAGAAGATGGACAAAGTCGGGTATCATTCCGTAGAGTGCTGGGGAGGCGCGACATTTGACGCGTCCCTCAGGTTCCTGAAGGAAGATCCGTGGGAGAGACTCCGCAAATTCCGCGACGGCTTTAAGAACACGAAACTGCAGATGCTGTTCCGAGGCCAGAATATTCTGGGATACCGCCCGTATGCAGACGATGTGGTAGAGTATTTTGTACAGAAATCCGTGGCGAACGGGATTGACGTGATCCGTATCTTCGACTGTCTGAACGATCTTCGTAATCTGCAGACGGCGGTTACGGCGGCGGTGAAGGAGAAGGCGGACGCACAGGTTGCGCTGTCTTATACGCTGGGCGACGCGTATACTCTGGAATACTGGGTTGACATAGCGAAGAAGATTGAAGATATGGGCGCTACTTCGATCTGTCTTAAGGATATGGCAGGGCTTCTGGTTCCATATAAGGCAACGGAGATGATCGAGGCGCTGAAGGAGGCTACCAGCCTTCCGATCCAGCTTCATACCCACTATACGTCCGGCGTTGCTTCCATGACATATCTGAAGGCAGTAGAAGCCGGCGTGGATGTGATCGATACTGCGATGTCGCCGTTTGCCCTGGGAACTTCACAGCCTGCGACAGAGGTAATGGTAGAGACATTCAAGGGTACGCCTTATGATACGGGATTTGACCAGAATCTCCTTTCGGAGATCGCGGATCATTTCCGTCCGATCCGCGATGCGGCATTGGAGAGCGGCCTTCTGAATCCGAAGAATATGGGTGTAAATATCAAGACTCTGCTCTATCAGGTTCCGGGAGGTATGTTGTCCAATCTGACTTCCCAGCTGAAGGAGCAGAATGCGGAAGATAAATATTATGACGTATTGGAAGAAGTGCCAAGAGTACGTAAGGATCTTGGAGAGCCGCCGCTTGTTACGCCTTCTTCTCAGATCGTCGGAACGCAGGCGGTATTCAACGTATTGATGGGCGAGCGTTATAAGATGGCGACCAAGGAGACCAAGGATATCTTAAGCGGCAAATATGGAGCGACCGTTAAGCCGTTTGATGAAGAGGTGAAGAAGAAGGTTCTGGGCGAGAATCCGGAAGTCATCACCTGCCGTCCGGCAGATCTGATCCCGGACGAGTTGGATACGCTGCGCAAAGAATGTGAACAGTGGAGCCAGCAGGATGAGGACGTGCTGTCATATGCATTGTTCCCGCAGGTTGCCACCGACTTCTTCAAATACAGGGAAGCACAGCAGACAAAGATCGACCCGGAGATGGCAGATACAAAGAATGGAAATTATCCGGTGTAGGATTTTAGAAGTGAGGAAAGTCTGCGGCGCATAACGTAGCGGAATTCATAGATCCCGGGACGCTTATGTGTGGATCGAAATAAGAGGAATCATAAAAGGGCTGTGTATTACAGCCCTTTTATTGATTGGAAGACATGATTGACAGTTTCATTGTAAATGGCATAGGAAGGCTGGGAATAATCCTGGCTTAGAAGCCGGCGGTTTTTCCGGTCAAGATATCTTCTCCTTACCTTTTCCCAGTGTCCGGTCCTTTTGATGGCGGCGACCTTGGAATCCTGCTTGCTGGAAGCGGGGATCTGTTCCCAGACCAGCCCGCCCTGTTCCTCATTCCAGACCAGACGGCATTTGTTGCGGACCTGGAAGTGCTTGCGTATGATGGAGATATCGAAGCAGAATTCGGCGCGCTTCCCGTTCAAGGAATGAAGGCGATAGGTAATGGAGGACGCACAACCCTGTTCGTCGGAATATTTATCCTGGATCAGCTCTTCCAGAGTTTTTCTGATGATATCTTTTATCTCGCCGGGAGAACGGTCAAGCCGCCGCGGTACGGAGGTCAGGATCAGATTGTATTCAAGGTCAAATCCGGCTTTGCCGTTCTTTGTGACCATGTTTGTTGCGCCGCTGCCGATCAATACACTGTGCATACGGATGGAGTACTCCTTTCGAAGCTTTTTCTGCAATTGATCAAGGATATCCTGGCAGTAGGCTTTGTAATGATTTATATGTGTGTTCGGGACATATTTGTACATAGGACAGAATCTCCTTTCGTGCTGTGTGGTTGAATTAATATAATTTTAACATATAAGCACAGGAGAGCTCAAGACTCTCTTGAATGTTTTAGATCCAGGCTATATAATAGTAACGGTGTGAGAGATAATAGAAAGAGGCTTTTGTTTTATGAGAAGCAAGAATGAATTGTTGAAAAAGATAGAAGATGGGTATCCGAAGTTCAGCAAGGGACAGAAGAAGTTGGCAGATTTTATCCGTCTTGATTATGATAAAGCAGCGTTCCTCACGGCGGCAAAGATGGGAGAAGAGGTCGGCGTCAGCGAGTCCACGGTGGTGCGGTTCGCCATGGCGCTTGGCTATGACGGGTATCCGGGATTCCAGAGGGCGCTTGGGGAGATGGTGCGGATGAAGCTGAATTCTATCCAGCGCATGGAAGTGACCTATGGAAGGATCAGTCAGGGAGAGATCCTTACAACCGTACTGCACTCCGATATTGAGAAGATCAAGCTTACGATGGAAGCGATCGACCATGAGACGTTTGAGATGGCGGTGGATACCATTCTGAACGCAAGGAGGATCTATGTGGTCGGGATCAGAAGCTGCGCTCCTCTGGCAAGTTTCTTGTGTTTTTATCTGAATCTGGTCTGTGATAATGTTGCCGAGGTGAATACCAGCAGCCCCAGCGAGATCTTCGAGCAGATGCTGAGGATCAATGAGGAAGATGTTATAATCGGGATCAGTTTCCCAAGATATTCCATGCGTACGCTGAAAGCGCTGGAGTATGCCAGCAACCGCAAAGCGAAGGTGATCACTCTGACAGACAGTGTGCATTCTCCGATGACGATCTATTCTTCCTGTAATCTGATCGCAAGGAGCGACATGGCGTCCATTGTGGATTCCCTGGTTGCTCCGCTGAGTGTGGTGAATGCATTGGTGGTGGCGCTCTGCATGAAGAAGCAGAAGGAAGTGATCCGGACTCTTGAGACGTTAGAAGAGATCTGGGATGAATATCAGGTGTATAATAAGGACGAGCTGAATATGGTGGGTGACAAGGTAGAGATGCCGGGGACACAGGAGGACGTAACGGACACGGAGTTGGATGCAGATGAAACCGGAGATGATAGGTATGAGTAGAGTCCTGATCGTAGGCGGCGGCGCCGCAGGGATGTTCGCAGCCGTTACGGCGGCAAGGAACGGGCAGGAAGTAATCCTGTTTGAGAAGAATGAAAAATTAGGAAAGAAATTATTTATAACCGGGAAAGGGAGATGTAATATCACGAATGCATGTGATATGGAGACACTGTTTTCCTCGGTGATCCGTAATTCCAGGTTCTTATATAGCAGCTTCTATGGTTATACAAACCAGGATGTGATAGATTTCTTCGAAAAGCTCGGGGTAAAGACGAAGACGGAGCGGGGCGGCAGGGTATTTCCGGAATCGGATCATTCCTCTGATGTGATCAGGGCTCTGGAACAAGAGCTGAAGCGGCTGGGGGTCAGGGTATTCCTGAATACAAGAGTTGAAAAGATCATAACGCAGAACGGTATGTTTTCTGAGGCGGAGATTGTAAATGAGAGGGCGGGCGGCAAGAAAAGGGTAAAAGGAGACGCCTGTGTCATTGCGACAGGAGGGCTGTCTTATCCGTCGACCGGATCGACAGGGGACGGGTACCGTTTTGCCGGAGAATGCGGACACAGTATCGTTCCATGCGCGCCGTCACTGGTGCCTATGGAGGTGAAGGAACCGTGGGCAGGCAGCCTTATGGGTCTTTCGCTCCGCAATGTTAAGGCGTCGGTATTTCAGGGGAAGAAATGTCTGTTCCAGGACTTTGGAGAGATGCTGTTCACACATTATGGAGTCAGCGGGCCTCTGATCATCAGTGCAAGCAGCTATCTGGGAGAGAAACTTGAAAAACAGGAGCTTAAACTTGAGATCGACCTGAAGCCTGCCCTTGATGAGAAGCAGCTGGACCAGAGAGTGCTGAGGGATTTTGAAGAGAATCATAACCGGCAGTTTAAGAATGCACTTGGAAAATTGTTCCCTTCCAAATTGATCCCGGTTATGGTAGAATTAAGCGGGATCGACCCGGAGAAGAAGATCCATGGCATCTCCAGGGATGAGCGGCAGAGGTTCGTGTACCTGATCAAGCGCCTTACTATGACGGTAACGGGGCTTCGGGATTATAATGAGGCGATCATCACCAGGGGAGGTGTGAAGACGAAGGAGGTTGATCCGGGGACGATGGAGTCGAAGCTTGTGAAAGGGCTTTATTTTGCGGGCGAGGTACTGGATCTTGACGCGCTGACGGGGGGATTCAATCTGCAGATTGCCTGGTCCACAGCGTATGCGGCGGGAAACAATGCGGCAAAAGAATAGAGAGAAGGAGAAAGACGATGGGATATAATGTGGCAATTGACGGGCCGGCAGGCGCGGGGAAGAGTACGATCGCCAGGTTGGTAGCAAAAGAGAAGGGGTATATCTATGTGGATACGGGAGCCATGTACAGAGGGCTTGCCATCCATTTCCTGGATCAAGGGATCGGCGCCGGGGAGACGGAGCGGGTGATCGAGGCATGTAAGGATGCGGATGTGAAGATCCGGTATGAAGACGGCATACAGCAGGTGTACCTGAATGGTACCAACATTACGGGGAGGCTGCGGGACGAGGCTGTGGGACAGATGACTTCGAAGTGTTCTGCGATCCCGGAAGTCAGGGAGAAGCTTCTGGATCTTCAAAGAGAGCTTGCAAGGACGCAGGATGTGATCATGGATGGCAGGGACATCGGGACATGCGTGCTTCCGGATGCGGATGTGAAGGTCTATCTGACGGCAAGCGTTAAGACGCGGGCAAAGCGCCGCTACGACGAGCTGGCGGCGAAGGGAGAGAGCTGCAGCCTTGATGAGATAGAGCGGGATATAGAAGAGCGCGACGAGCGGGATATGAACCGTGAGACCGCGCCTCTTAGACAGGCAGAGGACGCCGTGCTGGTGGATAGTTCAGATATGACGATCGAGGACGTAGTCAGGACGATAGCCGGTTTATGTAAGTAGAACAAGGAAAACAAGGAGAACTTATGAAGATTGAATCAGCGAAGACCGCGGGATTCTGTCCGGGGGTGAAGCGGGCGGTAGAAACCGTATATGAGCAGATCCGCCTGCATCAGGACCAGGAGATCTATACCTATGGGCCGATCATCCATAACGAAGAAGTGATCAAGGACCTTGCCGGACAGGGGGTAAAGATCATCCATAATGAAGAAGAACTTCGGGGGATCCGGGAAGGGATCGTGATCATCCGTTCCCATGGCGTCGCCCGCAATATATATGAACAGATGGAAGAACAGGGGCTTGACAGTGTCGATGCGACCTGCCCGTTTGTGAAGAAGATCCATAAGATCGTGGATGAAGAAAGCAGGAAGGGTTCTTATATTGTGATCATCGGTAACGGTGTTCATCCGGAGGTGGAAGGTATCAGAGGATGGGCGGGCGATCGGGTGAGCGTCATCCGGACAGAGGAGGATGCAAGGGCATTTGAACTGGAAGATCCGGGGCAAAAAGTGTGTATCGTATCCCAGACGACATTTAATTACAAGAAATTCAAAGATTTAGTTGAAATTATCTCTGAAAAGAGGTATGATATAATTGTTTTAAATACGATCTGCAATGCGACGAAAGAACGTCAGGAAGAGGCGAGGCGGATTGCAGCGAGGGTGGACGCGATGGTGGTCGTTGGCGACAGGCGCAGTTCGAATACTCAGAAGCTATTTGAAATATGTAAGGAAGAATGTTTGAATACGTACTACATACAGACACTTGACGATTTGGATATGAATCAATTAAGGTCCGTGGAAACAGTAGGTATTACAGCAGGGGCATCCACGCCCAATAATATAATTGAGGAGGTTCAAAATAATGTCAGAATTAACTTTTGAACAAATGTTGGAGGAGTCTTTCAAGACAATAAGGAACGGAGAGGTCGTAGATGGTACTGTCATCGATGTAAAGCCCGATGAAATCATCTTGAATATAGGTTACAAGGCAGACGGTATCATTACAAGAAGCGAGTATACGAACGAGTCGGGCGCAGATCTGACTACGATGGTTTCCGTAGGCGATTCCATGACTGCAAAGGTCTTGAAAGTGAATGACGGCGAAGGTCAGGTGTTGTTGACGTATAAGAGGTTGGCTGCTGAGAAGGGAAATGAGAGATTAAGAGAAGCATTCGAGAATCATGAAGTGCTGAAAGCTCCTGTTACACAGATCCTTGGCGGCGGTTTAAGCGTCGTGATCGACGAGGCAAGAGTGTTTATCCCTGCAAGCCTGGTATCAGATACTTATGAGAAGGATCTGAATAAATATCAGGATCAGGAGATCGAATTCGTGATCAGCGAGTTCAATCCGAGAAGAAACCGTGTGATCGGAGACAGAAGGCAGCTTCTTGTTGCGGAGCGCGCTAAGAAGCAGAGCGAGCTCTTTGCAAGGATACAGCCGGGGGACAGAATGGAAGGAACCGTCAAGAATGTAACGGACTTCGGCGCTTTTATCGATCTCGGCGGAGTCGACGGCCTTCTTCATATCTCAGAGATGTCCTGGGGACGTGTGGAGAATCCGAAGAAAGTATTCAAGGTTGGCGAGACGGTAGAAGTTATGATCAAAGAGATCCATGATACCAAGGTTGCGTTAAGCCTTAAGTTCCCGGAGAGCAATCCGTGGGCGAATGCGGAAGAGAATTATGCTACAGGCACCGTGATCGACGGTAAAGTGGCAAGGATGACAGATTTTGGCGCTTTTGTTGAACTGGCGCCGGGAGTAGATGCTTTGCTCCACGTTTCACAGATCTCGAGGGCACATGTAGACAAGCCGTCAGACGTATTGTCCGTAGGGCAGGAGATCACGGCTAAGATCGTTGACTTGAATGTTGCGGAGAAGAAGATCAGCCTGAGTATGAAGGTGTTAGAGCCGACGGCTGAGCAGGCGGCAAGCGACGATACATCTGCAGATGAATAAATGATCATCGTGCGTTTTATATAGCTCTATATAGCTCAATTCAGATAGAGACCGAATGGTCTCTATCTTTTATGGTACGGCGGTGTGTAAAGCGAGTAGAAAACGTTAAAAAATCGACAAGATGTTCGGGAAAATGTGCAACGAAATCCTTGATTTTACTGGATAAAAGCAAGGTTTTGTTGTATAGTAGATTAAGTAGAAAATAGGAAGGAAGGATAAAGGGATGGCATTGTTAACATTTAAGGGTGGTATCCACCCGGATGACGGCAAGAGCCTGGCAAAGGATAAGGCGATTGTCGAAGTAAGACCCAAAGGGGATCTGGTATATCCGGTATCACAGCATATCGGCGCTCCGGCGAGTCCGGTTGTGGCAGTCGGCGACCGTGTTCTGAAGGGCCAGATGATAGCAGAAGCCGGGGGATTTGTATCGGCGCCGATCTATGCGTCAGTTTCTGGAAAGGTTAAGGCCATTGCCCCGCACCTGAACCCGACAGGCGGGACAGTGAACAGTATCGTGATCGAGAACGACGGAGAGTATGAAGAGGTGGAGTATCCGGAGGTCAAACCATTAGATGAGATGACCAAAGAGGAGATCCTTAACACCATCGGCAACGCGGGAATCGTAGGTATGGGCGGCGCAGGTTTCCCGACCAGAGTGAAGCTCTCCCCGAAAGAACCAGATAAGATCGACTATATCATAGCAAACTGTGCGGAATGTGAACCGTATATCACGGCAGACTACAGATGTATGCTGGAGATACCGGAGAAACTGGTAGGCGGTATGAAGATTATTCTTAAGCTCTTTGACAATGCAAAGGGCATATTTGGGGTGGAAGATAATAAGCCTGACTGTATCGAGAAATTAAAAGAACTTACCAAGGACGAGCCAAGGATGGAAGTGCTCGCGCTTAAGACGAAGTACCCGCAGGGCGGCGAGCGTCAGCTGATCTATGCGACGACAGGAAGAGCCATCAACTCGGCAATGCTTCCTGCGGATGCAGGCTGTGTGGTAGATAATGTTGCTACGATCATCAGTATCTACGAGGCTGTGGCGGAAGGGAAACCGTCTATGGAGCGTGTCACGACCGTGAGCGGCGATGCCGTGAACGAACCGGGGAATTTCCGTGTTCCCTTCGGTCTGAACCAGGCAGAGCTGATCGATGCGGCGGGCGGATATAAGAGCGAACCCCAGAAGGTGATCTCCGGCGGGCCGATGATGGGATTTTCTATGTTTTCCCTGGACGTTCCGATCACGAAGACTTCTTCATCTATTCTGTGCCTTACGAAGGACGAGGTGGCGCAGTACGAGCCGACGGCGTGTATCAACTGCGGACGCTGTGTGGACGCCTGTCCCAGCCGTTTGATCCCGTCAAGGCTTGCGGATTATGCAGAGCATCATGACGAGGCGGCGTTTACGAAGCATGAGGGCCTGGAATGTATGGAATGCGGTTCCTGCAGTTTCGTATGTCCGGCAAAGAGGCCGCTTAAGCAGGCGATCGGTTCTATGAGGAAGATCGCGCTTGCGAACCGTAAGAAGAAATAAAAGCGAGATTCATCCCCGGCAGGGTATCGGAATGAAGGGGATAAGAATGATAAAGAGAGGAAGAGGTGAACAAACGTGAGTGAGAACAAGTTAAAAATGTCATCTTCACCACATATACGTTCCAAAGATACATCGGGTAAGATCATGCTGTATGTAACGATCGCACTGTTGCCGGCTTCTGCCTTTGGTGTATGGAACTTTAAACTGCCAGCCCTGGTGATGCTGATCTGTACGACGGCATCCGCGGTTCTGACAGAATACATATATGAGAAATTCATGCATAAGAAGATCACGGTAGACGATTTCAGCGCCGTGGTCACCGGATTGCTCTTGGGGCTTAATATGCCGGCATCCGCGCCCTGGTGGATGGGTGTGCTCGGCGGTATCTTTGCGATCCTGATCGTGAAGCAGCTCTTCGGAGGGCTTGGGCAGAACTTCATGAACCCGGCTCTTGGGGCAAGGTGTTTCCTGTTGATCTCATTTACCAGCCAGATGACGACCTTCGTCTATGACGGAGTGACAGGACCGACGCCTCTGGCACAGTTAAAAAGCGGAGAGGCTGTAGACAGTATGAGCATGCTGCTTGGCAGTATCCCGGGAACCATCGGTGAGACTTCTGTGATCGCCATCATCATCGGCGCGATCTTCCTGATCCTTATGGGCGTGATCGATCTTCGGATCCCTGGGACTTATATCGCGACCTTTGTGGTTTTCATCGGGATCTTCGGACATTTTGCGAATCCGGACGTGGGATTCTTTGATCCTCAGTATATTACCGCTCATCTTTGCGGAGGCGGTCTTATGCTTGGCGCATGGTTTATGGCTACCGATTATGTAACGTCACCGATCACAAAGAAGGGTCAGATCGTCTATGGGATGCTTCTTGGTATCCTGACCGGCCTGTTCCGTCTCTTCGGCGGTTCTGCGGAAGGTGTATCCTATGCGATCATCATCAGCAACCTTATCGTGCCGTTGATCGAGAGAGTTACTCTTCCAAAGCCATTTGGTAAAGGAGGAGAGAAGTAATGAATAAGATAGTTAAGAATACATTGATCCTGACAATGATCACGCTGGTTGCGGGGCTTGGCCTCGGACTGGTATATGAGGTCACGAAGGCTCCGATCGCCCAGGCGCAGGAGACGGCGAAGAAGGAAGCATGGCAGATGGTATTTCCGGAGGCGGATATCAATGATTTTGAGCAGGTAGAGCTTGATGAGAAAGCCGCCGGCAAGGCGCTTGCCGATATGGGCGTCAACGGAACCATCGACGAGGCTTGTACGGTAGGTGATATGGGATATGTAGTGACGGCTACGGATAAGGACGGTTTCGGCGGCAGTATAACGGTCACGGTAGGTATCACCAGCGACGGTACGGTGAACGGTGTTTCCATCCTGTCCATCAATGAGACGGCAGGTCTTGGTATGAAGGCGGCAGAACCCGCATTCTACGGGCAGTATGAAGGAAAACAGACAGAGAAGTTTGTAGTATCCAAGGATGGCGGAGACGGGGAGCCGATCGACGCGTTAAGCGGCGCTACCATCACATCCAGATCCGTGACAGGAGCCGTCAATGCGGCGCTTGGATATTATCAGGCTGTATTTCAATAAGGAATAGGAGGTAGTAAGATGAATAATTGTACCGAAAGAATCTATAACGGCCTGGTCAAAGAAAACCCTACCTTCGTTCTGATGCTGGGTATGTGTCCGACCTTGGCGGTTACGACGTCCGCCGTTAACGGCGTAGGTATGGGACTGTCTACGACAGTCGTGCTTGTGCTGTCGAATATGCTGATCTCCATGCTGCGTAAGATCATTCCGGATTCTGTCAGAATGCCGGCGTTCATCGTAGTTGTGGCATCCTTTGTAACCATTGTACAGTTCCTGCTGCAAGGCTTTGTTCCAAGTCTTTATGATTCACTTGGACTTTATATTCCGCTGATCGTGGTAAACTGTATCATTCTTGGCCGTGCGGAGAGTTACGCTTCTAAGAACCCGGTGCTGCCGTCCATCTTCGACGGTATCGGTATGGGCCTTGGATTTACGGTAGGCCTGGCGGCGATCGGTATGGTACGTGAACTGATCGGTACCGGCGCGGTCTTCGGACAGCAGATCCTTCCGTTAGCAGATGCTGCGGCGGGGAAGGGAGGATATGTTCCGGTTACGATCTTCATCCTTCCTCCGGGAGCGTTCCTGGTGCTTGCGTTCCTTGTAGCTTTGCAGAACAAGGCAAAGATCAATGCGGCGAAGAAGGGGAAGAAGGCGGTAGGATCGACGGGATGCCAAGAAGGCTGTGCTTCCTGCGGTAACAGTGCGTGCGGCGGTAAGATCTTCCCGACGGGAAATGAAAAGTAGGAGGAGTACATAGATGAAAGAATTATTGATTATTGCAATAGGATCAGCCCTTGTGAATAACGTTGTACTCAGCCAGTTTTTGGGGATCTGTCCGTTCCTTGGCGTATCCAAGAAGGTGGATACGGCGGCAGGTATGGGCGGAGCGGTAGTGTTCGTTATCACCATAGCCTCATTTGTCACGGGATTGATCTATAAGTTTATATTGTCGCCGCTGGGATTTGAATATCTGCAGACCATAGTGTTCATCCTGATCATTGCGGCGCTGGTTCAGTTCGTAGAGATGTTCCTGAAGAAGGCGATGCCGCCGCTGTATAATGCGCTTGGCGTGTACCTTCCTCTGATCACGACCAACTGTGCCGTTCTCGGCGTTGCGCTGACCAACGTGCAGAAGGAATATAATATCCTTCAGGGTGTGATCTATGGTATCGGAACATCTATAGGATTCCTGATCGCTATCGTGATCATGGCGGGAATCCGCGAGAAGATTGAGTATAATGACATTTCTGAGTCCTTCCAGGGAACGCCGATCGTGCTGGTGACAGCCACTCTTATGGCTATTGCGTTCTGTGGATTCTCTGGACTGATATAGGAGGGAGCGTAACGATGAGTGTTACAGGTATTATAATTGCTGCTGTGATCGTGGGCGGCACCGGTTTATTCATTGGTGTGTTCCTTGGTGTGGCAGGCAAGAAATTTGCGGTAGAGGTAGATGAGAGAGAAGAAGCTATCACGGGTGTGCTTCCGGGAAATAACTGCGGCGGATGCGGTTACGCGGGATGCTCCGGCCTTGCGGCGGCGATCGTCAAGGGCGAGGCGGAGATCAGCGGATGCCCGGTAGGCGGCGCTCCGGTAGCGGAGAAGATCGGCGCCATCATGGGCGTGGAAGCCGGCTCCCAGGCACGTCAGGTTGCATTCGTCAAATGTGCGGGAACCTGTGATAAGGCGGGCAAGGACTATGAGTATCATGGACTCAATGATTGCATCATGGTGAACATGATGCAGGCGGGAGGCCCGAAGTCCTGTAATTATGGATGTCTTGGCGAGGGAAGCTGTGTGAAGGCATGTCCGTTTGACGCCATCCATATCGTGGACGGGGTTGCCGTCGTGGATAAGGAAGAATGTAAGGCTTGCAGTAAGTGTATCGCCGCATGTCCGAAGAAGCTTATTGAGCTTGTGCCGTATGACCAGAAGCATCTGGTGCAGTGCAGCTCTCATGATAAGGGCAAGGATGTGATGAAGGCTTGTTCCGTGGGATGTATCGGATGTAAGATGTGCGAGAAGGTCTGTGAGTCTGACGCCATTAAGGTAGAGGGCAACGTTGCACATATTGATCCGGAGAAATGTACGGACTGCGGCAAATGTGCGGAGAAGTGTCCGAAGAAATGTATTATGTAATAAAAAGCGATGTTTTGACAGATAGCAGATAGGAAGTGTATGGATATGAGACGAACTTTCAGACAGACGATCTATGAGGCTTTCTTGCTGTTGTGGAAAGATATCAAGGATATAAGATGGGCGATTATGTTGATAATCGCCTATTTTGTATTGGGCTTGAAGTATCTGTACAGCCTGTGCCCGATGGTGATGATCACAGGATTCCCCTGTCCGGGGTGCGGGCTTACAAGAGCCGGATTCCGGCTGCTTCGGTTGGATTTTACAGGGGCGTTTCGGATGCATCCCTTTATCTATCTGATCGTTGTGTATGCAGGGATGTTCGGGTGGAACCGTTATGTCAGAAAGCAGAAGATGGGGAAATATCTGAATGCCTTCCTGCTTCTGCTGATGATCGGGATGGTGATATTCTATATATGGAGGATGGCGAATTACTTTCCCGGAGATCCGCCTATGAGTTATTATAGACGGAACCTGCTGCGTATACTTGCGGGTTGGATTATACTTTAGAAGTGATTGAAATTACCCGCTTTCCGTGGTAGAATAAACGAGTAAGTAATAAGCGTTTTACGAGGAGGATATTACTATGGACAATAATTTTGAAAATACACCAAAAGAAGACAACACCCCGGGCGCCCCGGTGAATCTGTCTAAAAAGCCGGATGGTGAAGGACAGAATGCGGATTCTAATACAACGCAGGCGGGATCAGATGCAGGACAGCAGTATACAGATCCGAACGCCGGACGTCAGTACACGGATCCGAATGCGGGACAGCAGCCCTACGGCGGCCAGCAGTATCAGTATGGGAACCAGAATGACCAGAGTGCCTATAATTATAATCAGCAGCAATATTATAATCAGCAGAATCAGGCGAATAGCTCGAATAGTTATAATTATGGCCAGCAGAATGGATATGACCAGCAGAATAATTACCAGCCGAATCATTATAATTATCAGGACAACTATAGTTATAATACCGGGAATTATAATTCCTACGGACAGGGACAGGATACGTCTCCGATGTCCATGGGTGACTGGATCCTTACCCTGCTGGCGGCGATGGTCCCATGTTTCGGGATTATCATTTATTTCATCTGGGCGTTCAGCAAGACTACGAACATTAACCGGAGGAATTTCTGCCGCGCCCAACTGATCATTATGGGGATCGTGCTTGCAGTCTATCTGATCTTTGTGGTTTTATTTGGTACGATGATATTTGGCGCAGTTGGTTCGGGAGCTTTTTACTAAAGAATTTGTTTGACTTTAAGTTAAGGACACGTTGATCGGGAAGCACGGTAATCGTTGCTTCCCGGCTTTTTGTGTTTTTAGGATCGTCGGTTTGTACCGGATCATTGTTTATGCTGAAAGTTCTTGGAATAATGTATTGCATTATCATCCGTGATAAAGACGGCGTCTACATTGTCCAACTGATCGACCAGCCTGAGCCCCTTATCATAGCCGAGAAGGAAACAGGTGGTGCTTAGTGCGTCGGCTGTGAGGGAGGAGTTCGTGATGATCGTGACGCTGCGAAGGTTATTTTCACAGGGGTAGCCGGTATGCGGATCCAGTATGTGGTGGTACATGCTGCCTTCCGATTCGAAATAGCGCTGATAAGTACCGGATGTTACGATGGATTTATTTGACAGGCGGACAGAGGTGATCGGCTCTCCGGTGCGGTCAAAAGGTTTCTGGATCCCGATATTATAATCAGACCCGTCTAATTTCTTGCCCATGGCAAGCACGTTGCCGCCCAGATCAATGATCGCGCGGCGGATGCCGTGGTCTTTCAGATATTCTTTCAGCCTGTCTGCGATATAGCCTTTGGCGATGGCGCCGACATCAATGGCGGCATAAGGATCCAAAAGCTGTACGGTATTGTCTTTGATCAGGATATTCTTATAATCCACATGGCTTACGGCTTCTGCAACCGTCTCAGGAGCAGGAGGAACAGGTTCATCGGAATGGAAGTCCCACAGATTGGATACGGGGGCGATGGTGATGTCAAAGACTCCGTTTGACAGGTCGCTGTAGTAGATCGCCTTCTTGATCAAAGTGACTGTCTCCGGGGATACTTCGACGGGGTTGCCGCCTGCATTGTTGATCTGCGAGATCTCACTGTCTTCGGTTTTGTTGGAGAACATGGCGTCGTATTTTCGGCAGATCTCCTTGCATCCCTTCAGTACTTCTTCACTGGCAGAGTCGATGATCTCAATACGTACCACTGTGTCAAAAAGTGTATCCGTGTAGACCTGGCTCTTCTTTTGAGGAAGCCCCGAGCAGCCGGATAAGAGCAAAAGAACAGATATAAGTAGTGCGGTTAATCTTTTATTCATGAAACACCTCATATAAATTTGTAGTGGCATATTAGAACATGTCTTTCCTGTATAGTTTACACGCTCCAGGTACAGTATACCACAAAAAAGAAGATATGCAATCGAACATGTGGTTGAAGAGAAGGATTTCTTGTGTTAGAATAATGCGTAGAGAAAAGAAGAGGTGGAGGGTATGGGAAGAGGATTGAAGAAAAAAGACTTGATTCTGATCCTGATCATCCTGTGTGTCATCGGGCTTACGTTTCTGATCCGGACATATATTGGCGGAAGCGGCGCGAATAGAGCCGTGATCAAGGTGAATGGGGCGATACAGGGTGTATACAGTCTGTCTGAAGATAAAGAGATTGAGATCAATGAAGGGACGAATATTCTCAGGATCAAGAATGGGGAAGCGGATATGGTGAAAGCCGATTGTCCGGATCAGCTCTGTGTCAACCAGAAGCCGGTATCAAAGAACCATGAAAGCATTATCTGCCTTCCGAACCGTGTTGTTGTGGAAGTGGAGTCGAAAGAAGAAAGTGAATACGATGCAGTGACGAATTAGGAGGATTCCGGTATGAAGGGCAAGGTGGCATATTTCGGCGTTTTTACGGCGCTTGCACTGATCTTTAGTTATGTGGAGACATTGATACCGGTGAACTTCGGCATTCAGGGCGTGAAGCTTGGGCTTGCGAATCTGGTCATTGTGATCGCGTTATATAAGATGAAGCTTTCGGACGCGTTCCTGCTCTCGGTTGTGAGGGTCGTGCTGTCAGGCTTTATCTTTGGAAATTATTTTAGTATCCTGTACAGCCTGTCAGGCGGCGTCTTAAGCCTGGCTGTTATGGCGCTGCTTAAGAGAGCCGGAGGCTTCAGTGTGATCGGGATCAGTATTGCCGGCGGGATCGCCCACAATATCGGCCAGCTGATCGTGGCGATGCTGGTGGTTGAGACGTTCCGCGTGGCTTATTATCTGCCGGTCCTTCTGCTGGCGGGAATGTTGGCGGGATCTGTAATAGGAATTGCGGCGAACGAGATGCTGAAACGTTTGGTGAATATGGAATAAGGAGGAAATTATGATATCATATCTGAGAGGAGTTCTTGCAGCGCTGGAGGAAGATAAGGCGATCATCGACGTAGGCGGCGTCGGCTACGGAGTCTTCATGCCGGGCAGGGCTATGGGGAAGCTGCCGCCTGTGGGCAGGGAAGTGAAGATCCATACGTATCTGAATGTGAAAGAAGACGCGATGCAATTGTACGGCTTTCTGACAAGAGACGACCTGACGGTATTTCGGCTGTTGATCGGAGTAAATGGTATCGGTCCTAAGGGCGGGTTAGGGATCTTGTCAGCCTTAAGCCCGGATGATCTGCGCTTTGCGGTACTTTCAAACGATGTGAAAGCAATCTGTGCGGCGCCGGGAATCGGTAAGAAGACTGCAGAGAAGATGATCCTGGAATTAAGAGACAAGCTTAAGTTAGAAGATGCCCTGGACCACATAGCAGCAGGAACGGAGGCAGAGGTTCCGGGGGAGACAGCCGTCTACGGTGAGATACAAAGCGAGGCTGTCCAGGCGCTGGTGGCGCTTGGGTATGGAAGTACGGAGGCGTTAAAAGCGGTAAGGAAGGTAGAGATCCAAGAATCTACAGAGGTCGAAGATGTGTTGAAGCTTGCGCTCAAGTATATGGCGCTTTGATGAAGGGGAGTGCGGAAGTGACGACAGTGACAGACGGATATAATGGAGAGACTATATTAGGATGAGAGTGAGTTGGCTGGCATGGGCAGACGAATTATAACAACGGAGAATCTGGAAGAAGACGTCAAGATAGAGGGGCATCTGCGTCCGCAGTTATTGGAAGATTATGTGGGGCAGGAGAAAGCAAAGGAGACTTTGAAGATCTATATCGAAGCGGCAAAGGCGAGAAAGGAGCCTTTGGACCATGTGCTGTTCTATGGGCCGCCGGGGCTTGGAAAGACGACGCTTGCGGGAATCATCGCCAATGAGATGAATGTGAATATTAAGATCACCTCGGGGCCTGCGATCGAGAAGCCGGGGGAGATGGCGGCGATCCTGAACAATCTTCAGGAGGGGGACGTCTTATTTGTAGATGAGATACACAGGCTGAACAGACAGGTGGAAGAGGTCCTTTATCCGGCGATGGAAGATTATGCGATCGATATTATGATCGGGAAAGGGGCAAGCGCAAGGGCTATCCGGCTGGACTTGCCGAAGTTCACACTGGTAGGGGCTACGACAAGGGCGGGAATGCTGACGGCACCTTTGCGGGATCGGTTTGGAGTGATCAACCGGATGGAATTCTATACGATAGAGGAATTGAAGTCGATCATACTGCGGTCGGCGGAGGTCCTGGAGGTCGGGATCGATGTGAACGGAGCCTATGCGCTGGCAAGGCGGTCAAGAGGAACCCCAAGGCTTGCGAACCGGCTGCTTAAGCGTGTGCGGGATTTTGCCCAGGTGAAATACGACGGATATGTCACGGAAGAAGTGGCGAATTATGCTCTGGATCTTCTGGATGTAGATAGGGAAGGGTTGGACCAGACGGACCGAAGCCTCTTGCTTGTGATGATCGAGAAGTTCATGGGCGGCCCGGTGGGACTAGATACTCTGGCAGCCGCGATCGGCGAAGATTCGGGGACGATCGAAGATGTGTATGAGCCATATCTTCTTAAGAATGGATTTATCCAGAGAACGCCGAGGGGAAGGATCGTAACGGAGAGCGCATATCAGCATCTTGGAATTTCACGTGAAATTATTGAAAAATAGTTGGTTTTTGTGAAAGTTTAGTTTATAATATGGAATAGAGATTAAGAATTTCGAGGAGGCTTCTATGGCATCATCAAAAAACTTTACGGAAGTATTAATCGGGGGGAAGGTATTTACCCTGAGCGGATTTGAAAGTGAAGATTATCTTCAGAAGGTATCTACATATCTGAATCATAAGATTGAAGAGTGCAGTAACAGCGACGGATACCGAAAGCAGAGTGCCGAGACCAGAAGCATTCTGTTAGCGCTGAATATCGCAGATGATTATTTTAAAGCAAAGAAGCAGGGCGGTACATTAGAAAGTGATATAGAGGCAAAAGACAAGGAGATGTACGATCTTAAGCATGAGTTGATATCCGTACAGATCAAGCTGGAAAATGCGGAGAAATCTATGGACAAGCTTAAGGAAGAGAATAAGGAATTTCAGATGAAGATTGTCCAACTGGAAACAGAGATAAAGAATAATCGTAAGAAATAGGCTGTCTTTTGACAGCCTTTTATCATAATGGGGAGAACCAGACACTAAAGGAGCAATGCGGCGAGCAGGATAGAGAAAGGAAATGCATATGGACAGAAAGGTTGAGATACTGGCGCCTGCCGGATCTGAAGAAAGCTTAAAGGCGGCGGTATGCGCGGGGGCGGATGCGGTCTATATAGGGGGTACCATGTTCGGGGCGAGGGCTTATGCGAAGAATCTTGCAGAGGCGGAGCTTCTTGCCGCGATGGATCATGTGCATATACATGGCAGAAAACTGTATCTTACGGTGAATACACTGTTAAAAAACCATGAAATAGACCGGCTGTATGATTATCTGTACCCCTATTATATACGCGGACTGGACGGCGTGATCGTACAGGACATAGGGGTGATCGGGTATCTGAGAGAATATTTCCCGCATCTTGCCCTCCATGCGAGTACGCAGATGACGATCGCGGGGACTGACGGAGCGGCTTTTTTAAAAGAGCAGGGGATTACCCGGATCGTGCCGGCAAGGGAACTGTCATTGCCGGAGATACGGCAGATGAAAGAAGAGACAGGGCTTGAGATAGAATGTTTTGTACATGGAGCGCTGTGTTACTGTTATTCCGGGCAATGCCTGTTGAGCAGTATGATCGGGGGCAGGAGCGGGAACCGCGGCCAGTGTGCGCAGCCATGCCGCCTGCCTTATCATGTGGAGGGCGGCAGACAGATGGATCTGATGAGCCTTAAGGATCTCTGTATGATTGACTTTCTGCCGCAGCTTATGGAAGCGGGAATTGATTCTTTTAAGATCGAAGGACGGATGAAGCAGCCGGATTATGTGTATACGGTTACAGATTTATATCGGAAGTACAGAGATCTCTGTCTGGAATATGGAGACAGGGCTTACAAGGTGACGGGAGCAGACAAAGAGAAGCTTCTTTCTGCCTATCGGCGCAGGGGATATACGGACGGTTATTACAGACGTCATAACGGGAAAGAGATGATTTCTTTTCAGCGTCCCGATGAACGCGGGCGGACGGTTAGGGATCGGCAGATCCAAGATGGGGAAGAGGGATGGAACCCGGATCATAAATTGCAAGAAAAAATTAATGGTAATTTAATACTTTCTCAGGGAAAGCGTGCTAAACTAATATTGGAATATCGGGGATTACGGATCGAATGCGAGGGAGAGACGGTACAGAAGGCGGCGAATCAGCCGTTAGATCCGATCCGGGCGGAGAAACAGATGCGTAAGACCGGCAATACGGAATTTCAGTTCGATCGGCTGCAGGTGGAGACAGAAGGCGGCATATTTCTGCCGATGCATGCCTTGAATGAGCTTCGAAGGAGAGGGATACAGGAACTCACGGAGGGGATCCTGAGCAAATGCCGGCGGAAAGATGCGGAAAAGGTTGGGATCTTTCAGCATCAGGATCAGGAGCAGAGGAAGACAGGGGAGATCCGGTTTTCGGCCATGGTACAGTCGCAGGAACAATTAGAGGCGGCGTCTGTAAGAAGCGGCGGTGTGGATGTGATCTATCTGGATTGCTTTATGGAATTCCGGGAAGAGACGCTTAAGGTTCTTAGGAAAGACCAAAAGAGCTGCAGATATTTTCTTGCAATGCCTTATATCTTCCGCAATCCGGATGCCGGAAGATGGGAGCGGTATTATACATATATAGCAGAACTCTTTGACGGTGTGCTGATCCGGAATTGGGAGAGCTTTCGGTGGCTTGAGCGTCACGGGTATACGGGTGAGATCAGAGCGGATTCGAATCTGTATGTATTTAACAGATATGGCAAGACTTTTATGGAGAGGCAGGGGATCCATACGTATACGGTTCCCGCGGAGCTGAATGCGAGAGAGCTTAAGGAGCTCGGTATTTGCGGCGCGGTATTCCCGGTCTACGGGTATCAGCCGGTGATGATCACGGCGAATTGTATGCGAAAGAGCAGCGGGAAGTGTACCGGGGAGAATGGATATCTCCGTATACGCGACCGGTATCAGAAGCAATTTGCGGTACGGACGTGCTGTTCCTGCTGTTATAATGTGATCTATAACAGCGCGCCGCTTTTTCTCGCGGACAAAGCAGATGAGATCAGAAGGCTTGCGCCGGGAGAACTGAGGCTTGACTTCACGACAGAGACTGGGGAAGAAGTAAAGCAGGCCGCAGATCTTTACAGGGATGCGTTCATCCTTGGAAGGGATGTGACGGCGCCGGCGGCAGAATATACAAGAGGACATTTTAAACGGGGAGTGAGGTAGGTGAGAGCTTGGTAAATATTGTTGTAGAATTATCGAAATACCTGATGGTACTGCTGATCACGATGTATACATACCTGTGTTTCAGTATCTTTGGGTATTATGATCCATATGACCAGAAGAGAATGCTGAGAAGGCAGAACGTACTGATGTTCCTGATACACATCGTTGCTTTTGCCGTGATGTATCTGGAGAAGCAGGATGTGAAGATACTTGCTTTTTATGCGATCCAGGTCATCTTATTTGCGGCTACGATACTGATGTATCCGCTGCTTTATCCGCAGTCTTCCAGACTGGTAATCAACAATATGTGTATGTTGTTGTGTATCGGCATGGTCATTCTGACCAGGCTTAACTATAATAAAGCAGTTAAGCAGTATGTGATCGCGGCAGGCGGTATTGCCATATGCCTTGCAGTTCCGGTGATCATCCGGAAGTTCAAGAAGCTTTCGGAGTGGAGGAATCTGTATGCGGTTGCGGGAATCGCGTCGTTGGCGGTCGTGGTGGTCGTAGGCCAGGTTTCTTATGGCGCGAAGCTTGGATTTACCATCGGAGGCATCAGTATCCAGCCTTCGGAGCTGGTCAAGATCGTCTTTGTATTCTTCGTGGCGTCCAGTTTTAAGATGTCTTTGGAGTTCAGGAATATCGTGATCACCACGGCGCTTGCCGCATTTCATGTGCTGATCCTGGTGGTATCGAAGGATCTGGGGGCTGCGCTGATCATCTTCGTAGTGTATCTAGCAATGTTGTATGTGGCAACGCATCAGTTCCTTTATGTTGCGGCGGGAGTCGGCGCCGGCAGCGCCGCGTCCGTGGCTGCATATTATCTCTTTGGGCATGTGAGGACCAGAGTGGTGGTTTGGAAGGATCCGTTTGCGAATTACGATAATGGAGGGTATCAGGTGGCGCAGTCTTTGTTTGCCATGGGGACAGGCGGCTGGTTCGGAATGGGGCTGTTCCAGGGCATGCCTGAGAATATACCGGTTGCGGATGAGGATTTCATCTTTTCGGCAATCTCCGAGGAACTGGGGCTGATCTTTGCGCTGTGCATGATCCTGGTCTGTGTCAGCTGTTATGTGATGTTTCTTAATATTGCGATGCAGCTTCATGATATGTTCTATAAGATGGTTGCTCTAGGACTTGGAACTTGTTATATATTTCAGGCTTTTCTGAATATAGGCGGGGTGACGAAGTTCATCCCTTCTACGGGGGTTACGCTGCCGCTGGTAAGCTACGGGGGCAGTTCGCTGCTCAGTACATTGATCATGTTTGCGATCATTCAGGGACTATATATAGTAAGAGAAGACGAGGAAGAAGATATTGAGAGAAGAAAAAAGGAACGGTTACGAGCAAAAAGAAACAGACAGGCGCTTAAGGAGAGAGCGAGAATTGCGGGAGATGTCCCGGAAAGAGCGCCGGGAAGCAAAGCAAAGAGACAAGAAAAGAGCCAGGGCAAAGCGCGTAAGGAACAAAGAATTCGCTAGGGTTACGTATATCTTCGTTGCGTTGTTCCTGGGGATGATGGGATATATCGTACATTTTCAGGTGGTGAAAAGCAAGGAGCTGATCAACAGCCCTTATAATGCAAGAAAGGATTCTTTTGCAGAACAGATCGTCAGGGGAGATATCCTGGATCGGAACGGAGTGGTACTGGCAAGGACGACGGTTGCGGAAGACGGGACGGAGACCAGGGAATATCCATATGGAAGCCTGTTTGCCCATGTGGTCGGGTATAGTGATCATGGAAAGGCAGGGCTTGAATCCGTCGCCAACTTCGATCTTCTTACTTCGAACGCTTTCTTTCTGATAAAGATGAGAAATGAATTCCAGGATCAGAAACATCGCGGAGACAGTGTGGTCACAACATTGGATCTGAAGCTTCAGCAGGCGGCTTCGGATGCGCTTGGCTATCTGAAAGGCGCGGTTGTCGTGATAGAGCCAAGCACAGGAAAGATCCTTGCTATGGTATCGAAGCCGGATTTTGACCCGAACCTGGTGGAGAGCAACTGGGAGGCTCTGAATTCGGATGAGAACAGTGTGCTTTTGAACCGTGCGACGCAGGGGCAGTATGCGCCGGGATCTACGTTCAAAGTGATAACGGCGTTGGAATATATGAGAGAAGATCTGGCAGGATATCCCCTCTACAGCTATAACTGCGGCGGAGCGATCGAGCAGGACGGGACGACGATCCATTGTTTCGGAGGGAAGGTGCATGGGCAGGTGTCTTTTGCGGACAGCCTGGCATATTCCTGCAATACTTCGTTCTGCAATATCGGACTGATGCTGGATGTGGGGCATTTTCAGACTACGGCGAAGGAATTGTTGTTTGATTCTAAGCTTCCTTCGGTTCTTCCTTACAGCGACAGTAAATTTATGCTTGACGTTACGGACGGGAGCGCGGCAAAGATGATGACTGCCATGGGGCAGGGACAGACACAGGTGAGCCCGTACCATATGGCTCTTATCACCTGCGCGATCGCCAACGGCGGGGTGCTTATGAAGCCTTATCTGATAGATTCTGTCACGAATGTTTCCGGGCAGGAGGTGAAGAAGACCCTTCCGGAAGAATATAAGACGCTGATGGCGATCGAAGAGGCGGCGGAATTAAAGAATTATATGGCAGGCGTTGTAAGTTACGGTACGGCATCTGTCTTAAGCGGCCAGAGTTATACGGCGGCAGGCAAGACGGGGACGGCAGAATATAGTTCGGATAAGGAGAAGGATCATTCCTGGTTCATCGGCATGACGAATGTAGAGAATCCGGAGTTGGTGATCAGCGTCATCATAGAATCGGCGGATGGCGCGGCTAAGGCTGTGAATGTCGCAAAGCAGGTACTGGATAGTTATTATTACTGATGGAAAGCGATAATTTTCTAAAATTTCGTATACAAAAGGGGTGGAATATGAGATACTATAAGTATCTTTATCTGACAGAGGGGCTCAGAAAGAAGAAAAAGAAGATGATCAAAAAACTGAATGAGAACAGGCTGCAGTTGAATATCCATGTTATAACCCTGGCACAAAATGAGAGGGATCAGCTTGAGATCTACAATTCGATGCTGTTTTTGCAGCCGGATTTTCCGAATGAAGATTTCTTTGTGGTCGGTATTGCAAAAGATTATGAAGATGCGATAGAAATTGTGGAAGAAATTACTCAGGAAGTGTATAATAAGACAAAAGGAGCAGATATTCGTTCCTATATATTAAAGAGAGAACAGGAAGAGTAAGATGCTACATATTCTATTGCTTATCTTGAAGATCACAGGGATTATAATTGCGGCAATACTGGGAATACTTGTATTGCTGATTTGTGTTGTTCTCTTTGTTGCGGGCAGGTATGAGATCGCGGCATCCTGTGACGGCAGACTGTCAGAGATCCGGGCAACAGCAAAGTTGACATGGTTTGTGAACCTGGTCAGACTATATGTGTGTTATGAGAAGAGTAAGATGACCTGGAGTTTCCGTATTGCATGGAAGAACAGGCAGAGCGGACAGGAAGATAAGAAAAACGTAGAAGAAGAGGTGGAGACATATGGCGAAAAAATATCTCAAAAATGTGATGAAGAAGCGGAACAATGTTCTGAAAGGAATTCGGATGACGCCGGCGCTTGCGAAGCTGTGGAAGAGACAGAGACCGGCGCTTGTCAAGACATGGAAGCGGCAAAAACCGATACTGGCGAAGATGTGGAAGAAACGGAAACCCGTGCTGATCAAGACATGGAAGAGACAGAAACCGGCGCTGATCAAAATGTGGAAGAAACGGAAACCGACGCTTGCGAAGCTGTGGAAGAGACAGAAACCGACGCTTGTCAAGACGTGGAAGAAACAGAAACCGGCGCTTGTCAAGGTGTGGAAGAAACAGAAGCCAGTACTGATGAAGGCATGGAAGAAGGGAAGCAGATCTGGAAAAGGATTGTGGGTATTTGGCAGAAGATTGTCCGCAACATAACAGCTCTGTACCGGAAGATAACCGGCATACCCGGAAAAATAGAGGACATGCTCCGGGGGATATCCGGCCGGTTAGGGAAATTATCTCAAAAAAAGAAAAAGATCGTAGATTTTGTATCGGATGACGTACACAAAACGGCGTTTCTGAAAGTCAGGGATGAAAGCCTGTATCTGCTTGGGAAACTGAAACCGAGAAAGATCCGGGCGAAGATCCATTATGGATTTGAGGATCCATACCTGACCGGAAAAGTGTTGGCGGGCATTAGTATGATCTATCCCTTTCTGGGAAGAGATGTACATGTGGATCCGGATTTTGAAAAGCAGATTTTCGAAGGTGATCTTAAGATAACCGGAAGGATCCGTGTCAGCTATTTTGTAAGGTTATTGTGGAAGCTGATCTGGTGCAAAGAAGTGCGGGTGACCTACCGGCATGTGAGAGAATTTGAATTATAATGAACTCCCGGGATCATTGACGGTCTGTTCCGGGAGTACATACTAAGACCAGTCATATATTTTAGGAGGATTATGAATATGTCAGAGAATCAGTTTAAAGGGACGGTAGAGGCTTTGTTTCAGGGGATGGACGGCGTGATCTCATCCAAGACAGTAGTAGGGGAAGCGATCCATATAGGCGATACGATCATTCTTCCTCTGGTGGATGTTTCTTTTGCGGTGGGTGCGGGCGCATTCAATGGAGATAAGAAGGAGAAGGGTGCGGGAGGCCTTGGCGGTAAGATGACTCCGAGCGCCGTGCTTGTGATCCAGAATGGGCATACAAAGCTTGTGAATGTGAAGAATCAGGATACGATGACGAAGATCCTTGACATGGTACCGGATGTGATCGACCGTTTCGGGTCAAAGAGGGAGGATAAGATGACGGAAGATGATGTGATGGATATCCTGGATTCTGCGGACGACGAATGATCTTTCTTTGAATCGGAAGGGATCCTGCAGGCAGATGGTATTTTTCAAAGGATCGGCGCATATGATATAAAAAATGCGGGCTAGGGTGACTTGGATGAAGCGGGTAATGGGATTTGCCCTGTTCTGTGTGGCGCTTGGCATGGTCGTGGCGCTGGTTCTGCCCAATCTGTTTGTGGCGGTGATGTGTATTCTGTTGTGTATATTGATAGGGTACAATTTGTTTTGTTGTTGAAGCGATTCCGGTTTTTGACTGGATGGAGTAGTGCGGATCTTTGAGTTCCGGGTAAGAAAAGTTAAAAAACTGGTGAAAACTGGTGAAAAACCACAAATAGTACTTGCAATTCTCGCCTCTATCTGTTAAGATACTAGTGTTGTGAGTCTGTGAAACAGACTATATATAGAGCGTTAGGAGGTGCAGTCATGGCAAAATGTGCTATTTGTGAAAAGGGTGCTCACTTTGGAAATCACGTAAGTCACTCTCATAGAAAGACACCAAAGATGTGGAAATCAAATGTAAAATCAGTCCGTGTAAAGACAGAAAATGGTGGAACAAAGAAGATGTATGTTTGTACTTCTTGTTTGAAGTCAGGAAAAGTTGAGCGTGCGTAAGGAAAGTTAAAACTCAGATTTCGGTTTGGAATCTGAGTTTTTGTTTGTATTATTGTGAAGAATTGGCCTGCTGCAGATTCAGCAGTTGTAATATGTGGAAAAAAAGGGTATAATAGTTCTAGTCAGCATCGGCAAGAGGCATCGCCGCTTCTTTTTTCGCCGGTGTGTATTGTGAATGAAAGATGTCAGAAGGATGACAGGAGGTTTGAGATATGAAAGGATGTATGAGTACGGATCTTGGTATCGTTACGATCGATCCGGAGGTGGTCGCAAAGTATGCAGGTACCGTAGCAGTGGAATGTTTTGGCATCGTGGGGATGGCGACAGTGAGTATGAAGGATGGGCTGGTCCATCTGTTGAAGAAGGAGAGCCTGACCAGGGGGATCACGGTGGCGATATCCGATGAGAATCATATCAGTATCAACTTCCATATTATTGTTGCATATGGCGTAAGCATCTCAGCGGTTACGGAGAATCTGATCAGCAATGTGAAGTACAGAGTAGAGGAATTCTCAGGAATGCCGGTAGATAAGATCAACATTTACATTGAAGGCGTCAGAGTCATCGATTAGTTAAGGAGGAACATAAGAAGTGGCTACGAAAACTATAAATGTGGAGATGCTTGCGAAGATGTTTTTGGCAGGTGCGCAGAATATTGAAGCGAAGAAGGAGTATATCAATGAACTGAACGTATTCCCTGTGCCGGACGGAGATACAGGAACGAATATGTCACTTACGATCATGGCGGCGGCAAAGGAAGTGACTGCACTTGAGAAGTCGGATATCAAGGATCTGGCGAAGGCGATCTCATCCGGATCTCTCAGGGGAGCAAGGGGGAATTCCGGAGTGATCCTTTCACAGCTGCTGAGAGGATTCACCAAGTCCATCCGGGAGGAGAAGCAGATTGATGTACAGGGACTTGCGGCGGCATGTGCAAGAGCAAGGGATACGGCATATAAGGCGGTCATGAAGCCAAAGGAGGGTACGATCCTTACGGTTGCCAGCGGGATTGCAGAAAAGGCGGCAGAGATGGCGGCGGAGACCGACGATCTGGAGGTATTTCTTCCGGCAGTGATCGAACACGCCGAGGAGGTGCTTAAGAAGACGCCGGATATGCTCCCGGTGCTTAAAGAGGCAGGCGTTGTGGATTCCGGCGGCCAGGGACTTCTAGAAGTGATCAAGGGAGCTTACGACGCGTTCCTTGGAAAAGAGATTGATTACAGTGCGATCCAGCCGGGCGCGGGGGTACAGGTAACGAAGATCAACGCGCAGGACACGGCGGATATTAAGTTTGGATATTGTACGGAATTCATTATCCTGACGGAGAAGGAATTCACGGACGCCCAGAAGAAAGATTTCAAAGGCTATCTGTCTTCTATCGGAGATTCCATCGTATGTGTGGCGGATGATGATGTGGTGAAGGTTCATGTGCATACCAATGATCCGGGGCTTGCGATCCAACGGGCGCTGACCTACGGGCAGCTGTCAAGGATGAAGATCGACAACATGCGCGAGGAGCATCAGGAGAAGCTGATCAAGGATGCCGAGAAGCTGGCGGCGAAGGATGCCGGCATGAAGATGCCGGATGACAGAAAGAAGCAGCCGGATGAGCCAAGAAAGCCTATGGGATTTATCGCGGTGTCCATCGGAGAGGGTATGAACGAGATCTTCAAAGAGCTTGGCGTCGACTATATTATCGAAGGCGGACAGACGATGAATCCAAGCACCGAGGATATGCTGAATGCGATCGACCAGGTGAATGCAGAGTGTGTGTTCATCCTTCCGAATAACAAGAACATCGTACTGGCTGCGAACCAGGCGAAGGTACTGGTGGAGGACAAGGAGATCGTCGTGATCCCGACGAAGACCGTTCCTCAGGGGATCTCTGCGGTGATCGGGTTCATGCCGGATGCAGATGCAAAAGAGAATGAGGAGGTCATGCTTGAGGCGATCCGGAATGTGAAGTCCGGGCAGGTGACTTATGCAGTCCGCGACACGCACATTGACGATAAGGAGATCCATGAAGGAGATATCATGGGAATCGGCGATTCAGGGATCATGGCTGTCGGCAAGGGCGTGGAAGAGACGACCAAGGAACTTCTCGGGCAGCTGGTAGATGAGGATTCCGAACTGATCAGCCTGTACTATGGCGAGGAAGTGAAAGAAGAGGACGCCGAGAGGTTTATCGCAGAGATCGGAGAGTTGTACCCGGATGTGGATGTGGACGCGCATTACGGCGGACAGCCGATCTACTATTATGTGCTTGCAGTAGAGTAGAAAGTATAGAACCAGAGTGCCAGATGTCTGTTTATAATACAGAGTCTGGCATTTGTATTCCATAAGAACGGGATGGATATGTTGAAGAGAGATATGTTGAAAAATCAGGATTGGCAGAAAAGAGACAAGGAACATGATAGATAAGACAAGCATCAAAGAATTGAAAGGAATCGGGGACAAGACCCAGAAATTATTCGAGAAGGTCGGCGTCAGTACGGTGGGCGACCTGATCCGGTATTATCCAAGGGGGTATGACGTCTATGAAGATCCTGTGCCGGTCAGCGAGGTAGAAGAAGGAAGGACGCAGACGGTCAGCGGCGCGATCTATGGGAGAGTCCAGGTATCGGGGAGTGTGAAGATGCAGGTGACGACGTTATTTGTCAAGGATCTGACGGGGACGCTTAAGGCGATCTGGTTTCGGATGCCCTTTCTTCGAAGTACTTTTGCAAAGGGAGGCGCGGTCACGCTGAGAGGAAGGGTAGTTCGGAGGCGGGACGGGCTTGTGATGGAGCATCCGGAGATCTTCTACCCCTGTGAGAAATATGCGGACAGGCTCAACACCTTGCAGCCGCTCTATGGGCTGACAGCCGGGCTTACCAACAACGCCGTGGCAAAAGCGGTGCGGCAGGCGTTGGACGGGATAGACCTGGCTGCAGATCCTCTGCCCGGGGATCTTCGTATGCGGTACGGACTGGCAGAATATAATTATGCCGTGCGTGGAATTCATTTTCCGGAGGATAAGGAGGTATTCTACCATGCAAGGGACCGTCTGGTATTTGAAGAGTTCCTGGCTTTTATCCTCTCTGTCCGGAAGTTAAAGGACAAGAATGAGAGGCTGGCGAATGAATACCGGATGGAGATGAAGCCGGAGACAGAAGCATTGATCCGGGGACTTCCTTTCCGGCTGACCAATGCACAGCAGAAGGTATGGCAAGAGATCGCCGGGGATATGGCGGGCGAGGCTGTCATGTCCAGGCTGGTGCAGGGCGACGTGGGTTCCGGTAAGACGATCGTTGCGGTTCTTGCGCTTATGAATACTGCGCTGAATGGTTATCAGGGCGCTATGATGGCACCGACAGAGGTACTGGCAAGACAGCACTACGATTCGATCACACGTTTATTTGAAACCTACGGCGTTCAGATCAAGGTGGAGCTTCTGACGGGTTCGATGACTGCGAAGGAGAAGCGTAAGGCATATGACCGGATTGAATGCGGGTATGCCAGGATCATCATCGGTACGCATGCGCTGATCCAGGGCGGAGTGAATTACGATTGCCTTGCCCTTGTGGTGACGGACGAGCAGCATCGGTTCGGCGTGAAGCAGAGGGAAGCGTTTGCCGGAAAAGGGAATGTTCCCCACGTGCTGGTCATGAGTGCGACGCCGATCCCAAGAACGCTGGCGATCATTCTGTATGGGGATCTGGATATCTCGGTGATCGACGAGCTTCCGGCAAACCGTCTGCCGATCAAGAATTGCGTGGTGGATACCGGCTATCGGAAGACGGCGTATACATTTATGAAGAGACAGGTATCGGAGGGGCGGCAGTGCTATGTGATCTGTCCTATGGTAGAAGAGAGCGAGACTCTGGAGGCGGAGAATGTCACCGACTATGCGTCCATGCTTCAGGATGAGTTGGGCGGGGAGATTGCCGTCTCCTATCTTCATGGCAAGATGAGGCAGGCATTAAAGGACGATATTATGGAGCGTTTCGGGAGAAATGAGATCCAGGTCCTGGTCTCGACCACGGTGATCGAAGTGGGGATCGACGTGCCCAACGCTACGGTCATGATGGTGGAGAACTCGGAGCGCTTCGGGCTTGCACAGCTTCATCAGCTCCGGGGAAGGGTCGGAAGAGGCGGACATCAGTCTTACTGTATCTTTATGAGCGGTTCAAGATCAAAAGAGACGAAGGAGCGGCTCGATATTTTGAATAAGACCAATGACGGATTCAAGATTGCCAGTGAGGATCTTAGGCTTCGCGGTCCCGGCGATCTGTTCGGTATCCGTCAGAGCGGGCTGATGGATTTCAGGCTCGGCGATGTGTACCAGGATGCGAAGCTTTTACAGATGGCGAATGAAGCCGCGGACGAGCTTTTAAGATCAGAAAATGACTGGATGAAGAATCTTCCAAATTATGAAGGAACTTCTAGTGTAATAATCTGAATCCTCCATATACTATCGGTGTAACAAAAATCAATGTTACAAAGTTACAAAAAGGAGGAGATAACTATGACAAGTTCATCAAACAGAGCAGCAGTACCAGAAGCAAAGGGAGCATTAGACAAGTTCAAATATGAGGTAGCAAACGAGTTGGGCGTGCCGCTTACGGAAGGCTACAACGGAGATCTGACTTCCAGACAGAATGGTTCTGTTGGCGGTTATATGGTTAAGAAGATGATCGAGCAGCAGGAAAAGCAGATGGCTGGCAAATAAGCAGTAATTAAGTAAGAAAAAGCATCTGACGGATGAAATCATCCGCCGGGTGCTTTTTTCTATAATTTTTATTTTAAGTGCCAAAAGAGGTCGTGAATTGTCGAAAAAGTAAGAACGAAAATAAAATAAAATCAGACAAATTATTGCGTTATACGATAAAAAATGATATGATATAAAAAGATACATCAGAGGATTTTCGGAGAAGAAAGAGAGAATACTTCTGGTTGGGCTTCCTGTCCAATTTTTAAACGGAGATACATAAAAGCATTCCGTTTTCCAAATAACCCGTAAAAGCGGGACATATCTTTAAGAGCAGGCAATACCGCCTGCCTTTTTCTATCCTGAATGCATATTTTTCACATAGCCTTATTACAATAGTAATAATAATGAAGACTGGCAGGGAGTCAGAGTATGAGATTATTTGCGGTAATATTGCTTAGCGCCTTATTGTGCGTGCAGCCGGTAAATGCGATGTCGGTGCGGGATCCGATCCTGTACGCGGATACGGCAGAAGAGGCAGGGACGACGGGGGAGGAACAATCTGGGGATATAGCAGTACCTGATACAGAAGCAGGGACGCAGGAAGAAGCGGTGGATCCGGAAGAAACGGTCGGTCAGGAAGAAGCAGCCGGTCCGGAAGAAGGCGCGGCAGAGACACAGGGTGGGATAGACGTCAGCGCGCCGTCCGCAGTCCTGATGGAATCCTCCACAGGACAGATCATCTATGAAAAAGATGCGGATACCCAGCGTCCTCCGGCGAGTGTCACGAAAGTTATGACGTTACTCTTGATCTTTGACGCGTTAGAGAGCGGAAAGATCAAATTAGAAGACGAAGTGACGACTTCAGAATATGCGGCGTCTATGGGAGGATCCCAGGTATTTCTGGAGCCTGGAGAGGTGCAGACGGTCGAGACGATGATCAAGTGTATCTCAGTGGCAAGTGCCAACGACGCCTGTGTGTCGTTTAAAGATAGAAGACCATGTATGAGAGAAGCTGCTGCAGGTCCCTCCTTTGCAGCAGCTTCCATTTCATTTATGACAAAGCCTGAATCAGGTAATAGACAGCGCCGATCATTCCTGCGTTATTGCCGAGGGTGGCGGCGCGTAAGGTAAGTCCCTGTTTAAAGTTGGGCATCACAGCTTCCAGAACTTTTTCCCGCAGCTTTGCTATAAACAATTCCTCCTGTGTGCTTACGCCTCCGCCAATGATGACCAGTTCCGGGTTGAAGATATGCACAAGGCTTACGATCCCGGCGGAGATATCCTGGATCCAGGTATCTACAATGCGCGTAATTGCCGCGTCTCCCCCTGCGACAGCTTCAAAAATGGTCCTGCCGTTTACCGGACGGTCCTTAAGGCAGCCAGGGGCGGCAGCTTCACAATACTTGCCAACAGACCTTACCAGAGCCGTCATGGAAGCATATTGCTCGAAACACCCGCGGTTCTTGCAGGTACAGGGTTCGCCCTGCATATGGATGGAGAAATGCCCTAATTCGCCGCCGAAGCCTGCCCTTCCAAGCAAGATCTGATCGTTCACGATGATCCCCCCGCCAAGTCCGGTGCCGATGGTGAGGACGATCACATCCTTCGCATTCTTAGCGCTTCCGATCCATTTTTCTCCCAGAGCAACACAGTTCGCATCGTTTACAACCGTAACAGGCAGGCGGTATTTTTGTGTAAATGCTTCCTTTAGGTTGGAACCTTCCCAATTACGGATGTTGCCGCCGCTGCCTGCCACGATCCCTTTTGGTACGTCGATCTGTCCAGTGGCGGAGATCCCGATTCCGCGAAGATCCATGGGATCTATCTTATTATCCTTCAGAAATTTTTCGGATTCTTTTAATACTGTTTGCAGGATCGGAGTGTCATAATGATCAAAAGCGACGGAAGCCTCATAAGAGAGCAGGATCGTTCCGTTCTCATCCACGGTCCCCATCTTTACGGCAGTACCGCCGATATCAATTCCCCAATATATGTTTTTTGCATCAAAATTATCTTGACTCATAGCTATATTCCTTCACTCTGTTTATAAATCGGGCTGCGATCTCAAGCGGACGGGTAATGGCTCCGCCGACAACGACGGCAAAGGCGCCCGCCTCTAACATCTGTACTGCCTGGTCGGGAGTATGTACCTTCCCTTCTGCAATGACCGGGATATCCAGATCCTTGCTGAGTCTGCGGACCAGCTCCGTGTCAGGACCGTCCTTTTGGGGAGAATAACTGGTATATCCGCTTAAGGTTGTGCCGACAAGATCGACGCCGCATTTCCATGCATTTACCCCTTCCTCGTAGGTAGAGATATCTGCCATGAGAACGATGTCAGGATATTTTGCCTTGATCTGTGCGATAAATTCGTTGATCGTGGTTCCGTCGCCGCGGCTGCGCATGGTGCAGTCCAGGGCGACAATATCGGCGTCTGCCGCGACAAGCTCGTCAATCTCCTGCATGGTCGGAGTGATATAAGAATCATAGCCTTCATAATTGATCTTGATAATACCGATGACAGGCAGGCAGGTCTCTTCTTTAATGGCTTTCACGTCGCGGATACTGCTTGTGCGGATACACGGAGAACCGGCTTCTTTGGCGGCTCTCGCCATCAGATACATGACGGATTTCTCCGGCACGTACAGAGGCTCTCCCGGAAGAGCCTGACAGGATACGATCAGCTGTCCTTTTATCTGATTCAGAATTTCACTTTTAGAATATTTCATGATGATCATCCCTCCATTTTGATCTTGAATACGATTTTTTTGACTTCTGCCGGACGATCCTTCATCATCGCGACCTTATGGGCGTCGCTTGGGAAGCAGACCATGAATTGTCCGGGGTTAAGCTCATAGTATCCATCGGCATCGCCTTTTAAGAATTCAATATCCTTCTCCTGCGCATAGGGTACTTCAGGAGTTAAGGAACAGACGTCGGCAGTTGCGATCCGCTCTACGCCGCTGACAATGAAGTGCAGGTCGATATAATCGCGGTGCGCTTCATAGAGGCACTGGTCTTCGGGTTTCGAAGTAAAGGCGACGAAGTTGCAGAACAGCCGGTCCTCATCAAGATCGACATGAGGGGCGGGAAGTACCCGGTCCGGCAGGCTGTCAAGGTAGTTAAGCGCCTGATACAGAGCGGGAAAATATTTATAGTTATCCTTGTTTTTTATAGAATCATAAATCATAAGAGCCTCCTTTGGCTAAATCGTAATGTGGTGTTTTTTCAGTGTGTTTTTGAGGACGGAGCTCATCAGCGCGTACCCGTTGGCGTTCGGATGAAGGCCGTCGTAGGTTATACCGTCAAGCAGACGGTCTGTTCCCGGATATGATGCGGCAGAATAATAATCCAGGAAAATGAGACGTTCTTTTTCTGCCGTTTCTTCAAGCCATTGATTCAGATCCCGGATAAATCGCTTCCTGTCCGCTTCATGCAGAGAGACATCTATACGTATCGGAAGAAGCGAGGCAAGGATCAGCGTGGTGGAAGAAGCTTTTGCCTTCCGGATGATCTCTTTGATGTTCGCCTGCGCCGTGTAGAGAACCTCATCGTACGGAAGCGGAGGGATCAGTTTCCAATAGTCGCCCTCCAGGCAGATGGTGTCATTGACCCCGATCCCCATGATACAGTAGCGGGGCTTCAATTGCAGAGCGTCCACCTGGAAACGTTTGTTGAGATAGGTTGTGGTGTCTCCTTCGATCCCTCTGTTGATCAGAAGCTGTCTGGGCCCGTCAAAATAAGCCTCTAATTCCCAGTACTGAGTGATGGAGTCACCGATGAAAAGAAAATCTGGCTTGCAGCCGGCGCGGACGACAGAATGATTCTTGATATCATTATTTTCCGGCATGTTTACACCTCCTACTTTAATGCTGCCTTCATTATAAGACACAAAAATTGAAAAAAAAACGTGTACGAGCTCTAAAAATAGCACAATATAATTGAAATACAAGAAAAATGTAGAGTATAATATTGGTAAGGAACTTGTTGCTTAGTATTATTGAGGAGGCAAAGGAATGAGCAGTGTTGTAGATAATGTGAGGTTTAATTTTCTGTATATTGATACATATTCATTTGGAAGAAACTGGGTCTTCCCGGAGAGTATGATTCCATATAATATGCTCCGTTATATAGAATCGGGAGCTGCGACATTTTTCATAGACGACGAGGAAGTGATCGTCCATAAAGACCAGATCATCTACATACCGATGGGAAGCAGGCTGTCCTGCTATGCGATGGAAGATAATTTCTCATTTACCAGCATACGTTTTACGACGTCTGTATATTTTGAGGGCGGAGATTTTCTTTCTGATTATTATGGGATCCGGAAGGTCATGGTATGCAAAGAGGTAAAGCCTTATTTTCAGCAGATCTATCAGTGGGTGAAGGAGGACAGCCCGGCGAAGATGTATTTCGTGAGAGGGTATCTCGAGATCCTGATCGGTACTCTGATCTCTAAGATGAATGTAAAGGAGGATTGCAGGGAGGACCCAAAGACGGTGGAGGATCCATACAGGCTTGAGAAGATCAGACGGAGGATCCGGAAGGTAAGCAATAAGGTAGATCCCCGGATCCAGGTCGTGATGGACTATGTCGTGCTGCATCCGGCGGAAAAGTATACGCCGCAGAACATGGCGGATATGGCGGAGCTTAGTAAGCAGAGATTCAGCTGCCTGTTCAAAGAGCAGGTTGGGAAGTCTCCGATGGCTTATATTAAAGAACTTAAGCTGACGACGGCGGCAAGGAAATTACTGGTGTGCAATGAGACCGTCAGCGAGATTGCTTATGATGTAGGATACGAAGATCCAAACTATTTTATCAGGGAATTCAAGTCGGCTTTTGGATATACGCCGAACCAATACCGGAAGGCGGCGAAAGAATAGATCTTTTTGTCAGGCGTGAATGGGTATGAAATTGAGTGTATTGTGCTATGAATAAGGTTTTTCGTCAGAATTGTCATGAAAAAATATAAGGTTTCAGAAAAAGAAGGAGAGGCGTATGTCCGTATTTGACGGGCGGCGTCTCTTTTTTCTCTTCTTTTTCCCGGGCAAAGAAGGTGAGATAGAAGGTTTAAACTATAAGTGTATTGTGCTATTATTGAGATTTCTTACTGTAGAATCACACAAAAAAAAGTCGTAAAATCTATTTTAGCAAAGCAAAAATAACAAAAAATTACAAAGGAGGTAACTTTATGAAAAAGAAAACGTTGAGTGTTTTGTTAGCAGCGCTTATGGTTGCGTCTATGGCTGCAGGCTGCGGTAAAGGTTCAGGAGGAGCAGGGGGAAGCTCGGAAAATGACGGAGAACTGAAAGGGGACATTACATTCTGGCATTCCTTCACACAGGGGGGAAGGATGGATGTGATCCAGGAAGCGGCAGAGAAGTTCATGAAAGAAAATCCGGATGTCAATATTACGATCGAGACATTCTCATGGGGAGACTTTTATACGAAATGGACGACCGGCCTGGCATCTGGAAATGTGCCGGATATGAGTACGGCGTTACCCGGACATGTGGTTGAGATGATGGATGCGGAGGCTGTCATCCCGCTTGACGATGTGATCGACGATATCGGAAGAGACCGTTTCGCAGAAGCAGCGTTATCTGAGGGAGAGAGGGACGGCGAGTGTTATTCCTTACCGCTGTATTCACATGCGCAGGTTATGTGGTATAGAAAGGATCTGCTGCAAGATGCGGAGCTGGAAGTTCCGGAAACCTGGGAGGAATTCGCGGCGGCGGCAAAGGCGCTGACGAAAGACGGCGTCTATGGATGCTCCTTCCCATGCGGTTCCGGAGACTTGATGGCGACGCGGTTCCTGAACTTCTATGTGAGAAGCGGGGGCGGAAGCCTTCTGACAGACGATCTCAAAGCAGATCTGACAAGCGATATCGCCATCGAAGGGATCAAGTATTGGCTGGATATTTATGAGAACTGTTCTCCGAAGGATTCTGTGAACTACGCGGTACTTGACCAGGCGAACCTTTACTATCAGGGAAAGACCGCCTTTGACTTTAACAGCGGATTCCATATCTCAGGCGTAGAGACGAACTCGCCGGATCTGGTTGACAGTATTGACTGCGCGCCGCTTCCAAGGATCAATAAAGATGACCCGGTCTACGGTGCGGAGACATCCAACATTCCTATGGTAGTTTGGTCAAAATCCGAGCATCCGGAGATCTGTAAGGCATTTATCGAGACCCTGTACGAAGATGAAATTTATACGGAGTTCTTAGGCGCTACGCCGGTAGGAATGCTTCCGTCCATTACAGGGATCTCCGATACGGAACAGTATCAGTCCAACGAGATCGTACAGAAGTTCTCGAACGCAGAGCAAGTCATCTCTGAGGCGGTAGAGCTCTCTGCTGCGATCGGGTTTGAACACGGCCCAAGCGTAGAGGCAGGCTTACTGACATCCCAGGGCATCATAGAAGAGATGTTCCAGGATATTATAACAAATGGCACTGATGTAGAGAAAGCGGCTAAGGCAGCCGAAGAAAAGTTGAACGAGGTATTTGAATCTGTTCAATAGTGTTTTGAGCTGCCCCGCGTGTGAGGCATGACGGGGCAGTCTTTTGGGAAAGGTGGTAGTCGCGCGTGAAAACAAAAAAAATTGATTATGGCAGATGGCTGCTTGTATTGCCGGCTCTGATCGTCGTCGGGACACTTCTGGTCTATCCGATTTTTTCAAGCCTTTATTACAGTCTGACAACCAAACATCTGATCAAAGCGACCTATGACTTTATAGGATTTGACAATTATATCAAAGTATTGACGGACCCGGATTTCTTTAAGGCGTTTTTGACGTCTATCTTATGGACGATCGCGTCTCTTCTCGGACAGATCATAGTAGGGTTTACCGCCGCGTTGGCGCTGAACCGGGTGAACCATCTGAAAGGCGTATACCGGATCCTGATGATCATACCGTGGGCATTTCCGTCTATCGTGATCGCATTGTCCTGGAAGTGGATTCTTAATGGTGTGTCGGGATTCCTTCCGAATTTATTATATGAGATGGGGTTTGCCTCGGAATTACCGCAGTTTTTAAGCGACAGCAGTCTCGTGTTCGGAACGCTTATTTTTATCAATATATGGTTTGGGGCGCCGATGATCATGGTAAATGTACTGTCTGCACTGCAGACCATTCCGCAGGATCAGTATGAGGCGGCACAGATCGACGGGGCGAGTAAATTACAGCAGTTTATGTACATTACCGTGCCGCATATCAAAGTAGTGGTCGGCCTTCTGGTTGTCTTAAGAACGATCTGGGTATTTAATAACTTCGATATTATCTACCTGATCACCGGAGGAGGCCCGGCGAATGCAACGACGACGGTTCCGATCTATGCATATAATATGGGCTGGGGGACGAAGCTGCTCGGCAGGTCGTCTGCGGTCACGGTGCTGTTGTTGGCATTTCTTCTTATCGTATGCTTCATATACTTTAAGATCATTGGAAAATGGGAAAAGGAGGATAAGTAGATGTCAGGTAAGTTAAAAGGGAAATTAGGAAATGTCGTATGTCATCTGTATCTGATCATCCTGTCGGTCATTGCGGCATTCCCGCTGCTCTGGGTACTGCTTTGTTCCGTAAAGTCCTCAGGGGATCTGACGTCTAATCCTACGTCGATCCTGCCGAAAGAATTTACATTGGGACATTTTAAAAATGTAATTGATACACTGGGATTTACCAGGAATATTGGGAACAGCCTGATCATAGCGTTCTTTACGACCGTGATCGCGATCGCGATCTCATCGCTGGCGGCTTACGGGATCGTAAGATTCTTCCCGAAGTTTGGAAATATCATGTCGCGTGCACTGGTCACCACATATATGTTTCCGCCGATCCTGCTGGCGATCCCATACACGCTGGTTATGGCTAAGTTGGGGTTAACCAATACCCGCGTGGGGCTTGTCATCGTATACTTATCATTCAGCGTGCCGTATGCGGTGTGGATGCTGATCGGATTCTTTAAGACGGTCCCGATCGGGATCGAGGAAGCGGCGCGTGTTGACGGTGCGAACAAGATGGTCACGTTCGTAAGGATCGTGCTGCCGCTGGTAGCGCCCGGGATCGTCGCGACAGCGATTTATACATTTATCAATGCATGGAATGAATTCCTGTATTCGTTGATCCTGATCAACAGTACGGAGCTGATGACGGTGTCCGTAGCGCTCAGGTCCCTGCAGGGAGCGGAGATACTTGACTGGGGAAGTATGATGGCGGCTTCCACGCTGGTAGTGATCCCATCGGTAGTGTTCTTTATGTTTATCCAGAAATACATTGCCGGCGGTATGACGGAAGGTTCGGTAAAATAAAGATGGCGCTATCATTAACGGTATGACAGAAGGTTCAGTAAAAAATATTATAATTGGAGGAGATTTCAAAATGAAAAATATAGGTTATGCAGTAGTCGGTACGGGTTATTTTGGGGCAGAGCTTGGACGGATCATGAAGGAACAGGAAGGAGCTGCTGTCACGGCAGTGTATGACCCGGAGAATGCAGAGGTGATCGCAGAGGAACTGGGATGTGAAGTAGAGACAGACCTTGATACACTGTTTAGCCGCGAAGATGTGGACGCGGTGATCGTCGCTTCGCCGAATTATCTGCATAAGGAGCCGGTGATCAAGGCTGCAGAGCACGGCGTGCATGTATTCTGTGAGAAGCCCATCGCATTGTCCTATGCAGACTGCGACGCGATGGTGAAGGCATGTGAGAAGCATGGCGTAACATTTATGGCGGGGCACGTGATGAACTTCTTCCGCGGCGTCAGACATGCGAAGAAATTGATCAATGAAGGTGTGATCGGAGACGTTCTTTACTGCCATTCCGCGAGAAACGGCTGGGAAGAGCCGCAGGAATCCATCAGCTGGAAGAAGATCCGTGCGAAATCAGGCGGGCATCTGTATCATCATATCCATGAGCTGGACTGTATCCAGTTTATCATGGGAGAGCCGGAGTCCGTGGTCATGATGGGCGGAAATGTGGCGCACAGAGGCGAGCAGTTCGGCGACGAGGATGATATGCTCTTTATCAGCCTGGAGTTCCCGGATCGGAAATTCGCCGTTCTGGAATATGGTTCCGCATTCCACTGGCCGGAGCACTACGTGCTGATCCAGGGAACTAAGGGCGCGATCCGGCTTGACATGGCGAATGTGGGAATGACGGTGAAGACGGAAGCCGGAGAAGAGCATTACCTGGTTCATGAGACGAAGGAAGAGGATGACGACCGTACGAATATCTATCACGGAACGGAGATGGACGGCGCGATCATGTACGGCAAACCGGGCAAGAAGCCGCCGATGTGGCTTCACAGCATCATGAAGAATGAGATGAAATATTTCAATGAGATCATGCACGGCGCGGCAGTGGATGAAGAGTTTAAGCCATTGTTGAACGGTTCTGCGGCGCGGGCGGCGATCGCGACGGCGGATGCGCTTACCCTGTCTGTCAAAGAGAACAGGAAGGTAAAGGTTGCCGAGATTAAATAATAGGAGTGAAGATAAAATGAGAAATCTGGAAAAATATAAAGGGATCATACCTGCGTTCTACGCCTGCTATGAAGACGACGGCAGCGTAAGCCCTGAAAGGACAAGGAAGTTTACCCGGTATTTGATCGAGAAGGGTGTGAAGGGGCTGTATGTATGCGGCTCATCAGGAGAGTGCATTTACCAGAGCAAAGAGGAGCGAAAGCTCATACTGGAAAGCGTCATGCAGGAAGCAAAAGGCAAGATCACGATCATCGCCCATGTGGGATGCAATAATACGGCTGACAGCATGGAGCTGGCGGCGCATGCGGAGCGTGTGGGTGCGGACGCCATCGCGTCCATCCCGCCGATCTACTTCCATCTGCCGGATCATGCGATCGCAGAGTATTGGAATGATATCAGTTCGGCGGCTCCGAATACGGACTTTATCATCTATAATATCCCGCAGCTGGCGGGAGTGGCGCTCGGGATGTCTCTCTACCATGAGATGCTGAAGAATCCAAGGGTGATCGGTGTGAAGAATTCTTCTATGCCGGTTCAGGACATTCAGATGTTCAAGGATGTAAGAGGCGATGACTGTGTGATATTCAACGGTCCAGACGAGCAGCTCGTAAGCGGCCTTGCCATCGGTGCGGACGGCGGGATCGGCGGAACCTATGGGGTTATGCCGGAGCTCTATCTGAAGATCAAGGAGCTTGCGGATGCCGGTGAGATCGGCAGGGCGAGAGAGATCCAGTACGAGGCGGACAGGATCATCTATGCAATGTGCGCCTGCCATGGGGACCTCTATGCGGTCATGAAGGAAATCTTAAAGGATCAAGGGCTGGAATTCGGCGGAGTGCGTAAGCCGCTGCCGTCGGTGACCGAGGAAGATCTTCCGCAGATCGAGAAATGCAAAAGGATGATACAGGAAGCGGTCAGGCGGTATTGTTAGGATAATTGAGAAGAATTGTGAGGGGGTTGTTGCAAAATTTTTGCGACAGCCCCCTTACTATATGTGCGATAGCGGATCACTCCACATTCAGTTCCGGATCCAACACGGCGTCCAGATGCAGGTCCGGAAGTTTCACTCTGTGCCTGAACAGGATGCCGCCGACGAGTCCGGCGGCGCATCCGCCAAATATTGCGAAAATAAGCGCCAAGATCACCTGAAGCGGCGGGTTGAATGCAAACGGCGCCAGTAATCCGGGGATCGGAGAGGCAGTCCCGGGCGCATTGTTAACAATCTGGAATACTGCGGCGGAGATTCCGGCAAAACCGCCGCCGAAAAAGTTAGAACAATAAATCGGTATCGGATTGGCGGTGATGATATCAGCCTGAGTCAGTGGTTCAAGCATTACGGCGATCACGTTGCTTCTGTCGCCGAGTTTTAATTTTGCAAAGATAAGCCCGTTGGTAAAGGAACCGCCCACGCAGGCGATAGCGGCGATACCCATGGCAAGACCGTCAAGCCCCAACATAGCGGTCAATGCCATAGAACTAAGCGGCGAGGTACAGATCATCTTGATGATACCGCCAAGAAGGAATCCCATGATGATCGGAGATTGTGCCGTCGCAGCAGAGATGGTTCCGCCGATAGTCGTAAGAACCATATTCACCGCCGGATTCACAGTGAGTACGATCAGGTGAGAGAGCGGAGCGATGATCAGAGCGCCGCCGATGATGTTTATGCCTTCCGGTAATTTTTTCTCGATAACCGGCGCGATCAAGCCAATCAGGTATCCGGCGATAAATCCGGGCAGAATGCCGTATCCCCCTACGGCTACGCCTGCCACGACGGCGAAGATCGGATTCGCTCCCATGCTGATAGGAACCATGATGGCAGCCGCGACACCGCCAAGGCTTCCGGAAGTCTCGCCCACCGTACGGAAAAAACTGATCCCCATCAGATCTCCGGTAATGTATTTGTGAACAGCTTCCACAAGGAATGTAGCAATAGCGGCATTTGCCATACCAGACATGGCAAGCTGCCCTTTAGGCATCTTCAGGCTGAACAGGGAGAACCCGGCAAGCGTGATCAGCAGTAATCCAACTCCAGACAAAATCGTTAACATAATCATACCTCTCAATTCTTTGTTATTGTTTTTATAGATAAATGAATAAGTTTATTGGTGATCTTAATATAAATAACAAGTTTCAAAAAGTTTCAAAAGGTATCAGAAATCACAAAAAAAGAACAGTATCATCTAAAAATTTGTCATAATCAACAAAAACAAATAGACAATACTGTTTATTTTGCCAGTGAAAAGTTTTGCAGATGGAGCAAGATCATTTATTCAGACTGTAAGCAGACAGTGTGGTCAGAAAATGTTTGATCTTGACATTGCCACGTTTGCTGCTCTTGCCCCGGATATAATCCATTTCCCTGCGTACTTGTTCGAAGTTGTACAGGGTGTTGGAATATTCTGTAAAGATTTCGTTGCCATAGTCTTCTACGCCCAGATGTGCCAGATTGATCAGCCCTGCGGTCGCGGCACGGCGGATCCGCTGTTCCATAGATTTGGGAGAATCACAGAACCGTCTGCACAGGTCGTGCAGGCTGAAATTATCCGGTGATCCGGGATGGGCGTTCATATATTCTACGACAGAAATGATGTCCTTACTCCCGAGGATTCCGACGATTCCCAGACGCTGAAGGATATTATGGAGAGCGGAGGATGCCGAAGGCGAACCGGCGGTAGGGGCAGGTTGGTTCGGGGCGATATCATTCAGGAAGATCTTCTGCATCTTAGTCATAGTACGGCGCATGGAGAGGCTTTCCTTTGTCTTCGATATGACAGATTCCACTTCGATACTGTTGATGGGTTTCTGTATAAAGAATTCGATCCCCGCCTCATATGCGGAAGCGATCATATCCTTCGAGGATACCTGGGAGAGCATAATAAAGGCGGTGTCGGGCAGAAGGGGATGCATCTGGCTTACAAGTGTAATGCCGTCTGTCTCCGGCATAAGAAGATCTACGATCACGATATCCGGAGAGAGGGCAGGAAGATCTTCAAGAGCATCGGCAGCGCTTCCGGTGCTTCCGCAGACGGTTCCGAGATTCCGTTCCGTAATGATTATTTTCAGGATATTGCGTATGCTTTTGTCGTCGTCAATTAGATAGAAGTTCATCGTTGTCCCCCTTTTTCTGAAGTTTGTCGGCAGGTATCCGGATGGTAAATGTGGTTTTACCGGGAACGGAGGTAAGCAGGATGCTGCCTTCAAGCTGTTCGATCAGATCCTGTACGAGATTCAGCCCCAATCCCCGGCTGACTTCTCCGGTTGTATAATTTATCTTGGTAGAAAAACCGGCTTTGAATACTTCGGGTATATTCTCAGGCGAGATACCGGGACCGTTATCGGTTACGGTAAATATATAACGATCGGTATCCTCTGCTTCTGTAACATGGATGAGGATGGGAGACTTCGTACCTGCCTCCAGCGCATTCATGAAAAGATTGCGAAACACAGACATCAGGGCATAATGCTGTTCCGTATAGGGATTGCTCTGGCACGAGAAGGAGATACGAAGGTCTTTTTCCTGCTCTTTGGCGGCTGCGGCAAAGGAATTCTTAAGAAGATGGAAGATTTCTTCCAGATGCATTCCGTCGCTTTTTACTTCCTGCCCGAGTACATCCGAGATTCCGCGCATGATCAGCAGATATTCCTTTTTGATCTCATGAATATCCTTTGAGACGGACAGAGCAGACAGGAAGACCTGTTCGTCGGCGCCCTGGTTTTTCAGTTCCTGGTACAGCCGGTAGGCGTTATTCATGGTATTTTCGATCAATGTGGTATTTTTCTTCATCCAGACGATCTCTCCGTTCAAGCGGGAGATAAGAAGGAGAAGGCGTCTGTAGCGGTCTTCATGCTCCTGTTTTAGAAGAAGAAAACGATAACGTTCAAACACAGTAAGAATACACCATATGATAAGGGTGCGGAGCGCCGCAACCAGAAGGATCCCGGCATGTGCATGGATGTTTGGGGCATTGCCTCCCAGACGGAGCAGCAATTCAGAAAGATTGGCGGCATAATCGATCAGCAGAATGACGAATACAGCCGGTTTCCGGTGTTTTCCATAATCCGGGCAAAGACGGGTATAGAGGTAAAGAAGCGTGCCATAACAGATATAAAAGGACATTTCCGGCATGTATGTAAGATAGGAGCGGCTGATGCTCCCATGTCTGAACCAGTAGAGTAAAAGCCTGGAAAGCCAGACGCCGACTGCCGATATACCGGTAACCGGAAGGATGGGGAAATCTTCCGTCAGAAATAATAAGACAGAAAAGCAGACCACAGCGATAGAGATCTTGAAGTCTGCGATAAAAAGATTCATGCTGAACTGCGCGGCAAGAATAATGATAATACTGTAAAATATAGTTTCCTTTGGACATTTTCTCATAGAACACTCCGGATCGATCATATATCATATAGTGCAGGCGCCGAAAGATACAACGCATCTGCTATATTCTAATATAAGGGATAAAAGAAGACGGCGCAAGTATGAAACATAATAAAAAGTGGATAACATGATCTTTTCCGGCATAAAATGAAAAAACGGTGTATTTGAGAGGAAGAATGACGGCATGGAAAAAGACGAAAAAGAACAGGAACCTTCCTTATTGAAGATCGCAGACGTGACTTATGGGACGAAGGAACTGACAGAATGCATGTTGTCTGTCATAAGAATGTATCAGACGGAGGACGGCGGTGGAGAAGAATAAGGCAGCCCTGTATCTTAGATTATCGAAAGAGGATAAAGATAAGTTGACCAAAGGAGATGAAAGCGCCAGTATCCAGAACCAGCGGCTCCTGCTTGCCGATTATGCCCTGCGCCATGATTATCAGATCGCAGAGATATACGCAGATGACGACGAGAGCGGTCTCTATGATACAAGGCCGGAGTTCGAGCGCATGCTGACGGATGCGAGACTGGGGAAATTCCAGATCGTGATAGCAAAGTCACAGTCAAGGTTCTCCCGTAATATGGAACACATAGAGAAGTATCTCCATCATGATTTTCCGAATCTGGGGATACGCTTTATCGGAGTGGTGGACGGAGCGGATACCGCGGTTCTTGGAAATAAGAAATCACGCCAGATCAACGGGCTGGTAAATGAATGGTACTGTGAAGACCTGTCTGAAAATATCAGGAGCGCGCTGAGAGCAAAGATGAGAGACGGGCAGTATCTGGGCGCATCGTGTCCGTACGGATATGTGAAAGATCCAAAGAACCATAACCGCCTGATCGTAGATGAATATGCGGCAGAGGTGGTCCGAAGGATCTATGATCTATATCTTAAGGGGTATGGGAAGGCGAAGATCGGGAAGATCCTCACAGAAGAAGGAGTCCTGATCCCTACAAGATACAAGCGTGAAGTGCTTGGTATCAATTATCACAATTCCCATGAGAGGAAGACGACGAAGAACTGGTCCTATCAGACGATACATACGATCCTGAACAACGAGGTCTATATAGGAAATATGGTCCAGAATAAGTATCATAACCTTTCTTATAAGGACAGAAGGCATGTAAAGCAGCCAAAAGAACAATGGATCCGGGTAACGGGCATACATGAGGCGGTCATAGATCCGGATACCTTCGCAAAAGTCCAAAAGAGGCAGAAGATCCGCACACGGGCGGTCGCCGCAAAAGGGAGCGCGTCTTTATTCTCCGGGATGATCTTCTGTGCGGATTGTAAACATGCTATGGTTCGTATGTATGAGCGAAGGGGAGATCACAGGTTCATAGGGTACTGTTGTAAAACGTATAAGACACAAGGAAAGAAGATGTGCGCCAGACATGCCGTGAATGACGTGCAGTTAAAGAAGACAGTCTTTGCCGCACTGCAAGAAGAAGCGGGGAAAATACTGACTTCGAAGGATATTTCCAACCTGAAGAAAGCGAAATATACAGATGCTGCGGCAGACAGCCGCCAGAGCCGGATGCGCTGTATAGAAGAAGAGATCGAGCGTAAAGAGAGATATAAGAAGAAGACCTATCAGAATTATATGGATGAGCTCATATCAAAAGAAGAGTACGTGTCTTATATAAAGGCATATGAAGAGGAAATAAGAAATCATAAAAACGTTCTCAAACAATTAGAGGCACGGCAGGCAGAGAGAGAGGAACGGTATGATGAGCAGAACAAGTGGGTGGAAAGATTCATTCACTATATAGATATGGATGAGCTTACAAGAGAGGTAGTGTGGGAGCTTCTCGAAAAGATTGAGGTCAACGAGGATGGCTCTGTCCGCCTTTTCTATAAGTTCAGGGGTCCAGGATCGTCAGAGTAACACCCGATCTTCTTTCGAGAGACGACGCCCGTACGGCGTTTATGCTAGTAGATGGTGTACAAATGAAGGAAAATCGGCTATATTATATATAGAAGGAAACGAAGGATGTTACAGTTGGCATCGGTTATGCATTATAATTTATAATAATGTTATGACAGGGGGGATGTGTGATGGGAAAAGTATTCAATACAACAGCAGATTGTAAACCACAGCTTCATTATATGGTAGATATTGGCGGACGGTTAGAAGAAATGAAAAGCCTGATATGGTAAAGGGAGAATATTTTACGATCAACCGCGCCCGCCAATATGGAAAGACAACTGCCTTACGTGCGTTAAAGAAGGCGGAAGTTGTAGTCTGAGTGCGCGGCAAAAAGCTGGCTCAATGGAAAGGATGGATTTTATGCAGTTATTATTAAAAGACAAACCATTACTTACGATACAGGACAATGGGAGCTGTACCATATTGGATTTTGACCGGCTTCCTTTTGCTATAAGAAAAGAAAACCTTACCTTCGTAGAGTTTATGGAATGGGCGGCGAACCGCACATTATCGATCGGACGCAGTTATGCTAAGGAGATTCTGAACACACTCCGTCTGCCGCAGAGTAATCGGTATGGAATCTGTAAAGCCTGCAGGGGACTGAGCCTTACGGATTCCTATTGGATCCGGGATGAAAGGGACGAAAAAGCATGGGATGAGGTTAATTTATTTCAGAACCCCTTATCCCTTTTTATCACAGAGATTTCCCTTTCAGGAAAAAATGTTCATTATGAAGCGAGAGCGATGGACAGGCAGAAGATTCATACTCCTGAGCTTACCACGTTGGGAGCCAGCGCAAAGGGATGGATCCGCAGAGAAGACGGACTGTATTTGCACAAGGTGGGAAAATACGAGATCCCGTCAGATGAGATTCTGTCGGTATTGGGAATCCGCCATATTCATTATCAGGTGTCGGAAGAGAAAGAAATCAGATTGTATGTATCAGAAGAACGGAAACAGTGGATAGAAGGAGTGGGAGAGAAGATTGTAAATGCCAGATTATTTACGTCGGAAGACCTCTCACTGGTGACATTTGAAGATTTCCATATCTTCTGTGAATCCTATGGGTTAGACGCCTATAAAGAGGCAAAGAAAATAGACCCTGAATCCTATCTGCAAATGCAGATTGCAGACTATATCTTGAATAACAATGACCGGCATGAACAGAACTGGGGATTTTTCATGGAAAATAAAACAGGGAAACTGACAGGGTATTGTCCGTTGTTCGACCATGACCATGGGTTTGCACCATACGAAAATGTGATCTCACAGACAACGAAAGAGCCGGTTACACTATTTGAGGCGGCTGTAAAGGCGCAGAGGGAGTTGGGGGTTGAGGTAAGACGTCTGAGGGAAATGGGGAATCCTGAATTTCTGAGTGAGGAACAGTGGGGACAGGTACTTGAAAGAGAAGATAAGCTAAGAGTGGGCAAGTGATCAGGGAAAAAGAAGCAGTTGAACTGGCAAAAAAGATTGCGGATAAAGAAGAAAAGGCATTTGTATTATCTGGAATATTGGTATTTGCTGATAAAATTATTGACATTGAAACAGCAAAATATATTAAGGAGGTTGTACGTATGACGCAGGTTGCAGAATTATTATTGGAAGAAGGAAGAGAAGAAGGAAGAGAAGAAGGAAGGGAAGAAGGAAGAAGAGAAAGCAGGCTGCAGGGAATACAGGCATTGATCGATAGCCTTAAGTCGCTGTTGATTCCTGATGAAACCATTATAGAACAATTGATAGAAAGATATCAGCTGACCAAAGATGAAGCAAGTGAGTTTTTGGAAGGGGAAAAATATAAGATTTAAAGAAGATATGATCTCCTTCCGAACAATGTTCATGGTGTGGAGGAGGCAGACCGGCTGGCACGGATTAGTCTGGGGATTGAAAAGGCAGAGTACCTTGCGGGGCAGTTTATGGATGCTATGCGTTCCATTGCCAGGATTGGCATGGAAGGGAAGGGAAACGCGTTGGTTCCTGTAAGATGGAGTATCAGGTAAAAAATGCGATCTGTGTGGATGGCGATGGTTATGTGCATGAGGACGGCAGAGGGGAGTTTCTATATGCGATGGAGAAGTATTCTCCTGAGACTTATGCAGAGTACCAGAAGCTGTTGAACGCCTCCGGTGACGATACAACGGAATCAGCCCTATTTACTCTGAATTGGGCGATAAAGAATCTTGATCTGGTTGCCGCCGGCAGGCCGGGATACCGCGAGTATCAGGATAAAGAGTACGAGAAGCTTATGGCGAACAGGGAACTTCAGATCAACCTTTTTAGGGATCAGATCACGCAGATGGCGAAAGCGCCGGGAGGATATCTGGTCGCCAGAAGGATGATCTTGTCAGGGCGGGCGTAAGATGGATGACACAAGACGGCACTGATCATGAGTCAAATGTGCATGTAAGCATGTCCGCTTGGCTCGTTGCTCGCGGGAATAAATAGTCGGTGTCGTTTTTTTGTTGCAGGCATAAAAATGCATGTACGCGCCGTCATAAGAGGATCAGCCGGTTAAAGCGGTCTACTATTTTTCAACGACGCCTGTGTGGCAATGGCTGAACAGATCTGCGGCAACGAGGAAGAGTTCGTAGCGCAGATGAACGAGAGGGCAAAAGGGCTTGGAATGGAAAATACGCATTTTGTGAACTGCAACGGACTGGATGCGGACGGACATCTGACGACGGCAAGGGATATTGCGCTGATGTCGAGAGAGCTTATCTCCAGATATCCACAGATCTATGAGTATTGTAACATCTGGATGGAGAATATCACGCATACGACAAAGAAGGGAACGTCAGAGTTCGGGCTGACGAATACGAACAAACTGATACGGCAGTATGAATATGCCACCGGGCTTAAAACAGGTTCTACCAGCCAGGCGAAGTTCTGTGTGTCGGCGACGGCAAAAAAGGACGATATGGAACTGATCGCGGTCATTATGGCGGCAGAAGACAGTAAGGCGCGCGTCAGAGACGCGATCACGCTCTGCAATTATGGATTCGGAAAATGTAATAAATACAAAGAGGATTCGCCCCAAACGGTCAAACCGGTCAAGATTGCAAAGGGTGTGGAGGATACCGTTAAAGCGGAGCAGAAAGAACCATTTACCTATATTGACACTACAGGGGCGGATCTGAAAGGAATGGAACGAAAGGTGTCCATAAAAAAGAAATTACGGGCGCCGATCAGGAAAGGAGATAAAATAGGCGAAGCGAAGTATTATCTGAATGATACGGAGGTAGGAAAGAAAGATATCATAGCTTCAGAGTCGGTAGAAGAGATCAGCTATACGAGTACGGTGGCGGATACGATGGAGGAATGGCTGCTTTAATGGATTTATTGCCGGTTTGCCTTTCACCTTTTTTTCACAGTTTGACCATATATTTCCCATATTTTCTTATTAAAATAAGCGGGTAGTAATTCAAGTACTCCCGGGATCTTCTTTGTGCCTGAGCATCCTCTCACAGATCAGGGAAAGAGATTCCGGGAGTATCTATTTGTTAATGTGAGGAGATTTGGGATATGAGTGAACAGAATGTGTTTGAACGAGTGGAAAAGAAGTATCGCCTGAATCAGAAGCAGTATGAACTGTTCCTGGCTGCCGCGGGAGAGAAGATCCATATAGACGGATACGGCTTGCATACAATCCGCAATATCTATTATGATACGGAGGATTATGAACTGATACGCAGATCGCTGGACAAACCGAAATATAAAGAGAAGTTCCGGCTGCGCGGCTATGGAGAGATAAGGGATGACAGTAAGGTATTTCTGGAGATCAAGAAGAAGTACCAGGGCGTGGTCTATAAGCGGAGGACGCAGCTTCCCATGACACAGGCGCGGTCGTATCTGGAGTCCGGGGTATTCACGGAGGAGAAGTCCCAGATCTTAAAGGAGATTGATTATTTTATCAGGTTCTATCAGCCGCAGCCAAGGGTATATCTTGCTTATGACAGAGAGGCGTACGTTGGAAATGAGGATGAGAGCTTGCGGATCACCATAGACCGGAAGATCAGGAGCCGGAGCCATCGTCTGGAGCTTTCTTACGACGGGGAATGTCAGGTCCTGGATCCGGGCGGTTATCTGATGGAGATCAAAGTGCCGTCTGCGTATCCGATCTGGCTTGCGGCTCTTCTGGGAGAACTTCAGATCTACCCCATGTCTTTTTCGAAATATGGGGCGGTCTATGCCCGGTTCCTGCAAAGCGAAACAGAAAGTGAGGAGGAGCGGATATGTTCACAAGTATATTAACGGGAGTGGAAGGAAGCCTTACGGTTCAGAACGCGGTATTGTGTACGGCAGTTTCTTTGCTGCTGGGGATTCTGATCTCGGCGGCCTATGGGATTCAGGGGACATGCAGCAAGAATTTTATGGTGACGCTTGTATTGCTCCCTGTATTGGTTCAGATGATCATCATGCTGGTAAACGGGAATCTTGGTACCAGTGTCGCGGTGCTCGGAGCCTTCAGCCTGGTCCGGTTCCGTTCGGTTCCGGGATCGTCAAAGGAAATGGCGGTGATCTTCTTTGCCATGGCGGCAGGACTGGCGACAGGGATGGGATTTCTCAGTTTTGCCGTTCTTATGACGGCGATCATAGGCGGAGTGTTCTTGCTGTTGGAAAAGACACGGTTTGGAGAGTCAAAAAAGGAGCGTAAGGATCTCCGGGTCACTATAGCAGAACATCTGGATTATACGGAGATCTTTGATGATATTTTCCGGCAGTATACGGATCAGTGCGACCTGCAGAGGGTGAAGACGACGAATCTTGGAAGTATGTATGAGTTAGAGTATCATATCGTGCTCAAGGATCTTCGGAGAGAAAAGGAGATGTTGGATGCGATCAGATGCAGGAACGGAAATCTGACGGTCATCTGCGGACGAAGGGCAGCCATACAAGAAGAATTATAGGGGAGAGTAGATATATGAAGGACAGGAAAAGTCTCGTGGTTTGGATGAGTTTATTATTGGTATGTACTACGGCAGGATGCGGCAGGACCGAGGAAGTTCCGAAGGCGGAGGCTGCAGAAACCACAAAGACCGACGGACATGCGTCTGTAAATAAAGTTACGCTGACAAGCGGCAGATATAGTGAAGAGAAGCTCGACGATACATGGGAGGAAGAAGACACGGTATTCTTTCATCTGGAAAAAGACAAGATAACGATGGAGGAGAAAGGACTGGCAGCAGAAGCTTCCGTATCAAAAGAGAGCTCGTCCGATACGGACAGCGGTATGGAACATATCCGGATAAATGGAAATACGGTTACGATCACAGGAGAAGGAACGTATTACTTTTCAGGAACACTAGAAGACGGACAGATCATTGTGGACGCTAAGAAGGATGATGTGGTCAGGCTGGTGCTTGGCGGCGTCAATGTTACATGCGGCAGTTCTTCGCCTTTGTATAGCAAAGGCGGCGATGTGATCATCACTTTGGCGGACGGTACGGAGAATATCCTTGCGGATGCGCAGGAATATCAGTATGAGAAGGAAGGCGGCGATGAACCCGATGCAGCGGTTTTTGCCAAGGACGATCTGACCTTCAACGGGACGGGGACTTTGAAGGTTACCGGGAACTATGATCATGCGGTGCATTGTAAGGATGATCTGAAATTTGTTACCGGTACATATATCCTCTCGGCGGCGGACGACGGGATCGTAGGCAAGGACAGCGTGTCGGTGAAGAACGGGAATTTTACCATTGAAAGCGGTGACGACGGGATCAAGGCTTCGAATTGGGAGGAACCGGATAAGGGATATGTTCTGATCGAAGACGGTTCCTTTGAGATTACCGCAGGGGGAGACGGGATCCAGGCTGAGACACTTCTTCGGATCAATGACGGGAATATAGAGATTGTGACAGGCGGCGGAAGTGAAAATGCAGAAGAGAGAGCCGGCGGACCGGAGGAGGCGCCGGGGGCAGTTCCGGACGGAGTGGCAGGAAGTAACGGTTCGGAGGCGATGCCGGAGAAGCCGGGAGCGGTTCCGGACGAAGGTGCAGGAAGTGACGGTTCGGAGGCGATACCGGAGAAGCCGGGAACGGTTCCGGATGAAGGGACAGAAGGTGACAGCCTGGGAAGGAAGCCGCCAGAAATCCAGCCGCCGGAATCAGTTCCGGAAGGAGAGGCAGAAAGTGATGATTCGGGATGGAAGCCTTCGGAAAACCAGGATCCGGGAGCGGTTCCGGAAGGAGTAGCAGAAAGTGACGATTCGAGAAGGATGCCGCCGGAAAATCAGGATCCGGGAACGGTTCCGGACGAAGGCTTGGAAGGAGAAGCATCGTCAGAGGAAGATACGAAAAGTACCAAGGCGATGAAGTCTTATGTAGATCTGGTCATAGCAGGCGGCGAATATTCGCTGGATTCCTGCGATGACGCGATACACAGTGATCAGAATGTGACGATAAAAGGCGGTGTATTTTCGATCCTTACGGGAGACGACGGGATCCATGCGGATCAGAAGCTGACGGTTGACGGCGGTGCTATTGATGTATTGCAGAGTTATGAAGGGATGGAAGGCTTTGAGATCGAGGTCAACGGCGGCGATATCCAGGTGAAGGCTTCTGACGACGGCATCAATGCGGCGCTTCATAATGATGGAAAGGCGGAAGAAGACCAGGGCGCCGTTATGACGTTTAACACAGGAAACATATATGTGGATGCGGACGGCGACGGGCTGGATGCCAACGGAGAGATTATCATAAACGGCGGAACACTTACGGTGGAGGGACCTGTCAGCGGAGGAAACGGTACTTTAGATTATGCGTCTGTATGTAAGATCACGGGAGGGACATTCCTAGGAACAGGAAGCGCGGGAATGGTACAGAATCCAAGCGAAGACTCCACCCAGCAGGTGCTTGTATGGAATATGGAGGAACCGGCGGAGGCAGGAACCGTAATCTCCGTGTACGGCGGCGAAGGAGAGGCCGTTGCAGAGATCACGCTTAAGAAGCCGGCGCAGTGGTTCGCGGTATCTTCGCCGGAGCTTGCGGCGGGCGGAGTCTATACGATCCGTGCAGGAGATACAGAGCAGCAGGCAAGGTTGGATACGATAGTTACGCAGATCCCTTCGGGAAATGAATAAAGCAATAAGAAAAGCCACGCTTTGGTGAGAGGATCATCGGCGTGCTTTTTGATTTGTCAGGTACTTATTGCTGTGCGTGTGTGAATGTGATACAATAAGACCATCCTGAGTGAAAGAAGAACAGTGTGTAAAAGTGGAGGACAAGATGATAAATCGGGATTGGGAGAGATTCGGGGAGGATATCCGCAGGACGGTGCAGCATGCGGTCGACTTTCAGGATTTTGGGAAATTGAATCAGACAATTACGGATACGGTCAACGATGCGGTGGATACCGTGACGAGAAATATCAGGAAAGTCCGGGAGACAGGCAAGGGCTTCAAGTCGCCGGTCCTGTATCGTTCGGTCACTTCTATGCAGATAAAAGGCACGGTCACAACGGTCCTTGGAGCTGTCTTTGGGGGTATTTTCCTGATCGCACTTTTGGTCTATCTTATTACTTCGTGGTTTGTGGGAGTCTATGGGATACCGGAGATCATGGTAACGGCGCTTTTTCTTATCCTGGGAATATCCGGGTTCGTGGTATGCGGGTGTGGGACAGGCATCCGCGCCAGGATCAGGCGTTTCCGGACATATATCCAGGTCCTGGGCAAGAGAGAGTACTGTAATATCCAGGAACTGTCAAAGGCAGTGAAGAAGAATACCAGATACGTGGTCAGAGATCTGGAGGATATGTTTTCAAGAGGATGGTTTCTGCAGGGACATCTTGACGAACAGAAGACCTGCCTGATCGTCAGCGACGGTATGTATCGGCAGTATCAGCAGATAGAGGCGCAGCGGAGGCAGAACGAGGCGGATGAGGCTCGAAAGCAGCGGCGAGAGATCGGGAATGGGAAAGAAGATGTGAAGCAGAAGGCAAGGAAGCTTCCTCTCGAGGTGCAAAAGGTGATGGAAGAAGGGGATGCATATATCAGGAAGATCCACGGGTATAACGACTTGATCTCCAGTCAGGAGATGACTGCGAAGATATCACGTATGGAGACGCTTGTGGAACGGATCTTTGCGCGGGTGGAACAGAATCCGGAATCGGTGGATGATATTCACAGGCTGATGGAATATTATCTGCCGACGACAGTGAAGCTTCTGGAGGCATACAAAGAGATGGACGCACAGCCGGTCGCCGGTGAGAATATCCTCTCGTCGAAGCGGGAGATCGAGGCAACGCTGGATACGCTGAATCTGGCATTTGAGAAGCTCTTAGACAGTATGTTCCTGGAGACGGCGTGGGACGTATCTTCGGACATCTCTGTCCTGCAGACGCTCCTGGCACAGGAGGGGCTTACGGACGACGGATTAAAGAAGTAGGAGGATAAGATACGGATGGAAAATGAATTTGAACAGTTTCAGAAGGTTCCGCAGCTGACTTTGGAGCCATTTAAAGAGGAGGCGGTAAGCCCTCGTGCGGCGGAGCCGGAAGCGCCGGTATTTGATGAGAGTATTCTGTCGGAGGATGAGCAAAAGATGGTGGATGCGTTCGCTGCACAGATCGACCTGACGAATTCCGGCGCGATCCTGCAGTACGGAGCGGGAACTCAGAAGAAGATGGCGGATTTCTCGGAGGCTGCACTGGAGAATGTAAGGACGAAGGATCTAGGAGAGATCGGGGAACTGCTCTCGAATGTCGTGAAGGAATTAAGGGATTTTGACGACGAAGAAGAGAAGGGATTCTTAAGTATCTTCAAAAAGGGATCGGGAAAGATTCGGTCCGCGAAGGCAAAATATGCAAAAGCAGAGGTGAATATCACCCAGATCTGCAAGGTTCTGGAATCCCACCAGGTACGGCTTCTGAAAGATATCGCCGTGTTGGACAAGATGTATGACTTGAATCTGACTTATTATAAAGAACTGACCATGTATATCCTTGCGGGGAAGAAGAAGCTGACACAAGTCAGAGGCGAAAAGCTTCCGATCCTTTTGGATAAGGCTTCCCGTACAGGGCTTGCGGAGGATGCGCAGGCAGCAAGAGACCTGGACGGTATGTGCAACCGGTTTGAGAAGAAGATCCATGACCTGGAGCTTACCAGGACGATCTCTATGCAGACAGCCCCGCAGATACGGCTGATCCAGGGGAATGATACCCTGATGGTGGAGAAGATACAGTCTACGATCGTCAATACGATCCCGCTGTGGAAGAGCCAGATGGTATTGACGCTTGGGGTGGAACATTCGGCACAGGCGGCCGCCGCCCAAAGAGATGTGACAGATATGACAAATGAGCTTCTCAGGAAGAACGCGGACAGGATGAAGATCGCGGTGACCGAGACGGCAAGAGAATCCGAGAGAGGTGTTGTAGAGATCGAGACGCTGAAGCATACAAATGAGACCTTGATCGCAACGCTGGATGAGGTCATGCACATCCAGCGGGAAGGCAGGCAGAAGAGAGCGCAGGCTGAGCAGGAGATGAGAAGGCTTGAGAATGAGTTAAAGACCAAGCTTCTTCAGATACAGAGATAGAAACAGGACGTTGTCATAGCGAAAGCTGCCCATAAAGGTGTAATATTTTCAAAAAAACCTTGATTTTACGGGGATTAAGTGTTATACTTCCTTACAGTTACATAAGGAAATCGGCGGAAGAGTGAACGAAAGTTCACTCTTCTTTGTTGAATGTCACTCATTCCTTTTTTGATGAACTCCATTCAACGGTTGCCGGAGGTATTTGGATTTCTTGAAGGAGGAATGAAAGATTGACGAAAAGAGAACAGTATGAACAGAAGACAGAAGAGATTCTGCTGCCCATTATAGAAGAGCATGGATTCGAACTGGTGGATGTGGAATATGTGAAGGAGGGAAGTACATGGTATCTTCGGGCGTATATTGATAAACCGGGCGGCATTACGATAGATGACTGCGAGACTGTGAGCAGAAGGCTTTCGGATATTCTGGACGAAAAAGATTATATTGAGGATGCGTATATCCTGGAGGTCAGTTCTCCGGGACTTGGGAGGCCTTTGAAGAAGGAGAAGGATTATAAGAGAAGCCTTGGAGAAGAAGTTGAGATCAGAACATACCGTATGATAGAGAAGCAGAAGGAATTTACCGGCATTTTAAAAGGATATGACGAGGGCACGGTAACGATCGAGATTGAAAATGGAACGGAAAAGATTTTTGACAAAAGTGATATTGCACTGATTCGTCTGGCATTTGATTTTTAAGAGACCTGCGGAAGTCTCTTTTATAGAGATAGATTAAGATTTCAGAGTTAGGAGGAGAATACAATGAACACAGAATTGTTAGAAGCGTTGAATATATTAGAGGAAGAAAAAGAGATCAGCAAAGAGACTTTGCTGGATGCGATTGAGAATTCTCTGTTGAATGCCTGCAAGAACCATTTTGGAAAAGCCGATAATATAAAGGTGAACATGAACAGGACCACTTGTGAGTATCAGCTGTATGCAGAGAAGACCGTAGTAGAGGATGTGGAAGATAAGCTGGAAGAGATCAGCGTCGAAGACGCGAAAGAGATAGACAGTAAGTATGAACCGGGAGACATCGTACAGATACCGATCGAATCGAAATCATTCGGTCGGATCGCAACGCAGAATGCCAAGAACCTGATCCTACAGAAGATCCGTGAGGAAGAACGCAAGGTAGTGTACGATCAGTACTTTGAGAAAGAAAAGGATATCGTTACGGGAATTGTCCAGCGGTATGTGGGAAGGAATGTCAGTATCAATCTTGGGAAGGCAGACGCGATGCTCACGGAGAACGAGCAGGTCAAAGGCGAAGTATTTAAGCCTACGGAGCGGATCAAACTCTATATTGTAGAGGTAAAGAATACGACGAAGGGTCCGAAGATCCTGGTATCCCGTACGCATCCGGAACTGGTGAAGAGACTTTTTGAAGCAGAAGTGACGGAAGTAAAAGACGGAGTTGTTGAGATCAAGAGCATTGCAAGAGAAGCGGGAAGCAGGACGAAGATCGCTGTGTGGTCCAATGATCCGGATGTCGATCCGGTAGGCGCGTGCGTCGGGCTGAATGGCTCGAGAGTGAACGCGATCGTGAACGAACTGCGCGGTGAGAAGATTGATATCATCAATTGGAGTGATAATCCGGCGATCCTGATCGAGAATGCACTGAGTCCTGCGAAGGTAATCTCTGTCATGGCTGATCCGGACGATAAGACGGCAGGTGTGATCGTTCCGGATTATCAGCTGTCTCTCGCCATCGGTAAAGAAGGCCAGAATGCCAGACTGGCGGCAAGGCTGACCGGTTATAAGATCGATATCAAGAGCGAGACACAGGCGATAGAATCCGGAGATCTGCCGGAGAACTATCTGGAATTGAGCGAAGGCGTGTATGAAGAGGAATATGAAGCGCCTTATGAGGAATATGATGAGAACTATGATGAGACGTATGACAAAGAATCCTATCAGGAAGAAGGTTATGACGGAGAATCTTATCAGGAAGAGGGTTATGACGGAGGATCTTATCAGGAAGAGGGTTATGACGGAGGATCTTATCAGGAAGAAGGCTATGAGGAAGGATCGGCTGACGAAGAGATAGTCTTTGAAGAAATAGACGAGGAATAGGTGATCGTGTGGGCGCAAATAAAAAAATACCTGTGCGGCGGTGTGTAGGCTGCCAGGAGATGAAGAATAAAAAAGAGATGATACGTGTCATTCGGACAAAGGAAGGTGAATTTCTTCTGGATGCCACCGGGAAGAAGAACGGAAGGGGAGCATACATCTGTCCTTCGAAGGAATGTTTGGGGAAGGCGGTCAAGAGCAAGGGGTTAGAACGCTCTTTTAAACAGGCTATCCCGGAGGAAGTATATGAAGCGTTAGAGAAGGAGATGGGGTTGATTGGGACAGAGTAAAGCGCTGTCGCTCATTGGCCTGGCTACAAAGGCAGGCAAAACAGTCAGCGGAGAGTTTAGTACGGAGAAAGAAGTAAAATCTAAAAGGGCAGCATTGGTCATTGTGGCAGATGACGCGTCTGACAATACGAAGAAGAAATTTAAGAATATGTGTGATTACTATCACGTGCCGATTTGTTTCTATAAGGATAAAGATACCTTGGGGCATGCAATGGGAAAACAGTTCCGGGCGTCTCTTGCTATATTAGATGAGGGATTTGCAAAAGGAATCAGAAAGCATATGGATACAGAGGATCATATAATTGCATAGAGGAGGTAGTGAATATGTCAAAAATTAAAGTATATGAATTAGCAAAGGAATTGAATGTTCCGAGTAAGGAAGTACTTGAATTCCTTAGCGGGAAGAATATAGAAGTGAAGACCCACATGAGCGCGCTTGAAGAAGCGGACGCCGATGTGGTGAGGAAAGGGTTCGGGAAGTCCAGGGCGGCAAAAGAAGCGCCGGAAGCAAAGCCTGAGACTGAGGCGCCAAAGAAGAAAAACATCGTGCACGTGTTCAGGCCGCAGAATACACAGAATGCCGGGAAACCAGCCAGAAGAACGGCGGGCAGGACAGGAGCAGGCAAGCCTGCGAACGCCAATGGGCATCCGGCGCAGCCGCAGGGTAAGCCGATGCAGGTGAATAACGGCCGTCCGGCGAAGCCGGTCCGTCCGGAAGCGCCGGCAAAACCGGCGGAAGCTTCCAGGATGGTAAAGCGTCCGGTATCGGAAACACCGAAGCCAGAAGAAGCAGGGAAGGCAATCCGTCGTCCGGCGCCGGAACCGGTAAAGCCGGAAGAAGGGGTAAAAAGCGCAGGATCCGAGAAGAAACCGGAGGCTGCTGTGGCGCCTGAGAAACAGCAAAAGAAGCAGAGTCCGGAACGTCCGGAGCGTCCGGTAGAGAGAAAGCCGGAGAGAACGGTATCTTCTGAGAGAAACCTGTCTCCAAGGGGAAAGGATTATCCGGAACGTCCGGGAAGAGGCGGAGAAAGACAGCGGGACTCCAGAGATTTCCGGGATTCCCGGGATTCCAGAGATTCCAGAGGCGCCGGGGCAAGGCCGCCAAGAGGCGACCGCCCGCAGGGAGCACGTCCGAACCGTCCCCAGGGAGAGCGTGACCGGAACCGTCCGTTTGGAGACAGAGGAAGGGACCGCGACCGTTTCCAGAACGACCGCGACAGAGAAAGGCCGCAGGGAAACCGCGACCGTTTCCAGGGAGACCGTGATAAGGACCGTGACAGAGGAAGAGACCGCGACCGTTTCCAGAACGACCGCGACAGAGGAAGAGACCGCGACCGTTTCCAGGGAGACCGTGATAAAGACCGCGACAGAGGGCAGGCGCGCAGGCCGGGAGAAAGACCGGACCGCCGCAATGACAGACGCAGCGGCAGCGGCAATTCCAGTATCCCGGCGCCTGCAGTGGAGGCACAGAAGCCGCAGCGCAGCAAAGGAAAAGGGAAGGACGATCATAAGAAGAAGGATTATCGCCGCGGTGACGAGGACGACAGAGGAAAGGGCAAGAAAAAGAACGAGCCAAAGCAGCAGTTCCAGAAACCGCAGCAGAGAGAACAGAAGATCGTAGAGGAGATCAAGTCTATTATCATTCCGGAGGTCCTGACGATCAAAGAGCTTGCGGATAAGATGAAGATCGTACCTTCGGTGATCGTCAAGAAGCTGTTCATGCAGGGAAAGATCGCGACCGTGAACCAGGAGATTGATTATGAGACGGCGGAAGGGATCGCATTGGAATTCGACGTGTTGTGTGAGAAGGAAGAAGTCGTAGATGTGATCGAAGAACTTCTGAAAGAGGATGAAGAGGACGTAAGCAAGATGGAAAAGCGTCCGCCGGTAGTCTGTGTCATGGGACACGTTGACCATGGTAAGACGTCTCTTCTGGATGCGATCCGCCATACCAATGTGATCGATAAAGAAGCAGGCGGTATCACGCAGCATATCGGCGCGTACGTGGTGGATGTGAAGGGGGAGAAGATCACATTCCTTGATACGCCGGGCCATGAGGCATTTACCGCAATGCGTATGCGGGGGGCAAGTTCTACGGATATTGCGATCCTGGTAGTAGCGGCGGACGACGGCGTGATGCCGCAGACCGTGGAGGCGATCAACCATGCGAAAGCAGCGGGAGTAGAGATCGTCGTAGCAGTGAATAAGATCGACAAACCGAGCGCGAACATTGAGCGTGTGAAGCAGGAACTTACCGAATATGAACTGATCCCGGAAGACTGGGGCGGAAGTACCGTCTTTGTGCCGGTATCTGCCAAGACGGGAGAAGGACTTGAAGATCTCATGGAGATGATCGTCCTGACAGCAGAGGTATTGGAGCTTAAGGCAAATGCAGACCGGCGTGCAAGAGGACTGGTGCTGGAGGCACAGCTTGATAAGGGAAGAGGTTCTGTCGCAACGGTCCTGGTCCAGAAGGGAACTCTGAGGGTCGGAGACTCGATCGCAGCGGGTTCTGCCTATGGAAAAGTCCGCGCCATGATGGATGATAAGGGAAGACGTGTGAAAGAAGCAGGACCGTCTATGCCTGTGGAGATCCTGGGATTGAATGATGTGCCTAACGCAGGCGAAGTATTCGTAGGATGCGAAAATGATAAAGAAGCAAGAAGCTTTGCGGAGACATTCATCTCACAGAGCAAGGTTAAGCTTCTGGAAGATACGAAATCAAAGTTATCACTGGATGATCTGTTCACACAGATTAAAGAAGGAAACTTAAAAGAACTTGGAATTGTTGTAAAGGCAGATGTGCAGGGATCCGTGGAAGCGATGAAGCAGAGCCTTCTGAAGCTGACGAATGAAGAGGTTGTGGTGAAGATCATCCACGGCGGCGTAGGAGCGATCAACGAATCTGACGTCAGCCTTGCGTCGGCGTCTAACGCGATCATCATCGGCTTCAACGTACGGCCGGATGCTACGGCAAAGGAGACCGCAGACCGCGAGGGAGTTGATATCCGTCTGTATCGTGTTATTTACAACGCGATCGAAGATGTAGAAGCGGCGATGAAGGGAATGCTTGATCCGGTATTCGAGGAAAAGGTACTGGGACACGCAGAAGTCCGCCAGACATTCAAAGCGTCCGGAGTGGGGACCATTGCCGGTTCTTATGTGCTGGATGGTATCTTCGAGAGGGATTGCTCGGTGCGGCTGACCCGTGACGGAGTTGTGATCTTCGAAGGACCGCTTGCCTCTCTGAGACGTTTCAAGGATGATGTGAAAGAAGTAAGAGCGGGATATGAGTGCGGATTCGTGTTCGCGAACTTTAACGATATTAAAGAAGGCGATCTGGTCGAAGCATTCAAGATGGTAGAGATACCTAGATAAGCAGATTTTATCCCGTTTTGCGAAGGCAGTCAGGCGGGCATCATGTATATGTGCCGGCAGTAAGAAGAGGTGTGAAAAGAAATGAAAAAAAGAAGTATAAAGAATACCCGAGTGAATACCGAGGTACAGCGGGAACTAAGCAATATCATCAGGACTCTTAAGGACCCTCGCGTCGCGCCATGGACTTCCGTGGTTGCGGCAGAGGTGGCGCCTGATCTTAAGACCTGTAAGGTATATATCAGCGTACTTGGAGATAAAGAAGCGCAGGATGCAACCATTCAGGGGCTTAAGAGTGCGGAAGGGTATATCCGGCGTGAACTTGCCGGTACGCTGAATATGCGGAATACGCCGCAGATCACGTTTATTCCGGATCAGTCCATTGAATATGGCGTCAATATGTCAAAGAAGATCGAAGAAGTAACAAAAAATATTATTGTAGAAGGGGATGCAGATGCTGAATAAGATTCTGAAAGATGCAAAATCAATCGCGATTGGCGGACATGTACGTCCGGATGGCGACTGTGTGGGTTCTTGTGTGGGACTCTACCAGTACATTAAGGACAATTACAACGATAAAAAGGCAGAGATCTATCTGGAAAAGTTTCCGGAGTCATTCAAATGTCTTAAGGGTACGTCTGATATTCGTCATGAGATTCCGGCAGATGTGAAGTATGATCTGTTTATCTGTCTGGACTGCGCAGATAAAGAACGTCTTGGGTTTTCGGGAGCGTTGTTCGAAACGGCAGAGAGGACTTATTGCATCGATCATCATATCAGCAACGGAGGGTTTGCGCAGGAAGACTATATCGTGCCGGATGCAAGTTCTACTTCCGAACTGGTGTATAACCTTTTAGAGGACGACAAGATATCTCTTGATACGGCGACGGCGCTGTATCTTGGCATAGCGCATGATACAGGCGTGTTTCAGTACTCCTGTGCGTCTCCGTCTACGTTCCGCGCAGCGGCTAAGCTGTTGGAAAAAGGAGTGGACGCTCCGAAACTGATCCAGGATACCTATTATGAGAAGACCTATGCACAGAATCAGATCCTGGGAAGAGCGCTGTTAGAAAGCATCCTTTTCATGGATAAGGCATGTATCGCTTCTTATGTTACGAAGAAGACGATGGATTTCTACGGAGTCGATGTAAGGGATCTGGAAGGGATCGTAAGCCAGCTCAGGGTTACCAAGGGTGTGGAAGTGGCGATCTTCATGTATGAAGTTGACACGAACGTATATAAAGTAAGCCTTCGGTCAAGAGAGCGGATAGATGTAAGCAAGATCGCCAGGTATTTTGGCGGAGGCGGACACCGGAAAGCGGCAGGGCTTACGATGGCAGGGACTTATTATGACGTGATCAACAATCTGTCGGAACAGATCGAAGCGCAGATGCAGGATCCGCGGGGAAGGTAGGAAAGAAGATACATATGATACACGGTGTTCTGAATGTGCAGAAAGAAAAGGGATATACATCCCATGATGTGGTGGCAAAGCTCAGGGGGATCGTCGGGCAGCGGAAGATCGGCCATACGGGTACGCTGGATCCCGATGCAAAAGGAGTTTTGCCGATATGCCTTGGAAGGGCGACAAAACTGTGTGATCTGCTGACAGACAAGGACAAGACCTACGAGGCGGTACTGTTGCTTGGACGTACGACGGACACACAGGATACCGGCGGAAGGGTTCTGGAGGAACAGGATGTACCGGATCTTGCAGAAGATACGGTCATGGATATTCTGCAAAGTTTCGTCGGGGAGTATGCACAGATTCCGCCCATGTATTCTGCAATAAAGGTGAACGGCAGGAAGTTGTACGAACTTGCCAGGGAAGGAAAAGAGATCGAACGCAAAGCAAGGATCGTGCAGATCTATGAGATACGGGTCCGGAAGATAGAACTGCCGAGAATATGGATGGAGGTCAGATGCTCCAAAGGCACGTATATCCGTACCCTATGCCATGATATTGGGAAGAAACTGAGCTGCGGCGGCTGTATGGAGGAGTTGGTGCGCACCAGGACAGGAAGATTCTGTCTGGAGGATGCACTGACCTTAGAAGAGATCAGAAAGAAGAAAGAAGACGGGAGCCTTATGGACGCCATAGTTCCTGTGGACGAGATGTTCGCAGATCACCCCCGGGTATGTGTGAGCGGCAGGGGCGGCATACTGGCGAAGAACGGCAATCCGCTGTCGCCGGATATGATCCGGCGATATGATGGGGAATCGGAAGAGTGCCGGAAGAGTATACGAGTATACGATGAGGCGGGGCAGTTTATCGCAGTCTATCAATGGCAGGAACAAAAGGAATCCTATCATGTTGTTAAAATGTTTTACGAGAAGGTATGAAAAAGGTTAGAGGAACGAGTATGCAATACATCAACAGACTGTCGGAATACAGGGATGACAGGGAATCGGCGGTAACTTTCGGCAAATTTGACGGCTTACACAAGGGACATCAGCTATTGGTAGAAGAAGTGCGCAAGCTAGGGGAACAAGACGGGATCAGAAGTATCGTGTGTGCGTTCGATATGGGACCGCTGTGGAAACGGATCGGGAAGACGCCGCAGATTCTCATGACAGGCAAGGAAAGGCAGGAGCATCTGGAAGGGAAAGTGGATGTGCTTGCCGAGTGCCCTTTTACGCAGGAATTCAGCCAGATAAAGGCGGAGGATTTTATCCGGGACATCATAAAAGGCGTGTTTCATGCGAGATATGTTATAGTGGGGACAGATTTTCAATTCGGTTATGAGAAGCGGGGAGACCTGGGGATGCTCAGACAGTATGCCAAAGAATACGGCTATCAGCTGATCGTTATTGAGAAGGAGCGTTATGAGAACCGGATCATAAGCAGCACTTATATAAAAGAAGTCCTGCGCCAGGGAGATCTGAGGCTTGCAGGAGTGCTGCTGGGATATGCTTATGGGATCACGGGACAGGTGGAACATGGGAAGCAGCTTGGCAGGACGCTTGGCTTTCCGACTCTGAATGTGGAGTGGCCAAAAGATAAGCTCGTCCCGCCGCGGGGCGTATACCTGTCTGACGTCAGGATAGACGGACAACGATACCATGGTATCTCGAATGTAGGTGTGAAACCCACCGTAAGCAAGGAGGAAAGAGTACTGGCTGAGAGCTTTCTTTTCGGCTATGACGGGGATGCGTACGGGAAATCCGTATCCGTGGAATTGTTGGAATTCTGCCGTCCGGAGCGGCGGTTTGATAATCTGGAAGAACTGAAGGCGTGTATCGACAGAGATATTGCATATGGGAAACAATTTTTCGTGTGAGGAGTAAGTAGAGGAGAATACGAATGAGGGTCACGACGATTTTTATGCTGTTGGGAGGATTGGGTTTCTTCCTGTATGGAATGAAGCTGATGAGCGAGGGCCTTGAGAAGGCGGCGGGCGCCAAGATGCGCAGCATATTGGAATTTTTTACGAAGAACAGGTTTATCGGGATGATCGTGGGTATTATATTCACGGCGATCATCCAGTCGTCTAATGCGACTACGGTAATGGTCGTAAGTTTTGTGAATTCGGGCCTTATGAATCTGATGCAGGCGTCGGGCGTCATATTAGGCGCGAATATCGGTACGACGATCACAGGACAGCTGATCGCTTTTAATCTGTCTGACATCGCGCCCTTAGTGGTGATCATCGGAGTCATTATGGTGATGTTCTGTAAGAAGCAGAGCGTCAAGAAGATAGGTGAAGTGATCCTGGGCTTCGGGATCTTATTTATGGGGCTTAGCATTATGGGCGATAGTATGGAGGCGGTCAAAGAGTCTCCGAAAGTATTGAATTTCCTTGCCTCCCTTACCAATCCGGTTGCGGCTATCCTGACGGGGCTTGTGATCACGGCAGTGCTGCAGAGTTCCTCTGCAACAGTGGGTATTATCCTGCTGATGGTATCGCAGGGGCTTCTGGAATTCATGATCTGTCCGTTTATGATCCTGGGATGTAATATAGGTTCCTGTGTATCGGCGCTGGTGGCAGGCTTAAGCGGGAATAAAGACGCCAAACGTGCGGCGCTGATCCATTTTCTGTTTAATGTGATCGGTTCGGCGATCATGTTCATGATCCTGATCATTGCGATCCGTCCGTTTACAGATATGATGCTGTACATATCCGGCGATAATCTTGCCAGATCCGTGGCGAACGTGCATACTCTGATGAAGGTATTTGAGGTTGCAATGCTCTTCCCGTTCATGGGGTGGATCGTTAAGGCGACTTATAAGATCGTTCCGGGATCGGACAAAGTAGAAGACGAATATGAACTTATGTTTATCGGAAACGGTAAGATCCTGTCTGCAACGACAGCGGTATTGGACGGGATCCGGGAGATCGTGCACATGGGGCAGGTGGCGATGAAGAATCTTGAGGTTTCCATGGAAGCGATATGCGAACTGAATGAAGAGAAGATCGCCGAGGTTTATAAACGTGAAGAATATATTGATTTTATGAACCGGAAGATTACGGATTATCTTGTACAGGCGAACGAACTTGTCCTGCCGCTGGCGGATGAAAAGCTGCTGGGCGGCCTGTTCCATGTGGTAAATGATATCGAGCGGATCGGAGACCATGCGGAGAATATTGCAGATTCCGCGAAAGACCGGATCGAGCGCGGTATAGAGTTTAGTGATAAGGCGAAGAGGCAGCTTCAGGAGATGAATGAGAAGACGTTGAAGATACTGAAATATTCCCTTGAGATGTTCGGTAACCGCAATTATGAGCATATGCAGGAGATCCTGCAGTTAGAAGACGAGATCGACGAGATGGAGAGAAAGCTGCAGAACGCACATGTGAAGAGGCTGACGAAGAATAAGTGTACTCCGGCTGCAGGCATGATGTTCTCAGATACGGTATCCGGCCTTGAGCGTGTGGGAGACCATGCGACGAATATTGCATTTGCGATCTTAGAGCCGATGGGAACAGAGGAAGACGATGACGAAGATTAAATTCTGTCTTTACAAGAGCTGCGGAGTATGCTATACTTTGCAGGTGTGAGAGCCGGTGTTCGGTAAATGGAAGCTCCAACCATTACTTAATATCAGGCGTTAGGAACAAGATGAAGGAGGAGATAACAAATGATTTCAAAAGAGCAGAAAGAACAGATTGTAAAGGATTACGGCAGGACACCTGGAGATACAGGTTCACCGGAAGTACAGATCGCGATCCTTACCGCAAGGATCAACGATCTGACAGAGCATTTCAAGAGTAATCCGAAGGATCATCATTCAAGAAGAGGCCTTCTGAAGATGGTAGGACAAAGAAGAGGTCTTCTTGCATATCTTAAGAAGACGGATATCGAGAGATATCGTTCATTGATCGAGAGATTGGGACTGAGGAAATAGTAATTGGGGGCACAGTGAGACAGATTGTTTGCTGTGTCCTTGTTTTATGCCGTCATATTATTCCATGAAAATGCAAGTGATGCAATTTTGTAGTGGAAGATTATATAGTAGTGTGTTATAATATATAAAGTTGTGGGTAGGTGACTCTTGCCCGAGACCACTGAAAAGCATATTTTCCGCTTTCAGGTACGGAGGAAAGTATGTTTTTCAGTAGTTTCGGCAGTTCCTGCCCACAGAAAATATCTGAATAAATAAAAGGAGAAGAATATGTATAAGAAATTTGAGATGGAATTAGCGGGAAGACCGCTCTGCGTGGATGTCGACAGAGTGGCGAAGCAGGCGAACGGCGCCGTATTGATGCATTATGGCGAGACGACCGTACTGTGTACGGCGACGGCTTCCGAGAAGCCAAGAGAGGGGATCGACTTCTTTCCTTTAAGCGTTGAGTACAATGAGCGTCTGTACTCCGTAGGGAAGATACCGGGAGGCTTCAACAAGAGAGAAGGGAAGGCTTCGGAGAATGCGATCTTAACCTGCCGTGTGATCGACCGTCCGATGCGTCCGCTGTTCCCGAAGGATTACCGGAATGATGTGACGCTTGAGAATCTGGTGCTGTCTGTGGATCAGGATTGTTCACCGGAGCTTACGGCTATGTTAGGCGCTGCGATCGCGACCAGCATCTCCGACATTCCTTTTGACGGGCCGATCTCTACCACGCAGGTGGGACTGGTTGACGGTGAGTTTGTCTTCAACCCCACGGCGGCGCAGAAGGAAGTCTCTGATCTGGCGTTGACGGTGGCTTCTACAAAGGAGAAGGTCATCATGATCGAAGCAGGAGCCAACGAGGTTCCGGAAGCCCGGATGATCGATGCGATCTTCGCGGCGCACGAGATGAACCAGAAGGTGATCGCATTTATTGACACGATCGTTGCGGAATGCGGGAAGCAGAAGCATTCATATGAGAGCTGCGCAGTGCCGGAGGAATTATTTGACGCGATCAAGGAGATCGTTTCTCCGGAGGCGATGGAAGAGGCTGTGTTCACAGATGAGAAGCAGGTGAGAGAGGAGAATATCCGTCAGATCACGGAGAAGTTAGAGGAAGCGTTTGCAGAGAAGGAAGAGTGGCTTTCGGTGCTTGGCGAGGCTGTGTACCAGTACCAGAAGAAGACGGTACGCAAGATGATCCTGAAGGATCACAAGCGTCCGGACGGAAGAGCCATCGACCAGATCAGGCCGCTTGCAGCAGAGATCGACCTGATCCCAAGAGTTCATGGTTCGGCGATGTTCACACGCGGACAGACCCAGATCTGTACGGTAACCACACTGGCTCCGCTTGCCGAGGCACAGAGGTTGGACGGGCTTGATGAGGCGGAGACCTCCAAGCGTTATATGCATCATTATAATTTCCCGTCTTACTCCGTAGGAGAGACCAGGCCTTCAAGAGGTCCGGGACGCCGTGAGATCGGACATGGCGCGCTTGCCGAGAGGGCGCTGGTTCCGGTGCTTCCGTCAGAGTCAGAGTTCCCGTATGCGATCCGTACCGTATCCGAGACTTTCGAGTCCAATGGTTCGACCTCACAGGCTAGTATCTGTGCGTCGTCCATGTCTCTTATGACGGCGGGCGTGCCGATCAAGGCGGCGGTTGCCGGGATCTCGGCAGGGCTGGTGACCGGTGATACGGATGAGGATTACCTGGTACTGACAGATATCCAGGGGCTTGAGGATTTCTTCGGCGATATGGATTTCAAGGTTGCCGGGACGCACAAGGGTATCACGGCGATCCAGATGGATATCAAGATCCACGGACTGACAAGGCCGATCATCGAGGAGGCGATCGCCGCTACGAAGAAGGCAAGGACTTATATACTGGATGAAGTCATGGCAGGGGCGATCAAAGAGCCGAGGCCGGAGGTAGGGCCGTATGCGCCGAAGATCATCCAGATGCAGATCGATCCGCAGAAGATCGGCGACGTAGTGGGACAGAGAGGCAAGACGATCAATGCGATCATTGACCAGACCGGCGTGAAGATCGATATCGAAGACGACGGTTCCGTATCTATCTGCGGTACGGATGCAAAGAGCATGGAAGAGGCGCAGAGGCTGATCTATATCATTGTTACGGATTTCGAGGCAGGACAGGTTCTGGAAGGCAAGGTTGTCAGCATCAAGGAATTCGGGGCATTCGTAGAGTTTGCGCCGGGCAAGGAAGGGATGGTGCACATCTCTAAGATTTCCAAAGAGAGGATCAGACAGGTAGAGGACGTACTGACTCTGGGAGATATGGTGAAGGTCGTATGTCTTGGAAAGGATAAGATGGGACGTATGTCGTTCAGCATCAAGGATGTGGCAGAGTAAGAGAATAGATATAGAAGTGAGACGTATATGAGGACGCGGTTTTGCCGCGTCCTCATTTGCATGTATAAAAATCTGCATAAATGACCAGCTCGTACATATATTGAGATAAAGAGGTGGATGAAGATGCAAAGAGAAAGGATATTGCGTGTCCTGCCCAAAGAGGTACGGGCATTGCTTGAAAGGGAGCGGCTTCCGTATGCGAAGCTTCAGGAGATACGTCTGCGGACAGACAGACCGTTATTGCTCATCTGCGGAGGAAAGGAGAGGATCATCCATGATCAGAGGGACGGGCCTTATATCGTCACGAGAGAGGACATCAAGGAGATGATCCAATATGTCAGCAATTATTCTTTATATGCCTATGAGCATGAGATGCGGCAGGGATTTATCACCATTGAGGGAGGGCACAGGGTAGGAATGGCAGGGCAGACGATCTTAGAGGACGGAAGAGTAAAGAATCTTCGGTATGTCTCGTCGGTCAATCTCAGGATATCCCATGAGATAAAGGACTGTGCCGATCCGGTCTTTCCCTATCTTGTCTCGGGACACAAGGTATGCCATACATTGATCGTATCACCGCCGCGGTGCGGTAAGACGACGCTTCTTCGGGATGTGATCCGGCAGATCTCCGACGGAAACCGGTGGATCTGCGGTATGGCGGTGGGGGTCGTGGATGAGAGATCGGAGATCGGCGGCTGTTATATGGGAGTGCCGCAGAATCAGTTGGGAGACCGTACGGATATCCTGGACTGCTGCCCCAAAGCAGAAGGTATGATGATGCTGATCAGGTCTATGGGTCCCCAGGTGATAGCAGTGGATGAGATCGGAACGGCAGAAGACGTACATGCCGTCAGATATGCCATGCACTGCGGATGCAGGATGCTGGCTACCGTCCATGCGGATTCCATGGAAGAATTAAGAAAGAAACCGATTCTTGGGCAATTGGTCGAACAGGGATTATTCGAGAGATATATCCTGTTGGGAAATCAGAAACATGCCGGGCAGGTGAAGGGGATTTTTGACAGCCGCGAAAACCTGTTATACAGCGGATCGGCAAAAGAGGGATGACAGCAATGCTGCAGAAAACTTTGGGAATCTGTATGGTCATTGCCGCTACCAGCGCGGGAGGATTCAGCGCGGCAAATAAGATCAGGGATCAGTATGAACAGCTGCGGTATCTGCAGAAGCTGGTCTGCCTGCTAAGAAGTGAGATCCAATATGCAAGATCCTATCTGGGCGAGGCATTTCTAAGGATCGGATCATCGGCAAGGAGCCCTTATAAGGAGTGGTTTCTTGGTATGCGTGAGGAGATGGACGGGCGAAGAGGCGGTATATTTGCACAGATATGGGAAGAAAAAGCAAAAGAATATCTTCAGGATTGCGGGCTTTCGGAAGAAATGCTTGAAAAACTGGCGGGATACGGCAGCCAGATGGGGATCGCAGATGTGAATATGCAGGTCAGGACGCTGGATCTATGGCAGGAAGAGATTGAACTTACGATGGAAGAGATGAGGGAGAAGATGGGGACAAGAATAAGGCTATGCCATTGCCTGGGCGTGATGAGCGGGATATTCATTGCGGTGCTGTTGCTGTAGAGGAGGTGTACATGAGTGTAAATCTAATATTCAAGATTGCGGCGGTAGGGATACTGGTCTCGGTGTTGAGCCAGGTCCTGAAGCACAGCGGACGAGAAGAGCATGCCTTCCTGACAAGTCTTGCGGGGCTGTTGCTGGTATTGTTCTGGATCGTACCTTATATCTATGATCTGTTTGAATCTATTCAGCGTTTGTTCGCGCTGTAGACAGACGGGATGTCAGAGGAAAGGAGAGAAGGGAATGGACATGCTGCGGATCGGGCTGCTGGGGGTGACAGGGACACTGCTTGCGGTGCAGTTCAAAAGCGGAAAATCTGAGTATGGGATATATATCAGTATTGTACTGAGCCTCGTCATATTCTTTAGTATCCTCGGACGTCTGGAGATCATGCTCGATGTGATGAGGGAGATCGGAAGATATATCCGTATGGACCAGGCATATATCGGTACGCTGATCAAGATGTTGGGGATCACATACATATCGGAATTTGCTTCCGGTATCTGTAAAGACGCAGGGTATCAGACGATCGCATCTCAGGTGGAGATATTCGGGAAACTGGCGGTGATGGTGTTGAGTATGCCGATTCTGATGACGCTGCTCAATACGATCAGAGAATTTCTGACATGAAGGAGTAAGCGCAGTGAAGAAGCGGCAAAGAGGCGTCGGGCATATCGGACAAGACAGAGCCAAAAGAACGGCGATGGCAGGAGTCTTTCTGTGGATCGCAGCAGCAGCGGTCTTTCTCTTTCCGATGCCCGGAGTAAGAGCCTCCGGGGGATCCGGCGACAGTTTCACGGATACGACGGGAAATGAAGCGTCCGTGATCGGGGAAGAGATCCTGGAGCAGTTTTCTTTTGATGATATCGATCGTTCCTTAAAGGAACTATTCCCGGAGGAACGGCTGGAGTTCAAGGAGACGCTGGCGGGGATACTGTCCGGTGACCTTTCGTTCTCCGCCGGGCTGCTGAACCGTCTTGTCGCGGATCAATTGAGTTATGCATTCAGAAGCAGCCGGGACAATCTGATCCATATGCTGCTGATCGCGGTGATCGCGGCAGTGTTTGGCAATTTTTCCAGGACTTTTAAAAGCAGGCAGATATCCGATATCAGTTTTTATGCGATGTATCTGTTGATGATCGCACTGACTTTGAATTCATTCCGTATGGTAACGGAGTGGGTGAGTGAAGGGATCGAGGGGATCACTTCCTTCATGAGCGTGTTCTGTCCATTGTATTTTCTGGCAGTTTCCATAGCAAAAGGGAGCGTGACATCGGTTGCGTTCTATAATCTGGTCTTGTTCCTGATCTTCCTGACGGAGTTTCTGATCCTGAATTTTCTGCTGCCTTTGATCCACGTCTATATGATGGTGAGGGCGCTGAATTATCTCTCGGAAGAAGATTATCTGAGTAAGTTTGCCGAGCTGATCGAGATGGCCGCCGCGTGGATCCTGAAGACGCTGTTAGCATGTATTGTGGGGCTGAATGTGATACAGGGTTTAATAAGCCCCGCGATAGACAGTGTGAAAAGAAGCGCCGTCACACGGGGAGCGGAAGCGATCCCGGGCGTAGGAGAGATCATAGGGGGGATGGCGGAGGTCGCGTTTGGAACGGCGGTCCTGGTGAAGAACGGAATCGGTATGGCGGGTGCGGTGATCTGTATTTCTCTTTGTATGATCCCTCTGGTACAGGTGGCGGGCATCGTCTTTCTGTACAAGCTGGCGGCGGCGGTGATACAGCCGGTGTCTGATAAGAGGATCGCGGGCTGTGTGGAGACCGTAGGGGAAGGATGCAGGCTGCTGCTCAGGGTAGTATTTACTGTTTCCCTGCTCTTCCTCCTTACGATCGTGGTAGTGTCTGCGGTGACCTAGTACATCATTGCATCAGGAAGGGGGAAGGTATGTTTGATAAAGTGTATCTGTGGATACAGAATATTGCATTCTACATGGTAATGGTCACGGCAGTGATGCATATGATCCCGAATGCGGAATATAGACGTTATATCCGATTTTTTACAGGTATGGTGCTGGTTGTCATGTTGGTCACCCCGTTCCTGAGATTCCTGGATATCGGGGACGCCTGGGAGAATCTGTACGACAGCAGGGAGTACCAGGAGGCAGTACGCTCTTTTGAAAAACTGGATATATGGGAAGAGCAGCAAGGCGGCACGGCAGATTATCCGGCAGATACCCAAGGAGATGAGGCTCTATACACGGAAGAGGCAGAAGGGAGCGGTGAGATTGATGTGGAAGAGATCCGGATCGGAAGATGACAGTGTTAAAAGGGTATGGAGGCTCTTGAAAGGATTCTCTGTTAAAGATATGAAAAAGGATCAATTATTGATCTTGCTTCTGTCCGGCATTCTGCTGCTGGTCATCTCCATACCGGTTGGAAAAGGTGACGAGTCGGGCGGCGGAAGGGAAGAGGGGAAGGAGACAGGCGTAAAAGGAACCGCAAGGGCTGATCAGGACGGTTATGTCCGTGAGCTTGAGGAACGTCTGGCGGCGGCGCTGTCACAGATGTCGGGAGTAGGGGATGCGACAGTCATGATCACTTTGAAGTCTTCGGCAGAGAAGGTGATCGAGAAGGATGTCGAGACAACGGATGAAGAGGTCACGGAATCCGACAGCCAGGGCGGAACCAGGACGACCAGGAACGGAAACCGGGCGGAGACCACGATCTACAGCGGCGGGGACTCCTCAGGGGAACCATATATCAGCAAAGAATTAAGCCCCAGGATAGAGGGAGTGCTCGTCATAGCCGAAGGAGGCGGCGATTCTCTGGTCAAACAGAATATTACTGAGGTAATACAGGCATTATTTGGGATAGACACGCATAAAATTAGGATAATGAAGAAGAGTTCAAAATAAATGTGGTAAAACAGGAGGAAGAACAGTGAAACAGATAGTGAAGAAAAACCAGATCATCATCGCGGCATTGGCTGTCATGATCGCAGCGGCAGGATACCTGAATTACTCCGGCAAGATCTTTGGAGACAAGAAAGAAGCAGAGACGGCAAATGCCGATCTTGCCAGCAAAGAGCTTCTGGATATATCAGAAGAAGATCTTGCCAGCGCCTCGGACGATATCAAGAGCCAGGACGGCGGAGAAGAAGACGGCAGCGTGGACGGGACGCCGGGAGAAGCTGTACTCACCAGCGGGGATGCAAGCGCCGTGGTGGCGGAGGCAAAAGTATCCAGGGAACAGGTGAGGGCTAAGAATAAAGAGTCTTTGCTTGAGATCATCGACAATGAGAGCCTGACGGAAGAACAGAAGCAGGATGCGATCAACCAGATGGTGGCAATGACGGATCTTGCGGAGAAGGAAGCAGCGGCAGAGACGCTTCTTGCATCAAAGGGATTCGACGAAGTCGTGATAAGCCTTACCGCCGATACGGCGGACGTGGTGGTGAACGCGGCGGAGCTAAGTGATGCCAACCGGGCACAGATCGAAGATATCGTAGCGCGCAAGACAGGTGTGGCGGCGCAGAATATCGTCATAACACCGGTGAATACGGAAGGGAAATAAAAGAGCCGGGCGCCATCCGGCGTACATAAAGTCAAAGAGTAGCGCAGGGAAAGGCTGCTGCAAAATGCAAAACTTCTGGTCTGTCATTTTGCAGCAGCATAATTCCTTTAGAAATATATTTACATTGAAATGGAATTTTACTATAATAAATAGAAATGAGAAATTTTGAGGCGTCCTGGTATAATGCACCTTCATACCGGCAGGCGCTCATATTACGCAGGAGGGCGGCATGGCAAAAGGACAAGTGAAAAAACCACAAATACAGGCGGAGCAGATGATATTTGCCCTGGATATCGGGACGCGCAGCGTGATCGGAATGCTCGGCGTCGTTGAGGATGATAAGGTCAGGATCATTGCGATAGAGAAAGAAGAGCATAATGAACGGGCAATGATAGACGGGCAGATTGAGAACATAGAGAAAGTAGCCGTATTGGCAGGAAAAGTCAAGAAGCGTCTGGAGAGCAAGGTTCACTGTAAGCTGAAAAGGGTCTGTGTGGCGGCTGCGGGGCGCGCCCTGCGCACGAAGCGTACGGAATATGAGATAGATCTGCCAAGTAAGCAGCTGATCGACGAAGAGGTGATCAGCCGGTTGGAGGCAGGCGCTGTCGGGAAGATTGAAGAGGCTTTCGACGCGGAGAACGGTGCGGAGGATGAAGCAAGGAGATTCTATCTGGTCGGTTATACGGTGTGCCAGTATTATCTGGATCAATACAGGATGTCCAGCCTTAAGGACCACCGGGGACAGAAGGTAAAGGTTGACCTGATCGCTACATTTCTGCCCAGTGAAGTCGTAGAGAGCCTGTATACGACGATGAACAAGATCGGTCTGGAAGTAGTCAGTGTGACTCTGGAGCCGATCGCGGCGATCAACGCGGCGATTCCAGAGAATCTGAGGCTTCTGAATCTTGTCCTGGTGGATATCGGCGCGGGTACGTCAGATATTGCGGCATGTACGGCGGGAAGCGTGACCGGCTATACGATGGCTACGATGGCAGGCGACGAGATCACAGAGACGATCATGAAAGAATATCTGGTGGATTTCCGTACGGCAGAGGCTATGAAAGCGCAGATCGAACAGGCGGAAGAGGTTGCGTTTACGGACATATTAGGCTTTGAACGTAAGGCGTCGAGAGACGAGGTACTGCGGTGTATCCACGGTACGTCAGAGCTTTTGAGCAAAGAGATCGCGGAGAAAGTCCTTGAAGTGAACGGAGGCGCTCCGTCTGCATTATTCCTTGCCGGGGGAGGAAGTAAACTGGCGGGGCTTAAGGAGGGGATCACCGCGGCGCTTCAGATGGATGCGAACCGGGTGGCGATCGCCGGCAATAATTTCCGGCTCAGCGCGGTCTCGGACGAGTATGACCTTAACAATCCGGAGTATGCGACGCCGCTTGGGATCGCTGTCTCTTCCGGGCTGAATCTGATCAACGACAGTTTTCGGGTTACATTAAACGGCAGATCGGCGAAATTATTCCGAAGCGGCAGTTTTACCGCACTGAATCTGCTGATGATGAACGGCTATAATTTCCAGGATATCCTGGGACGGCCGGGCACGAGCCTTGCGGTTACGGTGAACGGGAAAAGAAAGGTATTCTACGGCACCTCCGCACAGCCGGCGTCTCTTTTCATTAATAAAAAGGAAGGGAAGCTTTCTACGGTGATCAATGCGGGGGATTGTATTGATTTTGTTCCTGCCGTTCCGGGAGTTCCGGCAAGGGCATGTCTGGGAGATATCGAAGGAGCTTCGGAGTGTCTGGAGATCACGCTGAACGGAGTATTCATGCCGCTTGATACGCCTCTTAAGATCGGCGATATCATTCGGATACGGATGCCGAAAGACGAGACAGAGACACAGGAAAAGGCAGACGAGCCTGCACAGAAGGAAGCCGATATCGCAGGAGAAGAGGTGCAGGAGAAGGAAGTAATAGACGACGGTCAGCTTAAGCTTGAATTTGAGGCAGGGGAAGAGAGAGAGCCGGAGCCTGTCTCTGATGCAAGAAGGGAGAAAGAACCGGAGTTTGAATTCTTGACGGAGGAAGAATTGTTCGATGATCCGGAGGATGAGGAAGGCATGGAGGATAACGGACCGGAGAGCATCGAAGAGGAGACGGACGGCTGGACGGCTGACATATCGGAGGATCGTGATCCGGACAAGCCGGAAAGCGGGAAGCCGGACGAGGCAGAGAGAGGCAAAACGTATCTGTCAGATAGTGGAGGATCCGCAGAGCGCAGATCAGATGGTCCGGCTGCAGGGGGATCGCTTAAGACAGAGCAGCAAGTAAGAAAGGCTGCGGAGCCGGAATCCGTATTCCGGCTGAACGGGGAGGTGATCCGGCTGCCCAGGAAGGCAGATGGGAATCCGTATTATCTGATGGACATGATCCAGTATTCGGGGATCAACACCCGTAATCCGAAGGGAAAGATCAATCTGATGGTGAACGGAGAGCCGGGGATGTTCCAGCAGCCGCTCAAGGAGGGCGATCAGATCATCGTTGAAGAAGAACCGTTATAGCAAAATCCACTCTGTTGTGTTATACTGATCATTGCCGTGTACGTACGCTTAATCTGCGGCTCTGCTGATTATTGCGTGCCCATACGGTTATACTATAGTCTAGGAGTGTTATAATATATGTCAGAGACAACGAATGAAATAAAAGAACAGATTAAAAAGAGAAGAACGTTTGCGATCATCTCGCATCCGGATGCCGGAAAGACGACTTTGACCGAGAAGTTTCTGCTGTACGGAGGCGCGATCAATCTTGCAGGCAGCGTAAAGGGCAAGGCGACCGCAAGACATGCGGTGTCTGACTGGATGGAGATCGAGAAGGAGCGAGGGATCTCCGTCACATCTTCCGTATTGCAGTTTGGTTATGGAGGATATTGCATCAATATCCTGGATACTCCGGGACACCAGGATTTCTCGGAGGATACGTACCGGACGCTCATGGCGGCAGATTCCGCCGTGATGGTGATCGACGCGTCAAAAGGTGTCGAGGCGCAGACAAGGAAGTTGTTCAAGGTATGTACGATGCGGCATATCCCCATCTTTACCTTCATCAACAAGATGGATCGGGAAGCATTGGATACGTTCGAGCTTCTGGATGATATCGAGAATGAACTTGGGATCGCGACCTGTCCGGTCAATTGGCCGATCGGTTCGGGGAAGGAGTTCAAGGGAGTTTATGACCGTGAGACGAAAGCGGTGGAGCTTTTCTCCGATACGCAGAAAGGAACGACCCAGGGAGAGGTGCGTAAGATCCCTCTGGCGTCTCAGGAGATCGCGGAATGGGTTACGGATTCACAGCTTACGCAGCTGAAAGAAGAGATCGAGCTGCAGGACGGCGCAGGCGCGCAGTTTGATCAGGAACTGGTAAGCAAGGGAGAGTTGTCGCCCGTATTCTTTGGTTCCGCTCTTACGAATTTCGGTGTGGAGACTTTCCTTAGGCATTTCTTAAGCATGACGACGTCTCCGCTTCCGAGGTCGTCGGATCAGGGAAGCATAGATCCTATGGAAGAGCCGGATTTCTCCGCGTTTGTGTTCAAGATCCAGGCAAATATGAACAAGGCGCACCGTGACCGGATCGCGTTCATGCGGATCTGTTCCGGTGAGTTTGAGGCAGGAATGGATGTATACCATATCCAGGGCGGTAAGAAGGTAAGGCTCTCCCAGCCGCAGCAGATGATGGCAAGCGAGCGTAAGATGATCGCTAAGGCTTACGGAGGGGATATTATCGGCGTGTTTGACCCCGGTATCTTCTCGATCGGCGATACCTTGACGACTTCTTCGAAGCGGTATGTATATGAAGGGATCCCGACCTTCGCACCCGAACATTTTGCGAGAGTCCGGCAGGTGGATACCATGAAGCGCAAGCAGTTTATCAAGGGGATCAATCAGATCGCCCAGGAAGGCGCGATCCAGATCTTCCAAGAGTTCAACACCGGGATGGAGGAGATCATCGTAGGCGTCGTGGGCGTCCTCCAGTTCGATGTTCTAAAGTACCGGCTTGAGAATGAGTATAATGTCGAGATCCGTCTGGACAACCTCCCTTATGAGTACATCCGTTGGATCGAGAATACGGAGATCGATCTTGATAAGCTGACAGGAACTTCTGATATGAAGAAAGTCAAAGACTTAAAAGGACGTCCGCTGCTTTTATTTGTCAATGAGTGGAGCATCCGTATGACGATGGACCGTAATAAAGGGCTTAGCCTGACGGAATTCGCCAGATAGGTTTATCAGATAAAAAACACAATCGCCCACTTTGCAAATGGGTATTAATTTGTTATAATGACTAGTAAGTATTGAATGAAAGCGATCTATAACAAAGATGGAGGTTTGGTAATGAGCAAAGAAGAAAAAAATGCGTATACAATACAGTCAGAAGAGAATCTGGGAGAGATCAAGATTGCCGATGAAGTAGTGGCGATCATAGCAGGGCTTGCTGCGACCGAGGTAGAAGGAGTGTCCGCTATGGCAGGGAACGCCACAAGGGAGCTGGTGAGCAAGCTGGGTATGAAGTCTCTGTCTAAGGGCGTGAAGGTAGATGTCCTGGACGGCGTCGTTACGGTATCCCTGATGCTGAATTTGAAATATGGCTATAACATTAAAGAAACGACTCAGAAAGTGCAGGAGAAGGTAAAGGCGGCGATCGAGAACATGACAGGGCTTGAGGTTGCCGATGTCAATATCCGTGTCGCCGGGGTAGATATGCCGGAGGAAGCATAAGTGAAGAGGACAGAGTTAAGAGAGCAGATCTTTAAGCTGGTGTTTGGGATAGAGTTCTGCGATAAGGAAGAAATAGCCGGACAGCAGAAGCTTTATTTTGAACAGTTGGAAGAAATCCAGGGGAAGGATCTGGAGTATATACAGGGAAAAGCACAGAAGATCGCAGAAAGAGCGGCAGAGATCGACGCTCTTCTCAATGAGCATACGACCGGGTGGAAGACGGCTCGTATGAATAAGGCGGACCTTGCCATACTCCGGCTTGCCGTGTATGAGATAAAGTGGGATGAGGATGTCCCCGCGGGCGTTGCGATCAATGAGGCGGTAGAGCTGGCGAAGAAGTTCAGCAGCGATGAAGGACCGGCTTTCATAAATGCAGTGCTTGCGAAATTCGTTTGATGTACAAGCTTATATCCGGCGGAAGGCAATGTCCGTCCGGGTATAAGTATGACGGCACATGATCGTGCCGGCCGGAGGTAAGAATGGCTCAGAATGTGTATACAGTAAAACAGGTCAATGCTTATATCAAGAATATGTTTACCCAGGATTATATGCTGAACCGCATCTATGTGAAGGGTGAGGTGTCGAACTGCAAGTACCATACTTCGGGACATATATATTTCTCATTGAAGGATGAGTCCGGAACGATTGCCTGTGTTATGTTTGCCGGGCAGCGGGGCGGGCTCTCTTTTCGTATGAAAGAAGGACAGCAGGTCATCGTACTGGGATCGGTGAATGTATATGAAAGGAGCGGCTCCTACCAGCTCTATGCGAAGGAGATCCGCTCCGACGGGGACGGTGCGCTCTATGAGCGGTTCCAGATGCTGAAAAGAGAGTTGGAAGAGATGGGGATGTTTGCCCCGGAATATAAGAAGGCGATCCCCGCATATGCGAAACGGATCGGGGTGGTGACGGCGCCGACGGGGGCGGCGGTCCGGGATATCATGAATATCGCCGCGCGCAGGAATCCTTATGTCCAGTTGATCCTGTATCCTGCCCAGGTGCAGGGAGCGGGCGCGAAGGAAAGCATCGTCCGGGGGATACACTTGCTTCAGAAGACAGGGGTAGATGTGATGATCGTCGGAAGAGGCGGCGGGTCTATCGAGGATCTGTGGGCATTTAACGAGGAAGAAGTGGCAAGAGCGATCTTCGAGTGCCAGATCCCGGTGATCTCGGCTGTCGGCCATGAGACGGACACGACGATCGCCGATTATGTGGCGGATCTGCGCGCGCCTACTCCTTCTGCGGCGGCGGAACTGGCAGTCAGTGATCACCGGCAGACACAGATCCGGATGCAGGAATACGAACTGCGCCTGAACCGCCTGCTGACACAGAAGACAGAGACGGCAAGGCAGAAGGTACGGGAGTATCGTATGCGCCTTAGATATCTGCATCCCAAAAGCAGGCTGATGGAGCGTCAGCAAAGGCTTGCCGAGTTAGAAGACAGCCTGCGCAGGCTGATGGAAGGGAAGGTACGGGATTCAAGGCACAGGCTTGCCATCTATATGGAGGCAATGAAAGGCTTGTCACCGATGGAGAAGCTGAATCATGGATATTCTTATGTGGAGAATGAAGAGGGCAATGTGGTCAGGAGTATCCGCCAGGTGAAGGAGAAACTGGATATCTATGTTACGGACGGCGTGATCCGCGCGGCCGTAGAATCGGTAAGGGAGGTACGGTATGGCAGAGAAGACAGGTAAGAAGGATGAGATCAGCCTGGAGGAGCTCTTTTGGCAGTTGGAGACAACGATCCATAGTATGGAGGCGGAGAACGTATCTTTGGAGGATTCGTTCCGGTTCTATCACGAGGGGATCGATATACTAAAGAAATGCAATGACAGGATCGACGAAGTAGAGAAGAAGATGATGGTCCTGGATGAAGAGGGTGGCGTACATGAATTCGAACAGTGATTTTCAGGTTCAGATGGAGCAAAGAGTCCGGAAGATCGAAGCGATGCTTATGGAGTATCTTCCGAGACAGAGAGGATACCAGAGTGTCATCATGGAGGCGATGAGTTACAGCCTCCTTGCCGGAGGGAAAAGGCTCAGGCCGATGCTGATGAAGGAAACGTACCGCCTGTACAACGGGACGTCGGGAGCGCTATGTCCGTTTATGGCGGCGATCGAGATGATACACACGTATTCTCTGGTACATGACGATCTGCCGGCAATGGACAATGACGAGTACAGACGCGGCAGAAAGACAACACACGTCGTCTATGGTGAAGATATGGCTATCCTTGCCGGCGACGCGCTGCTTAACTATGCTTTTGAGACTGCCTTCAGGGCTTTCGTAACAGATCCGGAGGACAGCCTTGCGGTGGGAAGAGCCCTGGCGGTTCTTGGCGAGAAAGCCGGGATCTATGGCATGATCGGCGGGCAGGTCATTGATGTCAAAGAGACGGGACACAGCGTCACAAAGGATGTGCTCGATACGATCTACAAGCTTAAGACCTCCGCGCTGATAGAGGCGTCCATGATGATCGGGGCAATCCTTGGGGGAGCCTCGGAGGAAGAGGTCAAGAAGGTGGAAAAGATAGCGGAATATGTGGGGAAGGCGTTCCAGATCCAAGACGATATCCTGGACGTGACAAGTACCAACGAGGCGCTTGGCAAGCCGGTCCACAGTGACGAGAAGAACGATAAGACGACATATGTAACGCTGCTTGGGCTTGAAGAAGCCAGGAAAGAAGTAGCGAGACTGTCTGATGAAGCGATCGGGCTTCTTCACATGCTGTCCGGCGAAAATAGTTATCTGGAACATCTGTTGTTATGGCTGGTCCATAGAGACAGATAGAGAGGGATCTTGAGATGTTAGAGAGGATACAAAAAGAAAATGATATCAAGGAACTGAATCCGGAGGAATTAGGGCAGCTATCGGATGAGATCCGGCAGTTTTTGATCGAGAAGATCAGTAAGAGCGGGGGACACCTTGCGTCTAATCTGGGGGTTGTGGAACTTACGATGGCGATGCACCTGGTATTTCAGCTTCCGGAAGATAAGATCATCTGGGATGTAGGGCACCAGTCTTATACCCATAAGCTGCTGACCGGGAGGAAGGACGGATTCGACGGGCTGCGCAAATACGGCGGCATGAGCGGATTTCCCAAGAGGAAGGAGAGCGCCTGCGACGCGTTTGATACCGGGCACAGCTCCACATCCATATCCGCAGGGCTTGGCTATGTACAGGCAAGAGATCTGAAAGGGGAAGACTACAGCGTCGTCTCTGTGATCGGAGACGGTTCTATGACGGGCGGGATGGCATATGAGGCATTGAATAATGCATCGGCTCTTGAGACGAATTTTATCATCGTCTTGAATGATAATAATATGTCTATCTCGGAAAATGTCGGCGGTATGTCCAAGTATCTGGCGGGGCTTCGAACGGCAGATATCTATACGGGGCTTAAGAAAGGAGTTACTTACGCCCTGCACCGGGTACCCGTCGTAGGCGACAGCCTGATCGAACAGATACGTAAGACAAAGAGCAGCATCAAACAGCTGATGGTGCCGGGAATGTTCTTTGAAGATATGGGAATTACTTATTTCGGACCGATCCCCGGGCATAATATAGCCGTGCTGTGCCGCGCCCTGCGGGAAGCGCGCAAGGTAGAAGGACCGGTTCTTCTTCATGTCATAACGGAGAAGGGAAAAGGATATGAACCTGCCGAGAAGAGACCGGACAAATTCCATGGGATCGGACCGTTTCGGATCGAGACCGGCGAACCGGAGACGCCGAAGAAGAAAGATACTTATACCGATGTATTTGGAAAAGTGTTATGTGACGAAGCGAAGAAGCATCCGAAGGTCGTGGCGATCACGGCTGCGATGGCGGATGGGACAGGCCTTGGGAAGTTCCGGCAGCTGTATCCCGGGAGGTTTTTTGACGTAGGGATCGCCGAGGCGCATGGGGTTACATTTGCGGCAGGGCTTGCGGCGGGCGGCATCCGTCCGGTATTCGCCGTCTATTCTTCGTTCCTGCAGCGGGCATATGACCAGCTGATCCATGACGTGGCGCTCCAGAATCTGCCGGTAGTCTTAGCGGTTGACAGGGCAGGCTTGGTAGGAAGCGACGGGGAGACGCATCAGGGGATCTTCGATCTGTCTTATCTGAGCAGCATTCCCAATATGACGGTCATGTCGCCGAAGCACAAGTGGGAGCTGGCGGATATGCTCCGCTTTGCGCTGGAATGCCGGGGACCGGTTGCCGTGCGGTATCCCAGAGGAGAGGCATTCGACCGATATGAGGAATTCCGCGCCCCTGTCGAATACGGGAAAAGCGAGATGTTGTATCAGGAGTCAAAGATCGCGGTCCTGTGTGTGGGACATATGTTCGAGACGGCTCTTGAAGTCCGCAGATTATTAAAAGAACAGGGATATGCCTGTACTCTTGTGAATGCAAGATTCGTGAAGCCGATCGACGAAGAGATGATCGACGGGCTTTGCCGTACGCACAGGCTGATCGCAACCATTGAAGAGAATGTACAGACCGGCGGCTACGGAGAACATGTGATGGAATATGTCTGTAAAAAAAGATATCCGGCAGAGGTTCTGCCTCTGGCGCTTCCGGATGATTATGTGGAACACGGAAGTATCCTTGCCCTTCGGAAAGAGACTGGGCTTGACGCGGCGTCTATGGCGGAAAAGATCCGGGGATTGTATTGCCATATCGTATCAGAGAGATTACTGTAGGAGTTGCTATGAAGGAACGTTTGGATATATTATTGGTGAAAAGGAATCTGGCTCCGTCGCGTGAGAAGGCGAAAGCGGTCATTATGTCCGGCAGCGTGTTCGTGGATGGACAGAGAGAAGATAAAGCGGGCTCTTCTTTCCCGGAAGAGGTTCAGATTGAAGTGAGGGGACATACGCTACCTTACGTCAGCCGGGGAGGCTTGAAGCTTGAAAAGGCGCTTGCGAACTTTGACGTGACGGTGGAGGGGAAGGTATGTACGGATGTAGGCGCTTCCACCGGAGGATTTACGGACTGTATGCTTAAGAACGGGGCGGCGAAGGTCTATGCTATTGATGTGGGAAGAGGGCAGTTAGACTGGAAGCTCAGGCAGGACGAGAGAGTGGTCTGTATGGAGAAGACGAATATCAGGTATGTAACGCCGGAAGATATCGGGGAGCCTGTGGATTTCTCTTCTGTTGATGTTTCTTTCATCTCTCTTTCTAAGGTGCTTCCAGCGATACACGGTTATCTGAGGGAACGAGGCGAGGTCGTCGCCTTGATCAAGCCGCAGTTTGAGGCAGGCAGAGAGAAGGTTGGAAAGAAAGGTGTGGTACGGGAGAAAAGCACACATATCGAAGTGATCGAAGCTGTGACAGGATATGCGGTTTCAGCAGGGTTTGCGGTGCTGGATCTGGAATTTTCGCCGATCAGGGGACCGGAAGGGAATATCGAGTATCTTGTCCACCTGGAAAAATGCAGTGAAAGAGGCGGGATAAACGGGGACATAGACATCCGGGAAACGGTGGAACAGGCATTCGGTACTCTGGCAAAAAATTAAAAGGAACGAATGGGATATGAATAGATTTTTGATTGTGACAAACGACGGGAAGGACACGGAATATACGGTTACCAGGCAGGTGTCAGAGCTCCTTAGTGCGGCGGGGAAGGAATGTATCTTATGTAAGAAAGATGAACATAAGAAGATCATCCGTGAATTTGTGCCGGAAGAATTCGACTGTGTGATCGTGATCGGGGGAGACGGCAGCCTGATCGAAGTGGCGAGATTGTTCTGGGGAAGGGATATTCCGATCCTGGGTATCAACATGGGAACCCTCGGTTATCTTACAGAAGTAGAGGTGGGGCATATTGAAGAGGCGGTTTCGCAGATACTGGAAGGTGACTTTGTGCTGGAGAAGCGGATGATGCTGAAAGGAATCTTCCGGGACGGGAAGGCGGACGTATCTCTTAACGACATCGTTGTGTCCAGAAAAGGCGAGCTGCATATCATACATTTCCGGTTATATGTCAATGGGGAGCTCCTGAATGATTATGAGGCGGACGGAGTAGTCCTGTCTACGCCTACGGGATCGACGGCGTATAATCTGTCGGCAGGGGGGCCGATCGTGGAGCCGACGGCGTCTCTGATCGTAGTTACGCCGATCTGTTCCCATGCGTTGAATTCAAGGAGTATTGTTCTTTCATCTGAAGATGAGATAGAGATAGAGATCGGACTGGGAAGAAATGGATCGCGGGAAGAGGTCTATGTTACTTTTGACGGTGCGGATACGGTCACTTTGCGGACAGGAGACAGAGTAACGGTGAAGAAGTCAGAAGCGTCCACCATATTTATGAAGCTGAGCAAGGTCAGTTTCTTAGAGACCCTGCGCAGAAAGATGAAAGGAAAGTAACAACATGAAGGGAAACAGGCATGCGAAGATCATTGAGCTGATCAGGAAGAATCACATAGAGACACAGGAAGAACTGGCAGAACAGCTGAATCAGGAAGGATTCCGGGTGACGCAGGCGACGGTATCCAGGGATATCAGGGATCTGAAGCTTACGAAGATCCCTGATGAGAATGGAAAGCAGCGTTACGCCCTGCATCCGGGGGATGAGAGCGGCATGAGCGAGAAGTATATCCGTGTCTTGAAGGACGGATATGTGTCGATGGACATGGCGCAGAATATCCTGGTCATCAAGACCGTGTCCGGGATGGCGATGGCTGTGTGCGCTGCGATCGACGCCATGAAGTGGAAGGAAGTAGTGGGAAGTATTGCCGGCGATGATACGATCATGTGTGCGATCCGGAGTGTAGAAGATACTGCAAAAGTGATGGACAAGATTGGGAAAATTGTATTGTAGACAGGAATGTGCTGCAGACAGAACGGGTTGAAGCAGAATTGCTGTAGGAGGTAGAATGTTACAGAATTTACATGTGAAGAATCTGGCATTGATCGATGAGATCGAGGTGGAATTCGGAGACGGGCTTAATATCCTGACCGGTGAGACCGGAGCGGGGAAGTCGATCATCCTGGGTTCCGTTAATCTTGCTCTCGGAGGAAGATATACGAAGGATATCTTAAGGCAGGGTGCGGAATATGGACTTGTGGAACTGACATTTCAGATAGAGAATGAACGGCAGATCCGCAGGCTGAAAGAACTTGATATCTATCCGGAGGAAGGAACCGTAGTATTGAGCCGCCGGTTAATGGAGAAAAGGAGCGTCAGCAGGATCAACGGCGAGACGGTACAGATCGCCCTTCTTAAGGAGGCGGCTTCTGTATTGATCGATATCCATGGCCAGCACGAACACCAGTCATTACTGTATAAGAAGAACCATCTGGGTATCGTCGATACATTTGCAAGAGAGAAGGCAGGCGCCGTGAAGCAGAAGGTCTCAGAAGCATACAGAGTTTATAAGGCGTGTGAAAAAGAATTAAAAGAGAATGTAACGGATGTGTCTCAGCGGGCGAAGGAGATCTCTTTCCTGCAGTTTGAAGTGGAAGAGATCCGCAGTGCCGGCCTGCAGCCGGGAGAGGATGAGGATCTGGAGGAACTCTTCCGACGAATGGCGAACAGCAAGAGGATCGCCGAATGTGTAAGCGAGGCGTATCTCTATACCAGTGAAGGAAATGAGAATGCGAGCGAGGAATTAAGCCGGGCGATCCGGGCGATCTCTGAGATCGCAGAATACGATGAGAAAGCGTCGGGGTTGTATGACCAGTTGGTCGAGATTGACAGCCTCCTGAATGACTTTAACCGGGAGTTGGCGGATTATGCAGAGGAATGTGAGTTCTCGGACGAAGAATTCCATGATACGGAGAGCCGTCTGAATGAGATCAATCGTCTGAAGACGAAGTACGGAAATACGATCCAGGAGATCCTGGAATACTGTTCCGGACAAGAGAAGCGCCTGGAAGCCCTGAATGACTATGACCAGTACATAGAAGAACTTCAGCAAAGAGCGGCAGAATCGGAAGCGCAGTTAAAGAAGCAGGCACAGAAACTGTCGTCCCTTCGGCAAAAGCAGGCGAAGATCCTTGAGAAAGCCATTGAGGACGGGCTCAAAGACCTGAATTTTGAGAATGTACAGTTCGAGATCCGGTTTGAGACAGCCAGGGATTATACGGCGGAAGGGATAGACGATGTGGAGTTCATGATCTCCCTGAATCCCGGACAGCCGCTGAAATCCCTTGCCAGTGTTGCATCAGGCGGTGAATTATCCAGGATCATGCTCGCCATTAAGACGGTCATGGCTAGTAGGGACGACATTGAGACTCTGATTTTTGATGAGATTGATGTGGGGATCAGCGGAAGGACGGCGCAGAAGGTGTCGGAGAAGATGGCGGTGATCGGAAATAACCACCAGGTGATCTGTATCACGCATCTGGCGCAGATCGCGGCAATGGCAGACCATCATTATCTGATCGAGAAGGCTGTGAAGGACGGAGATACCAGGACGGATATCCGAAAGCTTGACGAGGATGCGTCTGTCAGAGAACTTGCAAGGATCCTTGGAGGTGCGAAGATTACCGATACGGTAGTGCAAAGCGCCGTTGAGATGAAGGAACTGGCGAGAGAGACTAGGGAGCAGGGAGGAAACCGGTGATTGTTTTGATTGCAAATATTCCAGTTTGATGACAAGGAAGAATTTTTGGAGGAATTGGAGGATGCGTAAAGTAATTGTCAATTCAACACCGTTGATTGTTCTTTGCGGAATTGGGAAGTTGAATATTCTAAAAGAACTATATGAGGAAATTGTAATTCCGTCAACAAATCAAGGATCATAGCGAGAAGAAAATGTATAAGGCAAAACTTCATGATGGAGAAGTAGAGTTGATGATTCTTGCGCAGGAGCGGAAAGCAGACTTTTTTATGTTAGCAATGCAGTTGAACAGATGGTTTTAGAACAGGCTGGTGAATAGAAACAAAAGAAAAAAGCTTCATCTGAAGCGTTCACGTTCAAGAGAAGGCTTCAGATGAAGCATGTATGTGTCAGTCAATAAGATGATGAAACAGTCTTTTTATGTAAGCGGTAAACTGCCGCCAGAGTGACAATCCTGCATGTGCAGTCTCTTGTGGGGATGTATCAGGATCAGTATGATTCATCTCCGTACCTGTATCCTTGCCTGCATCTGTAACTATATCTGAATCCATACGTACATCTGCATTAGCAGCAATAAGTATAGTTGACGCGTCCTTGTCTTTGGTGCTGTCAGTTTCCTCAGCCATCTTCTCGGCCTCAAGGTGCTTCTGCCAGGTATATCCTACGATATAGTTCAGGATTTTTTTCAGATTTTTATCCGCCTCCACTCCCTGGTCGTGGAACCCGGAGGTCAGATACCGTTCGGTTTCGGAGGTCTTTACATAATTATTGTGCCACAGGTGCAGATGCCCGTCCGCTATCTTGATCAGCCAGGTATCCTCCCCGTGGGTGACGGTCATCTCTGTCAGTGACCTGGCGTGGAAACGGATTCCTTCAGTGGTTACATAGCGGTTCAATTGTCCGGTTCTTAAGCCGAATGTGGTGAATATCCGGTTGCAGAAGGGAATCTCCTTGGCGCTTGGGTAACATCCGATCCGAAGAAGAAGGGTTCGGAAGCAATGGGGGCAGTCTGGCAAATCTTCCGGGTGTTCTTCTGAGCCGATAAAGTCGGCATTGCTGATATTCTTAAGAAGATAACAATCCCGGTCATGTACTTCTCCGCCTGTCCTGGAATAGAAGTAGAGATTTTTCCGGTTGTCTAAGGCGCTCTGGCGTGCGCTGAGCAGACGCTTTTCCTCCATAGTAAGCGCTTTGGGCTTATATATGATGCGGTGATTTTCAAAAACGGGCAGGCTTCCGGTACGATGAAGATAATCCAGAACGACGATATCTTCCGGTTTCCTGACAAGGCGTGCAGAATCGATATCTGGTTTTGTCTGCTCTTCCAGACGGATTCCGAGAAGAACGCTTCTTCTCAACGACCGCCATATGGAATTAAAGCTGTCTTCTGCGATATAGATTCTTCCGGAGAATTCATCTAAGCGGGAAGTGATACATCTCACAGGGGTAGTCCCGGACGGATTGATGATAATCAGCCCGCAGTCAATGAGCCTGTCGGAAAAGCTATCGTAGGCAGGCAGATCTTTAAGCTTCCCGGCATAGGGAATCAGACGCTTGTCTGCCAGATCTTCTCCCCACAGGAACAGATCCTGATGAGTTTTATTAAACAGGTCTTTAAAGCAGTCCTGATAGATTAGTTTCTCGCTGCAAACCTTCATAGTTCATTCCTCTGTATATTTGTAATCAATCTGCGCGGCAAAGGAATTGCCGGATTGCCCGTCATCTGCGAAACAGATGCTCTGTTACAGTCTGATTATAATTTAACACAGCGTTTTTGACAATTCAACCTATTTATAGTATATTGATGTTTTTGCTCTGGTTTGCTAAACTAAATGACAGATTCATAATAGGCAAGTTTTTACGATTCATTAAAGTACCTTGGAGTTCAGGACGATGTACTCCCCATGTGGATTGCGGATACAGATTTTAAATGTCCGCAGCCAGTGATCCATGCATGTGTAGAGAGGATGGAAGAAGGGATCTATGGATATCCGGGAATCAGCGAAGCGTTCAAAGAGGCGGTTGCTTTTTGGATGAAAACACGTTTTAACCTGGAGATCCCACGGTCTGCCGTTGAATATGTACCTGGAGTAATTCCCGGCATCATCTGCGCAATCCGGGCATTAAGCCGTCCGGGGGATTACGTTGCAGTGTTGACGCCCGCATACCCTCCTTTTCAGGATATGATAGAACATAATGGTCTTAATACGGCACATATGGAATATGACATCAAACATGCCGGCGAGACAATGGACAAGGTCAGGAAGATACATACGGATGAAGAGATCAGTATTGCGTTTGCAGTTATTGAGGATAGGTTAAAATAGCGAAGAGAGGTACACGAGCAAAGATCGGAGGTTTGAGTCTGTTCATACGCAAAGGAGATATGTTATGGAGACAATAGGGATCATTGAAGATGATGAGCTTCTTAACCAGGCGCTTGTAATCGCACTAAAACGGGAGGGGTATCGAACGCTGTCAGCATACACTTGCCGGGAGGGGTTAAGGTTCCGGGAGGATCCGCCGGATCTGATTCTCATTGACATCAATCTTCCGGACGGAGACGGAATCAGCCTGTGCCGTATGATTCGGGAATAATTTCCCATAAGCGTGCTGATAAAAAGAGTGCAGGCGGTTCTTTACAGGTGCAGGGAACACAGGGAGGAATTCCTGTATCTGGGGTTGAAGATCTGCTTCGCCCAGAAGAAGGTGACTTTAGGGGGGAAGCCAGTGGCGCTGACGCCTAAGGAGTACCGGCTTCTGGAATTTCTGGCGAAGAATAAGGGGCAGATTCTTACAAAGGATCAGATCTTAGAGCATGTCTGGGATGTGGACGGAATATTTGTAGGGGAGAATGCGGTCAGTGTCGTGGTCAACAGGCTGCGCAGGAAGATCGAAGCGGATGCGTCTCATCCAACATTTATTAAGAATATATTCGGACAAGGATATCAATTTGGCGAGTGAGGAATGATAAGAGAAAGCCGAAGGATGCCGGTTCGAGGCAAAACGGAGGATATTGACAGGGACATAGACGGAGGCAGACCTGGCGCTGATCAGGAAGAACTGTCATTCAAGATCTGCCATCAGCTGTTAAGACTCCAGAATATGACCAGGGGATACCATACCAGGATTGAGCATGACAGGGACTCCATCAAGAAGCTGATTACAGAGATTGCTCATCAGCTTCGCACGCCGCTTACCAATATCGAGACGTATCTGGATTTTTTAAGGGACGAGCAGGACGGTGGCAGGCGCGCGCAGTATCTGGAGGCGGCAAAGCGCTCGGAGAGGAAGATCTGCTTCCTACGCTTCGCGGCGCCCTCATGCAGGCGGAAGAAAAAGCGCAGAAGAAAGGGATTGACATCTGCCCCTGTTTCCCGGAGCGGATCGGATACCGGCATGACGCGAACTGGCTTTCGGAAGCGGTGTATAATCTTCTGGATAATGCGGTGAAATACAGTGACAGCGAAGGAAGCATTCAGATCGGAGTTGAGGCAAATGAGATGTTTGTCCGTATCTGGGTGCGGGATTATGGGATCGGAATTGAGCCGGAGGATGAGGCGAAGGTGTTTCAGCGATTTTACAGGGGGAAGAATGCGGCGAAGAAGGAAGGCTTCGGGATCGGTCTGTATCTGACGCGGGAGATCGTCTTGCTGCATCAGGGATTCGTGCGGCTGAAACGAAAAAAGGATGGGACACTGGCTGAAATTTATCTCAGTTTGATAGAAGATTGATAGATTTTCTATTTATACTTTATTACAATACATTTTACAGGAATGGAGGAAGTATATGGAGATTGTAAAGACGTGCGGGCTGAAAAAATATTTTGGCAACGGTGATTATGAGGTAAGGGCGTTGGACGGCGTGGACTTGTCTGTCAATGAAGGGGAATTCATCGCGGTTGTGGGTAGTTCGGGGAGCGGGAAGACGACGCTTCTGAATATGCTCGGAGGCTTAGATGAACCGACAGAGGGGAAGATCTATATACGGGGACAGCGGTTTCAGGGGATGAATCGGGAAGCGAAGACGATATTTCGCAGGCGCAATGTAGGGTTTGTATTTCAGCAGTTCAATCTGGTGCCGGTTCTGAATGTGTACGAGAATATTGTTCTGCCCCTGCGTCTGGACGGGCAGTGTCCGGATGAGGAATTCCTGGAGCGTATCGTCAGCCTGCTTAAGATCAGAGAAAAGCTTGAACAGATGCCGGCAACCTTATCAGGCGGACAGCAGCAGCGGGCGGCGATCGCAAGGGCGCTGTGTATGCGGCCTGCCATTATCCTTGCTGACGAACCTACCGGAAATCTGGATTCCAGGTCCAGTATGGAGGTGGCAAGCCTTCTAAAGACCTGTGTCTGGCAGTTTAACCAGACGGTGATCATGGTAACCCACGATGAAGAGATGGCACAGATGGCGGATCGGATTCTTCCGATGGAAGACGGCAGGATACGGGAGGGATGTTGATGAGATTGTTTAAGAGAAACATCCCGAATAATAATAAAGAGGCAGTGAGGCTTCTTGTAATGGAAAGCCTTCGGCGCTACAGGGGAAGAAGCGTGATTCTTGCGGGGACGGCGGCTTTGAGTATCGTCGTGCTGTGCGCAGTATTCAGTATTGCCCTTGGGAAGATTGACGCAGAATATCTGCAGACAGTCAGAGGATCGGGAACTGCTGCGACGACATATCTGGAACGAGGAACCATGGAGCAGTATGAAGCCATTGGTGAGCTTGACTATATCAGCGATGTGGGAAGGATGAAGAATGCCGGGGAAGCGTATGCAGGCGGACAGTATGTCTCCGGGCTTGAGGCGTTGGATGTGGCTGCATGGCGTTACGACCGCGCTTGGGTCCGTAGTTCTTTCGAGGGGTACGGATTATACCAATTCTATCATGAAGAAAAGCGATTTTAGCATCGGCGGCCACTCCCTTATCCTGACGGGTGACGCGGCATATTATCGGGATGATTATGCGCTGATCAGTGAAGAGATCAAGGAAAAGCTCCTGCTTGTCAGGGGAATTGACTCGGAAAGTGTCAGGGTTGTCCGGGGCGCGTACCTGGCGCTGGATACAGAAGATCAGGCGTGGGAACCGCTCATGGATGCAGCAGAGCCGGATGAAGGTGTAGATGAAGCAAAACCCAAGCAGAGAGTGAGACAGGAAGGGGAGGCTACACAGCAGGAAATACAGGAAGGAGAGCAGGGACAGGAGAAAATAGAACAGCCGCAGGCACCGGATATCGCAACGGTGCAGATTGTGGATGAGTCCTATATCCGGACACTGGAAGAATACGTTGCCAGAAATAATCTGGATGCGGATATGGAGAGTCTGCGGGACGGAACGGGAACACTGTTGATTCATCATCATGAACTTTCGCCGTCCCTGCAAGAAGATGCAGACAGCAGGATTGGTTCGGTGGGTACATTCTGGCGTCTTCCGTCCAGACAGGAGACAGAAGATGCATTATATGGCGAAGCGGCCGATCTGAAAGTATGCGGGTATTTGGATGTAAAGGCGAAGGAGTTTCCGAAGCTTAAGCAGACCTGGTTCGGACCGGGGATCTGGTATTTTTTGGTCAGTGAGGAAGGTTTTTCGCAGCTTGGGACGGATGAGAAGACTTTTGGGATAGATTTTGACGTGGAAGCGGGTATGGAACCGTCCGCGAAATCGGAGATTCATCAGATCCTCCAGGAAGGAAACCGCAAGAATGGGCAGGAAGTGATGTATGTAAACTGTAAATCAGATGATCTTGCGGATGCACAGAGCTACATCCGAACCAACAGGATTATCATGGGGGCGCTTAGCCTGATACTGATTCTGATGGGACTTTTGAATTATCTGAATGTGTCGGTTACCGGAATGTTTACAAGGCAGAAGGAACTGGCTGTGATGGAGAGTGTAGGAATGACCGGGAGGCAGATGAAGCGTATGCTGACTGCGGAGGGCGGCATCTATTGTGGAATTATCGTGGCTCTTGTGCTTACGGCGGGGAGCGGGATCATGCGACTGCTCCACCTATATATGGACAGCAGAATCGCATATTTCAGATTCTGCTATCCATGGGATACGATGCTTGTGATCCTGGCGGCGCTTAGCGTTACCTGTATGGGCGCTCCGCTTCTGGTGTACCGGTATATGGAGCGGCAGAGCCTGACCTTGCGGATCGGATATTGGGAGTTCTGACCAGATTAAACAACATAATGGCTGTTACTTCTTCTTTACCGGAATCCATATCTCGGTGTAATAGTTTTCGTCCTGTACTCCTTTTGGGTATTTGTCCGGGGAATCGTACATCTCGACGCAGTATCCCGCCGCGGACTCATAATCCTTCAGGGCAGGAAGCCATTCGGAGAAGATCTTGACATTAATATCCTGCATGGAATCTGGCAGCGCTCCCCTGCACGGGAAGACTGCCCAGGTAAATGCAGGAACCGTCCGGGTTTCAAGTCCTTCCGGGATGTCTGGGGCGGGATGGTACACGTCTGCGATCAGATATTCGAAGTTCATTGCGAGAGAGGTGACCGTAATATTACTGGACCAGTGAGAAGACTTGGCGTGGTCATCAAATTCACCGGATTGGTTAAATCTTAAGAAGATTCTTAAGTTCCCTGCCAAGGGAGAATTTGGGTTCCGGGACGGCATATTTTAGCTCATAAGAGACAACGCCGTCTTCAATCGCACGAAGAATCTGATCGATCTCTTCCCGAACGCTGTCAGCATCGCTGTAGTAGCCAAGGAATATTTTCGATTCTCCCCAGACAGAGTGTGAATCTACCCCGTAAAGTGCATATTGAGGCATCATACCGGCAGATTTTTTAAAGCAGGATATGCGGGCAGACAGTACCTTATAACAGCCGGCAAGCTGCTTCCCGTCCTGGCTTTTAATCAGGATCCGCCCGGATGGGGCAGAGACCCGATTGTCATTTTTTTCTTCTTTTGTCTGTCCAAGAACCAGATGATCCAGGGAGATATCTAATATCTTGGCGAGCTGGATCACCTTCTCCATCTCGGGGTACCCGCTGTTTTGTTCCCATTTTGAGATTGCCTGGCGGCTGACATTTAACCGTCCGGCAAGGTCTTCCTGTGAGATATTTTTCTGTTTCCTGATTGCACGAAGATTATCTCCGAAACTCATAGTAGATTACCTCCTGTCGATCGTGTTGTGAATTTATCCGGATTATACCATGCTTTATAAAATTAAGCTACCAACCCTGTTTTGCATATGCGCAAACTGAGGTTGCATGGGAATGATGTTCATGATAATTCTTGTTTTTCAATGATGCATGTATGCAATTTTGTCTTCGCATCGTAATTGATGGCGACCAGAAGCAGCTCATTGCTGATATTTTCAAGAACAGCAGGATAATTCCGGTTCCTGATCTGGGCAATGGCTCCGTTTGCTGTGTGATTCCATTTTAATTCAATGACCATGGCCGGCAGAAAAGACTGCCTTTTAGGGATATACACGATATCTGCATAACCATGGCCGGAAGGTAATTCTTCAATCTTAAGATACTGATCTACACATGTAATGTAAGCATATTTTACAACTGCCCGTAAGGTTTGTTCATTATTATAGAACTGTGGGGCATAGTTGGAGTCATGGACTGCAGCAATTGCTTTTGCTACGGCATCTGCATCCTGTGCAAACGTCTTTGAGAGCAATTGGTCAGATTCACGGATCAGGCGAAGGAGGCTTGAATGTTTTCCCCGGCGGAGAATCTTATTGAATTCCGTACGGATCTCATTGTTGGGGATCCTGGCGCTTCCTGTTCCCTGTCCATCTTCCTGGTAAGTCAGATACCCAAGATGGATCAGGAGTGTCAGGACATCATCTTTATCTTTAAATGTCTCAAGATCATTTTCGAATCCATCTGTATCAACTTCGATCGTTTCACCGCTGACAAGCTTTATAACATCGTCCTGGAGACCGTCCTCATCCATGTCTATATAGGTCAGAAGAGCCTCTGCTGCGGCCGATTTCTTCCAGTAGGATCTGAATTTTCCGCTTTGCATGGCGCTCATAACGGAATAAGGATTGTACATGGAATGGACACGGTCAAAAGAATATCCGTCATACCAGTTTTTTGCCTGGTTAAAGTCCATGTGGTATATATCGCAGATTTCGCGGACTTCTTCCTCTGTGAAACCGGTGAACCTGGCATATTTACCCGGATCAAGGATTGTGAATTCTTTAAAATCGGATATTGCCGATTGTGAGCCGTCTTTCTTGATCGGCAGAATCCCTGTCATATATGCAGCGGCAAAAATCTGGGAAGTAGCCCCGCTGTTTTTGAACAACATCCGCAGGAAATCCAGGTAATTCTGTCTTACCTGACGATTGTATTTGAATTCCCGGATGGGTGCATCCCATTCGTCAATGATCATGATAAACCGGTTTCCGGTTAATTCTGTGGCATTGATCAATGTGGAGGTGAAGCTTTCTTCTGCTTCCAGTTCGGGATAACGGATTGTCAGTTCACGGATGATATTTCTCTTGGTGTAAGAAACGATGTCTGTTGGAGGCGCTTCGCCGATTATACCGGTCATATCCAGATAAATGACGTCGTATTGGTTCAGATGCCTGGTATAATGTGAATCCTTAGCGATGGCAAGATCATCAAATAGTGAGGATGAATCACAGGTCTTGTCATAATAGGCGCATAACATCTGCGCCGCAAAAGATTTCCCAAAACGGCGGGGTCTGCTAATACAGGTCAGCTTTTGTTTTGTGCCAATGGTCTGATTGATCAGGCTGATTAATCCGGACTTGTCGGCGTAATAGCTGCCCCTGATTTCTTCAAATCCGCTGTTGCCGGGGTTTAAGTAGGTTCCCATAAATCCACTCCTTCCATTGCGAGAACTAATCTTATTTATAAGGTAGCCTATTTTTCAGGTTTATACAAGTCTTTTTTCTAATATGAGCCATTGGGGTATGAAAGGATATGATAAAAAGCACGCAGAACCTTGCGTGCTTTTATCTTTTATGATACGATAAGGTTAATATTTTATCAGGACAGACAGAAAGTAAAAGAGGAGAACTACCATGGCAGTAACAATACAGCAGATTGCAGATAAGGCGGGCGTATCGAGGGGAACCGTAGACAGAGCGTTAAATAACCGCGGGCGGATCAATCCCGAGGTGGCGGATCAGATCAGGCAGATAGCAGAAGAGATGGGATACGCGCCTAAGAACAGGAAGAGATCTATTTCTTCAAAAGGGAAGTTAAGGATCGGAGTCGTCACGCAGCTTGCCAGATCTTCTTTTATGCTGGAAGTGAACCGAGGAATCAGGCAGGCGGCGGAGGAACTTGCGGAGAAAGGGATTGCGCTCCTGGTAAGAGAGGGACTTTCCGTAGATGAAGAGGAACAGCTTGACGCCATAGATGCTTTGGTGCGGGAGGGGATCCATGGCTTGGCGGTGATGCCGGTAGACTGTGAGAGTATCCGCATGAAGCTGAACTGGCTGATCGAGGAAAAGAAGATACCGGTCGTGACCTTTAATTCAGATATCGTGGGGACGAAGCGGAGCTGTTATGTGGGGATGGATAACCGTAAGAGCGGACGTACTGCGGCGGGGCTTCTGGGGATGCTGACCGGAGGGACAGGGAAGATCCTTGTGATCACGGGATTTTTCAGCAATCATGTGAATAATGAAAGGGTGGACGGCTTCGTGGAGGAACTTAAGAATTCCTTTCCGGATCTTGAACTTGCGGGCGTACAGGGGAGCTTTGACGATCGAGATGAGGTGGAGCGGATCGTTGTGAATACACTTCTGAATGTGCCGGGGATCAACGGGATCTTTGCGGCATCAGGAGGGCAGGAAGGGATCGCAAGAGCCTATGAGAAGCTGAAACTTGAGAGGCGTCCATTTACCGTGATCTATGACTTGACGCCGAATAACCGGAACGCGCTTGCAGATGATGTGGCGGACTTCCTCATTGATCAGGAGGCTTATGTACAGGGGTATCAGCCGCCGCTGATCCTGGCGGATCTTCTGCAAAAGGGGAAGAAGGTAGAAGAAGAATTCCAGTATACGGATATCAATATTAAGACGAAGTATAACGTCTGATGAAAGAAGGATATGCGTTAATGGCACAAAAAGCAATCATATTGAAAGAAGAAAGCCGCGCGCCGGGAACAGACTTTTTGAATGGAAAGATCTTTTTGCCGATGCTGCCCTGATCTACATAGCAAAGGCGGCGCCGATGCTGATACCGGAAAGAGAGAATTTTAAGGGGAATCCCTCGCTTTATAAGGAGATGACAGAGCAGGGCTTGTCCATGGGAGTTATGAGTTGTCTGATCTCGGCGGGAAGCGTGATTCTCCAGTCAGGGATCAACGGGCTTGGCTATCTGTATATCGCGGCGCATACTGCGGCAAGGAGACTGATGTCCCCTCATTGCTTGCATCTTCCTGGTCCTTTTCATAATCCCTCTTTTCAGAAGAATCCTCTGACGGAGGATCCTTCTTATCATCATCCTGATTCAAAATATAGTCATTGGCTTCCATAATGGGTTCAGGAGACAAACGTTTCCGGAAAAGGACAAGGGTACTTGCATCAAACGGTGGTTCTTCCTGATAACCCGGAAGCCCTATGAAGTATTGCAGATATTCCCAGGGCTTTCTACAACAATCCGATCGTCAAACATTTTGATCTGAATATCGGTGCCTTTGATGCTGTAGTCGCAGTGTGTGGCGGCATTTATGATAATCAGTCTTGTTGTTTTTGAACTGCCTTGGCATATTATCATCATCTTATTTCAGAATGATCCATTTGCCGCGAGTCAGGCTTTCACGGGCAATATAGTTTTTATTTTTTAAGCTTTTGTATACTCTATTGACAGTAGATACAGAAAGCCCTGTTTCTGCTGCAACCTGTGTTGCATTGAGGCTACTGTTTTTGCGAAGAACTGTGATTACTCTTGCTTCATTTTCTGTCAGATTACTGTCATCATTACTGTCATTGCTCTCACGATTACTGTCAATTTCTATCTCAAGTGTGAGTGTAATACGGTCAGGAGCGGTTGTTTCCTGCAATTCTGGTTTTTTAAAGCCGCTTATTTCCCAGTTATTATATACATCGCACAGGCCCTGTCCAGAGCGTTCGCCTACCTTTATAAGCGAAAACATATTAAATATTCTGCCGTTTCTCGCATCACTGATACCTCCGGCAATAGCCTCGTCAATACTGATGCGGAAAGTTCCCGGATTTGAAATCGTAATCTTACGGAATTCTTTGTCAATAACAATCCCGCGACGGCCATAGTAGCTGGCATGGATAAGGGCATTGGCCAGACACTCCCTGAGTGACCGGTGTATCGGGGTGTCGTCTATACGCTGCATATTAGAATCCAGTTTAAATGGCGTCTTTACATCAGCAGTCAGACGGTCAATGATTTTGAAATAGAAGTCAAATATATTGCCACTCCAATTTCCATCGCCAGAGCAGACGCGGTCAGACCAGCGTGTTTCATTTGAAAGCCGTTCCCTGTAATCCAGGAAATAGTTTGGCAGTTCTTCCGTGATGGTTATAAAATCACCGAAAAATATAAGCCCGCCGAGTGTGGGATGGATTTTCCCGTCCTCCCGGCTTTTTTTTGCTGCGCCAATTTTAATAAGGAATTCATCGTCTGCGAGTTTTCCCCATACATGATCCGGTTTCAGATTATTAAACATGATCCGGTAGCGGTGAACCGATTCCTGATTCAAATCATTTATCAGGAGGTTTTCCAGGAGCAGCGCATCCTGTGGCGTATCTGCCTGATCGCGAAGCATAGCTTTTACTTCCTCGGCAGAACAGTGGTAGTCCCCCTCGTGGTTCCTCTTGAACGTTCCTTTGAACATGTCCTGGCCGATATATACAGGTTTGTCCCTTCGATCTGCACGGGGAACCTCGATGACGATGAAGTCCATATCCCCATACCGGGCGCTGTATACATGGTGTTCAAGCAAAATATTATTATTGATTTTCTGATGGTTGTTTAACATATTCCAGATATCAGAGAGCATCTGCTGGGGATTATGGATTCCTTTTGGAATAAATTCCTTTGTGTCTTTATTTTCTTCAATACCGAGAATGATGGCGCCGCCAAAGGTATTTGCAAATGAAGAGTATGTTTCCCAGATATTGTTCGGTATCCCTTTGCCCGCAGCTTTCACTTCGATATTAACATGCTCATTTGATTGTAATATAGAAGCAATGTCAATCAATTTGATGCATCCTCCGTTTCGTTTTTTGTTTTCCTGTACTTACCGCTTTTTATACGGGCATCGCCAGGCTTTTTAGCATCGTCCGGAATCAGCCAGGTGTTGCCGGCTTTCTGGACTCCGGGGATTCGGCCTTCACTGCACAGGACTCCTACGCGTCGTGAGGAGAGGTTCCACTTGCTGCCAGCTTCCGTTGTCGTTATGAATTTCATGTTCCGCTCCGGCTCCTTTCCTTTGCTATATATATTATATTCAGTTAGCGGAATAATATCAAGAGATTTCAGAAAAAAACGGATGAATACTGATTGCTGTCCGTTTTAAATTCACATCTGTATGTTTGTACTCTTCGGGAGCAAACGGGTTTATGCCATTGTCACCCTGTACGCTTATTCAGGGCTTCGGAGAACGGAGTGTGTCGGTTTATTCGTCCATGCAATCCGGGAATACTTAAAGGAGCGCAGGTCAGAAAGCCCGTATCTTTCAGTATTCGGATCGTATCACACCGAAAACGCTGCGGCACTATTTCCGCGGGCAACGAGCCATGCGGACGTGCTTGCACGTCCATTTGGCGACTGCCGCGGAGCTGTCGGGAAATAGATAGTCCAATGCATGGGAGGCGGCGATACATGTGTATCGTCGCCTCCATTAAAATTAATGATAAAATAGAAAAAAGATGGCTAACGACAACCATCTTTTCTCCGTTACATGTTATAATGTAACTATGAAAAAGTCTACACCCTTAAAAAAGTTTTGGAGGATTTAAATTTTTCAAGTTTGTTAGCTTGTTATTCATCTAAGGGAAGAAGCGGGTACAACCCAATTATGATGTATTCTTTAGTTACCTACGCAAACATGCGTGGTGTCCGGGCTGTTGACCGCATTGTTGAATTATTCGAAAGGGATCTTGCTTTTATCTGGCTTGCCAAAGGTGAGAAACCAAAACGGGATGCATTTTATGATTTTAAAGGCGAAAAACTTACAGGTGAAGTATTAGACGACCTGAATTATCAATTTATGCGCCGTTTAGAAAAAGAAGGCCTTGTTACACTAAAAGAACTCTACATAGATGGGACAAAAATAGAAGCAAATGCGAACCGGTATACGTTTGTATGGCGGGGAAGCATCAATTATCACCTTGCCAGACTTTTGGATACGATAGATGCCCTTTATGCACGATACAATACCCTGTTGAACGAATATGGATATGGAGAAAAATATGAACTTGGAAACGTCCGGATGTTTATTATCGAAGGGATGGACAAAGTCCGGGAAGTGATCAAAAAGAACCGGGAATATAAACTGACCAAGCACAAAAAACTTCCAAACAATACCATCATAGAGATTGATAACTGTTCGCCGCTGGAGCTGTTACAGCTCCAGACCGGCCTGTCGAAGATTGCAGAAGGGGAAGGGATCTCTTTTGTAAACGGTAAGGGAAAAAAGAAACCTGAGCTCCAGCAGCTTTATGAAGAGATAGAGGTTTGCGGCGAGCGTCTGATGGGATATAAGCAATGCTTTGAGATCATGGGGAAAGACCGGAACAGTTATTCAAAAACGGATGTGGAAGCCACATTTATGAGGATGAAAGAGGACCATATGAAGAATGGCCAGTTAAAACCAGCCTATAATGTACAGGTGGCTATAGAGAATTATTTTATCGTCCACGGATATGTCAGCAATGACAGGACCGATTACAATACATTGATACCAGTTTTGGAAAA
>Ga0209694_1000098_pt1 | contig 162707 bp, 152 predicted proteins | sample GluameincwithD2O_FD_187499 | JGI IMG/M metagenome (GOLD analysis project Ga0209694, IMG submission 187499) | Mouse cecum microbial communities from Vienna, Austria - Glucosamine amended microcosms incubated with D2O (SPAdes) (version 2) | ecosystem: Host-associated > Mammals > Digestive system... | reverse complement strand
TATCCTGCTGTTGTCCGCTCTCGGGGGCGGTCTCGTCCGCCCCCGCCGCTCGGGCAGCCCCTCACGAGAGGAGTGAGGTAATGGCTATTCCATAATCAAAGTTTTGCACTTCGATTTGGAAGCTTCATAAAAACAAGTGGAATATAACATTACGGCTGTCCATAGAATATCCCATGACAGCGCATCATTGTGCCTTATTACTCTTTCCTTACGGTGCTGTTCCTGTCGCCGAAAGTAAATGTCTGCCTGCATTTCGGGTAGGAAGAATACTGCATATTGGTGTTCAGCATCTCGTATGACTGCCGGTCGGAGCGTATCCATATCTCAAGCGGATACTCGTCATTATTGAAAAGCACACTGTCAAGCATCATTTCAAACTGCCGGTCAGTCATATTCAGCAGGATGTTTTCCACAGTCTGCTGTTGCATGCTCTTGGCACAAGCCTCTATTTTCAGTGTGGTTGTATAAAACACCTCGTCGTCCATGCCATATTCCTTTTCCCAATATAGCGACGAAGCACGAAGTCCACGCACCGGTTTCACCTGTATATTGGCAGTCTCAACGGCAAGATACTTGCCGTCTATCAGGAACGGGAAACGCAACGTTGCATAGAACGGGTCGTCTACGGAATAGCTTTCGTCTGTCTTCAGACTGAATTTAAGGTCTTTATATTTGCCCATGGGGCGATGAATAGTCGCCACATTCACCCTCGACATCTCATTACCGTTCAGGTCGTATTCGCTCATTGACGGACAGAAGCCTTCAAGACCGGTGTCAGAAACTGTCATCAGCGTACCGAATTTCTTCATCACGTATGCTTTCATGCACACATTGTCCGCAAGCCACTCCACCTGTACCCAGTCGCCGCTCTCACCTGTTACGGGCAGCAACGCATCCTTATCAGGATGAACCGTTTCGATATAAGCCCCGTTATAGTCATTGGCTTTATACCGTCCGCGGTTCTCATCACTGAAATAATACTTTGTAACGGTCTCATAAGAACCTGCATCCGAATGCCATGCCATAAGTTTTGCACCGGCGGCATCGGGTCTTTTTCTCATGTTCAGCCCGTCAGTCCCGACTTTAAAGAACGTTGTGCACTTGGGAACACTGAGCGTAAGGCTGCGCTGTCCCATAACTGCCGTTGCGGCAAATGCCACTATCAGCAGCAAGATTGTCTTTTTCATGATAAATCAGTTTTATATAAAATTGTTTACAGTGGTAATGAAATAGTTATATTAACGTGGGGACTACAAGATGACCCGTATCTTCCTTATGTTCATCCCAAATAAGCGTAGCGAGATATTTGTCACTACGACAATGCAATTCTGCAACACCTTCTTCCATCAATTCCGATATATCGGATTGATAGTATATATCCGTTGCTTCTTTGAGTGACACTCCGTAGAGTTCACACAAGCTCTTTATAATATTGGCACTCTTTATGGCTTGACAAGCCAATTTGCTTTCTTCGGTCATAACTGTTTGCTTTCAATATGTTTCAGACATTCGTCAAGCAGTTTTCATTGCTACAATACTCCTTTCTCCCTCATATAATCGGTGAGGTTTTCCACAAGATAACGTGAACTGAAAGTATGCAGGACATCATACGATGGCACTATATAGTCATAGAGTATGCCCGACTGCTTTAGCCTTTGGTATACTTCGCGCTGGCTCATATTCAACACATGCGCGAGCTTGCTTATACAATATGTTACAAATTCAAGAGTCTTTGTATCCATAACAAACTTTCCATTTCAAATATTCTTACTTTTTTACACTATAATGTGTCCTTGCACACTACGCTTTGATTACGTGAATTCGGGATAAGAAATAATAGCTTCAGTCGTGTTCTCCTCATGTAGGGACATATTCTTGTATTTGTCCGCACGCCTCATAGAGGCGTTCTTTATACTGTTCATACAGATAAAAATGACACAACGACAAGGCATTGGTATTGAAGACCTTGACTTCTTATCTGAACGCCTCTTCGATGCGTGCGGACAAATACAAGAATATGTCCCTACATGAGGAGGATATGTTCGGATGTCCGTTATCCCGAACTCGCGTCTTTGATTACAAAGTTAATCTTTTTTCTTAAGATTTTGGGCATACAAGTTCCAAATTCTGTGGTCACTACGTAATATTTATCGGTTCCGGAATACTTTGGGACACTTGTCCGATGAGGCAATGTTTCCTTCTTGGAGCATGTGTACTGACATATTTAACCGTAAAAGACACAAATCAGCGTGCAAGTATTTCCCTGAAAAACATGTCAGTATGTAAGTTGAAAAACTCACGTGAAAACAATCAAACTACACGGGATACATTGACGTCAAAGTGCTTTAATATCGTAAAAGCAGCCAAGTGAGACTGCAAAACATGGCATTTTACATCCCAAAACAGGCATCTTCAGGGTGCAAAACACGCAACTTTATGACACAAAACAATATGTATTAGGATGCAAAACAGCATGCTTTAGCATCAAAAACACGCTTCTTTAACCTATAAAAAGCATCACGCGATGCACATTACGACATAAAAACAACATAAAACGTTGGTATTACACACTTTACAACTGCACACATTTCTACGCGATATTTACGGAAAACTTTTTTGGAATGCGCAAATATCGCAAGCATGGAGAGTTTGGAAAAAGCAGAAAGAAAGGCAAACTGTCATTTCTCTTACACATTGTAAAACAACAACAAACCGTAAACTATGAAAAACGTAACGGGAAGAAGGAGAAAAAAGTAAAAAGAAATGGGAAGAAAAAGGAAGATAAAATACGGATGTCTTGTTACTTATTCCAATACGATGTGTCCTTTATCGTCATGCGGCACAAGGCATATAACGGCTCTTATTTCCTTTAAAATTTCATAGCTTAACATCACTCACAATATTCAATAATGTCACTATACTGAATAAAAAATGCCATATTTTATTCAATACAGCGTTTTAATTGAATAAAAATGGATATATTTGCAGTCAAAGACGGCATAACATGAAAAGTATAATCCTTAATCAGAAAGCAGAGCGTGACGAACTTATGGCTCGTCCGTATCTGCAAAGAGAGACAAGATATAAGACGGATGAACTGCTTGCAAATCCGTTAATAAAGCTCATTACCGGTCCGCGACGTACGGGAAAGTCTGTGTTTGCATTGTTGATGCTGCAAGGAAAAAACTTTGCATATCTTAACTTTGACGACAATCTACTGCTGAAGAACTGGGATGAAGATTTGGTTATGACCATGCTTGACAATGTTTATCCCGGATACGAGTATCTTTTGTTTGACGAAATTCAAAATCTGCCCGATTGGGATTTATGGGTTGGCAAGCTATATCGCCGCGGAACAAATCTGATAATAACCGGAAGTAATGCAAAAATGCTGAGTAGTGAAATGGCAACAGTACTGACCGGGCGATATTTACAGATAGAAATGTTACCGTTCAGCCTCGATGAGACAATGAAATGGAACGGTATCGACATGCGTATGCCGCAAGATGAACAGAAGTCAAGGATAGTTGCGCTGACAGACGACTATCTGCGCAACGGCGGATATCCGGAAACAATACAGGCACGCAACATAACAAAAAACTATCTTTCAACACTATTCGACTCGATACTGCTTAAAGATGTTGCCAAGAGACATAACGTTCGCAACACTACAGACTTGTACAATCTGGCGTCTTATCTGCTGTCAAACTTCTGCAATCCTGTCTCCGCCAATGAACTTGCGGAAAGATTAGGATTGGCAAGCGTCGCCACTACCAAGAAATTCTGCAATTATCTTGCCGAACCATATCTGTTCTTCTTTCTTCCGCGTTTCAATTACAAAATAAAACTGATGAAAAAAACTCCAAATAAAGTATATGTCATCGATAACGGGTTTGTACAAAGCACGGCATTCAGCCTCAGCGAGAACCTCGGCAGACTGTTGGAGAACCAGATCTTCGTCGAACTGTTACGGCGTGGATATGCCCCGGGGCAGACTATGTTCTACTATCGGTCGCGCAATGACAAAGAGATTGACTTCGTAACCTGTAATGGTACAAAAGTAAAGCAACTGATACAAGTATGTCATGACATGACTTCCGTAAAGACACGCAAGCGCGAACTTGATGCTCTTGCAGAGGCTGCAAACGAACTTCATTGCGACAATCTTCTTGTAATAACCAACTCACAGGAAGAAACAATTGAGTGGAAAAGCCATAGCATATCCGTTGTCCCCGTCCGTAAGTACTCATCAGAGGACATCGGTGGGAATGTCTGTCATATATAATAGTCCGCCATTTCCACAAGTCCTGCACGCAACGCATACCGCGTTGCCTCATATACGTTGTTTATTTCCAGCTTTCGGAAAATGTTTTTCTTATGTGTTACGATTGTGTGGACGCTCGATATGCGCAACGCGGCTATCTCCTTAACCGATTTACCGTGTGCTATGAGCCGCAAAATCTCGGTCTCCGTTGCCGTCAGCGAGGACATTCCGGTGCATTGCGCGGGCAAGGATGCAAGTTGTTCCTTTATCATACCGCATAGGAAGTGCCTGCCGGCAACAGCGGAAAACAACGCACTGCGGATTTCGTCATCGGCACATTCTTTCAGCAACATGCCGACATTCGGCTCGGAAGAGAGCCGGCGTATAAACGCATCTCCCAAGCCATTTGAGAACAGCAGACAGTAACTCTGTCTGAAACGGTTTGCAAGAATAAGCATCTCATCGGCACCGTTTATGTCGAACAGGGTGTAGTCTATTATAATGACAACCTCTTTTCCACTGTCAACAATGGCTGAAACAAGTTCGTTCTTGCACGATACGTCTTTTATTGTGCTGCGGGGAAACAGACAAGAGATATACCCGTGCATTCCGGCACGGGTGATATCCTGATTGTCTGCTATGATAAATGTTTTGTATTGGTCCATGCCCTACGAGTAAACAAACACACTAAAGCATTAAAGGGGATAGTCTTCGAAGGCGTAAAGCACCGTGGAGAGGTATCTCTCGCCCGTATCGGGAAGAAGGGCGACAATGGTCTTGCCGGCGTTCTCCTCTTTCTTTGCCAGCTGTATGGCGGCATAAAGGGCTGCGCCGGACGATATGCCGACAAGCAATCCTTCTTTCCGGGCAAGCAGACGCGACGTGCGTATGGCATCGTCATCACCGACTTTCACAATGCTGTCCGCCATTACGGCATTAAAGTTCTTGGGCACAAACCCCGCTCCTATGCCCTGTATCTTGTGCGGTCCCGCCTGTCCGCCGGAAAGAACCGGTGATGTTTCAGGCTCTACCGCCACTGCCTTGACAGCCGGATTATGGTTTTTCAAGCCCTGCGCCGTACCGCTGAGCGTTCCGCCCGTACCCACTCCGGCAACGAATATATCCACCTGCCCGTCGGTATCCGCCCATATCTCCTCGGCAGTGGTCCTTACATGCATTGCCGGATTTGCCGGATTTTCAAACTGTTGGGGTATCACCGCGCCCAGTATCTGCTCTTTCAGCTCGTTTGCCTTGCGTATGGCTCCCTTCATTCCCTCGCTTCCGGGTGTCAGAATAAGCGTGGCGCCAAGCGCCTTAAGCAGGTTCTGGCGCTCTATGCTCATCGTCTCGGGCATGGTGAGTATCAGCTTATACCCCTTTACCGACGCCACCCACGCCAGCCCGATGCCGGTGTTTCCGCTCGTAGGCTCTATCAACACCGAGCCGGGGACAAGATTACCCTTCTTTTCCTCCGCCTCTATCATCGCGAGAGCTATGCGGTCCTTTACGCTTCCACCGGGATTGAAATATTCTATCTTGGCTATAAGCCTAGCCTTAAGCCCTTCTGCTTTCTCTATGTTTCTCAACTGCAGGAGCGGTGTCCTGCCTATTAGTTCCGTCAGACTTTGATAAATTGCTGCCATATCTATTTTGTTTTGAATGTTTATGCAAAGATAAGCAGGTTATGCGTGTTGTGCAATACCACAATAATGGTATTTATAATAAATACAATACAGACCGGCACCCGGCGTCACCTGTTTTTCTTTATGACACTGTAGGCACCGTATATGCCCAATTCGCCCGCCTTGCTGAGATCTTGTATGCCTTCCGCCTTCTTATTCAGATGTATACGCGCAAGACCGCGATTATAATAAGCCTCGGCAAGGCGCGGATCTATTTCTATGGCACGTGTATAGTCGGCTACGGCAGCGGCGTAGTCTTTGCGCATGGCATGCAGGTTGGCACGGTTATAATATATGTACGCATTGCCGGGAGTCAGCGACAGAGCCTTGTCGAAGTCTGCCAACGCACGCATGCCCTTTAGTTCCGTCTCCATTCCCTGCGAGGCATTGAACTCGTTCATCATTGTCTGGCACACGGCACGCTGCCAATAAGCAAACGATGCAGTACTGTCTATCTGTGTATAAGTGGTGAGATCGTTCGCGGCGGCATCGAAATTCTGGGTTACGATGTATGCCACAGCCCTCTGAAGCAGCAGTCCGCGACTTGTCTTCGTACTGCCCGAGTGGTCTATCTCTGCCGAGAGCGTGTCTATAAGCGCAAAACATGCTTCGGTCTCTGTCGCATCAAGTGCCTTTGAATTGCAGTTGATATGAACGGTATGGCGCGGACGACACTCGCGGTTGAATGTCTCTATCTCGTTGTCGAACACCTGATATGACTTTATTCCGTTGGTGTATCGTGTGAACGACAGGCGGTACATGGGCAGAAAACCGGTATCGGTCTTCCGGTTCTGCACGCGTCCGCGGTAGTCGCTTGCATACTCATGGTCCACGGTATTGTCGTCTGCAACGACAAGCTGGTTGTATTTATCCATGTCTATGTCGCTCTTCTTGCGCACACTGCGCCGCATCTTCCTGCTCCACCGTGGCTGTATGCCGTTGTGTTTGTCGTTCTGTGCCTTGAATATGCGGAACTCGTCCATCTCCGCCTTGCCCGTCATGCCCAGCAGACGATAGCAATGTGCACGGCGGTTAAGCCCCACCCAGAAGTTGGGAAACTGCTTTATCACAGCCGAATAGTCGTTGATTGCCCCACGTATGTCGCCTGTCCGCTCGCGAAGAAGACCGCGGTTGTAAATGGCAAGAGCGTTGTCCGGCTCCATTTTCACGACAAAATCGAAGTCTTCTATAGCGCGGTTGTCGTCGCCAACCTGCACACGCAGCTGTCCGCGGTTGTAATGTGCAAGAAAATTCTCAGGCTCTATCTCTATCGCCTTGTCATAATCGGCAAGGGCACCGCGAAGGTTATTGATGTTATAGCGCGCAAGGGCACGGTTTACATAGTTGCCTGCGGTATGAGGCTTCAGGTGTATCGCCTTGCCGAGCTGCATGTCGGCGTCTTTCCACTGCGAGCGCGAAAGACTTATCATTGCCCTTACAGACCAGGCATCGGCGTCGTAAGGGTCTATTTCAAGACTCTTGTCAAGATACTTCACGCCCTCAAGCGTGTCTTTCTGCTGCATGCAGACCTCAGCCTTCAGTGCGTATGCCTTGGAATATGATTGCCAACGGCTTATCATCCTGTCAAGATCGGAATGCGCGCCCTCATAGTCCTTGTCCTCCATGCGGCACAACACGCGGTTGTACCACAGATTTTTCTTGTCGGGGTTATACTTTATTGTCTCGTCATAGTCGGCAATGGCTGCCTTGAAATCTTTAAGGCGTATACGGCAAAAACCGCGCAACTCAAAGACATCGGGCACAAAGGGGTTCAGCTCTATTGCCTTGGAGCAATCGGACTCCGCCCCGGTAAAGTCGTCAAGATAGAACTTTGCCACGCCGCGATAGAACCACGGCTCATAAAGAAAGGGCTTGGAGTTGATTGCCTGATTGAAATATTGTATCGAAAGCACATAATCCTCGTAGTAGAGCGCGCTGCGCCCCACCATCACAAGCCTGTCGGTGTTGAACTGCGCACCTGCGACAGACGGCAGAAGTGTAAGTATGATGAGGATTATGTTTCTCATTTAACGATGCTTGGGCGCCGCCTTTGTACGATATGCGCAACGGTAACGTCCTTGAAGAAGAGCTTTCATCTTACTCTTTATAAGCTGTTTGCGTAACGGGGATATGCGGTCGGTAAACACTGTTGCGTTCAAATGGTCGAATTCATGCTGCATTACACGTGCCAGATAGCCGTCAACCCACTCTTCATGCGGTTGCATGTCTTCATCGAGATACTTCACAAGGATGCGCTTCGGACGCGTCACCCTCTCGTGAATGCCGGGCAACGACAGGCATCCCTCTTCCATTGTCTCCGTTTCCGTATCGTCATATTCGAGTATATGCGGGTTTATGTATGCCTTGCGGAAGTCCTTATACTTCTTGAATTCATCAGAATCATCATAAAGCACATCGAGATCTATCACGGCAAGGCGTATGTCCTTGCCTATCTGCGGCGCGGCAAGCCCTACGCCTTCCGATGCCGTAAGTGTTTCAAACATGTCACTGATGAGTTCTTTCAGTCCGGGATAGTCTGCCGGAATGTCCTGCGACTCTTTTCTCAGCACAGGCTGTCCATATATATATATAGGTAATATCATTATATTAAGCAATTGATTTTTTAACTTGACAAAGCGGGATACATCACAGAAGAATGCGCTTCGACTCCATATATCCCTGCAATATTATCGTTGCACTTATCTCGTCTACAAGTGCCTTGTTCTGCCTTGCTTTCTTCTTAAGTCCGCTGTCTATTATCGCCCGGTGTGCCATGACAGAGGTAAAACGCTCGTCATAATACTCTACAGGGATATCCGGACGAGCCTTGCGCCAGCGGTTTACGAACTGTTCCACACGGGCAAGATTTTCGCTCGGGCGTCCGTTTGTCTGCAACGGCTTGCCCACAACGATCAGTTCTACAGGCTCACGACCGACATAAGCCTGCACATATTCGAACAGCTCATGCGTAGAAACAGTCGCCAATCCTCCTGCTATAATCTTCAGAGGATCGGTGACTGCCAAGCCTGTACGTTTCTTCCCGTAATCTATTGAAAGGATACGAGCCACGTATATTAAAGTTTATCGCTGGTTAAACAGCAGCCATGCGTCAGGATACTGCGAACGGAGAGCATCGCGCTTGCTCACAGCCTCGCTCTTGGAGTCGGATGTAGCCGCAACGACACGGTACATGTTTATTGCCGAATTATAAGCAACCTGAGCGTCATAGCCCCTGTTCTTCAGCGTATTCTGCAGTCCTTCGGCATTTGCCCTTACGGAGAACGAACCTACAACGACATTGAAATTCTTAAGACCGGCACCGTTAATTACCGACAAAGTTTCCTGACGGACAGGAACATTGTCCGCATTGTCTACAACAACTGTCTCTGTTGCCGGCTTCTCAACAACCGGAGTTACAACCGCAATCTCTTCTACCGGCTGCGGCGCAACGTTTGTCTGCTCCTGTGCCTGAGCTTTCTCGTATGCTTTACGATAGGCGCTTTCGGAGGATTTACAACTTGTAAAAGCAAGTGCCACACACAAACCGGCACACAGTACCATGTACTTCTTCATAATTTTCTGATGTTATTAGAAATTAAACTTTATTTCAAGATAAAACAATATACTTTGCGAAGTTACACAAAATAAGCTTAATTAAAGGGAAAAACGCACATAAAGTTTGTTAAATGAGCATAATGGCACAATTTTAACAAAAATAAGCAGCACTTTTTTGTTATGAAAAAGAAAACGCCGTATATTTGTTTTCGGAACACCAACTTACGTCCGTTAAACGGAAACGGATAGAAACATGTATAACTATATAAACTAAAAAGAGTATGAAAACATTAGGTTACATCGGTGCATTTCTCGGCGGCGCCATTGCAGGAACTGCTTTAGGTCTGTTGATAGCTCCGGAGAAGGGAAAGGACACACGCGAAAAGATTACAGATGCCGTAGATGATTTTTGCAAGAAGCACAATCTTAAACTGAGCCGCAAGGAGATATGCGACTTTGCAGACGACATACAGGAGGCTGCAACGGAAACAGACGTAATATAAGAGAACACGAAAGATGTTTTCCAACGACAGAAATATCGGTATCGTAGGACGTCTTATAGAGATGTTCAGACATTACATCGGGCTTCAGAATGAATATCTGAGGCTTGATGTAATCGAAAAAGTCGTACGACTTATAACCGGTCTGCTGATATTCTCGGTATTGTTCCTGTTCATTGTGATTATCCTTATATATCTGTCCTTTGCCGCTGCATACGCCATGGGACCGCATATAGGATATCCGGGAGCGTTCTGTATAGTAGCAGCGGTATACATTATTATATTCCTGCTTTTATTCTTATTCAGAAAAACTTGGATAGAAAAGCCGCTTATAAGGTTCATCACCGGTTTATTAATGGAAAAATAACAATATGACAGAACAGACACGGCAGCGTCCGCAATATACATCGCTTAACGAAATACAGCAGCGCAAGGCTGAACTGTTGAAGGAGATACGCAAGGACAGCAAGGAGATGAACACACTGTGGCACGGGCTTTTCAACAAGCCGGTGGCAAAAGGCAGGAAAGGATTAAGCGTCTCCGGAATTGTAAACACCGGTGCCGGAGTGGTAGACGGCATGTTGTTTGCATGGAAACTATACAGGAAGTTGAAGAAATAACGCCTTTTTCAACTATAGATCCACCGTCTGTCCGTCGTATGCAAGCGACATACCACCGGGCAAGGTTGCGTTGACTTCGCGATGAAGACCTATATCGTGGTTGCAGTGTATAAAGAAAGTTCTGTCCGCCCCTACCCTTTTTGCAAACTTTATGGCATCGGGAACGCTCTGGTGGGAATGGTGTTCCGGAGCGAAGCGTAGCGCATTTACCACCAATACACGTACCCCTTTGATGAGTTCAAGTTCACGGTCGTCCATTGTTTTCATATCGGTGATATAAGCCAAGTCGCCTATTCTGTATCCCAAGATAGGCATATTGCCGTGAAACAGTTGCACAGGCAACACCGTAATATCGCCAACACACATCCGTTCGTGCGGATGTATCACATGCAAACCTATATCAGGCACACCGGGATAGCGTTTTTCTTCAAAACAATAAGGCATTGTTTTCATTATCCCTCGTGCCGTATTACTGTCGGCATAAACGTCTATCTGCCCGAAACAACAATATGGTCTGAGGTCATCGAGCCCTCCGGTATGGTCGTAATGAATATGGGTGAGCAGCAACGCATCTATCTTGCGAAAGGGAACAGCAAGCATTTGCTGACGGAAGTCGGGACCGCAGTCAATCAATATCCTTGTAATATCCGTCTCCACCAATGCCGAACAGCGCAAGCGTTTGTCATGTTCATCATCGCTTTTACATACCTTGCAGCCACAACCTATCACCGGCACACCAACAGATGTCCCTGTTCCCAAGAATGTCAGTCTCATAAACAAACCTGTCTTTTTACCTCATGAAGTTATTATTCTAACGCGATTAACAATGAAAAATTACATCTCTCCATGCGCTTCATTGAGAAAACTTTCTCGAAAAAATGTTTGCTATATTCTTATATTCCATGAATTATTGTATTTTTGCATCGCAGTCCCGGTCAATCCTCTCCCAGCTCTCAGTTACTGGTGATGAATCCGGTTTTTTATATCCTTTTGCAAAGATACTATTTTCTAGCGATTAATATTCTGCCCTTCCTTTATTCACTTTCGTGCATCTTTACCCAGTTTGATTGAATGTACAAACTTCACCGTAGAAAGATATCTCTGAGATTTACCGGCTTAGGTGGGCAATAGAATCACTTTACAAACAACTCAAGCAGAATTTTCCATTGCATTTTTTATATGACAACAGCGTCATTAGTTTTCATAATCTTTTCCATCTTAAGGATTGAATACTGAATACAATAATTCCATATCTTCCAAATTGGCATTATTGCCAAACATACATGAACTATTACGCACGATATTATATGCCTGTGCCAATCTTATGAACTCCTTGAAAGCTATTTTGTCACCGGGATGCGTTGTCAAGTGAACAATGTAAGTTAATGCAATACTATTGCGCATATCATTATAGAAAAGATTATACATTGCGCCATCGTTGCTTCTGCTTCCAAATATATTTATCTGAAGTGACAATCGCCATATCCGCCATAATTCACCAAGTAGCGGAGAATATTCTCCGGCTCGTAATAGTTGGTCTATTATTGCTACAAGCTCTTTATCATCTCTCACGGGACTGCGGTAGTTGGCATATGCTAATTCGCGAGCCAATACGCATCGCCGAGCAAAAATTTTTTCTCTGAGTAGCCGTTGCATCAACTCATGACGGAACGAGACGGTATCTGTCAACGCTTTGTTATGAATGACATCATAGTCCTCAATAATGCTTCTTGGATCAAACTCACTTTCATCCAAGTGGGCATTGAAAAGATTGTCAGTGTAATTGTGCAGTTCTTTATAAAGTTTGTCAATAGCTTTATTCTCAACGGAATTGGGTGTAATTCCACGTCTAATCAATGATGCAGCATCTTGCGAGATGCATTGCAAGGGTTCTTTGATTTCACGGACTGAAATCCCGGAAAGGTTTATAGAATATAGTGCATCTGCTTGTTCAAGCCCAGAATCAGACTCAGACATATATCTTTCTGCCGTTCCTATATCATAAGCCATTGTATTGAATGCCAAGACTATATTATAAAACTGGAGTAACGAGTCTGCAAAATGATTTAAAGATAAAGAATCCGGTATTTGGGGATAGCGTATCTTATGGCTAATAGCATTGAATCCATTACCGTCATCTCCTATAGTTGGGAAAATTTCATCTTCGTTAGCATCAACCGAATCAAGATAGGATTGATAAGGAAATTGAGGAGCTCGTAATTCATCATCAGGTGTTTTATTCCCACATGACACAATAGTCACGACAATCACAACTATTGCCAATAAAATAGTATGCTTATTCATAGGATATTTTTGTTTTACATGAGGTTATAGAATGCTATTTGTACAATGTCTGTTTACCATACACCATCAAACGATAATTCTCAGTATAGTCCATCTACAAATTTACATGCTTTCTCTCAAACTACAAAACAAATCTCTCAAAATCATTACTTTGAGTGTCATGTTTTTGTGTCGTGTATAGAAGGACTGCTCACTGTTGCCACGGCATATATACCAACGGCTTTCCTTGAACCGCTTGCCCGGAAAGAGAACGGATGAAACAGGATTAAAGCAATCTGAAAAACAAAGTACGTAATAAAACAACTCGTTTTCATAAATTCACTATTCACAGCAGGCATGAGATTTAAAGGGGGAGTTGGTCTCAATGCCATGCTTTAGTAATTATCCAGCATACTCCCCGATAATATTTATTTATGATACACACTAAATTAAGATTCCTTGCAATCACGGGCATCTGCGCACTGTTTATGACCTCATGCGCAACACTGTTTACAAAATCAAGTCAGGATGTTGAATTTAAAGGTATTCCGGGAACCGTTTTGATTAATAAGAAGAACAATCAGCCGATTACGGAAATCAAGCCTAACGGTTTTGCCGAGGCAAAACTGAAAAAGCAGAAGAAAATGACAATTCTGGCAACAAAAGAAGGCTATAAAAACAAAGAATTTGTTTTGCCAACAAAAATAGAAGGTGCTTTCTGGGGAAACATTCTTCTTGGCGGACTTCCGGGCATGGCAATCGACCTTGCCACAGGCAGAATGAACAAGTATGCAACAAAGATTATGGATGTAACACTGGTTCCCAGTTCGGAAAGTGTTGTCGAGCCACAGGTGGAAGTGCCATTCCGTCCGGAGACTGTCAGTCGTGAGAACCCCGGTGCAACAGATGCAGAGAAAGCAATTCTGCGCTGGTATTTCGACTCCGACCCGCGTGGTGCACGTATCTTCTGGCGCGTGATATCCAACGTACCGTCTGAAGTGAAAAATACCAACGAGGCATATCTTACCACTACCCCACTTGAAGAAACGCGCAGTTTTAATATTCCCGGACTTAACATGTATAACGCCAACGACGTCACCATAGAGATAAAGGTGTCGAAGCGCGGATACGAAGATCAGATCAAGCGTTTCAATGTGCGCCAGGCTATAGACCAGCAGGAAATAAGCGGCTTCTTTGAGTTGGTTCCGAAAACGAATAACTAAAAACATATAGAAAAATGAACAGTATTATCAAACAAACACTTGCAGCCCTCATCTTTATTTTTGCGGATACATCTGCCATTACGGCAAAAGATTATGACATCATTGTGACGAGCAATCCGGATAATGCAACGGTGTATCTTAACGGTACACTTGTAAGCCAAACAACTCCTGCCGTCATAAAGGTAGACAAGAAGACAGCATCGAAGATGATGATTTTCTCTTTCCGTAAAAACGGATACGAGTCTTCATCGGTTGCCATTACCTACACCAAAGACCAGCTTAAACATAATCCTACGGTTTATTGCGACTTGAAAAGGAGTTTCTCTGCGGCAAATCAAACAACGAAAGGCGACCCGACGGTGACGGTGACTGAGTCGCGGCAACATGTAGACCGCCATAATCCGGGCGTGACATCCATGGAGAAATCCATAATACGTTGGTATTTCGATTCAGATTCTCGCGGAGCACGTATCTTCTGGCGTGTTATCTCGAGCGTACCGGCAGAGGTGAAAAACACAAACGAGACATATCTTACCACCACTCCGCTCGAAGAGACAAGAGGGTTTGACATCCAAGGTCTTACCTATAACAACTCGCGCGACGTGACTATAGAGATTAAAGTGTCGAAGCGCGGATATGAAGATCAGGTAAAACGTTTCAATGTACGTCAGGCTTTAGACCAGCAGGAAATAAGCGGCTTCTTCGAACTCGTCAAGAAAGACATTCCGGCGCAACCGGAATAGCGGCGTCAAATCCGTCGCTGCGGCTACACACCCCATAGGTTTTCGGTCCGTAACCCATAGTTTTATAACATGTAAAGCTATGGATTACGGACCGAAAACTTATTGGAGGAATTAATTTAGTGCATATTTAATTCTTCCCAAAATTACTTCTATATCAAATTTAATACGTATATTTGCATTAAATGAATTATAAACAGAGAAAAATGACATAGTACTTTAACAAAGACATAAGAGAAAAGGAAAGTGTTTACTTTTACTTGATGTACTACCCGAAATCGCCAATTTCATAAGTACACATCAACAGTAAAAAGTGAATGCTCTCACCGTTTGGGTGTGGGCTTCATTGTTGTATGTGTACGGGTGTTTGGCGATACCAGGGAGTAACAACAATGTTGCTTCACACCTTTCTTTTTGCCAAATGTCGCAAAAAGAATTTAATTATGATTACAAAACAAAGAATTTAACCTTTTCACAAGCCTTGTGGACAATAATAATTTGTCTGCATTAAAAATAACGTCTAATTTTGGAAAACAAAATATAAAGACTCGGTTTAGAAACATAACATCAAATAATTCAGAAATGATACAGGTAATAAACAAAGAATGGGAAATTGCAAAGACATATATCTTTGATGTGGCTTTGAGAAAAGGTAACTTCCAAGATAAAAAGCATAAACAATATAAACGAGAGAAAAAGATACGTGAACTACAAAATGAAATCGATGCGTTAAAATATGGAGCAGATTTAGGGATACGTAAACTACAACGAAAAATAGATGCACTAAAAAATGGTGCAGATGTGGAAGATATTGAAGAATACTAATAAAAAAACGAAAAACATGATGAACAAAACATTTAAAAATTATACAAAACGAGAAAGAATTTTATTATCCTCATATTTAATCTGGATAATGTTTCATATAACTATATTTCTAACAGGAGGGGCTATTTTAAACCCGGACAGAAACATTGCAGGTGAATTTTGGCCGTTCTCTACAAAATATCATGTTTATGATAGTTTTGATCCATTTCGTGATTATGAAGACTTTTGTACATATGACATTACTGAATTAATTATATACACAACATTCCCTATATTCCTTTATAAAATCAAGTGTTTATTGTCTATGCCTGATACCCCTCAAAAATAAATATATAAATCCTCAAATATAAAAACAGTATGAAAAAGTATCATTGGAATTTGTTATTAGAACCAGATATGACAGCACCGAAATCTGGGATTTATTTGCTTGCAATCAGAAATGACAATCATATTTCATATCAGTGCCATAAAATGAATGAAGGCGATTCTTTTTATCGTGCAGTAGGTAGATCGACAACAGACCCAACAGATTGGTTCGTCCCAATAGCATATCATTTCTGTAACAAATATGTTTGTTGCAACAACTTAACCATGTCTTCTTTTGTCACTGAAGACTCTTGGTATCCATGCAATTCGGATATTGAAACTGAAGGGCTAAGGGTGTTGCCGTTTACAGTAAATGGAGTTTTGAAATATGATCTTACAAACGTATGTTGTACTTATTTACCACCTTTAAATTTGGGATATAGTGAAGGTGATCTACACTATGTATATGAAAGCAAATATAAGCTAGATATAAAACGACTTGCTTATCACTATGTCGAATATTTTGGTGAGGAAGGTCATTCCTATTGGTGGGACGAATACAAGAAAATACATCCAAACATAAAATAATGGTTGGCATATCGGGTTGGGCAAAAATCTAAAAGGATAAAGAATAAGACGAAAACGTATTAGCCATTGTTCTTCGTGCAGTATCATTGATAACAGCAAAAGTACAAATTCAAATTATCGTACCCATAAAATCTCTTACAAAACAATGAAACAGAACTATAACAAAAGATTGAGCTTTAAAGAAGCACTGTATAATTGTTATACAAATCCTTCCTTTAAAGGTCGTGCAAGAAGATCTGAGTTTTGGTGGAACACTTTGCTCTTTTGCCTGATAATCTTTTCCATTACAAACATCGAGGCTTTTATTTCAAACAGGGAAGGTTCATTGGGTTCTATATTTGTCTTTTTATTGATAATCATAGCTTTAGTTGTAGTTTATTTTGAGATCGCAATTACATTTAGAAGACTGCACGATATAGGACGTTCTGGTTGGTGGGCTGGAGTATTGTATATGATTAGATTGTTAAATGACTTAGCCACACCATATATAGATTATGAAACAGCATCACTTTTATCTTTTATAAACTTTGTATACTTCGTATTCTTAATCGGTTTCTGTTCAATGGATAGTATGAAAGAAACAAATAAATATGGAAAATCACCTAAATATAACTTATAAAAATTAAAAACATGGAAAATAAAGAAAACTTTTTAGCCGGTTGTGCAGGAATAGGCGGATGCTTATACAGTCTTATCCTACCATCACTTATCGCATGTCTTGTTGCTTCGTGGTTATGCGACATTAATTCTGGAACTACATATTCATGGTATCACGGAATATGGCACGGGATATTCTTCATACCTAATCTTATTAGAAGTATTTTTACCGATGCAATATTTAAGGCAGAACTGTACAGTAGTGCATATAATATCTTCTGGTGGATAACCGTAGTATTTGAAGTATTAGGCATTTTAATCGGAGGTTTTAGCAAACAGGAAGTCTAAATAAAATCATCTCATATAGGAGTTTCCTTGTATATGTCCGTATATAGCCATTCTATAAATTACAGACATATACAAGGACATCCCGACAAGAACAGAATACAATCTTTCAATACAACATTATAATACGACCTCGTCATTTTTCTTCCAAAACATTCTTTTATATACCATAGTTAATATAACTTTGCTGCATGCGAAAGATTTTACAAACTATAAAGAAGATATGGGACGCACTCGATCCTGCGACCATTATCTTTGGCCCTATACTTTTCACATTAGATATAATAGATATATTGAAAGGCGAAATAACCGGATACGCAAGATGGGAAAGAATAAGAGAGAAAAGACGTCACCGATATTCGCTTGATACAGGAGGAGTAGAGTTGGATAACATTCCTTTTGGAACGTCCTTGAATGAAGTGATTTACACTGAAGGCGAATATGATGAACCGACAAACCGTTTCATACTGGAAAATATCGAAACAGCAAGAAAGTGCTTTGCCAATCATAACCTAAGATTTGTATATCTGCCATTGCTGTACCGGGAAATAATGAACGGGATAAACGATGCTTTCGGATATTACTGTCCGGGAAATGAAGGCATAAACAATCTGGAAACATTATCTTTCAAAAGCGATTTTCTACTCAACTTTATGATGCGTCCGGAGAACAGACACAAAATAAGCAAGCCCTCGTTAGCGAAATACAACAAAAGTTCAAGCGAGGAAAACGACGGTTATGTGTTCACTCTCTTTTATTTTGATGTCAGTGAAGCAAAAGACACCGAAGACTTTTTTAACTTTCTTGCCGAAAGAATATCCGAAGACCATGAACAATGCTTCAGCCACGAAGCCGCTCTGTTCTCTACATACACGCCGGAACACAGAAATGCCGACGAGGCTTTTGATAAAGAGACAATGAAACTACTCAAGTTTGTAGAACAGAAAATTGAAGAGCTGAGGGGTATGGGCATTAGCGAGGTGGTGCTGGAAAAGCTGCTTAAACCCAAACAAAAACTAAGTAGGATTGTCGTAAAAAAGGATTTCAAGATTGTCTTGCCTGACTATGATGATATGGAAATACACATGGAACCATTGGTAAAAGCCGTGTTCCTACTGTTTCTAAGACACAACGAGGGCATCAGATTTAAGGAGTTGACGGACTATCGCGACGAACTGGCGGACATATACGAGATGATTATGGGGCGGAAAGCATTGAAAGACAATAAGAACCGTAAATACAGCAAAAGCATCATCAACGTCACGGACCCACTGAACAACTCAATAAACGAGAAATGTACAAGAATAAAGGAGGCTTTTCTAATGAAATTCCATTTGACATTAGCCGAGAATTACTTCGTTACGGGAAAAAGGGGCGAACCTAAAAGAATTAAACTGCCAAAGGAACTTATAATATGGGAGGAAGAACTATGGAAAGAGGAGTCTTAAAATATCTGAAACCGTTACTTGCACTGTTATTGTTGCTGTGCCTTGTCCGCATGCCATACGGCTTTTACGAACTGGTGCGTTTCGCATCCATGACAGGATTTTCCGTCATTGCATATCGGTATTATAAAGAAATGAAAGAAGAACTTGCCATTACATTCGCGGCATTAGCCCTATTGTTCCAGCCTTTTATAAAGATTGCATTGGGAAGAACCATGTGGAATGTAGTGGATATAGCGGTTGCGATATTACTGATAATATTGTGGACGAAAGATAACCGACATAAAAACTCCTAAACAATATTCACCTCAGGATGTATTTCTATTCCGAACCTGTCGCGCACATCCTTGCGTATAGCCTCGCACAGGACAACAATGTCACTGCCCGTAGCGCCGCCGCGGTTTACCAATACAAGAGCCTGTTTGTCATGGACACCGGCTTTTCCCAGTGTTTTTCCCTTCCAACCACAGACATCAATCATCCAGCCTGCCGGTATTTTCTCGTGATTTTCATCTATTGTATAATGCGGCATATCTGGATATAATGCGGCTATCTCCTCATATTTCGACCTCGGTACGACCGGATTCATAAAGAAGCTGCCGGCATTACCCTCTATTTTAGGATCGGGAAGTTTGGCATTACGTATATCTATTATCGTCTCGCGCAACTGGCGTGCCGTAGGTTCCGATATTCCTTTCCGTGCAAGTTCGCCACGAATGTTGCCATAGTCGAGACACGGTTTGTAGACGGAAGACAGACGATATGTAACGTATGTTATGATGAAACGATTGCGCCACTCGCCCTTAAAACGGCTATGGCGATAAGAATAGCCGCATTCGGCACATGAAAACTCATAAGTCTCGCCCGTGGAAATCTCCACAGCCTCCACATTATATATAAGGTCTTTTGCCTCAACGCCGTATGCTCCGATGTTCTGCACTGCGCTTGCTCCCACCTCACCGGGTATCAGAGACAAGTTCTCCATGCCATACCAGCCATTGTCAACACATAAGGCTACGATGTCGTCCCACGTCTCTCCACTGCCGCAGCGCAAAAGGACGCCATCGGAAACCGGCTCGCACGTAAAACCTTTTATTGCCGAATGAAACACTGTTCCGGCATAATCGCCGGTAAGCAACAGATTGCTTCCGCCACCAATGATAAGTTTCGGTTCGGTAATATTGCCACTCTGACGCAGAACAGACTTCAGTTCGGCAACATTATCAAACTCAATAAAACGACTGCATCCGGCGTCTATGCCGAATGTATTGTGAGCGGCAAGGCTATAGCCCTTTATATCTTTCATAAAAAATACTGATTAAAAAAGGGACGTATCACGATCTTTGACAAACCATGACAGGTACGTCTGTTATGAAAATCATTCTGACAATTTCACCAGTTTCCAGTCTCCGCCTACACACTTGAACGTCAGCTGCATCTCCATTCCGTTAGAAATGCCACGCATCAGAAATATCTTCTGGTTTCCTGAGGTCTTGCCGTGTCCGTAAATAATGTTGTATATTTTTCCTGAAGGCAACTCAGGCGCAAAGGCGGGCCATGTCTCCGGGGCAATCTCACCGGTCATCGTACTGAAATCATCGTCAGGATCCTGCCCCGTAAAGATTACAGGATTGTTAAGGCTCCGTTCCTGAAAAGAGGCATCGGTGGCAAATTTCTGATAAAAAGAAAGGAAAGATGAATTGGGGTGCTGCGACAACTCGCTTTTTCTTATGGCAACAAGCATCCATGCTCCGTTTATCCTTTTGAACACATAATCCTTGACCTTTTCATTTGCGAGGTTTATCTTTTCCACCACTACATTATTTATTGTTGTATCCTTAACGGCATTCATCTGCCTTTCGGTGTCAAAGATAAGAGTATAGAACCCCTGTTCCATGAAGAAATGCTCCATTTTCCAATCGGACTTTGCAATTGTTCTTTTCTCGCCGCAATCGTCCACCTGCAGAGGAAACTTTATTCTTTTTATCTGTAACTTGTGGTTGGCGGCAAAGTTAAAGATAAAGTCGTCAAACAGTTCATCTGCCGCAACAGGCATAGGCTGTTCTTCTATCAACTGCTCCATTGTATCGACATTAAGCGTTGTGTCGATAACCGAATCAACCGCCAAAGAGTCTGCTATAGGCTTTCTTTCCGTGCATCCCGTTGTCCAGAACATCATGCACACACAAACCGCAAAGGCTGTTAAAAAGCATTTTCTCATATCCGGAAACAAATTCGTTTACGTATTACTTCCTCTCAAATTTGCGCAAAAGTACAACTTTATTTTGATTTGCAATACATATTTAATACAAAAATATTACCTTTGCACAAATTTTTAATGTCGCATTAATACTTATTATCCGATATGATACTTGAGAAAATAGAAAGCCTCTTGGCAGAAATCAAGACACTTACAGCCTCTAACGCAGAGGAAGCCGAAGCCCTGCGCCTGAAATATCTCAGCAAGAAAGGCGAAATCAACGCTCTGATGGCAGACTTCAGGAGCGTTCCGGCTGAACAGAAAAAGGAAGTCGGAATAAAGATAAACGAACTGAAACAGACAGCCATGGAGCGCATAAACGCCTTGCGGGAGCAGTGCGAAACGGCTGAAACACAGGATGAGGGCATTGACCTTACACGTTCGGCATATCCGATAGACCTCGGTACACGCCACCCATTGACCATTGTAAAGAACGAGATAATAGACATATTCTCACGAATGGGCTTCATTCTTGCCGACGGACCTGAGGTTGAAGACGATCTCCATGTATTTACGAAGATGAATTTTGCAGCCGACCACCCTGCACGTGACATGCAGGACACGTTCTTTGTCGAGCAAAATGCAGAAGATGTAACAAAGAACATCGTGTTGCGCAGCCATACAAGTTCGGTTCAGGCACGCTATATGGAAACATCACAACCGCCTATCCGTATTATAAGTCCGGGACGCGTATACAGAAACGAGGCAATTACTGCGCGTGCGCACTGCTTCTTCCACCAGGTAGAGGGGCTTTACATAGACAAGGACGTATCGTTCACCGACCTTAAGCAGGTGCTTCTCTCGTTTGCCCGCGAGATGTTCGGAGCCGATACAAAGATACGCCTGCGCCCGAGCTACTTCCCGTTTACGGAACCGAGTGCGGAAATGGATATCTCATGTCACATCTGCGGCGGCAAGGGATGCGGTTTCTGCAAGCACACCGGCTGGGTAGAGATTTTGGGCTGCGGAATGGTAGACCCCAACGTGCTCGAGCAGTGTGGAATAGACAGCAAGGTATATTCGGGATATGCTTTCGGCATGGGTGTCGAGCGCATAACAAACCTCAAATATCAGGTGAGCGACCTGCGCATGTTCTCTGAAAACGACACTCGTTTCCTCGAAGAATTCACGTCTGCAAACTAAAAACAACATAACGTTGTACAATACTGCATGCCGGGACTGTATTTCACACAGTCTCGGTATTTCTTAATACCAACACCACACATCATGGTTAAAGACAAGTTATTCAGCAAGAGTTACCTTTGCATACTGGCAGCCAACTTCCTTCTTTTCTTCGGTTTTTGGATTCTCATTCCCGTACTTCCTTTCTATATCAAAGAGACATACTCGTGTCCGGAAGCCGTTCTCGGTGCCGTTCTCAGCTGTTACACCATATCCGAACTGTGTATACGCCCATTCTCGGGGTATTTCATGGACTCTTTTCCACGCAAGCCGCTGTACATAACGTTTTATTTTCTGTGCACAACGGCGTTCGTGGGATACATGCTTGCCGGCACTCTCACCTTATTTATAATAATACGCACGCTTCACGGAGCGGCATTCGGAGGTGTGACAGTGGGCGGAAACACCCTGTGTGTGGACATCATGCCGAGTTCAAGACGCGGAGAAGGTTTGGGATACTACGGTCTCACCAACAACTCGGCTATGGCTCTTGGTCCCATGACGGGACTGTTCATGCACGGCAAGATGCCATACGAACAGATTTTCCTTGTCGGATTGACAGCAAGCATCACCGGACTCGTTCTTGCTTCCATAATAAAGACAAAAGTCAAGCCACAGACAAAACGCCCGCCTATATCGCTGGACAGGTTTATACTGATAAAAGGAATACCCGTAAGTTTTTCGCTTTTACTGCTGTCCATACCATACGGGGCAACGACAAACTTTGTGGCAATGTATGCCAAAGAAATCGGGATAACAGCCGCATCGGGCTTTTTCTTTACCGTTATGGCGGCTGGAATGGGCATATCGCGTATCTTTGCAGGCAAACAGGTCGACCGCGGATATGTCACACGCTGCATACACCTTGGGTTCTATCCGGTTATAACGGCATTTCTTATGCTTGCATTATGCCGCTTTATCATCGGCTACAGCCATTCCGCAGCAACAGCATGCTTCTTCATTGTCCCACTGTTGCTGGGCATAGGCTTCGGCATAATGTTCCCGGCAATGAACACCTTATATATTAATCTGGCACCCAACAACCGCCGTGCCACAGCCACCAGTACTTATCTCACGGCATGGGATGTGGGCATCGGTATCGGAATTGTAGGCAGTGGCGTCATTGCACAGCACTTCACGTTCTACATGGTGTATCTTACAGGCTCCGTGCTCTGCACCGTATCGCTGATATTCTTTGTGCTAAAGGTCACGCCTCACTACAACTGTAACAAGCTGAGATAATCACAGAGACTTTTAAAGAAAAAAGATTAAAGGAAGTCGGTAGGATTTACACAACTGATACAACATAAGAAAAAAGACATGTACCTTGTACCAAACGACAAGACACGTGTCTTTTTCTTTCTTTATCTTCTCCTTCATCAGCCTTCATCCGAAATCATTTTAAGGAACCCGTCCTCATCGACAAGCGGTATTCCCAGCTTCTCGGCTTTCTGTAACTTTGACGGTCCCATGTTCTCTCCGGCAAGTATAAACGATGTTTTCTTGCTTATACTGCCCACGTTTCTGCCACCGTTCTGCTCGATAAGCAACTTATACTCGTCACGACTGTGACGACTGAACACACCGCTTATCACGATGCTCTTGCCTGCAAGTCTGTCGGAAACCGACGACAACTGTTCTTCCGACAACGACATCTGCAGCCCGTAGCTGCACAGACGCTCCACGATATCCTTGTTTACAGCATCGGCAAAATATCCCACAATGCTCTTTGCCATCACACCGCCTATGCCGTCAACCTCCATGAGTTCCTCTTCAGTCGCAGACATAAGGGCGTCCATATTCTTGAAACGGCGTGCAAGAAGTTTAGCCGAGGTCTCACCGACAAAGCGTATGCCAAGTGCAAAGACAACACGTTCAAACGGAACGGATTTGGACTTCTCTATACCGTCCACTATTTTTTGTGCCGACTTCTGCCTGCTGCCGTCTCCGTTTATCTGCTGCACATCAATCTTGTACAGGTCGGCAAAGTTTTTTATCAGTCCCTGACGGTAAAATCCGTCAACCGTTTCCGGTCCAAGACTATCAATATCCATTGCCTTTCTTGATATGAAATGTTCTATCCTTCCTTTTATCTGCGGCGGGCATCCGGTGTCGTTGGGGCAGTAATATGCCGCTTCCCCCTCATAGCGTACAAGCGGCGTGCCGCATTCGGGGCACCTATGGGCAAATGTCACTGCCTGCGCCATGAGCGGTCGTTTGTCAATATCCACACCTACAATCTTCGGTATAATCTCCCCACCCTTTTCTACATAGACATAATCGCCTATATGCAGGTCCATTGAACGTATGAAGTCTTCGTTATTAAGCGTGGCACGTCTCACCGTTGTGCCGGCAAGCTGCACCGGTTCCATGTTGGCAACGGGTGTCACCGCCCCGGTACGTCCCACCTGAAAAGTAACTTCATCCAGTCTCGTACAGGCACGTTCCGCCTTAAACTTATACGCAATAGCCCACCGAGGACTCTTCGCCGTATATCCCAAGGCACGCTGCTGGCGCATTGAATTAACTTTAAGCACTATGCCGTCTGTGGCAACAGGCAGGTTCTTGCGCTCCGTGTCCCAATAATTTATAAAGTCATATATTTCCTGAAGGGTCTTCACCTTCTTCATGCCACTGCTTATCTTGAAGCCCCACTGCCGCGCTGTCATAAGGTTCTCATAATGACCGTCGCACGGCACGTTATCTCCCGGCATGTAATACAGGTATGCATCCAACCGCCTCTTTGCCACGACAGCAGAACTAATACTTTTCAATGTTCCGCTTGCCGCATTGCGCGGATTGGCAAACAGCGGTTCTTCCGCCGCCTCACGTTCAGCGTTTAACTGTTCAAAAACATTCCACGGCATTAATATTTCACCGCGTATCTCGAACTCCTTTGGAAATGAAGAACGAGAATTGGGGAATGAAGAATGAAGAATGAAGAATGAAGAATTTGCTGCCGCGGTATCTGTTTTGCTTCCGGGCAAGCCCTCATTCTTCATTCTTAATTCTTCATTCTTCATTTCCTGCCGTTCTTCATTCTTAATTATAAGTGGTATGGAGCGTATCGTCTTCACATTCTCCGTAACGTCGTCACCCTGCACACCATCGCCGCGTGTCACGGCACTTACAAGTCGTCCGTCCTTGTATGTCAACGATATCGACAGACCGTCGTACTTCATCTCGCAACAAACCTCAAACTCCTCGCCGCCAAGTCCTTTCTTCACGCTCTCATACCAATCGGCAACTTCCGCCTCGCTATATGTATTGGAAAGAGACAGCATAGGGTATTTATGCAGCACATGGCGGAAGTCCTGACTGAGGTCACTACCCACACGACGTGTGGGCGAATTAGGATCATCCATATCAGGGTGACGTGCCTCAAGTTCTTGAAGCTCGCGCATCAGCCCGTCAAACTCCATATCACTTATTACCGGTCTGTTCAACACATAGTAATCGCGGTTATATCCATGCAGCATTTCCCTCAACTGCAATATTCGTTCTTTCTCGTTCATTGTCTTTAAAATATCCATCTGACGGCAACCATAGGTTTGGCATAGAAGTGGTTACTCTCGCCACGGTCGCTCCATATAAAACTATTATTGCATTATATTAAATATTATTTCTCTTATATATCACAATCCCCATGCGGTTTATATGGTCTATAAGTTCCTCATTCCTTAATGTTGCAAGTATTGAAATATCAAATTTATAAGGAAGCGATGTCTCGTCTATAGCCGCATGGAGTATGTTCATATCACTGCGGGACAATCCGTTTCCCACCAATGTTATGTCCACATCAGAAAACGGTTTGTAATTACCCTTGGCACGAGAGCCATACAGGATAACCGTCTCTATGCTCCCATTTGCCGCAAACAATTCTTGCAGCTTTTTCAGTTCTGCTTCTTTTAGTCCGTATTGCATGATTCAAGACATCGGGGCGTTTGTTTCCAGAAGAGACAACATGGTTTGTTCGAACTTGACAAACAATGGATAATATCTCATTACAATTGCTTCATACACTTCTTCTGCAACATTTTCGTCATAATTATGTGATGTAAGATTGCGGTCTTCGATTGATTCCATCCACACACCGCTGTCTATTATTCCCATCTGCAAAGCCTGACGGAAAGCATCTCTCGAGCCTCGTACATCCGTATACCCCTGATATTCAGCATAATCTTTCATCACTTTCCAGGCAAGTTCATGGGTATATTCAAATCGTTGGATAAGTCCTTCTTTCATCAAGTCGTCAACATCATCATCCCTATCATTCCTATCCGAAACGATATTTACTGCCTGCGACAACTTTAACAGAGCCTTGCGGTAATTGGCAAATCTCTGTATCCAGCGTATATCTTTCTCATTTTCCATATTCATCGTCTTTCTTATAATTACTACGAAACAACAAGTTTCATAAAAATCCGACCTTATTTTGAACGCCACACAAAGTTATTATTTTTGTGTGATATGTGAAAATTATTGCTTATAATTTTATTCACATCCTAAAATACAGCAACATTCTTACACTTATTTGTACCTTATTCTTTATCTTTTCGCTATCTTTGCATAAAATAAGCTACGCCTCAGCACTTTCAAACAAGCTTGATTGCGTTCGGCTTGCATTATCTTTGTATAAAATATACGGCTATAAAGATATACTTGACAAGTATAATTGGGACTGCCGAAGTTAAACACCGAAAAGACATGAGAATAGATATTTTAACCGTTTTGCCTGCAATGCTCGAGGGCTTCGTCAACGAGTCGATACTGGCAAGGGCACAGAAGAAAGGACTGGCGGAGATACATCTCCACAACCTCCGCGACTACACAACCGACAAGTGGCGGCGCGTCGACGACTACCCGTACGGCGGTTTCGCCGGAATGGTGATGCAATGCGAACCTATAGACCGAGCCATATCGGCACTGAAAGCGGAACGCGACTACGACGAAGTGATATTCACGTCGCCCGACGGAGAGCAGTTCGACCAGCATATCGCCAACGATCTGTCGCTGAAAGGCAACATCATAATACTTTGCGGACACTACAAGGGCATAGACCACCGCATAAGGGAGCATCTGATAACACGCGAGATAAGCATCGGCGACTATGTGCTGACAGGCGGAGAACTGGCGGCGGCGGTAATGGCGGATGCCATAGTACGGATTATCCCGGGTGTGGTGGGCGATGAGCAGAGCGCGCTGTCCGACTGCTTTCAGGACAACATGTTGTCTGCACCGATATATACAAGACCTGCCGACTACAAGGGATGGAAGGTTCCGGACATTCTTCTGAGCGGCAACGAGGCTAAGATAAAGGACTGGGAGATCGAGCAGAGCTACGAACGAACACGACGGTTGAGACCGGACCTGTTGGATAATTTATAATTAAGAATTTATAATTTATAATTCAGGGGGCAGCATTTCGGCAATTGATTAAGCACGCGTGGAGCCGTATCATACCGGCAACAATATCATAAATAGCATTAACCAAAAACATAAAAAATCATGAAACAAAACATCAAGGCACTGCCACAGCTCGGTTTCGGTGAGGCGGTGAAAAAGAATTTCAACAGCCTTAAAGACTTCAACGGGCGTTCGCGCCGCTCGGAACTGTGGTGGAACTATCTGCTCTACATTATCGTAGCCCTTGTGGCAAACACGATTTTAGGCGCATTTCCCACGGCACAGGGCATTGCTGCCGTCATCATTCAGGTTGTCATTCTCGCAGCCGTAACGATACGGCGTCTGCACGACACCGGTCACAGCGGACTGTGGGTAGTGGCAGCATTCATAATAGGCATTGTCGGACAGATATTCATGCAGCAGTCGGGATTTTATGAAATCGCAAGCAGTATAAATCCTAATCCGGAAAAGATTGTCGAGATTATAACACAGCCGGAAATGCTCGTGATAGGCTTGCTGAGCTGCATAGTAAACATAACGATACTCGTTTTCTGCCTTATCGACAGCAAACCGGAAGCAAACAAGTATGGTCCGTCACCTAAATATGTCACCGAAGAAAATGGCATGGAAGATGTCATGAACGTTTAAACGTACCATATCTTTTTATAAAAGGTGTCCTTTTGCATTCCGAAAGGGCACCTTTTGCGTTCTAAAAGGTACCCTTTTAGAGTCTGAAATGCCACCTTTTGGAACGCAAAAGATATCATATTGATTTTCAAGAGTTTACAAACAGCGTTTTTATACTACAGATATTCCTTGCAAAACTGCTCTCCGAGAGCAAATCCCTCCTCGTAAAGAGCCTCGAGTTTTGCCGTGTCTTTCTCCATTCTTCCTACCTCCATGGGGCGCTCGGGACGTATACATACCACCTGCCCTGCCCGCTCCATCGCCTCAACCATTTCCAACTGGCGGTCGTAAGCCTTGCATCTGTTGCTCAAAACCACACGCAGCCGGGGATAGTTCTTATACACAAAGCGCGGTATTTTATGGTCGTGCTCGGTGCTTCGATATCCGTAATTACGAGTCAGCACAAGCACGTTCTTATGATGTCCCTGCTGCATGGAGCGCATCACGGGTATGCTGTCCACAATTCCTCCGTCAAGCATCGGTATGCCGTCCACGTGTACAATCTTGCTTACGTATGGCAGACTGCTGCTTGCACGCACTATGTCGAGCAGTCTCTGACGGTCGTGTCGCTCGCTGAGATAGCACGCCCTGCCCGTAAGACAGTTTGTTGTAACCATCTCAAACTCGCCCTCATTGGCGAAGAACGTGTCATAGTCAAAAGGCAACAGTGTGTTTGGAAAATCTTCATAGAGAAGTTTGCGGTCGAAGATACAGCCCTGGGTTACGAGATGACGCAGACCGATATACTTGTAACGGGAAAGATAGTCAATGTTGGAAATGCGTGCCCTGCGCTTCTGCCTGCTTATATACGAAAGTCCGTTGCACGCTCCGGCGGATACCGCCACGACATAACGGAAGTAGTGTTCGTGCTTCATGAACGCATCGAGCACACCGCTCGTAAAAACACCGCGCATGCCGCCGCCTTCAAGTACCAATCCCGTATTTCTGTCGATTTGCATAAAAACTGATTAAAACAGTTGCAAAGGTAACGATTTTACATTATAAATATGTATCTTTGCAACATACTTTAAACATTTTAAAATACAAACATGTTTAGCAGAGAAACATACGTCAGCAGGCGTTCGGAACTGAAAAGACTCGTCGGAAACGGCATAATCGTGCTCTTCGGCAACAACGAATCGCCTGCGAACTATCCTTCCAACGGATATTATCCTTTCCGTCAGGACTCGTCGTTCCTGTATTATTTCGGACTGAACCGCGAAGGGCTTGTGGGAGTGATAGACATCGACAACGACCGCGAGACGCTAATCGGCAACGACATAGACATTGAAGACATCGTGTGGTTCGGCTCCGTAGACAGCGTAAGCGACATGGCGGCAAGCACGGGTGTGGTCAACACGGCTCCCATGGCAACGCTTGCAGAGATCTGCAACAAGGCACGGGAAAAGGGACAAAAGATACATTTCCTGCCGCCATACCGCTTTGACACAAAGATACAGATACACGACCTGCTGGGCATACACCCCTCGTTGCAGAAAGAAGCAGCCTCGGCAGAGCTTATAAAGGCTGTTGTGAAGATGCGTTCGGTAAAGGAACAGCAGGAAATAGACGAGATAGAGAGGGCATGCGCCATAGGATACAAGATGCACACCACGGCAATGAGGCTGACAAGACCCGGAGTTACGGAGAAGTTTGTTGGCGGACAGGTGGACGGCACAGCCAATTCCTACGGGGCTATGGTAAGCTTTCCTACAATATTCACGCAGCACGGAGAGATAATGCACGGCAACCCGTCGATGTCGGTACTTGAAGACGGACGGCTTGCATTGTGCGATGCCGGAGCCGAGACGATAAACAACTATTGCTCGGACAACACGCGCACATATCCCGTGAACGGCAAGTTCACACAGAGACAGCTCGAAATATACAGCATCGTGGAGGCTTGTCACGACTATGTTCTCGGCGTGGCAAAACCCGGAGTGAGGTGGTTTGACGTGCACATGGCGGTATGTCGTCTGATGACGGAACGCCTGAAGGATACAGGACTGATGAAAGGCGACACGGAAGAGGCCGTACGTGCCGGCGCACATGCAATGTTCCTGCCCCACGGACTGGGACACATGATGGGCATGGACGTGCACGACATGGAAGGACTTGGACAGGACTTCGTAGGTTTTGATGAGGAAACGCGCCCGTCGACACAGTTCGGCACAAACTGCCTGCGCATGGGACGACGTCTCGAAGAGGGCTTCGTGCTGACAGACGAGCCGGGAATATACTTCATTCCGGCACTTATCGACGATTGGAAGGCACGCGGACTGCACCGTGACTTCATAAACTACGACATGCTTGAGACATACAAGGACTTTGGCGGAATACGCATAGAAGACGACATACTGATTACGGCAGACGGCTGCCGCTTCCTCGGAAAAGAGCGCATACCGTATCATCCGGCGGACGTAGAGAATTTTATGAGAAACAATTAAAACATTAACAATAAAACAAGAGCGATGAAAAAACTTATGACAATGGTGCTTCTGGCTGTTCTTGCCACCGGCGCCAACGCACAGGAAAAGAAAGACTCTGCAAAGAGCAACAAGCCTGTGTTCACCACAATCAAGGAGAACAAGATTACAAGTATCAAGGACCAGAACCGCAGCGGCACATGCTGGGCTTATTCAACACTGAGCTTTTTCGAGAGCGAGATACTGAAGAAAACCGGCAAGACATACGACTTGTCAGAGATGTTCGTGGCAAGCAAGGACTACATGGACCGCGCCATACTGACGGTGCGCATGCACGGCGACAGCCAGTTCTCGCAGGGAGGTTCGGCATACGACGTATATTATGTACTGAAAAACTACGGTATCTGCCCCGAAGAGGCTATGGCTGCACCGGGAAGCATGACAGGCGACTCGCTGGCAAACTTCAACGAGTTCTTCAGCGTAATGGAGCCTTACGTAGACGCAGTGGCACGCAACAAGGCAAAGAAAATCAGCTCTCAATGGAAAGTGGGACTTCAAGGCATCCTCGACGCTTATCTTGGCAAGTGCCCGGAAAGCTTCAAATATGAGGGCAAGACATATACCCCGAAAACATTTGCAGAGAGCCTTGGTCTGAATTTCGACGACTACGTGACGATAACAAGCTATACACACCACCCGTTCTGGACACAGTTCGCTGTTGAGGTGCAGGACAACTGGCGCTGGCCGCTAAGCTGGAACATCCCTATGGACGACATGATGCGCATCATTGACAACGCCGTAGAGAACGGATATACCGTTGCATGGGGCGGTGACGTGAGCGAAGAAGGTTTCACACGCAAGGGTCTCGGCATCGCATACGACACGAAGAAGGTGCAGAGCCTTACGGGAAGCGACGCTGCACGCTGGCTCCGTCTTACACCGGCAAAGAAGAGCGAGAAGTTCGACTCACTGGGTGTAAACGCTCCGGAGATTGTTCCGACACAGGAAATGCGTCAGGAACGTTTCGACAACTGGGAACTTACCGACGACCACGGCATGCTGATCTACGGCGTGGCTAAGGACCAGAACGGCAAAGAGTATTACATGGTGAAGAACTCATGGGGCGAGTATGGCGACTACAAGGGTACATGGTACATGACAAAGGCTTTCATTGCAGCAAACACAATGGACTTCATGGTTAACAAGAATGCCATACCCAAAGACATCCGCAAGAAGATGGGAATCTAATTAGGATAAGGAGATAAAGGAAGATAGGAGAAGATATGTGGCTCGCGCCACGGAAGATAAAGGACAATAGTCTTGTTTTAAGCAATAAAACATTTGTCTCTTATCTTCCTTTATCTTCTCCTATCTTCTTTTATGTCCTTATCACATCAACCCCGGCATTTGTCCTTTATCTCCTTATATATTCCCCTATCTCCCTCTATCTCCTCATTATGAATTATAAATTATCAATTATAAATTGACATTAGCGTTTGGGTTAAAAACTACAAAAGTTATATGGGTATTTCATATTTTCTTGTTTTTTATTAGTAACTTTACAGACTGATTATACACCTGACATTGTATTCTACAATAAACAGGGATAGTCTTTTGTCTGAAAGAAAATAAAAAAACAATATAAATGCACTTCAAATGGATTTACGAACCGCCTGCACCAGAACAGGAGAACGCCGCCAATGAACTGGGAAACAAGCTGGGAATAAGCCCATTGTTGTCTTCTGTGCTCATCAGAAGGGGCATAAACACCGAATCGGCGGCAAAAAGATTCTTCCGCCCACAGCTCAACGATCTCATCAATCCGTTCCTCATGAAGGACATGGACACGGCTGTGGACAGGCTAAACGATGCCATGGGGCGAAAAGAACGCATCATGGTATACGGCGACTACGATGTGGACGGATGTACGGCAGTGGCTCTTGTCTACAAGTTTCTTCAACAGTTCTATTCCAACATAGACTATTACATACCCGACAGGTATGACGAAGGATACGGCGTAAGCATAAAGGGAATAGACCATGCCCACGAAACGGGCGTGAAACTTATAATAATCCTCGACTGCGGAATAAAGGCAATCGAGGAGATAAGCTATGCGAAAAGCCTCGGAATAGACTTCATCATCTGCGACCACCACGTGCCGGACGAGACTATGCCGCCGGCTGCCGCCATACTGAATCCCAAAAGACCGGACGACCCCTACCCTTTCAAGCACCTCAGCGGGTGCGGTGTGGGATTTAAGTTCATGCAGGCATTTGCCAAGAACAACGGCATACCGTTCTCGCAACTCATACCGTTGCTCGACTTCTGCGCCGTGAGCATCGCCGCGGACATAGTACCGGTGGTGGACGAAAACCGTATATTGGCTTATCACGGACTGAAACAGCTCAACAAGAACCCTAACATAGGACTGAAAGCCATCATTGACATCTGCGGACTGAACGGCAGGGAACTGTCGATGAGCGACATAGTGTTCAAGATAGGACCGCGCATCAACGCGTCCGGACGCATGGAAAACGGAAGGGAAAGCGTGAACCTGCTTGTGGAGAAAGACTTTATATGCGCGCTGAAAGAGGCAAAGCACATAAACGAATATAACGAGCAGCGCAAGGACATAGACAAGCAGATGACGGAGGAGGCAAACGTGATAGTGGAGCGCATCGAAAGCCAAGGGCGCCACTCAAGCATAGTGTTGTACGACGAAAACTGGAAAAAGGGCGTGATAGGCATCGTGGCGTCAAGACTGACAGAGATATACATACGCCCCACGGTGATATTCACAAGAGACGGAAACTTTGCAACAGGCTCGGCAAGAAGCGTAACAGGCTTTGATATATATTCCGCAATAAAGAACTGCCGCGACCTTCTCATCAACTTCGGAGGACACACATACGCTGCCGGACTGACGCTGAAATGGGACGATCTGCCCGAATTCAGAAGACGTTTCCAACAGTATGTGGACGAGAACATACTGCCGGAACATACCGAAGCGATGCTGAACATCGATGCAATGATAGACTTCAAAGACATCACCCGCAAATTCCATGCTGAACTGAAACGTTTCAGTCCGTTTGGTCCGGGCAATCCCAAACCGCTGTTCTGCACAACGGGAGTATACGATTTCGGCACGAGCAAGGTGGTGGGGCGTGAACAGGAGCATATAAAGCTTGAGCTTGTAGACTCAAAGTCGAACAACGTAATGAACGGCATTGCCTTCGGACAAAGCGGTTCGGCACGTTACATACAGTCCAAACACAGCTTCGACATCGCATATACGATAGAAAACAACATCTTCAAGCACAACGACGTGCAACTGCAAATAGAGGACATCAGACCCACCAACGGCGACGAGGACTGGGAGGGATGACCGTAAAAGCGCAGCCGAAAGTACGGTTGCGACAACAAGAAGTTCAGCAACACATACATGCAGCCTACTGAAGACAGATACAGGGAGATACTCCGCAAATACTGGGGATTTGATGATTTTCGTGGCATACAGCGCGAGATAATCGACAGTATATGCTCGGGGCGTGACACGCTCGGGCTTATGCCCACGGGTGGAGGCAAGTCACTGACGTTTCAGGTACCTGCACTTGCAATGAAAGGAGTGTGCATTGTCATCACACCGCTCATTGCTCTGATGAAAGACCAGGTGATGCACTTGCGCAAACACGGCATCAGGGCGGCTGCCATTTATGGCAGTATGATGCACAACGAAATAATAACGACGCTCGAAAACTGCATATTCGGAGGCATCGACCTCCTATATGTATCGCCGGAAAGGCTTTCTTCCGAACTGTTCCAAACAAAGTTGAAGCACATGAAAGTGAGCTTCATCACCGTAGACGAAGCTCACTGCATAAGTCAATGGGGATATGATTTCCGCCCGTCATATCTGAAAATCGCAGATATACGAAAACTAAAACCGGGCGTACCGGTACTAGCACTCACCGCCACAGCCACACCGCTGGTAACAGACGATATACAGGAAAAGCTTGCATTCAAGGAAAAAAACGTGTTCAAAATGAGCTTTGAACGCAAGAACCTTGCATACATAGTGCGCCGGACTGCCGACAAACAGGAGGAGATGATACACATTCTCAACTCTGTCAGCGGCAGCGCCATAGTGTATGTACGCAGTCGCAAACGGTCGAAGGAGATTTCCGGACTGCTGAACAAATGCGGAATAAGCGCCACTTTCTATAATGCCGGTCTGGAACATGTCACAAGAGACAGCCGGCAGACGGAATGGCAGAATGACAAGGTGCGCGTGATGGTTGCAACAAATGCCTTCGGCATGGGCATAGACAAGCCCGATGTGCGCGTGGTGATACACATAGACAGTCCGGATTCGATAGAGGCTTACTTTCAGGAGGCGGGGCGCGCGGGGCGCGACGGCAACAAAGCGTATGCCGTACTGCTATACAACAACAGCGACAACGGCAAACTTGAAAAGCGCATAAACGAGAATTTTCCGGAAAAGGACTATATTAAAAAGGTGTACGAACATCTTGCATACTATTACCAGATAGGTATGGGAAGCGGTTTGGGACACAAGTTCGAATTCAACATCGACAGGTTCTGCTACACGTTCAGGCATTTTCCCGTACAAGTGGACTCGTCTCTTAAAATACTTGCTAAGGCAGGATACATCGAATACGAGGAGGATTCTGATACAAAAGCACGTGTAAGGTTTCTATTGAGCCGCAACGAGCTTTACCGCCTCAACACGCTTTCGGAGAAAGAAACGGCTGTGATAACGGCTCTGTTGCGCACATACGGCGGACTGTTCACCGACTATGTATATATAGACGAGGCTCTCATCGCACAGATTACGGAAATGGAAAGGCCGCAGATATACATGATTCTAAAGAACCTTAGCGAGCGGAAAATCATCCATTTCATACCGCGTAAGAAGATTCCGCATATAGTATACGTGCATGAACGTGAGGAAACTGAACGTCTGGTCATTTCACGGGATGTATACGAGGAGCGCAAAGAGCAGTTCCGCAAGCGTATCTACGCCATGCTGGATTATGCAAGAACTGATTTTGTATGCCGCAGCCGACAGCTTCTGAGGTATTTCGGAGAGGAACGTTCGTCCGACTGCGGTCAGTGCGATGTGTGCATAGATTGCAACAGGAGAGAAACTCCAAAGAAACTTCTTGACGCTGCCGAAAAGGCTATAACAGACATTCTGAAAGATCGACACCCGCATTCCGTGTCCGAACTGAATGCCATAAAGATGGAACGCGACTTGATTGGCGAGGCTCTACAATGGCTTGTCAATGAAGAAAAGGTTTACATCGAAGACGGCATGATATCGCTGTGGTAGGCATATCGTAACATTCTTATGCCCCTACATAACTTATTCCGTGTCTCTTTCCGTCAAATAAAACGCATCAAAATACAAAATAAAAAGGAGACAAAGGGATGATTTTTCACTTTAACATCCCCTTGTCTCCTTGTTATATTACGCTAAAAAAACTGCATCAGTTATTCTCCGGACGAAGCTTACGCACGGTGGCACCCGCCTGCCACATCTCGCTTTCGCGCATAGCCCTAAGCTCTTCATTCAACTTTTCACGATAATCCTCTTTCGAATTGCTGTCAATAGAGATCTGAGCTTCATTGCCCGACTGTACCGAAAGGTACAACCACTCCATTACAGGCTTTATGGCATCGCGGAAACGAGGCGCCCAGTCGAGAGCCCCACGCTGTGCGGTTGTCGAACAATTGGCATACATCCAGTCCATTCCCTTTGCTCCGAACAACGGACCAAGGCTCTGTGTAAGCTCTTCAACAGTTTCATTGAAAGCCTCGGAAGGCGAATGACCATGCTCGCGCAGCACCTGATACTGTGCTTCCAACAGTCCTTCTATGGCTCCCATCAGCGAGCCGCGCTCACCCGTAAGGTCGCTTGTCGCCTCGCGTTGGAACGTTGTTTTGAACATATAACCTGCTCCGATACCGATACCGAAGGCTATTGTGCGCTCTTCTGCCTTGCCTGTCGCATCCTGATAAACGGCATACGAGCAGTTCAAACCGCGTCCCTCGCAGAACATTGTGCGGAGAGATGTACCCGAGCCCTTGGGAGCAACCATTATAACATCTATATCTTCAGGAGGAACAACGCCTGTACGGTCGCTCCAGTTTATTGCAAAGCCATGCGAATAATACAGTGCCTTGCCCTTTGTAAGATATTTCTTTACCTTGGGCCATGCTGAAATCTGTCCTGCATCAGACAGCAACATACATACGATAGTACCCTTCTCGGCCGCTTCTTCGATAGAGAACAGCGTCTTGCCGGGCACCCATCCGTCTGCAACAGCCTTGTCGTAAGTCTTGCCGGGACGCTGACCTACAATCACATTGAAACCGTTGTCGCGCAGGTTACAAGCCTGACCCGGTCCCTGAATACCATAACCCAATACTGCGATAGTCTCATCTTTCAATACCTCACGTGCTTTTTCCAAAGAGAACTCTTTGCTGGTAACAACCGTCTCGAGCACTCCTCCAAAATTCATTTCTGCCATAATTGCTAACTGTTTGTTTAAATACGCAAGCGTATCGTATACATATATCACGTCCGTTTTACAGGAACCATATACTGAAACGCCCTCATCCTTATATTATAAAACCTTAAATTGTTACTAAAACCGCATGCAAAGATATAAAATTAAAACGATACAAACAAATTTACTTATAATCTTTTACAAATTTAATTCCACACCTGCATGCTTCCGTTTCATCCGTTCCATCCTCACGATGCCTTGTTATACGCACCAGAAAATCCTCTTCCGACAGTTGCTCCATATAGAAAGACAACTTGTCTCCGTAATAACTTTCCGCCACATAAGCCACATCTATGCGCTTCACCGCATATTCCTTGTAACGGGAAACGGGGAAAAGGTCGAGCACATGCTCGATATATTTCACGCTGTTTATATGCCCGTTGACATCCACATCGCTATAGTGCGTGTCTATGGTACGCACAAGCCGTGCACCCTCACTGATACGTACACGCGACAATGGTTGTGCCGCACACGGTTTCTCGGCATCGACATATTTCATTATCTCCCCGTCGCGTATCTCCATTATATTCTGTGGTCGGCGCGTCTGCGTATCTATCATCGCCCACACACTGCGTCCGTAGCCGTACACATGGCTGTCATCATCAGTATCCACGATGCGGAAATTACGGTTGGTGAAGTATCTCATGGCACTCTCCACCCATGTCTCCACGGCAAATGTGGAATACTGCAACGGCATCTCATCCATCTCTATAGCCAGACGCGACAGCACCCATGTCTTATGAAGCGGGTTAAGATACGGCATGCCGAAGCCCCTATGGCTCGAATGGAAGTCTGCGGCATTAAGAAGATGATTGCCGAGATGTCCCATAAACAGCCTGTGGGAGAAATCACAATGGAAAGGTTCCGCCAGGAACTCATACTTCCCCACCTTATTCTTATCTGTCTCCATGTCCTGTTGTATTTTCTTCCTGTTTCTTTAGAAAGTCGCTTACTTCCTCGACCGTACTCCTCGTTATGGCAATGCGCCCGCTCCGGGTATACTGCAAAAGGCAGTTGAACTTGTCAAGAGCATAGTACAGTCCGGTAATCTCATCGGTTATCCCGCTCATTATAACGCTGCAGAACGTAGGGTTAACCTCTATTATACGTGCATCTGCCTTACGTATTATACGTGATATCTCAGGATTGTTCATCACCTCGGGCGTAGACAGTTTGTAAATGCCCACTTCCCTGATAAACAGCTGGTCGTCTGTATAATAGTCTGCCTTTATTACGTCTATCTTCTTCTCTATCTGCTTTGTTATCTTCTTTATCTGGTCTTCGGTGCTCCACGCGGTTATGGTGTACTTATGCACACCTTCTATGCTCGAAGCCGACACGTTAAGACTCTCTATATTTACCTGCCGCCGCGTAAACACCGCAGTAATCTGATTTAATATTCCCGCCAGGTTTTCCGAATATACAAGCAATGTATATAATGTATCCATTTTTTATTACAAGTTACAAACAACTAATGCGACACAAGAGTATATAATCATCAGTCAGGGCGAAACAAAAAAACAATCTTTCATCACAACGCCCGGCATCCGTCAGCATTATATTTCCAGCATCATCTCGTCCACCGACTTCCCGGGAGGTGTCATCGGCATAATATTATCTTCTTCCTTTACGGCACACTCCAGCAAGAACGGTCCCTTGACCGACAGCATACGGTCTATCTCTGCATGCAGTACGGCACGGTCGGTCACCACACCATAGGGTATTCCATACGCCTTGGCTATGTCGCAGTACATGGGATTGAGCATGGAAGTGAACGAACGGCGCCCGTCGAAGAACATGTCCTGCCACTGCCTCACGTTGCCAAGATAATTGTTGTTCATCAAAATCATCTTTACCGGAGCCTGCCTTTCCATTATTGTCCCAAGCTCCTGTATGCTCATCTGAAATCCTCCGTCACCGCAGAACATGCACACCGTACGGTCTTGTGCACCAAAGGTGGCACCTATTGCAGCCGGAAGTCCGAAGCCCATTGTACCAAGTCCGCCGCTGCTTACCATTGAACGCTTCTTGCCATATTTGAAATAGCGGCTTGCAAACATCTGGTTCTGACCTACATCCGTCACAAGAACAGCATCGCCTTGAGTGGCAAGGGCAACGGCATTGACCACCTCCGCCATAAGAAGGGGACCGCTTTCAGGCAGCGTTGCCGGACGTATCACCTTCTCATACTCCATGTCATAAAGCGGCATGAAGCTCTCACGCCACTCCCTGTGGCTGTTCTTACGCAGAAGACGCGTTATAGCCGGGAGCGAAACCTTGCAGTCTGCGACCACAGCCACGTCTGTCATCACGTTCTTGTCTATCTCGGAACTGTCTATATCCAGATGTATAATCTTTGCCTGACGCGCGTATGTTGCAAGATTGCACGTAACGCGGTCGCTGAAGCGCATGCCAATGGCTATAAGTACGTCACACTCCTGCTCCTTTATGTTTGGCGCATAATTGCCGTGCATGCCGAGCATGCCAACGTTGAGCGGATGCTCGGACGGCAGTGCGGACAGCCCGAGCAATGTTCGTGCTGCCGGTATGTCGGCTTTCTCCAAGAACTCTGTCAGCTCGTTATGCGCATTTCCCAACTCCACGCCCTGCCCTACGAGTGCAAGAGGCTTGCGTGCATTGTTTATTATCTCGGCGGCGCGTGCCACCTGCCTTTTGTCAAGCATAGGATATGCAACATAACCGCGCACCGAGTCGACCTTTACAGGAAGATATTGTGCTGCGGCAATCTGAGCATTCTTCGTAAAATCGAGCACTACCGGTCCCGGACGCCCCGAACGTGCTATGTAGAACGCACGGCTCACCGCCCACGCCACGTCTTCGGCACGGCGTATCTGATAACTCCACTTGCTTATCGGCTGGGCTACACCCACGAGGTCCACTTCCTGAAAAGCATCGGTGCCGAGTGCATCAACCCCCACCTGCCCTGCTATAACGACAATGGGCGTAGAGTCCATCATGGCATCGGCAACGCCCGTAAGCGTATTTGTAGCTCCCGGTCCGCTTGTGACAAGGCACACACCGACGTCGCCGCTCACGCGAGCATAGCCCTGTGCGGCATGGACGGCAGCCTGTTCATGACGTACAAGCACATGGTCGAACGTACGGTTTTCACCTCTCGTATATCCATAGAGAGCATCGAACACGGGCATAATGGAACCGCCCGGATATCCGAATATGGTCTTCACGCCCTCACACTTCAACGAGCGCATCAATATATCTGCTCCTGTTATCTTTTCCTTACACATTGCATTGTTCTTTTTGTCAATGAGCTTTAATTCCTATTGATCTTATCGCACTTACAGTCATATCGGCAATATGACTCACAGCATTCTCACTCCGCCCTTGTCTGCCGAGCTTACACTCTGTGCATATGCGCGCAGTGCCTTGCTCACACTGCGGTTTCTTGTCAACGGTCTTTGGTCTCGCGAAGCAAGTTCGGCATCTGTAAGCAACACATTTATCGAACGGTTAGGTATATCTATCTCTATCATGTCGCCATCCTGTATCTTTCCTATATTGCCGCCGGCTGCAGCTTCGGGCGAAACATGACCGATGCTCAGTCCCGATGTTCCACCGCTGAAACGTCCGTCGGTAATAAGCGCACACTCCGTTCCAAGGTGCATGCTCTTTATATAAGATGTGGGATAGAGCATTTCCTGCATTCCCGGTCCTCCTTTAGGACCTTCGTGGGTAATGACGACACAGTCGCCGCTTTTCACCTTACCGCCGAGAATGCCCTCGCAAGCAGCCTCCTGCGAGTCGAAGACCTTTGCCGGACCGCGGAACCGCCATATGCTTTCGTCCACTCCCGCCGTCTTTACCACACAGCCGTCCTGCGCTATGTTGCCGAAAAGCACCGCCAGTCCGCCGTCTTTCGTATAGGCATGTTCAAGACTTCGTATGCAACCGTGCTCCCTGTCTGTATCAAGCGTCTCCCAACATGTGTTCTGAGACCCCATCACCGTAGAGAACCTGCCGCCGGGAGCACTTCTATAGATGCGGTCGGCATCGCCGTCCAGCCGTTCTCCTGTTATATCATACTTCTTCAACTGCTCGCCCAGCGTTACGCCATCCACGCGCATTGCCGTCTCATGCAGCAGTCCGCCTTTGGCAAGCTCGTTCATTATGCCGAAGATACCTCCCGCACGGTTACACTCCTGCACGCTGTATTTCTGCGTATTCGGGGCAAGTTTGCACAGGCACGGCACCTTGCGGCTCAGCGCGTCTATATCCTGCATAGTGAAATCCACGCCCGCCTCCTGTGCCACGGCAAGCAGATGAAGCACTGTATTGGTGCTTCCGCCCATGGCAATATCAAGCGTCATGGCATTGAGAAAAGCCTCGCGCGTGGCGATACTGCGCGGAAGTACACTTTCGTCACCGTCCTCATAATACCTGAAGGCATTTGTAACAACCTGTCTTGCAGCATCCTTGAACAGCTGTATGCGGTTTTTGTGCGTGGCAAGCACCGTACCGTTGCCGGGCAGTGACAGTCCGATAGCCTCCGTAAGCGAGTTCATTGAGTTGGCGGTGAACATTCCGGAACAGCTTCCGCACCCCGGACAGGCACAGCTTTCTATCTCCGCCATTTCATCATCGCCCACACTCTTGTCAGCACCCTTGACCATAGCCGTTATCAGGTCAGCGTTCTCGCCCCTCCAGCGTCCCGCCTCCATAGGACCGCCGCTGCAGAATACCGTTGGAATATTAAGCCTCATCGACGCCATGAGCATTCCGGGCGTCACCTTGTCACAGTTGGATATACATATCATGGCATCCGCCTTGTGGGCGTTAACCATATATTCCACCGAGTCAGCAATGATATCGCGCGAGGGTAATGAGTACAACATGCCGTCATGCCCCATTGCAATACCGTCGTCAATGGCTATGGTATTGAACTCTGCGGCATAGCATCCCATCTTTTCAATCTCACTCTTTACTATCTGACCTATCTCATGCAAGTGGGTATGTCCGGGCACAAACTGCGTAAACGAGTTGACCACGGCTATGATAGGCTTGCCAAACTGCCCGCGCTTCATGCCCGTTGCCACCCACAACGCCCTGGCTCCTGCCATGCGTCTGCCTTCCGTACACACTGCACTTCTCAACTGATGTTTCATATAAATATGTATTTTTATCCTTACTTGCATTTATACTTTCCTTCACAGACAAGTCTCAAGCACCACTCCGGCGGCTTGCCATGCCCGGCAGGAACGCATATCCTTCCTTATTATATACCCTTGCAAAGGTAGTCTATTTTAGATTAACAGGCAATAATTTAAATAATTAATTTGCCTGTTTGTTACAATTTGCAACACTTTTGCGATATTTCTGTTATAAACCGAAAGAAATATTGCACGTTTACAAACATAATGTGCAATATCTGCATTACGCGGAAAAGATGTCCATGTCTGACAATTACGACTTACATGCCGCTGCCCCGCAAAAGTCCGCATGTAAGGATTTGGGGCAAAAACATGTCAATATGTAAGTTGAAAAACATACGCGAAAGCAGGCAAACTACACGAAAAGAACTGCCAAAAAGCGTTCGCGGGACGGAAAAGCATAGGGTTACGACTGCAAAAGCAATGCTTTTCTGCTCTAAAGCGGGCATCTATGGTGCATAAAGCAGGCATCATTGGCATGTATTGTCAGCAACTTTGACGCATAAAATGGCGCATTTTAGCACACAAAGCAGGAATTTTCTCATCTAAAAAGACACAACATACTGCACACATCAAGCTCCATGCAGCATAAAGGACTTATACAAAAAGCATTACGGCTGCACACTCATACGTGCGATATTTACGTGAAAAAGGGTTTAGATTTGAAAACAACGCAAGCATGGAGAGTTGAGAGAAAGCATAAAGACAGACAAAACAGCATTCTGATTACATTATGCAAAGTTCATGAAACACAAAAGGAGAGATAAGCGGGCATAAGGAAAGAAACGGGGAAATATTTGCTCAGCCACCACATTCCTCATTGCCATATACCATGAAAAAGCCCCTGCTGCATTCGGCAACAGGGGCTTTATGGTTAAGAATAATCTTTCAAATTATTTTGTGCTGTCGTTGAAAGTAGCAACACGGTTGAACTCAACCTGCTCGAAGAGCTTGTCTGTCTCGCCACAACCCTTTGTTGTAAGACGGTCAGCAGCAATCTTGTACTTCTTAACGAGGATGTTCTTAACAGCTTCTGCACGCTTTTCAGAAAGCTTCTGGTTGAACTCCTTAGAGCCTTCCGGTGAAGCATAACCCTTGATCTCAACAGTTGCATCTCTGTGATTCTTCATGTACTGTGCGATAAGCTCAATCGGAGCATACTGTGCAGCGTCAACTACAGACTTGCCCTGACGGAAGAGAACTGTCGGCTGGAGGTTTGTTGCAGTAGCAGGTTTCTCATACTTAGGCTTCTTGTTGCAGTCGTCGAGAGCCTTCTGGAGGTCTGCAATCTGACGGTCCTTAGCTGCAAGCTGTGCATCCTTGCCGTTCAGGTCGCTGCGGAGGTCGTTGATACGTGCGTTCAGACCGTCGATTTCAGCCTGGTCACGACCCTGTGCGATAGTGAAGTTGTGTGTACCGTTAGAGTTACCGAACTTGTAAACAACACCTGCGTTCAGCTGGAGGTTAGAGAAATTAGCGTTGTACTTGAAGTTGTTGGCTGCGCTAAGTTCGCCACCACCGAGACCCCAGATAACAGCCGGCTCGATGTAAACCTGCCATGCCTTATTCTTACCGAGGTTGAAAGCGAAGTCAAGACCTGCCTTAGATGTCAGGTGGTCATCCTTCGTATAGTCTGAAGGAGTACCGAAGATGTGACCCCAACCCATACCTGCAACAGCAGATACTTCGAAGAAACGGGGCTCGCCTTTGTAACCGCCGAACCAGTTGCTCAGGTTTACAGTACCGAGCAATGATGTGTTGATTGCGTTAACTACAGTACCGTTTGTGTAACCGTTTGTGTTCTTGAAGTAAGCATTGCTCTCAACTGCAAGTCCGAATACCGGTGTGAAGTAACGTCCAACGCGGATGCCGGCATTAGGAGTAAGATCCTTCAGAAGAGCGTGACCCTTCATTGCAGAAGCTACACCACCATTTACACCAACATACCAGTTGTCAGTAGATTTGCTCTCAGTTACTGTCTGAGCTGATACAGAAGCAGCAAAAGCTGCAGCTGCTACCAAAGTAAATAATTTTTTCATACTTCTCTGATTTTAAATTAAACCTTATAACTTTATTATTTTGCCTTTATCTGTTTGCAAAGAAATAAAATAATAATGAGATAACCAAATTTCTTGTATCAATTTTCCGTTTTAACAATACATATAAACATATTTTACTAATAAAAACGCTAATTTTTACGCTTTTGGGTTACAATAAGTACCCTTTATCACGGTTTTTAACATCTCATGTAATCCTGTAAATGAAACGGTCATGACACCCTACCGGTCCTATCACATCATCATCTCACCACATACTTGTTCTTACCTATTATATATATGCCCTTAGGAAGCCCTTTAAAGGCGTTTGCCCTATCAACGTTAGAACGTACAAGGACGCCGGTCAGGCTATACACGCAGACCTTTCCTAATGTGCCGCCAGTCATTGTACCGCTTATTCCGGTCGTAACTTCCTTTTTATAAAGCATCACGGGCTTCTGTCCGGGCTTATAACATGCAAATCGCGGAGCGCTTATATTGTACTGTATGGAACGGTTTGAGTAGGCGTTGCTCTTTATATTTGCATTCTCGCCACTGAACGTTACGGTCCACTTTGCGTTGTTTGCCGACGCATCCGACTGATAATGAATTTTGTTTCCGTCCGATGTAAGTGCCAGATACACGTTCTCTTTCTCGTCATAGAATGTATATGCGCCCACTGAACCGCCGAGTATCATCTGCCTTGGCTTGCCCTCTTCATTCACGACAGTTGTTATTGTGCCGTTTTTAACGTCGACTGCCACAACGCTGCGAATATCACCATCCGATGCACCCATTGCCACCGGCACACCTTCTTTGGCATCCTCGCACACAATAAGATACGCCGTTCCGGTCTGCAAGTCTGCTGTAGACGTTATCTTCTTATATGTCACGGCACCCTCTTCGGGGTTGGGATCAGGGTCGGGATCGGGATTAGGATCAGGATCCGGGTCCGGATTGGGGTCCGGATTGGGATTTGTCCCGTCATAGTTGTCATAGCTGAAAGCCACATCTTTCTTGTTTCCCCATACATATTGCTCGAGTCCGGGATAATCAACAAACGGGTTACGATTGCCTTGCAGTTCGTATGCGGCATTGTTACGGTCGATTTCTTTCTGCGACACGGGGTCTTCTTCCGCCCACCGCAGCAGCATTTGTATGGCGTAATCCTTGTATACCGGATACTTGTTTCCTGCCAGCATAGGGCTGCTCCAGCCCTGTATCTTGTCCTCATAGCATGTTGCCATATAGAAATATATACGTGCGAAATCGCCCTTATATTCGTCGTTGGGCTCAAAAACGACACCGCTGTATCCGCTTGTGGTACATGTTCCCACCTTGCTGAAGCCGCCGTTCGACTTATAAGTTCCTCCGTCGGTCTCACCAAAAGGATAGTTGCTGCGGCGGTTGTTCACATATCCGTCGGTAGGAACAACATGAACAAGGTCGCTCTTCATCGGCGAACCTTCATTGAACCAACTCTTCGGCATGGAATGCTCGCGGTTGTATCCGTCTCCTTCCTTACTGTAGTTATGTCCTTGGGCACTGCCTCCTATCACAAAGTTGGTGGTGTTTGAATACATGTCCCACAGTTTTCCGTCGGCACGCCTGTCGGTTTTATGGTAGCAAGACCACAATCCGTCATAGCCTACATTGGTGTGCTTGGTGATGACTCCGTACAACGCCGTCTTCAAACTCTGTCCTTTCCTGCCGTTTGCAGGCTGATAATAAGTACCGCTTCCGTTCGGTCCCTGCGCAAACATCTGTGCCGCCATGCACAGCATTGCATAAAATAAGAATGTCTTTTTACGTATATTCATAGTCGTCAATAAATAGTATGCCTTTAAACAAGGGGCTGCAAATGTAATTCTTTATGGCGACATAAACAAACTTTTGAATGTAAAAAACAAGACGGACGAGACAACATCCGATATAAGAGCCTATTTTCTGTCTCAACCTTACATATATATAATAAGGTGTAAAATGGCATATACAAAAACAATTACGGGTGCTCCCCGAAGAGAACACCCGCATTAAAGGATCTGCCGCCTGCACTTTTTCTTAAGAACACCCCCTTTCTGTTGTCTATAAACATACTTTCTAAAATCTTCTGCCACCGTAACAACATGTCCTTTATGTTATCCTGAACAAGCCTATAGGCAGAAAGATTTATTTTATAAAAACAAGAAATGCAGGCGCAAAGAATGTCCTTTGGCTATTTTCTCCTGAAAAGAGACGCCACATATAAAACAAGAACAGCACCTATGACAGCCGTAACAAGCTGACCTATCCAGCTTCCTTCCCATGAAATATCAAACAAGCTGAACACCCATCCGCCGACAGCACCGCCGACAACACCAAGCAACAGGTTCCAAAGACATCCGAAACCACCTCCACGCATCAGTTTTCCGGCAAGAAAACCGGCAAGGATACCGATAATAATTGATCCAATCATAACTGTAATTTTTAAGGGTTAGACATATTGTTTACAGTGCAAATATAACCACTTCTGCAATAAGTCCCTCATTTAGAAAGGTTATTCAGTATCTTTTAACAGCACGAAACGTGCCCTGAGAGGCAGATGATCACTATACCCGCCAACGTACTTATACCCTGTATAACAGCGTTTCGGACGTATGCCGCCATAGCGTTCATCGTCTTCAACAAGAAACTTCTCATCGTTCACGGTGCAGTCTTTAAACCACTTTTTAACACTTTTGCTAATAAGTATGTGATCTATGCTGCTCCATCTGCCGCGATACTTGTATGTACCTCTCGCCCCGTTGCGTCCCGACGCGCCGGCAGAGACATCCGCAAGCCCCATGTCTTGCAACATCACAAGAGCTTTGTCGGCAGCTTCGTCGTTGAAGTCTCCGGCAACAATGATATTTGGTTCATGCGACAAACGGCGCAAAGAGTCCACCGCCATGCCAAGCCTCTCCGCCACAAGCATCCTATACGGGCGCGTGGCTTTCTCTCCTCCGTAACGGCTCGGGGCATGGACTACAAACACATGCAGCGTGTCGCCGGTCACCACCCTGCCGGATACATACAGTATGTCGCGTGTGGGGCGCATGCCTTTCAACGGCTTGATGCGTATGGGAAAATGGTTTATCAAAGCGAACGAGAACGGCGAGTACATCAATGCCACGTCTATTCCGCGCACGTCGGGCGAGCATGTCATGACATACTCATAGCCTGCCCCACGCAGAAGCGAGCGCCTTGTAAGGTCGTGCATCACACTGTCGTTCTCCACCTCGCACAATGCAACCATGTCCGGCAGCGTCCATTCACGCCCGTCCATGCCACATGCCACTATGCCACGTGATATATTGTCCAGCTTGCGCCAATATCTTCCGCGCGTCCAGTGGCGGCTGCCTTCGGGCAAGAACTCCGTGTCTTGCTTCAGAGTGTCGTGTCTGCAGTCGAACAGGTTCTCACAATTCAACTGGACAAAAGTGAATATCCCGAGTAGCAAACTTGACAACATGATGTTAATTAAGAATTAAGAGTTAAGAATTAAGAATTATGAATGAGGAATTCGGAATTACGAATTTGGAATTGAGGAGTCATCCTCATAATTATAAATTATTAATTATAAATTACCACTCATTCCACGTTCTTCCGTATCTTTTCAAGATAATCCTTCATGCCCGCGGCGTCTTTCTTTTCTATTATATCGAGCAGGTCTTTCAGCTCCGTGCGTATATTCTCCACCTGTTCCGAGGTATACGGATTGAATAGTATTTCCTGCAAAAGATAGTCGTCTTCATTCAACACGCCCTGTGCTATGCGCATGTGACGTTTGAAAGTCGTTCCCGGTGCATCCTGATGCTTCATCACGGCAGCAAAGACAAAGGTACTCACAAACGGTATGCTGAGCGAGTATGCCACTGTGCGGTCGTGCTCTTCAAAGGTATACTCGTAGATGTTAAGCCCCAGACTGCTGTACAGGTCCTTGAAGAATATCCTGCCCATATAGTCGCCTTCGTTTATTATTATGGCATTCTCCTCATGCAACTGGTTAAGATTGGCAAAGGTAGGACCGAACATCGGGTGAGTGGACACATAGCGGCGCCCGCTCTTTTCATAGTATTCCTTCAGACCGGTCTTTACCGATGATATGTCGCTTATTATACAGTTGTCGGGCAACAGGGGCAGAACCTCGTCGAACGCAGGTATGGTATACTTCACCGTAACGGCGTTTATCACAAGTTCGGGAGCAAACTGCCTTATCTCCTCCGTCTGCGTAAACCGCAGGGTGTTATAGGTAAACCGCAGCCGTGAAGGGTCTTTCTCATACACCGCCACCTCATGTTCAAAGCTCAGCAGGTCGAGAAAGAAACTACCCATCTTGCCTGCACCAAGTACCAGAATTTTCATAAACGCCTCATTTGTTTATTATCTCTATCTGCTGTCTTACCGACTCTTCGTGTACCGACTCGAATATTTCTTTCACAAACTTCGGGTCCATTCCGCACAGCACACCCTGCGCACCGCGCTTGTCGAGTATTTCGTTATAACGCCCGGTCTGCAACACCGTCATGTTGTGTTCTTTCTTATACTGTCCTATCTCGCGGCATACACGCATGCGCTTTGCAAGCAGTTCCATAAGCTGATTGTCCAGTTCGTCAATCTGTTTGCGCAACGCCACGATACCCTCCGTGGTCATCTTGTCATCGCGTATGGCAATAAGGCTCAGTATGTAGTCGAGCACATCGGGCGTAACCTGCTGCTTTGCGTCGCTCCATGCGCTGTCGGGATTGCAGTGGCTCTCTACAATCAGTCCGTCAAAACCAAGGTCCATAGCCTGTTGGCACAGCGGTGCTATAAGCTCGCGGCTGCCACCTATGTGGCTGGGGTCGCAGATAATGGGCAACTGCGGTATACGCCGACGCAGCTCTATGGGTATCTGCCACATGGGAAGATTGCGGTAAATCTTCTTGTCGTAGCTCGAAAATCCGCGATGTATTGCGGCAAGACGCTTCACGCCCGCCTGGTTGATGCGCTCCATGGCACCAATCCACAGTTCGAGATCAGGGTTGACGGGGTTCTTCACAAACACGGGAACATCCACTCCACACAGACTGTCGGCAAGCGCCTGCATGGCAAACGGGTTTGCCGTGGTGCGTGCTCCCACCCACAATATGTCCACTCCGTACTTGAGAGCAAGCTCCACATGCTCGGGTGTTGCCACCTCAGTAGCCACCATCATGCCCGTTTCTTCTTTCACAGTCTTCAGCCATGGCAGTGCCGTCTCGCCGTTTCCTTCAAATCCACCCGGTTTTGTGCGCGGCTTCCACACGCCCGCCCTGAACATGTGACAGCCTTTTGCAGCCAGCTGACGGGCAGTTGTTATAACTTGTTCTTCGGTCTCCGCCGAACACGGACCAGCCATTACGATAAGACGCTCGTCATCGCACGGCAGGTTTAAAGATTGCAGTTCCAGTTCCATTGCTGTATGTTTATTTATTATTGTCCTTATGTTTATTATCTCCAATGCTCGCGGTTATTCTCTCCAGAGCCTCTTTCATCCGTTCTTCCTTGGCACAGAGCGAGATACGTATATATCGTCTGCCCTTCTCGCCGAAAATAAATCCGGGGGTGATAAACACCCTTGCCTTGTGCAGAACACGTTCCGTCAACTGCTCGGCATCGGCATATCCGTCGGGAATGCGCCCCCACAGGAACATTCCCACCTGCCCTTCGTCGAACTTGCAGCCCAACACGCGCATTATCCGCTCTGCCGTTTCACGGCGTCGGCGATACACTTCTATATTTGACTCGCGGTGCCACTCGTCGCTGTTGTCGTATGCAGCGGCTGCCGCAAGCTGTATACCGCGGAACGTACCGGAGTCTATGTTGCTCTTTACTTTCAGTATCCAGTTTATGAATGTGGCATTTGTGGCACACATCCCCACACGCCAGCCCGGCATGTTGTGGCTCTTGCTCATCGAGTTAAGCTCTATGCAGCAGTCTTTCGCGCCCGGCACCTGCAACAGCGACAGCGGCTGTTCGTTTAGAATAAGCGAATAGGGATTGTCGTTGACCACCACTATGGAGTGTCGGCGGGCGAAATCCACGAGACGGCGATATGTCTCCATGCGTGCGTTTCCGCCGGTGGGCATGTTGGGATAGTTGGTCCACATCAGTCTCACACGACTCAGATCCATATTCTCGAGAGCATCGAAGTCAGGTTGCCAGCCGTTGTCTTCGCAAAGCGGATAGTTCACCACCCTTGCTCCCAATATCTTGCTAAGCGATGTATAGGTGGGATAGCCCGGATCGGGAACAAGCACCTCGTCGCCCGGATTTACAAAAGCGAGGGTTATGTGCAGTATTCCTTCCTTGCTGCCGATGAGAGGCTGTATCTCCGTATGCGGATCAAGTTCAACGCCGAAACGCCGCCTGTAAAACCCTGCCATTGCCGTGCGCAGTTCGGGTGTGCCCATTGTGGGCTGGTAGCCGTGGGCATCGGCACGACGCGCCACTTCGCACAGTGTCTCTATGGTGCGCGGCGATGGCGGCATGTCGGGACTTCCTATGGCAAGACTTATTATGTCCATGCCCGCCGCATTCATTTCCGCCACTTCCTTGAGCTTGCGACTGAAATAGTATTCGCTGACCTCCGACAGGCGTCTTGCCGGCTCTATGTTATATCGTAGGGTTTGTTCCGTCATGTCTGTACTCTCCTAATATTTTAAGTTCTTTTGTCAATGGCATTATGGCGTCCACGCACTGGCAGAAGCGTGTGGCGCTGTTGTAAACCACGTCTACATAGAACATATATTCCCACTCGTGACCTATTATAGGCAACGACTGTATCTTTGTAAGGTTTATCTTGTAGAACGAGAGTATGCTCAGCACTTGCGACAGACTGCCCTCTTCGTGTGGCAACGAGAAGACAAGGCTTGCCTTGTCCGTTTCTCTGCATGTTCTCAGCATACCCTCCCTGCCCGGAGTTGCCACGACAAGAAATCTCGTAAAGTTGTGCTTGTTGTCTTCTATCTGGTCTTCAAGCACTTTCATGCCATACATCTCGGCCGCCTGACGGCTGCATATCGCCGCCCAACCGCGACACTTGTTTTCGGCAATGAACTTTGCCGAGCCTGCCGTGTCTTCCGCCTCAACTGCTTTCAGCTCGGGATGGTTGGCAAGAAAACCGCGGCATTGCATCAGGGCTACGGGATGAGAGTGGACCTCGGCAACTGTCTCCCACGAGTCTTCGGGCAGACAACAGATGCAGTGAGATATGCGCAACTTGTATTCGCCCGCCACCGTCGTACCCGAATCGCGCAACAGTTCGTAGTTATGGAGCAGCGAACCGGCAATGGTATTCTCTATCGCCACCAGCCCCACAATGTCCGGACTACGCCTTATGTTTTCAAAGACCTGCTCGAACGTGGCACAGCATATCAGCCTTATATCCTCGCCGGCAAAATAACCGTGGGCGGCAATGTCGTGGAACGAGCCTTCAAATCCTTGTATTGCTATTGTCTTCATCGTTTATATATATTCCGTTATACCAAAAATCCCGCCTCATCTTTTGTGAAGCGGGACTTGATTGTATCTTTCTTTAAAGATTGTCTTGTCATAAGTTGAAATCCTACACGCAACTTCCCGCTTCGCAATGCCCTGCAAAGTAAAAATAAAAGTAATAAAAAGATGCGTATAGAGTGTTCATTGTCATTTCTTGTTTCTTAATTCAACGGTTGCAAAAGTAAAACTTTTATTTCATTCTGACAAACATTTCGCAATGTTTTTCAGCAATAATGTAACAATATAACACATCGCAATGTCTTTTCAAATCTCGTCTCCATACAGCCGTGAAAACGGTGTTTCCAACGTGTCTTGCAACTTATTGATAATCAAGATGATACCTTTTACCTTCTAAAAGGCGGTCTTTTGCACGCCGAAAGGGCACCTCTTAGAGCCTGAAAGGGCACCTTTTGAAACGCGAAAGGTCGTGTATTGAAAACGCAGGGCATGTGCGTCGGTAATAAAGACATTGCAAAACGGACGGATAAAGAAAAGCGTAACGGCTGATAAAAACAATCTTTTTATTTTGTATTGCACTCGGTTTGCATTATCTTTGCATAAGATAAGCGGCGCCTCAGCAATCTCAAACGAGTTTGATTGCGTTCGACTTGCATTATCTTTGCATTCACGTAATATTAAAAAAGACCGAAAATAATACACTATAATATATAATGGAGACAAAAGGAAACAAGTACATCGCTGTGGCATACAAGCTATACACAGTCAACGGTGAAAAGAAAGAACTGTTGGAAGAGACCGATATCGAACATCCGTTCCAGTTTATCAGCGGCTTCGGCATAGCTCATCCGGAATTTGAGAAGAACGTGATGAACATTGAAAAGGGTGCTACATTCGAGTTCAGCATCCCCATGGAAAAGGCTTTCGGTGCTCACGATGACAAGCTTATAATCGAAATCGACAGGTCTGTATTTTCCATAAACGGACATTTCGACCATGAGCATATCTATCCCGGAGCCATCGTTCCGATGCAGAACGAGGACGGTAATCAGTTTCAGGCAAAGGTTCTCAAGGTGGGAACTGACAGTGTGAAAATGGACTTCAACCACCCTTATGCAGGCAACGACCTGTTCTTCAAGGGCGTTATCATCGATTCGCGCGAGGCAACAAACGACGAGATACAGGGACTGATAAACCGCATGAGCGGTGGCGGATGCTGCTGTGGAGGTCACTGCGAGGGTGATTGCGGCGGACACAACGGTCACGACGAAGGCTGCGGACACCACCACGGTAACGACAACGGATGCGGATGCGGGCATTGCCACTGATAAAAACGGATGATGAGGAACACTTTCGGTAACATTTTCACGCTGACGTCGTTCGGCGAAAGCCACGGCAAAGCTGTTGGAGGAGTGATAGACGGCATGCCGGCAGGCGTAGCCATAGACACTGCTTTCATACAGCATGAACTTGACAGGCGTCGTCCGGGGCAGAGCAATATCACCACCGGGCGCAACGAGGGCGACCGGGTGGAACTGCTGAGCGGTGTCTTTGAGGGCAAATCGACAGGATGTCCCATAGGCTTCGTGGTGCACAACACCAATCAGCACTCGGACGATTACGACAATTTGCGCAACGCTTTCCGCCCGTCGCATGCCGATTACACCTATTATAATAAGTATGGCATACGCGACCATCGCGGCGGCGGACGTTCGTCGGCACGCATAACGATAAGCAGATGTGTGGGCGGTGCACTGGCAAAACTGGCTCTTAAGGAAATAGGAGTGGAGATAAATGCCTATACATCGCAGGTGGGACATATACGGTTGGACAAGGATTACACCGCATACGACCTGACAAAGACGGAAGACAACGCCGTGCGCTGTCCGGACGAGACAAAGGCAAGGGAAATGGAAAGGCTCATAGCCGAAGTGAAAGCGCAAGGCGACACCATCGGCGGAACGATAACATGCGTAATAAAGGGTTGCCCGGTAGGTCTGGGCGAACCGGAGTTCGGCAAGCTGAATGCCATGCTGGGAAGTGCCATGCTGGGAATAAATGCGGCAAAGGCAATCGAGTTCGGCATGGGATTTGACGTGGCAGAGGCACGCGGAAGCGAGATAAACGACTTGTTTGTCAGCGACAACGGGCATATACGTACCGCCACAAACAACAGCGGAGGCATACAAGGAGGCATGAGCAACGGCGAAGACATATTTTTCCGCATTGCATTCAAACCCGTGGCAACACTGCTGCAAGAACAGGAAACGGTGGACACAGACGGTAACAATATAACAGTGAAGGCACGCGGACGCCATGATCCGTGCGTGTTGCCAAGGGCTGTTCCCATTGTCGAGGCGATGGCTGCGATGACTGTTTTAGACCTTTATTTAGCCGATAAAACAACGATAATATGACAATTAACAACAAAAGTGTAAAAAAACAACGTATGCTTTGATGTAATTTCGATTATTTATCGTATATTTGCATACGACAATGAGGGCTTTGTGAAAAGCTTGCTTTGTCTAATTAAGTCTAGTTTAGTTTTTGTGTTGGTTGAGAGCGTACAATTGTACGCTCTCTTTTTCAAGAATAAAGCTTGTTCCTTAATACATTATTATACTGTAATCCGCATGCCTATGAAATCATTTAACAATATAAATAAAACAATCATGAAGAAAATTTTATCGACAGTGATGCTGCTTGTTGCCGCAGTCGGCATGCAGGCACAGTTATTATGGAAGGTCACAGGCAACGGGTTGGAGAAGCCTTCGTACATAGTAGGAACCTATCATCTTGCTCCCGGAACGTTCGCAGACAGCATAAAAGGTGCCAAAGAGGCAATGAATGCGGCAGAGCAAGTATACGGTGAGATTGTAACGGCAGACCTTGCCAACCCTGAAAAGCTGATGACAATGCAGGCGGCAATGATGCTTCCCGAAGGACAGACACTGGACAAACTGCTTGATACGGACGAAACGGGAAGACTGAACGCCGTTCTGAAAGAACTCATAGGAATGGACCTTACAAACCCGATGGTGGCACAACAGCTGAACAAACTGTCTCCGCAGGCACTGCTGACACAGCTCACAATGCTCTCATACTTGAAGAAGACACCGAACATGGACCCCACAAACACCATCGACAACTACTTCCAGAAAGAGGCAATGGCTAAAGGCAAGCCGACAGGAGGTCTCGAAACAATGGAACATCAAATTGATGTATTGTTCAAAGGTTATACACTCGATAGGCAGAAAGAACTGCTGATGTGTTTTGTAGACAACAGGGAAATGAACGAGAAGGTGACGGACATGGTAACGAAAGGCTATTTCTCGCAGGACATGAAACTGCTGAAAGAAGCTACGGACATGAAATACAACAACTCGTGCGATGCCACACAGGAGGAAGAAGACAGACTGATATACGGACGAAACGCCGAATGGGTGAAGATAATGCCGGGAATAATGAAAGACAAGTCCACGCTGTTTGCCGTCGGAGCGGCACATCTTGTAGGTGAGAAAGGCGTGATAGAACTGTTGAAAAAAGCCGGATATACGGTGGAAGGCATAAAGTAACGGCAAAAGAAATGCCTTGAATCACATGGCATTTATGAGTCATCCGACAAGTAAGGACATATTCTTGTATTTGTCCGTTTGTACACCAATCGGTGTTCATTCTATACAAACGGACAAATACAAGAATATGTCCCTACTGCTAACAGGGTGCGTTCGTTGACACACCTCTATTTATATCACGATGGAAAACGCCTCGTTATGACGGCAGATCAGTCTTCCGTCTCCTCTGCAGACTTGGTCTTTCTGATCGCGCGCTTGCGCTTCGGCTTCTCCTCCTCGGGCTTTTCGGTCTTCACACCTGCCAGTTCCGGGTCGATCATAATACGTCCGCAATACTCGCAGACAATGATTTTCTTGTGCATCTTTATATCAAGCTGACGCTGTGGCGGTATCTTGTTGAAGCATCCTCCGCAGGCATCACGCTGCACATATACCAGTCCCAGACCGTTACGGGCATTGTCGCGGATGCGGTAGAAGCTCGTAAGGAGACGCGGATCTATCTTCAGCTCAAGCTCACGTGACTTCTCTCTGAGCTTTTCCTCCTCTGCACGTGTCTCGCTTACAATCTCGTCCAGCTCGCTTTTCTTCTCTGCGAGAGCCAACTGACGGTCGTTGATAAGCTCTTCTGCGGCATTAAGATCCTGCGTCTTCTCTTCTATCTTTATGTTTGCTTCCCTTATTTTCTTGTTGCACAACTCTATCTCGAGCGACTGGAACTCTATTTCCTTGCTCAGCGTGTCGTACTCGCGGTTGTTCTTGACGTCGTCGAGCTGCGTTTTATAACGTGCCACACTCGCCTCTGCCTCCATAATGTCCGCCTTTCTTTTGGATACCGCGTCCTTGAAGTCGGCTATCTCCGCCTGAATGTTCTTGACACGTGTGTTAAGACCGACGATTTCGTCTTCCAGGTCTTTTACTTCGAGAGGCAACTCTCCGCGCAACGCTTTCTTCGCGTCGATTGCCGACAGGGTGGTTTGCAACTGGTAAAGAGTTTTAAGCCTCTCTTCCACCGACAGTTCTGTAAGATCTTTCTTTGCCATATTTATAAATAGATTATCGGATTAGTGTTCGTCTGCGTAAGGAAAGTCCTCACCTGCGGACACGCCTCCTTGATTATTGAATTGAATATTTCGTTTGTAAACTGTTCGCTTTGGTAATGACCGATGACCGCTATCTGTATCTGTTGCTCGCGGGCAAAGAACTCATGATAGTGCATCTCGCCGGTAACAAAGGCATCGGCGCCCGCCTTTACCGCCTCATCGAGCATAAACGCGCCCGAGCCGCCGCAGATTGCCACACGCCTTATGCCGCGATGCAGCAGTTCGTTGCACTGAACACACTGCACGCCGAAGCGTTCTTTCAGCATCCGGATGAATGCAACAGCCTGCACAGGCTCGGAAAACTCACCGACAACACCGCTGCCTTTCTCCGCGTCAAGGCTCTCTTCACCGATGAAACGGACGTTGGAAAGCCCCATTCTCTCGGCAATCTTGAAGTTCACGCCGCCCCGGGCGTTGTCCATGTTTGTGTGCATGGACACCACAGCCACATTGTTACGTATAGCCTTAATCACTATTCTCTGAACATCTGTTGCGTCGGAAACCTGCTTCAGGGCACGGAATATCAGCGGATGATGCGAAACAATGAGGTTGCAACCCAACCGCAAAGCCTCGTCCACCACTTCTTCCGTAACGTCAAGACACAACAATGCCCCTGATACTTCCGCCTCTGTCAATCCTACTTGCAGACCGGAATTGTCCCATCCTTCCTGCAAGGGCAGAGGCGCGAAACGTTCAAGGGCATCAACCACTTCTCTTATTTTCACGCTTTTCAGCCTTTATTTAATATGTATTGCGCTGCAAAATTAAGCATTCCGGAGCACAAACGACGTATAAAAGGGTGATAATTATTCTATTTTAACTATTCGCAGGCAACCTGTTGCAAGGCAAGATGTCACCAGTCGGACAGGCTGCACTTGGCTTCGACAGCCTCTTCGACATCGTCGGGCAGGTCGTGAAAGAAGTCCATACCCGTTATTCTCTCCACTTCGTCCACCGTATTCACGTAGTCTCCCTTCGGTCTGTCGCCCGCCACGTTCTTATATATAAAACCTATTGCCTTGGGAGTGCCGGCAAGACAAAGCACAACCTTGAAGAAAGCCTCCGGCACAACGACCTTGTTTCTGCCAATGGTCTTATGCTTTCCCTTGTACAACACAGGTCCGCAAACGATGTATATGTCGCCGTACTGCTGCGCCCAACGGCGGCATTGGTTCTCCATTTCGTTCCAGTCGCCTACGTTAAGATTATGGTTTTGCGGACACATGTTGGTGAACAGGAACGACTCGAGCATCGCATCGACGCTCCATTTGTTGTCGGCAGCCGGACACATGTGCCCCCGGTCGTAGCTCGAATTATAGTAATCGCGGTCCTCCGCCCTCGGCACCGGCACGTCGTCGTCCTCATGAAATGCCCTCGACGGGCGTTTTGCGTCGCCGTTTGTCCGTTCGGCAGTGAGATGCCACGCCACCCAGTTGGGCAGGCGGGTGTCCTTGTTGTACGACACTACATAACCCGTCCGCCTCAAAATCTGCTCCGGAAGATGCGACAGCGGTGCCGGCAGACCTGTAAATCCGCCATACATACGGTCACCGGAAGCGCCGTCATCATGCTTTTCCGATGCCTGTCCAACATGCTTTCTGCCGTCTCTTATGCCTCCCATAAGAGGCTTTTTGCCGCCGCCTATGCCGCACGACGATGAAAGAACGGCGTAACAAACGAGCGTAAATAATAGTATAACTGTTCGCATAACGGCTGCGAAAGTACTAAAAACAATGAATATATGCAAAGGCAAAGCAGGTTAACTACTAAATTTAAATAAATGTAATTAAATAGGTTTTGATTGTTACAGCATTATGAAAAGAACACAATATCTTTGCATAAGACAAGCTTCGCCTCAGCAATTTCAAGCAAACTTGATTGCATTCGGCTTGCATTATCTTTGCATAAGACAAGCTTCGCCTCAGCAATTTCAAGCAAGTTTGATTGCGTCAGGCTTGCATTATCTCTGTCTATATTTATGGAAAAGACGCTCTTTATATCATTTCTTACACTCCTGTGCCACAACATCCGGGCACAGATAAGCGGCGTTGTGGTGGATATAGAGACGCGGATACCGATAAGAGACGTCATGATAAACATGAACAACAACCGGGGTGTCAAGACCTCATGGAACGGATCTTTCTCCATTAACGATGATTTCAGCAGCGCCACGTTCACACGTCCGGGCTATCTGTCGCGCAACATGAACCGTGAAGAGATAAAAGACACGGTGTTCCTGCTGCCCAACGGAAGGACTCTGGCGGAGGTTGTGGTGTATGCCAAGAAGCCGGGACCCAAGTTCAACTACAGCGGCATGACCGCAACAGACCGTAAACTCCTTGCAAACCAGGGAATGGCAAAGGGGTTCAACATCCTCGGCTTCATACCTCTTGCAATAAATGCACTGAAAGACAAGCATAAAATGTCCAAGAAAGAGAAACTTAAACAACAATTAGATAACTACTGAACACATGGCAAACACGATGAGACTTCCTGCCGAATGGGAAAGGCAGAGCGCGATACAGCTGACATGGCCGCACGCCGGAACCGACTGGAAAGACTATCTTGACAGCATAAACGCCACATACGTGGAAATGGCAAAGGCGATAACCGACAACGAACTTCTGATTGTCGTCTCGCCCGATACGGAGACGGTGAAAGACATGCTCTACGCTTCGCTCACCGATGTACAGAAAAGAAACATACGGTTTCACCAATGTGAGACAAACGACACATGGGCACGCGACCACGGATTTATCACCCTCACTGACGGAAACGCCTGCAAACTGCTCGACTTCCGGTTCAACGGCTGGGGAGAAAAGTTTGCCTATGAAAAAGACAATGCCATAAACCGCAGCCTGTATGCCGCGGGAATATGCCGGGGAGAATATACGGATCTTGACGGATTTGTGCTGGAAGGCGGTTCGATAGAGAGCGACGGCAAGGGCACGATATTCACAACGACGGGCTGTCTCATGGCACCCCACCGCAACCAGCCGCTGACAAAGCAGCAGATAGAGGACAAGCTGAAGAGCTGTCTCAACGCGGAACGCATATTATGGATAGACCACGGGCATCTTGAAGGCGACGACACCGACGGGCATATCGACACACTTGTACGCACGGCACCCGATGACACACTGGTATATGTGGGCTGCGACGACAGGGAAGACTGCCACTTTGCCGACCTGCTGCTTATGGAAGAGCAGTTAAAGACATTCCGCACAGCCGACGGCAAGCCCTACCGCCTGCTGCGGTTGCCCATGCCCGACGCCATATATGACGACGGTGACAGGCTCCCGGCTACATACGCCAACTTCGTGATAATGAACAACGCCGTGATATATCCCATATACGCACAGCCTGAAAACGACGAGAGGGCGCGCCAAGTGCTCGCCACCGCCTTCCCAAATCACAAGCTGATAGGCATAGACAGCCTCACCGTCGTACGGCAGCACGGCTCTCTGCACTGCTGCACCATGCAATATCCGGAGGGAACGGTGTAAAAACGGGAACGGAAGATATCAAGACAGGCATCAGAAAGACATAGAATACAAACAAATAAAGCAATGAAAGAAATTAAGATAGGCATAATACAACAGCACAACACCGCCGACGCGGCGGACAACATGAAGCGCCTTGCCGACAAAACGGCAGAACTGGCGCGGCTCGGAGCACAGCTCATAGTGTTGCAGGAACTGCACAACAGCCTGTATTTCTGCCAGACCGAGGACGTGAACAACTTCGACATGGCAGAGCCGATACCGGGTCCTTCGACCGAGTTCTTCGGAAAACTCGCCAAAGAACACGGCGTGGTGATAGTCACATCGTTGTTTGAAAGGCGTGCGCCGGGGCTTTATCACAACACGGCAGTGGTGATAGAGAAAGACGGAACCATTGCGGGACGATACCGCAAGATGCACATTCCCGACGACCCGGCATACTACGAAAAGTTCTATTTCACGCCCGGCGACCTCGGTTTCCGCCCCATAGACACGTCCGTGGGGCGCCTCGGCATATTGGTATGCTGGGACCAGTGGTATCCGGAGGCGGCACGTCTCATGTCGCTTCAGGGCGCCGACATGCTGATATACCCCACAGCCATAGGCTTTGAAAGCAGCGACACGGAAGATGAACAGCTGCGCCAGCGCGAGGCATGGACAACGGTTCAGCGCGGACATGCCGTAGCCAACGGCATACATGTTGTGGCAGTAAACCGCGTGGGGCACGAGCCCGACCCGTCGGGACAGACAAAAGGCATACAATTCTGGGGCAGTTCGTTCGTTGCAGGTCCGCAGGGAGAAATGCTATACCGCGCGTCCGACACCGAAGAGGAGCACAAGATAATAACCCTCGACATTGGTCACGGCGAGCAGGTGCGCCGCTGGTGGCCCTTCTTGCGCGACAGAAGGATAGACGAATACGGCGATATCACAAAGAGATTTATCGACTGAGAAATATCAGAATGGCAGGCAAACACTCGTTTCGCCTGCCATTTTGTTATATGAAAAACATCTGTTTGTTTCCCCAAACGAGATGTTAAAAAGACTGAATGCTGCATTTTTGCAACCGCAAAAGCGCCGTTCGAGGTTGTGATATACGGCATTTCACACTGCAATATGCCGTGTTTCACCCTCCAAAATGCCGCATATTACAACCATAACCATGTAGGTTTGCACCCCAAAGTGGCGCATTTTCCACCGGAAAGGGGCATATTTACGGGTAAAAAGGTTTATCTTTGTTGCACAGAATGCGCGTATATCGCATAAAGAACTGTCGTACAACGCATTACCGCTGCACACGATTTTATGCCGTTTTTGCGTCGGGCTGATTTTTATTTTCAAAGAGACGGCGTATTCAAGGGTTACGGGAAACCATTATGAAAGCAAAGTGCGGCAAATCATAACAATATGATTTGCCGCACTTTCTTGTATAGACAACGTTAGTTTTGCGGATTATACAAACCACAATGAGGGGTATGCCAATATACAACATCTGCTATTAGGGACTTTCCTTACGCAAGTTCAGGATAACGGACATCCGAACATATCCTCCTCAGAGTAGGGACATATGCTTGTATTTGTCCGTACGCCCCATAGGGCGTTTGTTGTATCTACACGTATATATATAAGGGACGAAACAACAAGACATTTGTCTTGAAAACCTCATTTGTTGATATGAACGCCTCTTCGATGCGTGCGGACAAATACAAGAATATGTCCCTACTCTGAGGAGAACACGACTGAAGCTATTGTTTCTTATCCCGAATTCACGTATTTCCTTGTAAATGTCCGACGTACAAATCGTTTATTTCAAGATTGTTAGCAACGGATATTTACAAGGACGTGTTGTTGAACGAAGTGAAAAATATCCCTACGACGTGAGTGATGTCACTTCTTCACCTTCACGATACGCGTCGGTTCCTTCTCCTTGTTGCGCCTGTTGACCATGGTCACAACCGCCTGTGCCAGACTGAGGAACGCGCTTCCGGTCATTGTCTCTGTGTTCAGAGCGGCGGGCGTGCCGTCGTCGCCTGCCTCACAGATGCCCTGCACCACCGGTATCTGCGCCAACAGCGGGCATCCAACCTCCTCGGCAAGGTTCTTGCAACCGTCTTTTCCGAAGATATAATACTTGTTCTCAGGCAGTTCGGCGGGAGTAAACCACGCCATATTCTCCACAAGTCCCAGTATGGGCACGTTCACCTTGTCGTTCGTATACATGTCTATGCCCTTGCGCGCATCGGCAAGAGCCACCGCCTGCGGCGTGCTTACAATCACCGCACCCGTTATGGCGAGCGTCTGAAGCAGCGTGAGATGTATGTCGCTTGTGCCCGGAGGAGTGTCCAGAATAAAGTAGTCAAGCTCGCCCCAGTCGGCATCCGCCACCATCTGTTTCAGCGCATTGCTTGCCATACCGCCGCGCCACAGCGTTGCCGTGTCGGGGTTTACGAAGAAACCTATGCTCAACAGCTTCACGCCATACTTCTCTATAGGTTCTATCAGGTTGCGCCCGTCTTTCTCGACAGCATACGGACGCGCGTCTTCAACGCCGAACATCTTTGGCATAGACGGTCCGAAGATGTCCGCATCGAGCAGTCCTACCTTGTATCCCATGCGCGAAAGCGCTATGGCAAGGTTTGCCGCAACGGTGCTCTTGCCCACTCCGCCCTTGCCGGAGCTTACAGCCACGATGTTCTTAACGTCCGGAAGAAGCTTCTCTACGGCAGGACGCGGCTTGCTTTTAAACTCTGTCGATATCTCCACCTCCACGTCTTTGGACACATGATAGTGTATTGCCGCCTCGGCAGCCTTGACCGTAGACTTGAGAAAAGGGTCGGTGTCGCGTGGGAATATCAGTGAGAAAGCCACCTTCATCCCGTCGATATGCAGGTTGTCCGCCACCATTCCGCTCTCCACGAGGTTCTTTTTCGTGCCCGCATACGTCACAGTTGCCAGGGCATCCATTATCAGTTTGGGATATAATGTCATTGCCATAATTATTATATGTATATATTCTTTGAGCGCAAAATTAGCAAATAAAGGCTGAATGTACAACTGTATCGGCAAGAAAAGAGCCATATTCCGGATTGTAAGGGAAGATAGATAAGGAGATAGGGGAAGATAAAAGAAGATAGAGGAAGATAAAAGACGTATGCTTTGTTGTTTGATTTCAAGACATTTGTCCTCTATCTTCTGTGGCTTTAGCCACATATCTTCTTTTATCTTCCCCTATCTCCTCATATATATTCCCTTATCTCCTTCCTTTTAAAATATCCTCATGCTCAATAAAAAACAAATGAATTTGTTGTTTTGTTCTCGACTTATTCGTATATTTGTAAACATAAGAAAGAGTGATATATACCCTCTTTAACCACAATGAATACTAACCTTTAAATCTAAACACCATGAAAGTAGGAATTCCAAAAGAAATCAAGAACAACGAAAACCGCGTGGGCATGACCCCGGCAGGCGTTGCAGAACTTATCAGACATGGACATAAAGTGTCCGTACAGCACACGGCCGGCGAAGGAAGCGGCTTTTACGACGACGAATATCGCAACGTTGGGGCGGACATTCTGCCTACGATAGAAGATGTTTACGCATGGGCGGACATGATTGTAAAGGTGAAAGAGCCTATTGAACCGGAATATCCACTGATAAGAAACGGGCAGGTTGTGTTTACATACTTCCACTTTGCCTGCGACGAAGAGCTTACACTCGCCATGCAGAAGAGCGGTGCGGTGTGCATTGCATACGAGACGGTGGAGAAAAAAGACCGCTCGTTGCCGCTGCTTATACCCATGAGCGAGGTGGCGGGACGCATGGCTGCGCTCAACGGTGCATACTACCTGCAACGCACAAAGGGCGGAAAAGGCAAGATGATGATGGGCGTGCCGGGAGTGAAACCGGCAAAGGTGCTGGTATTAGGCGGCGGCACCGTGGGCGAGGCTTCGGCAAGGATAGCCGCAGGAATGGGCGCCGACGTGATAATAACCGACATATCGCTGCCGCGACTGAAACAGCTTTCGGTGGAGATGCCTGCCAACGTGCACACGCTTTATTCGTCGGAACACAACATCAAAAACGAGCTTCGCGATACCGATGTGGTTATCGGTTCGGTGCTCGTGCCGGGTGATGCGGCTCCGAAACTCATTACAAGAGACATGCTGAAACTGATGCAACCGGGCAGCGTGCTCGTGGATGTGGCGATAGATCAGGGCGGATGTTTCGAGACTTCGCACCCGACAACACACAGCGAACCGACGTATATGGTGGACGGAATACTGCACTATGCCGTGGCAAACATACCGGGAGCGGTGCCCAACACATCTACATACGCTCTTACAAACGCCACTCTTCGTTATGCCGTATCGCTTGCCGACAAGGGCTGGGAACAGGCTTGCCGGGACGACGAGGCACTGAAGAAAGGCGTGAACATGGCATACGGCAAGATTACGTATGAGGCTGTGGCTAACGTATGGGGACTGGAATATACGCCGCTTGAACTGTAACAGGGGCGTGGTTGACACATGAGCATGGTGTCAAAATAGTCAGTCATTCGCGTTGTAGGGACATATTCTTGTATTTGTCCGCTTGTATAACAATCTGACAATATGTCTGTTACGGGCGGACAAATACAAGAATATGTCCCTACAATGCGGATGGTACAAAGACTCTTCACACTGCTTTTTCAATGACAGCTGTTGCCTTCAGCCGCCGGCACGGCATGTTTTCCCTCAGGCACACGGGCTTTATAGCCGAATTTCTCAAATCCTTTTATCAGCTTCTCCACCGTTGTCTTGTCGGCGTCATAGGTTATTACAACCGTCTGCTTCTCGATATCGGTGGCTATCATCTTCACTCCCTTTTCAAAACGCAGGTTGTTCTTTATCTTGTTCTCACACGCCTCACAGTGCATCTGCGGAGTGGTCGTAACCGTAACCTTGCGGATGTCTTTTGCTGAAACAGCCATTGCGGCAAACATCAATAGCGATAAAAACAAATTCCTCTTCATGATAAAACTAATTTTATTTTGTAGTTAAACGTATTCAGTCACGTCCTATCTTCACTCTTATGCCGGCATATACCATGGCACCGTGCACCGGTCCCCATATCATAGTCGGTTCAAACTCACGGCTCCATGGGTTGTCAGCCGATATAATCGGAGTTTTCTGTTTGAAACCAGTAAGGTTCTCGCCGCCCACGTAAACGGAGAAGTGACGGAACCAGCGCGTTATCTGCGCGCTCAGCTGCTCGTACGCACCGAAACGCGTGTTCCACGACGGCGTTCCGTCTTCCTTTTCGTATGGAGCGGGCATGCGTCCGCCGCCGTTGAGCTGCAATGTGGCGTCAAACTGCCACAATCCGAGCGGTGTCTTGTACGAAGCGGTGAGCAATCCTTTGTACTTGCTCGTAAGAGGTTTCTCCATAAGCCTGCCCCCGATGGTCGTCTTTACATCGCTGAGACGGTAGGCTGCCGTGAGTGTCATGCCGCGGAACAACTCGTAAGTGGCATCTATCTGGAATGTGTGCGAATAGGACTTGCCGTCAAGATTGTATATTCGTATCTCAAACGGGTCCGAATCGTAATCTATGACAGCCTGTTCTTTGAAACGTGTGTAATAATATTCCATGTTGAGTTTAAGCGTCTCGCCGAACAACGGAATGTTAAGAGCCGTGCTTGCTCCGTAGTTCCATGCCTCTTCTTGCCTGAGCGGCTCTGCGACAAGCTTTCTGCCACTTGCTAAAAGATAATTGTTTTCCGCCAGAATATGCGGTGTTCTGTAGCCTTTACCTGCCGAAAGCCTTATGCTGACGATGTCTGCCGGAGCATATTTCAGATGAAAACGCGGCGTGACGAACGTGCCGTAGACATTGCTGTGGTCGAGACGGATGCCCGCCATTGCCGTAAACCTGTGGTGCAGGTTGTACGTATACTGGGCATACATGCCGGGGACATTCTCTTTCTCGCGGAGACGCATGAAGCTGAGACCGCCGGTCTCAATATTGTACATATAAAGTGTGTTTTTCAGATAGTCGTGATTGAAGCTCAATCCTGCCGAGATATTATGGGCTTTCGTCGGGTTTGTCTCGAATATGAGAGAGGCATATACGTTCTTTTCGTTTATGTCATACCACTTGTTCCCGTATGCCGCATCCATGGCGTGCATGGTTCCTGAAGCCATAAGGGCAATGTTGGTTCCGTGAGAGTGGTCGAGGATAAAGGCATGCTTCATGTAAGCCTCGTATCTGTCCGTATTCATCCTTATATTATATAAAGGTGCGGTCTGCATGTCGGCGGCATGCGTCTGCCCTCCTTCGCGTTTCTCGGTCAAAGCTCCCATGCCGCCGTGGAAGATATAGTTGCGTGTCCGTCCGAACCAACGGTTGTTGACATTGATTTGTCTCACCTTGGGCTTGTCGTAAAAGCCGTCGTTGTTTTCATCATGGTTCTCGAAAGAGTTCTCAAAGTGTGCAAGAAGTTCCGTGCTCAGGCTTTTGTTTATATGTATGTTGCCGTCCGCGTTTGCCTCAAAGCGTGTCTTTGTGTCGCCGAAGACGTTTATTTCCGCCCCTTCCTCATCTTCCGGTTTCTTGAAATCCACGTTTATCTGTCCGGTAATCGCCTCATAACCGTTCTTTACGGACGAGCATCCCTTGGACACCTGTATGCTTTTCATCCATGGTCCGGGCACATATCCAAGCGAGTAAGGCGCCGCCGCACCACGATAGTTGGGCAGGTTTTCGGTAAGCATCTGCACATACGTGCCAGAAAGTCCGAGCAGCTTTATCTGTCTTGCGCCCGTTGTAACATCGGAATAATTGACATCCACCGAGGGGTTGGTGCTGAAACTCTCGCCCAGATTGCAGCATGCCGCCTTGAAAAGTTCCTCCTGCCCTATCTTTACACCGTTCACCGCTCCGCCCAAACGCGATGTGCCGGGACGTCGTGTCACGACGGTAACCTCGCCGACGGTACTGCCTTTCATCTGTATTGCAGAGTCCGGCACGACACTGTTGACGGTATCTTGCTGAGCCGAAACGCCAGTCCCAATCATAAAAAGCATAACTGTCGCAGACATTTTCACTACTTTACGCAGGTCTGGAACAACGAATTTAATATCTATCATAAAATCTTCCTTATTTGTTTATGATGCAAAATTACACTTTTATGCATGCAACTCTGTTGCAAATATCGCGTCGCAACATGCGCAACAAACGGCGGTATAAACAAATACCGGCATGGAAAGTAAGGGCGAGAGACAATATTACACAGGACAAATGGCACGTTTTTAAGCAAAAAGCATTACCTTTGACACCCTGTTCAACATATCAGACAACATCTTTGTATATGACACCAAAGGAAACAAGAAACGAGAAACTGGCACACAAGATGATAAAGAGCCTTGAAAGAAGGCACTTCAATGCGTTCTATTGCAAGACCTCTAAAGAGGCTGTAGGCAAGGTTCTGGAGATTATTCCGCGCGGAAGCAGCGTGACATGGGGCGGCAGCATGACCATAAGGGAAATGGGACTGACAAGGGCGCTGCACGACAACGACTACACGGTGTACGACCGTGACGAGGTTTCCACGCGCGAAGAGGCAGCGGAGATATACCGCATGGCTTTCTCGTGCGACTATTATCTGTCGAGCGCAAACGCCATAAGCGAGGACGGGGTGATAGTAAACATAGACGGAAACGGCAACCGTGTGGCTGCAATAACATGGGGACCGAAGAACGTAATCTTTATCATCGGCATGAACAAGGTGGCACAAGACGTTCCGGCAGCAATAGCAAGGGCACGCGGAACGGCAAGCCCTATAAACGCGGCACGCTTCGATATCGACACGCCATGTATGAAAGACGGTGCCTGCCACAACTGCAATTCGCCCGAATGTATATGCAACTACATTCATTTCATGCGCAACTCGCATCCCGTGAAACGGCATACGGTTATACTCGTAGGCGAGGATTTGGGTTATTGACAAGGATGTATCAACAACCCGGATTTCACGGTTTACAAGAGGATTGTCAATATACAAAGTTAAAAGGAATTATGAGAAGTCATGTGGCTTGCGCCACGGAAGATGAAGGGCAATGGCATGATGAAACAACAAAGCATACGTCTTCTATCTCCCTCTATCTTCTTTTATCTCCTCTTTATCTCCCAATTATAAATTATAAATTGTAAATTATCAATTAGAAACATGATTGTCTGCATAGCCGAAAAGCCCAGTGTGGCGCGTGACATAGCGCGTATCATCGGGGCAACGACGCAAAAAAACGGATACATGGAGGGCAACGGGTATCAGGTGACATGGACTTTCGGTCACCTGTGCACGCTGAAAGAGCCCAATGACTACACCGATATGTGGAAGCGCTGGAGCCTTTCCGCCCTGCCGATGATACCGCAACGCTTCGGAATAAAGCTCATCGATGACGACGGAATAAGGAAACAGTTCGCCGTGATAGAGAAACTTATGCAGGCAGCCGACGGCATAATAAACTGCGGTGACGCCGGGCAGGAGGGTGAACTGATACAGCGCTGGGTGATGCAGAAGGCACGCGCCACATGCGAAGTGAAGCGTCTGTGGATATCATCGATGACCGACGAGGCAATACGTGAGGGGTTTAACAACCTGAAAGACCAGGAAGACTACCGTCCTTTGTACCTTGCGGGACTGAGCCGTGCCGTGGGAGACTGGATACTCGGCATGAATGCAACCCGTCTATACACGCTTAAATACGGACAAAACCGCCAAGTTCTATCCGTGGGACGCGTGCAGACCCCCACCCTCGCACTGATTGTCAACAGGCAGAAAGAGATAAACAACTTTGTGCCCGAGCCTTATTGGGTGCTCTCAACCATATACCGCGACACGCTGTTCACCGCCACAAAGGGCAAGTTTACGAGCAAAGAGGAAGGCGAGAAATCGTTTGAGACGATTAAAGGGAAGCCCTTCACCGTAACAGACGTGCAGAAGAAACGTGGCACCGAGGCACCTCCACACCTCTATGACCTTACATCCCTACAGGTTGAATGCAACAAAAAATACGGCATGAGCGCCGAAATGACGCTTAACATCATACAGGGTCTCTATGAAAAGAAGCTCACCACGTATCCCCGTGTGGATACTCAGTACCTCAGCGACGACATCTATCCCAAGTGCCAGGGCATACTCAAGGGACTTGCCGGATATGAAACACTGACACAACCGCTCGTCGGAGCACCGCTTACAAAGAGCAAGAAGGTGTTCGACATGTCGAAAGTGACCGACCACCATGCCATAATTCCCACCGGAGTACCTGCCCGCGCCATATCGGACATGGAGCGTCATGTGTACGACCTTGTGGCACGCCGCTTCATATCGGCATTCTACCCGGACTGCAAGTTCTCCACAACGACCGTACTCGGAGCCGTTGACGACATCGAGTTCAAGGTTTCCGGCAAGCAAATTCTCGAACCGGGATGGCGCGTTGTGTATGGAAAGGAGGCGAAAGAAAACGACGATGACGATGCAAAGAAAGGCGACGACGAACGCACTCTGCCTGCTTTTACCAAAGGAGAAAGCGGAGATCATCAGCCAACGCTCACCGAAAAATGGACAACACCGCCCAAACCGTACACCGAGGCAACGCTGCTGAGGGCCATGGAAACGGCAGGTAAGTTCGTGGAAAACGACGAACTGCGCGCTGCGCTTAAGGAAAACGGCATCGGAAGGCCGTCGTCGCGCGCCTCGATAATAGAGACTTTGTTCAAAAGACACTACATAAGGCGCGAGCGCAAGAACCTAATTGCAACTGAAACGGGCATGGAACTGATCGACCTTATACACGAAGAACTGCTCAAAAGCTGCGAACTTACGGGTATATGGGAGAAGAAACTGCGCGACATAGAGCACCGCAAATACGATGCGGCACAGTTTGTTGAAGAGCTGAAACAGCAAATAAACGACATAGTGAGCAAGGTGCTTGCCGACAACAGCAACCGTCACATCACCGTAACCACGGAAGATGAGCCGAAGAAAAAGGCTGCGAAAAAAGCCTCCACGCCACGAAAGAAAGCCGCAACCAAGCCAAAGAAGAAAAAGACTGCCGATGTGCAAGCCCCCGAAAACAACTCTCAAACCGATCCGTACATAGACAAGACATGTCCCGTATGCGGCAAGGGAACGATAATAAAAGGTAAGACGGCATACGGATGCAGCCGCTGGAAAGAAGGATGCGGATATCGCATGCCTTTCGACGGCAACCCGTCCGCGACATCTCATGACACACATAAATGACGCATCTGCAATATATTGCGCGCCGGTACGTTATTATATAAACATAAAAATCACTTCTGAGGGTTTGCAATAATAAATGAGAAACAAAATCATCACAGTGTGCACGGCGGCAGTAATGCTTGTTATGACGGCATCGTGCGGCGCGGACAAGAATATGAAGAAGGGCGAGAAGTTTCTTGCCATAGGCGAGTATTACGAGGCGGCGATACAGTTTAAGAAGGCTTACGGCAAGACTCCGCCCAAGGAAAGGGACAAGCGCGGACAGCGGGCGGCAAAACTTGCCCGTTGCTACGACCGCATGAACTCTCACCAGAAAGCCATAGCGGCATATCGCAATGTGATAAGATACAAGCAGGACACGCCCGAAACACATGCCGCCCTTGCACGACTGCTGCTTAAAAACGGCAATTACAAAGAGGCGGCAAGAGAGTTCCAAACGGTATTGGACACCCTTAAAGGAAACCGACTGGCTGAAAACGGGCTGGAATCCGCTCTTACGGCGCAACGCAAGAAAGAAGAAGGGTCAAGATATATCGTAAGGAAAATGGACGTTTTCAACTCACGACGGGCAGACTTCTCGCCGATGTTCTACGGCGACGAGTACGACAGACTCTATTTCACTTCCACACGAAACGAAGCTGAGGGTGATGAGTTGAGCGGCATAACTGGTACGAAAAACGGCGACATATTCTACTCTGAAAAAGACGACAAGGGCAAATGGGGAAAGCCGCAGACCATAGAGTCGGGACTGAACACTGAGTTTGACGAGGGGGCATGCTGCTTTACACCGGACCAAAGAGAGATGTATCTGACACAATGTACAAGCGATCCGGCATATCCAAGGTACGCCACAATTGTTACATCCAACCGCACCGACGCGGCATGGAGCAAGGCTACAAAGCTCGATATCACACGCGACACGCTGTCAAGTTATGCCCACCCCGCCATATCACCAGACGGAGAGTGGCTCTATTTCACATCGGACATGCCGGGAGGAAAGGGCGGACTGGATATATGGCGCGTAAGAATAACGGGCGCCGGGCTTGGTGGTGTGGAGAATTTGGGCGAGCCTGTCAATACGGCGGGTGACGAGATGTTCCCCACATTCAGACCAAATGGCGACCTATATTTCTCATCCAACGGTCATCCCGGCATGGGCGGACTGGACATTTTCATTGCTTCGCCCGACAAAAAGACGGGCAAATTCGTACTTGAACATCCCGGATATCCACTCAACTCGCAGGGCGACGACTTCGGAATGACATTCGAAGGACCGCACAACCGTGGTTTCTTCTCGTCGAACAGAGGCGACGGAAGGGGCTGGGACCACATATACAGCTTTGAGAAGCCGGAGATAATACAGACCGTAAAAGGCTGGGTCTACGAAATGGAAGGCTACGAACTACCTGCCGCACAGGTATATATGGTAGGCAACGACGGTACAAATCTTAAACTGAGCGTAAAGGGCGACGGTTCTTTCACACAGGTTGTCAACCCGGGAACAGACTACATAATGCTTGCCACATGCAAGGGTTTTCTTAATCATAAGGAGGAAATAAGCATACGGCAGACGGACGAGTCGGAGGAGCATGTGCTGCAATTCCCGCTCGCATCGATACGTGTGCCGGTGCTGATAGACAATATTTTCTACGACTTCGACAAGTATACTTTGAAACCTGAGTCGGCAACCGCACTCGATGAATTGGTGAAGTTGCTCGAAGAAAACCCCAACGTTACGATAGAACTGAGCGCACACTGCGACTACAGAGGCAGTGAAGCATACAATAAAAAACTGTCTCAAAAACGTGCGGAGACGGTGGTGGAATATCTCATAGCGCACGGCATAGCCAAAGACAGGCTTACACCCGTGGGATACGGAAAGGAGAAACCCAAGACCATACGCAAGAAACTGACAGAGGCTTATCCATGGCTTAAGGAGGGCGACGTGCTTACGGAAGACTTCATAAAGCAACTTGACAAAGACAAACAGGAGATGTGTAACCAGCTGAACCGCCGCACCGAATTCATCGTGTTGCGCACCACATACGGTATGTTCGACGAAAAGGGGAACCTGAAAAACCCACCCAAACCGGCAAAAGAAGAAAACAAGCATGACGAAGACGAGATATTCGACATCTTCATAGAGTAAGTCCATTAAGAAGAAAAGGGAGATATAAAGGAAGATAAAAGAAGATATCAAGTAAGAAAAAGGGAAATATAAAGGAAGATAAAAGAAGATAAGGGAAGATATAGGACGTATGCTTTGTTGTCAGGTCTAAAGCTATTGTCTTTTATCTTCCCTTATCTTCTTTTATCTTCCCATATCTCCGTTCACATCTCTCCTTACCTTTTTATATATACATCATCCTCTCTCCACTTCCACTCCCCTCGCCCTTCCACCATCGACTATCCCCTTTTGCATGCCATTAAACATTGCTCCACATTCATAAAAAACAGCCATTAACTTCTTTTTATTGCTATTTGTTGCAGAAAAGAGGTTTTCTTTGTACTTTTGTAGTAAATAACAATTATTGTATAATATTAAAAACAGATTGTCATGAAAGATATGGACTGGTCCGGCCTGTCGTTCGGTTATGTTCCGACAGACTATAATGTACGTTGCTACTACCGCGACGGCAAATGGGGAGAAGTGGAAGTCTGCTCCGAGGAATACATCAACATGCACATGGCTGCAACCTGTCTGCACTACGGGCAAGAGGCGTTCGAGGGTCTGAAAGCCTTCCGATGCCCGGACGGCAAGGTACGTGTATTCCGCATGGACGAGAACGCGGCACGTCTGCAAAGCACATGCCGTGGAATAATGATGCCTGAAGTGCCCACCGAACTGTTCGAGGAAATGGTGCGCAAGGTGGTGCGTCTCAATCAGGAATACATACCTACATACGAAAGCGGAGCGACGCTGTACATCCGTCCCCTGTTGCTCGGCATGACGGCACAGGTGGGTGTTCACCCTGCCAAGGAATATCTTTTCGTGATATTCGTAAGCCCCGTGGGACCATATTTCAAAGGCGGTTTCTCCACAAACCCGTATGTAATAATACGCGACTACGACCGTTCGGCACCGCTTGGCACGGGCAAATACAAAGTGGGAGGCAACTATGCCGCAAGCATGAAAGCCAACGACATTGCACACAAGAAGGGCTATGCCTGCGAATTTTATCTCGATGCAAAGGAAAAGAAGTATATAGACGAGTGCGGAGCCGCCAACTTCTTCGGAATAAAGAACAACACATACGTAACTCCGAAGTCTACAAGCATACTGCCGAGTATCACCAACAAGAGTCTTATGCAGCTTGCCGAGGATATGGGAATGACCGTTGAACGCAGGCAGATACCGGAAGAAGAGCTTGCCACATTTGAAGAGGCGGGAGCATGCGGAACGGCTGCGGTGATAAGTCCGATATCGAAAATAGACGACCTTGAGAACGGAAAGAGCTACGTTATAAGCAAGGACGGCAAGCCGGGACCGATAAGTACCGCTCTTTACAACAAGCTGAGAGGCATACAGTACGGCACCGAGCCTGACGTACACGGCTGGACCAAGGTTGTGATAGAATAATATCCGGAACTAAAAAACAGAAGACAAACACAGAGCATAACACTGATGGGCAAGGGGAAATTAGCTAAATTTGCCGACATGGAGCGGTATGAGAACGTTTTTCAATACCCTTATTCGGTTGTCGATCAGGTTCCTTTCGAAATGAAAGGACGCTGGCATGAGGATTATTTTCACAACGACAATCCGATAGTTCTTGAACTCGGATGCGGAAAGGGAGAATATACGGTGGGACTGGCACAGCTGTATCCCGACATGAACTTCATCGGCGTGGACATCAAAGGTTCGCGAATGTGGACCGGTGCGACACTGGCTTTGGAGCAGGAACTTAAGAACGTGGCGTTTCTCCGCACCAACATCGAGGTGATAGAACGGTTTTTCACCGACGGCGAAGTGCAGGAAATATGGCTTACATTCAGCGACCCGCAGATAAAGAAAGTCAGCAAGCGGCTCACAGGAACGGCTTTTCTGGAACGCTACCGCAAGTTCCTTGCCGACAACGGAACCGTACATCTCAAGACCGACAGCAACTTCCTGTTCACATATACGACTCATGTTGTCAGTCACAACAACCTGCCTCTGCTTTTCAGAACCGAGGATTTGTATCATACCGACGGACTTGACGACGAGACACGGAGGATACTTTCAATCCGCACATACTACGAGAACATGTGGATTGAACGTGGACTTAACATCAGATATATGAAGTTCGGGCTTCCCAAGACCTGTTCATTGGAAGAGCCTGATGTGGAAATTCCAGTAGACGAGTATCGCAGTTACAAGCGCACTAAGCACACAAGCCGCGACACGAGCAAATAAACGGGCTATCGACAGAGGCTCACGGTACCCACACATTAATATATATAATCGGTCAGGAACACCTGTTCGTTATACAATATTTACCTTAAAAGGCACGGAGGGAATACATTCTGCATGCAGGATTTCACCCTCCGTGCCTTCATTATTCCGACTGTTGCAAGTGTAAAAATAAAAGAAAAAAACACGAAAACATAAAAAAGATGTGATTTTATGCGTTTAATAGAGGGAAAAAGAATAATTTTGCAGCGCATAACGGCAATTGTCGTGCCACATTAAGGAAAGGTGCTCGAGTGGCTGAAGAGGCACGCCTGGAAAGCGTGTATACGTCAAAAGCGTATCGGGGGTTCGAATCCCCCTCTTTCCGCAAACATCTTTTAATACGTACCAAATGAACAGATTGATTACAAGAGTCGTATTTTCTTTATCCCTGATATTTATTTTTACAATCACAGCAACCGCACAGGGTGACACTGTATCCGTACAGACGGAACAGAAAACATCACAGACGGATGTGGCTGAAACGGACAGCACGGCTACCGACACTGTCATGACGGCATTCGCGGAAGCACCTGAAGATTATGCAACGGCGACAGACAACGGCGGCTTATACAAGAGCATAAAGGTAAAATTCATTGAAGGTAACGTGGGGTTCATGTCTCTTGTGGCGCTGGCACTTATCATAGGACTCACTTTCTGCATAGAAAGAATTATATATCTGAGCCTGTCCGAGATAAACACACGCAAACTGTTGGAAGACATCGAGGCAAAGATAATGGACGGGGACGTTGACGGCGCCAAGTCGATATGCCGCGAGACGCGCGGTCCGGTGGCGTCTATCTGCTATCAGGGGCTCATGCGTACAGACGAGCCTATGGAGAATATAGAACGCAGCATCGTGTCGTATGGTTCGGTACAGTCCGCCAATCTTGAAAAAGGATGTACGTGGATAACACTGTGCATAGCCATTGCCCCGTCATTAGGATTTCTCGGTACGGTGGTCGGAATGGTAATGGCATTTGAACAGATACAGACAGCTGGCGACATAAGTCCCACCATTGTGGCGGCCGGAATGAAAGTTGCGCTAATCACAACGATATTCGGTATCATCGCCGCACTTATCCTGCAAGTGTTCTACAACTATATTCTGACTAAAATCGAGCACATAACCACACAGATGGAAGAGGCTGCCATATCTTTGCTCGACATAATAATGAAAAGCAGACAAGCACGATGATATTCTCCGGAAATAAAGAAAAGGCAACGGGAAAGACTACGGCTGAGAAATTTTCATCACGTGTGCTGTACGTCGTGGCGACAATTACGGCTGTCATATTCGGATGCTTCTACATGATAGGATATGACATTCCATCGGATGACGACCCACAATTCAAGTCGCCGCTTCTCACCGATGCCGTTATCATCCTTGCCATTCTGCTCATCGTCACGGCTCTGGCTGCAATGGCATTTGCCATTGTCAGGGAAGTGAAATGCCGCGACAGAAGCACCGCAAACGCCAACAACATACCGTCACGGCGCATTGCCGCAATCACGGCAGCGGTCACCGTCGCATGTATGTCTGTCTCGTTCGTTGCCGGTTCGGCGCATCCCATGTTCATCAACGGCACACAATACACCACAACATTCTGGCTGAAAGCTGCGGATATGTTCATCATTACCGCCATACTCCTCATCGCCATTGCAATAATAACGGTGATAACGCAACGCATAAGATACAATAAAGGCAAATAACAGGACAGAAAACTATGATAAGAAGAAGGCACGACAGGCGCAGAGTTCCGTTCCTCAACACTACGGCAACGGGCGACATATCTTTCATGTTGCTTGTTTTCTTTCTTGTGATGACCTCCATGGATACGGACAAAGGACTTCTTCGAAAACTTCCTCCGCATAATGATGAGAAGGAAGAAGTCATCACCGACATGGACAAACGCAATGTCCTTCAACTTACATTAACGGCATCGGGAGAAATATTAGCGGACGGGAAGCCTGTGGACGGCGGAAGTCTAAGGAAAGAAATAATGACATTCGTCGACAGGAAAACCGAACGCCGCAAACATATCATATCGATAAGCGTGGACAAGAACGCCGACTACGACTCCTATTTCAACATGCAGAACGAAATCGTCGCGGCATATAACACGCTGCGTAACACATACTCTCTGCGCACATTCGGACATCCATACAACCGCTGTACGCCATCCGAAAAAGAGCAGGCGACTGCCGAATATCCCCAAAGAATAGCCGAAAACTACCCCGAAAGCACTGCCGTAAACAGTCATGAGGAACAGAAAGGAGGCGCAGAATGACATACTTCCGCCGCCCGAAACGCCAAATACCATCGCTCAACATGACTTCGTTGCCCGATCTGATATTCACCGTTCTCTTCTTCTTTATTCTCGTTACACACATGCGCGAAGTCACATTGAAGGTGAAATATCGCGTTCCCGAAGGAACGGAGCTTACCAAGACAAAGAAAAGTCCGGGTCTTATACATATATATATAGGTCCTCCTGCGGATCACCTGCAACGCTTTTCCGGCACAGACACACACATACAGATAGACGACAAGTATGTAAATGCGGACGAAGTGACCGACTACCTGTCCGAAATATGCCGACCGCTGACACCCGAAGAAAGAGAAAACATAACAGTGGCGATAAAAGCCGACAGGCAGACAAGCATGGAAACAATAATCAAGGTGAAGCAGGCACTGCGCAAGGCAGGTGTCTTGCACGTAAGCTATTCCGCCACATCACGAAACATAAACAAAGGAACCGGACAGAAATAGAAAATCTCCGAATTTATTTCAACACACCTCCCTACTTCTGTTATTTTACTTATCACTGTGCCGTTTTAGTTCGGAACTATAATCAAAAAGCATTTTTTAGATTTCAAATCATTGCATATTTGATATTTTTATATACCTTTGCATACAAAATTAATACTGAAATGGCACATCAAAACTTAGATTCATTGGACAAGAAAATTCTCCGGCTCATTGCCGAAGATGCCCGTATCCCGTTTCTCGAAGTGGCACGTGCTTGCAATGTAAGCGGCGCAGCCATACACCAACGTATCCAGAAACTCAGCAATCAAGGTGTTCTCAAAGGTTCGCAGTTCATCATAGACCCTGAAAAAATAGGCTATGAAACATGCGCCTACATAGGTCTGAACCTCAAGAATCCCGAAGATTTCGACAATGCGCTTGCCGTTTTGCAGCAGATACCGGAAGTTGTTGAATGTCACTACACCACCGGCGACTATGACATGTTCATCAAAATATACGCTCTGAACAATCATCATCTGCTCAACATCATCCACAACAAGCTCCAGCCCCTTGGTCTTGCAAGGAGCGAAAGCATTATATCGTTCCACTCGGCATTCAGCCGTCAGCTGCCGATAGCCGACGTAACGACGGACAACACGGCGGATGAAGAAGAATAAGGCATAACCTCTGACAATGCTAAGGCGCAACGCCCTGCCGTCATTATCGGCACTTCCGGAATTCCAACCGGACTGTTTCCGAATAATCACGGCAAGGTGTTGCGCCTTTATATTTCAAATACCGGCAAGCCGTCTACACCTTTACGTCATCTCACATAATCCGTAAAGGCAAAGTCGAATGCGTGCCTTTCATCTTTAACATGTTCTTCCTTTGCCACGACATGCCAACCGTCATACGGAGGAAAAAACGCATCGGCACCCTCGGGAGTATCGTCAATCTCCGTAAGACACAACCTGTCCGCCACTCCCATAGCCTGTTCGTACACGCTTGCGCCACCTATTATATATATGTCCTCTTCACTGCCACAACCTGCAAGCGCCTCATCGAGCGACTTAAAGCATTCGCATCCATCGAACGACAGCGACGTGTTGCGACTCAACACAACATTGCGTCTGTTGGGCAAGGCGCCTTTCGGCAACGACTCAAACGTTTTTCGTCCCATTATGATAGTATGCCCTGTAGTCAGAGCCTTGAAACGTTTGAGGTCATCGGGCAACCAGTAAATAAGTTTGTTGTCCTTTCCTATCGCACGGTTTTTCGCCACCGCCACAATGATATTTATTCTCATAAATACTTGTTTTATCTTTATAATATTCCGTTTACACACAACACATCGGCAACCGCCGTTCCGTTATTTCCGCTTACGATGACACGCTACACACTGACCTCAGCCTTTATATGCGGCAGTGGGTCGTACCCTTCAAGACGGAAGTCCTCGTATTTGAAGCCGAAAAGGTCCTTTACGTTGGGATTGATAACCATTTTCGGCAACGGGCGCGGCGTGCGCGACAGCTGCAAATCCACCTGTTCGAGATGATTAAGATAAAGATGCGTGTCGCCTGTGGTATGTATAAACTCTCCCGGTTCCAGTCCCGTAACCTGCGCAACCATCATCAACAGCAACGCATACGAGGCAATGTTGAACGGCACACCAAGGAATGTGTCCGCGCTGCGCTGGTAAAGCTGAAGGCTCAACCTGCCGTCCGCCACATAAAACTGGAACAGGCAGTGACACGGAGGCAGCTTCATGCTGTCTATATCCGCCACGTTCCACGCGCTTACAACCATGCGGCGCGAGTCCGGATTGTTCCTCAACTGGTCCAGAATATTCTGTATCTGGTCTATGTGTCCTCCCCTATAGTCGGGCCACGAACGCCACTGGCTGCCGTAGACAGGACCGAGATCGCCGTTCTCGTCTGCCCATTCATTCCATATTCTCACGCCATGCTCCTGGAGATACCTTACGTTTGTGTCACCGTTAAGAAACCACAGCAGTTCATATATTATCGACTTCAGGTGCAGCTTCTTCGTCGTGAGCAACGGGAAACCCTCACTCATGTCAAACCGCATCTGGTGTCCGAAGATGCTTATCGTCCCCGTTCCGGTGCGGTCTTCTTTCTTTACGCCCTCCGTCTTTATACGTCTGAGCAGGTCTAAATACTGTTTCATTATGTATGTTGTTGTTTGTTTATTGTCTGTCTTGATAACTGATGACGTCAGCGGACGAGACAGTCATCGTCCTTACCCCTCACTATTATATCGCAGTCGTCCGCCGGAACATAGGTGCTTTTTATCTTCCACTCTGCCGGATAGAGATTGTTGGCACGGTTTCCTATGTTCTTCTGAAATCCTATGGGACAGCCCCGATATGTCATCACCACCGGTCCGCGCGGCACACTGCCCGGAAGAGGCACCGCCTCACGGCGCAAGAATGCCACCGCCTCAGTATGTTCCAGCTCCACACATGGGAATGCCTCCTTGCGGAAAGCACGCGAAAGGAGCAGCGACTGGGCGGGAACAACATCCTTGCCCCTGACCTCGCCCACCGTAATACCGGCATGTATCACCCGCAGGCGTTTATCCGCCACATCGTATATGTCACTCCACCACCGGTGCACAGCCCTGTAAAATCCGTCGCACAAACGCACGTTGTAGTCCTCGAAACCGTCTATCCACCCGTTGTCTTTCAACGTCACGGCATGTTTCTTAGCTCCCGCACGGGTCTTGTCGGCTTTCTTTCCGCCCTTTTTCTCGCTCACGCCGCAGTCTTCGCCGTGCTTTCTGAGCACCGCCATGAAAAGCCCTTCGCCTCTTGTCAGTCCGGGTAAGAAGCGGTAAACGGGAGCATCGAAACCTTCGAGCAGCGATCCCGTGATGCCCCATGACACGTCGGTATCCACCGGAAGCACGTCGGCTCCAAGCTCATCGGCGACATACCGCACGTTTTCCTCGTTCTCGCCGACATTGAACGTGCATGTGGAATATATCAACAGACCGCCCGGGCGGAGACAGTTCCACACATCCTGCACTATGGAACGCTGCAAACGGCGACACTTTTCTACGCCGTTAAGGCTCCATTCCTCGCGCGCGCCCTCGTCTTTCCTGAACATTCCCTCGCCCGAACACGGCACATCGGCAATCACGACATCAAACACCAGCCCCGATTTGCCGTAGTCGGCAGGATAACTGTTGGTCACCACCACATCCTCATGCCCCAGTTTCTGCACATTCTCCGCCAAAACCATCGCGCGTCCGTGCACCGGTTCGTTGCAGAACAGCAGACTGCCCTCGGGCAGAACACTTCTTGCAAGCGTCGACTTGCCGCCCGGAGCGGCGCAAAGGTCGAGCACACGGACGGGCTTGTCTGCAACATAGCGCCGCAAGACACGCTCGAGAAACATCGAAGAGGCATCCTGGACATAATAGACACCGGCGTGCATGAGCGGGTCGAACGTAAAGTTGGGTCTGCGCTTAAGATAACGCCCGTTGGCACACCAGGGCACCATGCCGTCGCCGCAGGCTATGTCCGCCACGTCGGGATTGCATTTAAAAGGATTGAGGCGCACGCTCACGGGCGGCTCGCCGGCAAGCCCCGCTTCCAGAGTCTGCCACATCCTGTCGCCCATAAGCTGCCGCGTATATTTTATAAAATCATCGGGAAGTGTCATGAAAATCATGTTTTACAGCACACAAAGTTACAAATAATCCGCCCCTTTACGCGATTTATCATTACTTTTTTTATTACTTTGCAACCAAACAGCACTTTTACACGTCAAACAAAAAGAAAACAAAAGACCAATAAAATTATGAGAAAGTTGTTTCTAACGCTGTCTTTAATGACAGCACTGACCACCGCAACAGTGGCCGACGCACAACGCCACCGCCACAATCCGCAGATAATAGCACACGCCACCGCAGCAGATACCACTGCCGCCGTCGCCTTCTCGGACACGACTTCCGCTTCCGTCAATACGGAACAGGATGATGCCGACCGCACAAGCGGCAATCAGGCACAAGTATTCAAAGACCCGTTCGAAAGCGTGCAAGACCCGTTCAGCCTCATGGGATATCTTCCCGGCATAGGCATCGCCGGCACAATCGTCGCCATTTTCCTGATTCTCCTGTGTCTGCTCATCGTCTGTTCGCCGTTCATCCTTGTCGGAATAGTGATACATATACTTGCAAAGCGTCGCTACAAGAAGTACGAAATGATAGAAAGAGCCATGGAAAAGGGATATGACATACCCGAAGAACTCATGCTACCGGAGGAATATACCAACGAAGCGATGTGGAAAAAGGGCATAAAGAACATAAGCATTGGTCTGGGACTGATATGCCTCTTCGGAATAATCGGCGCCGAACCGCTTACGGGCATAGGATGTATCGTGCTGTTCTACGGCGTGGGACAGGCGGTGATAGCCAAAACCGTGAAGGACAAAACAGGCAACGACGGAAACGCAAGACACACCTTGCACGGAAAATCCGATATCAAAGAAGACGAAGTGGAGCGATAAGAAACCGCCGGTGGAAAGAGTCAGCGACATATCATTAGTGACACGCGTACTGGTGTTTCATGACAAACGGGCGTTCGACAAGCTCGTGAAGAAGCACCAGTCTGCCGTGCGCAGGATGTTCATGAACCTCACCTTGGGCGACGCATCGCTCAGCGATGACCTTGCGCAGGATACCTTCATAAAGGCATATACACGCCTGGGGTCGTTCAAAAGCATGTCGAGTTTCTCCACATGGCTGCACCGCATAGCCTACAACGTGTTCTACGACTACACGCGCTCGCACCGCAAAACGGACGACATAGACGGCATGACGCTACCCCAGGCGACGACAGGCGGCAGTGCCTCGGCCGCTCTTCAGATGGACATTTACAGCGCCTTGGGAAGACTGAAGACCGATGAACGCACGTGCATAACGCTGCAACTCGTGGACGGGATGTCCATAGACGATATTACGGCGATAACGGGCATGCCGGCAGGAACGGTAAAATCGCATCTGTCGCGCGGCAAGCAGAAACTTGCAACATTCTTAAAAGAAAACGGATATGACAGATAACAGAGACGACATACTGGTAAAAAAATTCTTTGAAGAGAACATCAAAGAGATAGAAGACAACGGGTTTTCACGCCGTGTGATGCACAGGCTGCCCGGACGGGCAAGCCGCACAAACCGCATCTGGACACTTTTATGCGCCATGGCAGGCATCGCCGTGTTTGTCATATTCCGCGGTTGGGAATATCTCACGGCTTGTTTCTATGACGTGACGGCAGACATCAGCACCACCGAAGTGCAGCAGATAAGCCCCGTCACGCTCGGCATAACATTGGTTGTGCTGACAGTACTCGCCATAAACAGCTATGTCTTGTCGGAAGAGTGAGGGCAAGAAGGTAAAGAAGATATAAAAAGATATCCTCCCATCGGTAGGGACATTTTCTTGTAAATGTCCGCACGCATCGAAGAGGCGTTTACCTCATAAGTCTAAGCATTAAGCATAAACACTTTGTTGTTTTGCCTTCTTTTATTTTTGCAGATAACATAAAGAACGCCTCGATGAGGCGTGCGGACAAATACAAGCATATGTCCCTACCAACAACAGATATTATATTTTGACTTTATATCTCATATGCAATAGATTTCTATCTCATATGCGTTACGTTTCTATCTCATATGCAATAGATTTGTATCTCATATGCAATAGATTTGTATCTCATATGCGTTACGTTTCTATCTCATATGCGATAGATTTGCATGCTATATGAGAACGTGTCATAATAAAGGGTTCTTACGGTGAAAAAAGGCTTATAAAAACCCTGTTCCTTATCTTGAACCATGCGTTTTGTAACCCTCTGGGAACCAGAAACATACCTTTTACATTCTAAAACGCCGTCTTTCAGCCTCCAAAAGGGCACCTTTTACACTGCGAAAGGGCACCTTTTAGAGGCTGAAAGACGGCGTTTTGGAAAACCGTTGTTTATGAGTTACTTTTCTTCAAGTATTTTCCTGACTTCCTCGTCGGCTTTTGTCAGCTTGTCCTTGCACATCTTTATCAGCGTCTTGGCAGTCTTCAACTGCTCTCCGAGAGTGTCTATATCCATGTCGCCACCCTCCATTTTGTCCACTATTTCCTCCAGCCGGCGCACAGCCTCTTCGTATTTCATTTCCTTATTCATCACATTTTTCTTTTTTAGATATTGTATTTAGAAGAAGATAAGGGGAGATATGGGAAGATAAGGGGAGATAAAAGACGTATGCTTTGTTGCCATATTCCAAAACATTTGTCCTCTATCTCCCGTGGCGTCAGCCACATATCTCCTCCTATCTCCTTTTATCTCCTTATACATTTTCTCCCTCAACGTCCCTCACAACAGCCGTGAAAGCCCCCTGCTCCAATCGCGTCTCCACCTCGTCGCCCTCTTTCAGACATGCCGCACTGCGCACGGCTCGCCCGTTTACGAGCGTTATACTGTATCCGCGACGCAGTATGTTCACCGGGTCGGCTGCCTCCACGCGACGCGACAGGGTGTCAAGACGCGCCGTATTGTCTTTCATCAGCTGCACCGCACACGAGCGCAGGCGCTGCTCCATAAAGTCACAACGGGTACGTGCCGTGTCCATACGGCGCATATATCCGGCACGCAACCGCTCTCTGAGCACATCGAGAGAGGCATTGCGCCGTGCCTTGACAAGCGAGAAAAGCACGGGGACATTATCCGAAATGCGGTCAAGCCGCATCTTCTCTTCCTTAAGTCGTGTGACGGCAACCCTCACCATGCGCTCCATGGCATTGTCGACCGCCGTTTCGGTGCGCCGCAGATTGTCTATGAGCAAGGCTGCCGCCGCCGTGGGAGTCTTTACGCTTGTGTGTGCAACCATATCCAACACCGACTCGTCGCGCTCGTGTCCTATTCCCGTGATTACGGGTAACGGAAAATTTGCAACGTTCTCTGCAAGGGCAAGGGTGTCAAATCCGGACAGGTCGCTCGTGGCGCCTCCGCCTCTTATAATGACCACGCAGTCGAAGTTGTCGGCAGCGGCATTAATGCCATCGAGCGCCGCAATGATGCTCTGCTCTATGCCCTCGCCCTGCATGACGGCACTGAATAGCACGGGATAAAATACATATCCGTATTCGTTGGTCTGCAACTGGTGGCAGAAGTCGCCGTATCCTGCGGCAGAAGCGCTCGACACCACGGCTATGCGCTGCGCAAAGGACGACAGCACAAGTTCCTTGTTTAGGTCGAAAACACCCTCTTCCTTAAGCACACGGACTATCTCCCTACGCTTGCGCGCCATGTCTCCGAGAGTGTACGTCGGGTCTATATCAGTGACAATCCACGAAAAGCCATAGTTCTCATGAAACCGTGCGTGCACCTGCATAAGCACCTTCATGCCCGGTGACAGACGCTGTCCGGTGGCGCGTTCGAAGCACGAACGCACAAGCATCCATGTCGAAGCCCAGCAGTTGGCGGACGCTCTTGCCACGGGAGTGTTGGTGTGCGGATCTTTCTGTATAAGCTCCATATAGCAGTGTCCGCGCACTTCGCGTATCTCTGAAAGCTCTGCCTCCACCCAATAGTCGTCGGGCATCGCCAGCGATATGGTGTCGCGGACAAGCATGTTCAGCTCTTTTAAGGAAATGCGATGTGTCATTGCGGTCTGCTTTTATTTTGTTTTCCCGAGGTGTAGGCTTTCCAGAAGTCGGGAATGCCATAGCCGTAAATATTGTCGGGTGTGGAACAGTTGTTGCCGCTTCGGCGCACAAGGTCTATTATCTCGAGTGCCGTCTTGTCGCGCAGAGCCTGCCACAGACATGCCGTCATGCCGCATACGAGAGGCGTGGAGAACGACGTTCCCACATCCTTGCTTATCGTTCCGCGCCCCGTGACGACAGCCGCCGGACTGCCCGTTGCCATCACATCGGGTTTCACACGCCCGTCGGCGGTGGGTCCCACACTGCTGAAAGCGGCGTTCTTACGCCCCGGCGTCACCGCGCCCACCGTTATTATGTCTGTAGCATCGGCAGGAAAGTTTATGCGTTTCCATGCTCCCATGCCGTCGTTTCCTGCACTGTTCACCAGCACTATGCCCTTGCGGGCAAGCATGGAGGCTGTTCTTGAAATCATTGCCGTATGCCCGTCCTGATGTATATACCTGTAGTTTGTAGAAGCATCGTCAAAGCTGTGAAAGCCCAACGAGCTGTTTATGATGTCCACACCCACGCTGTCCGCGAACTCGGCTGCCGCCGTCCAGTAGTCTTCTTCGGCAAGACTCTCGGTGCGGTCGTCCTCACATCGCAGCAGCCAATATGAAGCATCGGGCGCAGCTCCGATAAAGAAATCGGGAACGTTTACAGCCATTGCGGACAGCACACGCGTGCCGTGGTCTATCTCCTTGAATATGTTTTGCGACGGCGGAACAACAAAGTCGGCATGCCCTTCGATATTTATTCCGCACAACGCCGGTATGCGGTCGGCATTCATAAAGCCCCCGTCCATGACGGCTATCGTAATGCCGCGCCCCGTGAACCCTGCCGCATGCATGCGTATGCCGCCGAGCATTGCAAGCTGTTCTTCAGTCACTCCGTAAGGCGTCTGGGCAACAGTGTCCCACCGCGTGAACTCCTTATGCCACTTGGCACGACTGTTGGAAGGCTTTATGGAGTCCGGGGATGTCCACACCTTCTTTATATCGCGCACACACGGAAGAGATGACAGACTGCGCAGAAGGTCGTGCCTGCGGCTGCGCACAAGCACCGTGTTGTTCCACTTGCTGCTCCCTACGATGTCGACACCGGCAGAGGAAATCATGTCAAGGTATGCCGGAGACAGGGGCAGATCGGTGGAGTCGACGGGCAGATGCTGCCTGCGGCGGCGCTCCAAAGACTTTTGCGAGAGAAACTCCTCCGGACGTTCGAGGGAGAAAGGGGTACCTTGCTTGTCGCAAAGCGTAAGGCGATACATGTAACAACGACCTCCGGGATAACTTATAAGCTCGGGCGCATCATCGCCGTTAGCATGCAATAGGGGTATTCCAAATAACAGAACAATAAACAGAACGATGTTATTTTTCATTTGACAGTGGTCTTTTACAGATTGCAAAAGTACACCTAAATCACGTAATTGCCAAAAAATCACAATGTTTTCGCATCTCCGCAAACAGGAAGTCGGATAAAATTACTAATTTTGCAAGGCAAATAACGGACAAACAATGGAAAACAGACAGTCTACACTCGAACTGGGGACGCGTCCCGTGGGCAAACTGCTGATGCAATATGCCGTGCCCGCCATAATAGCCATGACAGCATCGTCGCTATATAATATGGTGGACAGCATCTTCATAGGACAGGGTGTCGGCGCTCTTGCCATATCAGGACTGGCTATAACATTCCCGCTTATGAACCTGTCGGCGGCGTTCGGCGCCGCCATAGGCGTAGGCGCGTCCACCTGCATATCGGTAAAACTGGGACAGAAAGACTATAAGACCGCGGAGAACATTCTCGGCAACACGGTGGTATTGAACACAATAATAGGACTGACATTCGGCATTGTCACGCTCTTGTTGCTCGACCCCATACTGTTCTTCTTCGGTGCAAGCGAACAGACACTGCCATATGCACGCGACTATATGGTGATAATATTGGCGGGCAACATATTCACTCATCACTACTTCGGATTGAACGCCGTGCTGCGTGCCGCAAGCAAACCTAAGGCGGCGATGTATGCTACGATTTTCACGGTGGTGCTGAACACCATTCTCGACCCGCTGTTCATATGGGTGCTCGACATGGGCATAAGGGGTGCGGCATACGCCACCATACTGTCGCAGATCGTTGCACTGACATGGCAGATAAAGCTGTTCAGAAACAAGAACGAGATGCTGCACTTCCAGAAAGGGACGTACAGGTTGCGCGGCAACATAGTGAGGAACATCATCGGCATAGGCATATCGCCGTTTGCAATGAACGTATGTGCATGTCTGGTTGTGATATTCATCAACAACGGACTTTCACACTACGGGGGTGACATGGCTGTCGGTGCATACGGAATAGTGAACAAGGTGGCGTTTATCTTCGTGATGATCGTAATGGGAATAAACCAGGGCATGCAGCCCATAGCCGGCTATAACTACGGTGCCTTGCAGTTTGACAGGATGATGAAGGTGGTGAAATACTCCATGATATCCGCCACAGTGATAACGACATCGGGATTTCTTCTTTCGCAGTTCGCGCCATATCCCTGCGCAAGGCTTTTCACAACAGACAGGGAACTGATAGACATATCGGTGAAAGGACTGCGCATAACGCTGGCGGCATTTCCCATCGTGGGGTTCCAGATGGTAATAACAAACTTTTTCCAAAGCATCGGAAAGGCAAAGATAAGCATATTCCTGTCTCTGTCGAGACAAATGCTTATACTGCTGCCGTTGCTTGCCATACTGTCGCCGATATTCAAAACAGACGGCGTATGGATGTCCATGCCGATAAGCGATGCGGCATCGGCGGTATTGGCAGGCGTGATGCTGGTAATCTATATGAAGAAATTCTCCCTACAACATAAAACAATGAAGCATGAGCAAGAGTGAGAACATTATCATAACCGTGGGACGGCAGATAGGCAGTGGAGGCAGGGTAATAGCCGGAATACTGGCTGAAGAGTTCGGATGCGGCATGTACGACAAGGAGATACTGAACCTTGCCGCAAAGGAAAGCGGCTTCTGCGAGAAGTTCTTCGAGCAGAACGACGAGAAGAAAGGGTTCTTCAGATCGTTGTTTCATCTGCACACTCCGTATGTGTCCGACAACAGTTTCTACAGCAACAAGTTCTCGCAGGAAAGCCTGTTCCAGTTTCAGAGCGATGCCATAATAAAGGCTGCCGAGAAAGGTTCGTGCGTGTTTGTGGGACGGTGTGCCGACTATGTACTGCGCAACCGCAAGAATGTATTCAACATTTTCATAACGGCAGACATCGGACAGCGCATAAATGCCGTATGCAAGCGTATGGACTGCGACCGCGCCACGGCACGCAAGATAATTACGGACGGGGAGAACAGCCGCTCTTCATATTATAATTATTACACCGGAAAGCGGTGGGGACACGGCGAGTCTTACGATCTTTGCATAAATTCAAGTCTGCTGGGTCCTGAAGGAACGGCAGAGTTCATAGCGGAACTTATAAGAAAACAGTTTCGCAACGGACAATAAGCACAAGCCTGCAACAGGCATAACGCCCCGGCAAAGGCAGCCGTCATGACCGGCAAACAAATGCCGACAACAATAACAACAGCATGAAGAAGATAGGAATAATCAGCGACACACACTCATATTGGGACGATAAGTATCTCAGATACTTCGAACCGTGCGACGAGATATGGCATGCCGGAGACATCGGCTCGACGGAGGTGGCGGAGAGACTGGCGGCATTCAGAACGTTCAGAGCCGTATGCGGCAACTGTGACGGCGGCGACCTGCGACTGATGTATCCCGAAAAACTGCGTTGGAAATGTGAGGACGCGGACGTGCTGATGAAACATATCGGCGGCTATCCGGGCAACTACGACGCAAGCATACGCGGACAGATATATGCCTGTCCGCCGCAGCTGTTCATCAGCGGGCACTCTCACATACTTAAAATAAAGTACGACAAGACACTGAACCTGCTGCACATAAACCCGGGAGCGGCCGGACTTCAGGGGTGGCACAAGGACAGAACACTTGTAAGACTGACAGTAGAAGGCAATAAATTCACCGATTGCGAAGTTATCACATTAAGGTAATCAAGAATAAAAAGCTAATAATTAATATATAGGCAATATGAAGAATATCATCATCACCGGCGGCGCCGGCTTTATAGGAAGTCACGTTGTACGCCTCTTCGTGAACAAGTATCCCGAGTATAACATCATCAACCTCGACAAGCTTACTTATGCCGGCAACCTTGCGAACCTGAAGGATATAGAGACGAAAGCCAACTATATCTTCGTAAAGGCGGACATCTGCGACTATGATACAATCATGGAGCTTATGAAAAAGCACAACGTGGACGGTATAATACACCTCGCGGCGGAAAGTCATGTGGACCGCAGCATAAAGGATCCGTTCACGTTTGCACGCACCAACGTCATGGGAACGCTCACCCTGTTGCAGGCTGCAAAGACATATTGGGAGAGCCTTCCTGAGAAATACGACGGCAAGCGCTTCTATCATATATCGACAGACGAGGTGTACGGCGCACTCGAACTGACACATCCCGACGGCATAGAACCGCCGTTCACCACAACGGCATCGTCGGCAGAACACCACCTTGCATACGGCGAGAAGTTCTTCTTGGAGACGACAAAGTATAATCCGCACTCGCCATACTCGGCATCAAAGGCGTCGAGCGACCACTTCGTGCGTGCGTTCCACGACACTTACGGCATGCCCGTCATCGTGACAAACTGCTCAAACAACTACGGTCCGTACCAGTTTCCGGAGAAACTTATACCGCTTTTCATAAACAACATACGCCACCGCAAGCCGCTGCCCGTATACGGAAAGGGCGAGAACGTGCGCGACTGGCTGTACGTCGAAGACCACGCAAGGGCGATAGACGTGATCTTCCACAACGGCAAAACAGCCGATACTTATAACATCGGAGGCTTTAACGAGTGGAAGAACATAGACATAATAAAGGTTGTAATCAATACCGTAGACCGTCTTCTGGGACGCAAAGAGGGTGAGGACATGGACCTGATAACATACGTTACGGACCGCGCCGGACACGACCTGCGCTATGCAATAGACTCGTCGAAGCTGCAACGTGAACTGGGTTGGGAACCGAGTTTGCAGTTTGAAGAGGGCATAGAAAAGACCGTTAAGTGGTATTTGGAGAACCAGGAATGGCTGGACAACATCACAAGCGGCGACTACGAGAAGTATTACGACAGCATGTACAAGGGCAGATGACAGACCGTATTTCAAGCGAACTGCACTCTTTTCTGGTGCGTATGGCATACACACCGGAGGATATCAGCCATGACACAGAGCATGGCATGGAGCACCTACTGCACCTTCTCGAACCGGAAGACGAGGAAGCCGTGATACACTATTACGGACTCTTCGGTGCCGACCGCATGTCTCTCGACGAGATAGCGCACAGCCGCGGCATGAGCGCAGAGGACATGATGGCAGCGATAGACAGGTGTATACGCAGGATAGCGGTCACACCCGAATGGCAAATGATAAAGCAAAAGATTTGAATATAATGAAGAAAATACTTTTATTAGGCTCGGGAGAACTGGGCAAGGAGTTTGTAATCGCGGCGAAACGTGCCGGACAGTATGTCATCGCATGCGACCGTTACGACAACGCTCCGGCAATGCAGGTTGCCGACGAGCGCGAGATTTTCAGCATGCTCGACGGTGATGCGCTTGCCGCTGTGGTTGAGAAACACCGTCCGGACATCATCGTCCCGGAGATAGAGGCAATCAGAACAGAGCGTCTTTTCGACTTCGAGAAGGCGGGAATACAGGTCGTTCCGAGCGCAAGGGCAGTGAACTACACGATGAACAGGCGTGCCATACGCGACCTGGCATCGAAGGAACTGGGTCTGCGCACAGCCAAATATTTCTATGCCAAGACATTCGAAGAGTTCAAGAAAGCCGCCGATGAGATAGGTTTTCCGTGCGTTGTCAAGCCTCTGATGTCGTCTTCGGGTCACGGTCAGAGCTACGTTCACAACGACGATGAGCTGGAACAGGCTTTCAAGGAGGCAATGGAAGGCAGTCGCGGTGACGTGAAAGAGGTTATCATAGAGGAGTTTATAGACTTCGAATCGGAGTTTACGCTGCTCACGGTGACGCAGAAAGAGGGACCGACACTGTTCTGTCCGCCCATCGGACACATACAGAAAGGCGGTGACTATCGCGAGAGTTGGCAGCCTTATGCCATCGGCGAAGAGGCTCTTAAGCAGGCGCAGCACATGGCGGACGAGGTGACCCACGCACTGACGGGAGCCGGTATATGGGGCGTGGAGTTCTTCCTTACAAAGCAGGGAGAGGTGATATTCAGCGAACTTTCACCGCGTCCGCACGACACGGGAATGGTAACGCTCGGTCATACCACGAACCTAAGTGAGTTCGAACTACACTTCCGTGCCGTAATGGGATTGCCCATTGCCGGCATACATCTCGAACATGCGGGCACGAGTGCAGTGATACTGTCGCCCGAAGAGTCGGACAATCCGTTGGAATACAACATGGTCGAGGCTCTGAAAGAAGACCGCACACGCATCCGTATCTTCGGCAAGCCGGAGGCACATGTGGGCAGACGCATGGGCGTTGTGTTGTGTTACGGTGACGTGGATGCCGACATCGATGCGCTGCGCGACAAGGCTAAGCGACTGGCAGGCACCATCTTGGGAACCGACCCGTACATGAAAAAGAGCTGAAAAAACGTTTAACGGGCAAACACTTACAATCTATCACTTTTTAAAACCATTTTCTTACAGTTTTAAAAGGTGGCATTAAAACTTCATAAAGCTATCCTTTTCGAGTCATAAAGCTAAGCTTCAGACATCAAAAAGGATAGCTTTAGCAATCGGAAACGATAGCTTTCGGATTGTAAGTATGGCATGTTGGAAATGAAACTACATAAATACTCACATGATAAAGGATTTACAATCGCTGCGGTTTATATTCGTCCTGCTTGTCTTCATGTCGCATATAACATGGACAGATACAAGTTTTGACTTTGGCGGAGAATGCGGAGTGGCATTCTTTTTCATTCTAAGTGGTTTCGTTTTGTCGGTAGGATTCGGAGCGAAAGTCGAGACCGGAATGTTCCGTCGCAGACCTTTTCTTATAAAACAGCTGCTGAAGTTCTATCCACTACATATCATAATGATGATTGTGATGTTACTTATGGATATGCGTATTGGAATGTATACCGAACCATACCTGCTGCTTCCCAACATACTTTTGCTGCAAAGCTGGTTTCCGGACGATAAGTTTTACTTCGTCGCAAACGGCTCGTCATGGTTTCTTTCGGACATGATGTTCTTCTATCTGATGTTCCCTTTGCTTTATAGAAAGATTATGAAAGACAGCATAAATCATGTCGCGACAATGGCAATCATCGTTTTTCTGATGTGGATTGCACTGTCTTTTTCCGTTCCTGAGAACAAGATAAATGCCATTTTATATGCTTCTCCGATGACAAGGATTATAGATTTTGCTGTCGGAATACTGCTTTACAGAGTCTTCACATCTGATATTACGGACAAAATATCTGTCTGTATTAATGGTAAAAGTCCGTTAACGGCAGGCTTTACGGAACTTTCAGCCGTTATAATGATGTACCTTACATACATCGCATATCAATATATGCCCGCCAACATAAGATGTTCCGCACTGTTCTGGTTCATCATTCCAGCATTCATATACATTTTTGTCATTACCGACAGGTAAGGTGGTATCGTCACGAAGATACTTCAATCAAAGACAATGATGTGGCTCGGAAGCATAAGTTTTGAATTTTACATGATCCACATGGCAGTGTTAAGACTTACAGGAAACATCCTGCGGAGCACCACCGCAGATGTAAGTGCTATACTGCTGTTCTTTGTGGCACTGCCGCTGACGGTATTTGCGTCGTTCATAACAAAGAAATATTTAGTCGGCAAAATATACTCTCACTTGATAAAGCGCGTTATATAAGATATGAGCAGCAAGATTATAGACCTTCCGAAGATTATAGACAGGCGCGGCAACCTCACCGTTGCCGAGGAGAACAAGAACATACCGTTCGGTATTAAACGCGTGTATTGGGTATACGACGTGCCCGGAGGCGAATGCCGCGGAGGGCATGCGCACAAGAAATGCCTTGAGTTTATCACCGCCGTAAGCGGCAGTTTCACCGTCACTTTGGACAACGGCACAGAGAAAGAGACGTTTCTTCTCAATCATCCCTATCAGGGTTTGCTGGTCGATACGGGCATCTGGCGCACGCTCGACGACTTCTCTTCGGGGGCGGTCTGCATGGTCATGGCATCCGAACTGTTTGAGGAAGAAGATTATATACGCGACTATGACGAATTTATAAGATACAAGAAAAATGCAGATCATTGAGACATCGGCAGAAGAATACGGTGCTTTGTTCGCCTGTTATCCGCACGTTTACAACAGTGTTTCTTTCTCCGAGCTTAACAAGAGAAAGACCGAACGGCTGCATTACCTTACATTCAGAAATCCCAAAGTGCGCTTCGGGCTTATCTTAGGCGAAGACAACGGCGGCACACTTGCGTCTCCTTTCTCCGCCCCATTCGGCGGTTTCACATACAACAAGGCGCAAAGCATAGAGTTCATAGACGATGCTATAAAAGCCCTGAAAGAATATGTAAGGGAGCGGAACATGCGCATCCGGATTACCCTGCCGCCTTTTTTTTATGACGACAGGCACCTGCCATGCGTGGCGAATGCTCTTTACCGCGAGGCACGGTTATGCAAAATGGATATAAACTATCATTTTCTTATATCCGATTTTGCCGGTTATCCTGCTGTTATCGGGCGTAATGCAAGAAACAAACTACGACAGGCCATGGATCAGGACACCGCCTTTATCATTGCAGACAGCAGCAACGAGGACGATATAAGAAGGGCATACGGCATTATAAAGAAGAACAGGGAGGAGCACGGATATCCGCTAAGGATGACATGCGAAGACGTTATCGGCACGACACATGTGATACCTGCCGACTTCTTCATATTGAGACACGGCGATGAAGACATGGCTGCGGCACAGGTCTTTCATGTTACCGACAAGATATATCAAGTCATATACTGGGGCGACTTGCGCGATTTTTCGTCATTGCGCCCGATGAACCTGCTCGCATACCGCATCTTCGAGTACTACCGCAAGCAAGGTATCGATATACTCGACATCGGTCCTTCGACCGAAGACAGCACGCCTAACTACGGGCTGTGCAGCTTCAAGGAAAGTATCGGATGCCGCAGTTCGCTGAAACTTTCATTCGAGATATAAACCATGAAGCATAATTCCAACCAGACAGACAGACTGTACAGACATACAGGAAGACTGCCTTATCTGCTGACGGAACGGCAGGGCACAGGCGAAAAAGACCAATACGTAGAGCGGTGTCTCAATGCCATTTCGCCATATCGGGTCATCTGGCAGGACGAAAAATATGTGCTTAAAGCACCCATTAACGCTAAGAATTGATTGAACGATGATAAAATATCTTGACTTAAAGAAAATCACTGAACTGCATGCGGACGAGATACACCATGCCGTAAGCAACGTTGTTGACAGCGGATGGTACCTGCACGGGGAGGCAAACCGCCTTTTCGAGGAGCACTATGCACGGTATATCGGTACGAAACACTGCATAGGTTGCGGCAACGGACTTGACGCTCTCACACTGATACTGCGTGCATATATGGAACTGGGGGTGATGAAACGGGGCGACGAGGTAATCGTTCCGGCAAACACATACATCGCCTCCATACTCTCAATAACGGCAAACGGGCTTGTCCCGGTGCTCGTAGAACCGCGCCCGGACACGTTCCAGATAGACGACACACTGATAGAAAGCGCCATTACCGACCGTACACGGGCGATAATGATCGTACATCTTTACGGCAAATGTGCCTGCACCGAAAAGATAAAAGATATATGCCGCCGGCACAGTCTGAAACTGATCGAGGACAATGCACAGGCACATGGAACGACATTCCTTAATGAAGAATGTAGAATGAAGAATGAAGAATTAAGGTTTGCAAAGAAAGATGTTGATGTTTCGGTTGCATCTTACAAGAACGACAACAATACATCATCTACATCCATACCCACATCTACAGAAACAAAGAATACCACGAATACAAATCCTAATTCTTCATTCTTCATTCTTCATTCTTCATTTCCCCATCCTAATTCTTCATTAAAAAGGACCGGTTCTCTCGGCGATGCCGCCGCCCACAGCTTCTATCCCGGCAAAAATCTGGGTGCGCTGGGCGATGCAGGTGCTGTAACTACCGACGATGAAGAGCTTGCCGAAATGGTCCGCACGCTTGCAAACTACGGCTCGTCGGTGAAATATGTCTTCCCATACGAGGGCATGAACAGTCGCATGGACGAGCTTCATGCCGCCGTACTTGATGTAAAGCTGCGCTATCTCGACGAAGAAAACGAGGCGCGCCGGCGTGTAGCCCTGCACTATATAGACAATGTGAAGAACCCGCTTTTGAATGTTCCGGGACGGGAATACATGGAGAACAACGTGTTCCATATATTCCCCGTGATGTGCAAAGAGCGCGACAGGCTGCAAAAGTATTTGTCGGAACACGGCGTGCAGACCGTCATCCACTACCCCATACCGCCGCACAAACAGGAGTGTTACAGGCAGCTTGAACATCTCAGTTTGCCCGTAACCGAACGGATACACCGTGAGGAACTGAGCATTCCGTGCAATCAGGTGCTCACGAAAGAAGAGGTAGAGGAGGTGACAAACTTGCTTAACAAGTTCGGGAAATGAAGAATAAAGAATGATGAATGAAGAATTAGGATAACTAATAGTTAAGAATTAAGAAGTAAGAATTAAGATTTTGCCGGCGCAGTAATGATATTATTTTAGGTCATATAGGACCTATAGGTCTCATAAGTCTTATATGGCTTATTGGTTAATCATAGCGGCAGCAAATTCTTCATTCTTCATTCATCATTCTTCATTTAAAGAACACCCTGTCCACCGTTGCCTCTGTAATAGCCGCTAGCTCATCGCACGGCATTCCGTAGCACTCCGCCATGCGCTCAAGAACATATCTTGCGTATGCGCTCTCGTTGCGTTTTCCACGCATGGGAACAGGAGCCATATACGGTGCATCGGTCTCTATGACAATGCGGTCTGCAGGTATTGAGGGGATAACCTCAGGCAGATGCGACTTCTTAAACGTAAGGACACCGCCCACACCAAGCACAAATCTGTCGAAAGAAAGCAGTTCGGCTGCCTCTTTCTCATTGCCTGTAAAACAATGGAACACGCCGCCCGGCAGTTCCTTTTCATATCGCCGCAATATCTTTACCATTTCGTTCTGCCCCTTGCGGCAGTGTATCATCAACGGCAGACCGTACTCCACGGACCACCTCACCTGTTCCTCGAACACCTCGAGTTGTTCCTTTTCGTACTCGCGACTCCAGTAATAGTCTATCCCCACCTCGCCAACGGCTATAAAACGACTGCCGGTGTCGCATGCGTCAGGCTGCATCACAGACCGTTGGAGCATCTGTTTCATCTCCGCCAACACACCCTGCCAGCCCTCCTTGACCTCCTCAGGATGAAGCCCTATCATGGGATAGGCATATCCCGGATAGCGGCGGCACGTGGCAAGAACAGTATCCACGGAGGCAAGATCTATGGCAGGTACGAACATCCGCCCTACCCCTGCCTCACGCGCACGGGCAACAACCTCGTCGCGATCGGCGTCGAACTCCGTGCCGTCAAGATGTATATGCGTGTCTGTAAACGTCATGTCAGTACTCGCGTTTCATCATTCTGTCCGTATATGCCACAAGCTCCCGGCGGCGGTCTTCCGCAACGCCGAGTGCGGAAAGATATCTGCGGCTCTCGTCAAAATACATCTTTATCTTAGCCTCAGCAAGACAATCTATGCCCAGACGGTTGTATATGGCTGTCACGGCGGCAATCTTCTCCTGCGGATTGTGCCCGCTTCCGTTTATCCACCGCTCCAGTTCGGCACGCGTAGGCTCGTCGGCACGAGCAAAGGCATTTATCAACATGAATGTCTTTTTGTTGCAAAGAATGTCGCCGCCGATAGCTTTTCCGAACACCGCGGGGTCTCCATAGACATCGAGATAGTCGTCTTGCAACTGGAAAGCAAGACCTATCATCTCGCCAAACCTGTACAGATTGTCGGCATCGGCATCGGGAGCACCACCGAGAATGGCGCCTGTCTTCAACGCGCATGCCAGCAGCACGCTTGTCTTAAGGCGTATCATCTCTATATATTCGTCCTCGCTCACATCGCCGCGTGTCTCGAAGTCCATGTCATACTGCTGCCCCTCTCCTATCTCAAGCGCCGTCACGGTGAAGAGGTCGAGCACGGGTTTCAGCTTTGCCACATCGCATTGTGCGATATAGCGGTAAGCCATCACGAGCATGGAGTCGCCCGACAGTATCGCCGTGTTGGCGTTCCACTTCTCGTGCACGGTCTGATGTCCGCGCCTCACAGAGGCATTGTCCATGAGGTCGTCGTGCAGAAGCGTATAGTTATGATACGTCTCCAGTCCGCACGCCACAGGCAGTATCGCCTCGGGATTGTCCTTATACATGTTGTATGCAAGTAGCATCAGCGTGGGGCGTATTCTCTTTCCGCCCATGGACAGCACGTATTTCACAGGGGCATAAAGGCTCTGCGGCTTGCGCGTATACGGCATACTGTCGATATAGCCGTTTATCTTTTCAAGTAATTCGTTTGCGGTAAACATATTGTTAAAGATGCTTTAGTTGTGTATATGTTGCAAAGATAATGCAAGCCGAACGCAATCAAGCTTGCTTGAAATTGCCGAGGCGAAGCTTATCTTATGCAAAGATAATGCAAGCCGAACGCAATCAAGCTTGCTTGAAATTGCTGAGGCGAAGCTTATCTTCGGCAAAGATACGACTTTTATTTAGTTTTACGCGGACGAGGAGGCATTTTTTGAACAGTGCACATGATACCGTCCGTCATCACGGATGCGGATAGTTACAAACATATCGCATGCACGTCATCAATATAAAAACGCTTATTTATGATAAAACACATCAGACTGTTTCACATTGCAGCGGTGCTTCTGACGGCTGCGCAGATGCACGCTTTCAGTGCAGACGACATAATAACGAGGGATAAAGTGGGAGCCGGAGCCATGCCGGCGGAGATAAGTGCGGTTACGGAAGCACCTTTCAAGATGAAAGGACTTAAGGCTCCGGTATTCAAAGACCGCAGGATTGTGATAACGAAGGAAGACTTGTCGGCAAAGGGACTGATAACCCCTTCGATAAACGAGAGGATAAGCAGCCTGTCGAAAAAAGGCGGAGGTACCGTCGTAATACCGCAGGGCACATGGCGTTCGGGACGCATCACGCTGAAGAGCAACGTTTGTCTACACGTGGAGAAAGGTGCCGTGCTCGAGTTCTCAGGCTCCATAGACGACTATCAGCCTGCCGTATTCACACGCCACGAGGGTGTGGAGGTGTTGGGAGCCGGTGCATTTATATATGCCAATGGTGCCAAGAACATTGCCCTGACGGGCGAAGGCGTGATATCAGGTCCGCCAATGGATGCCGCCATGCGCCGTCTGCGCAACGGCAACAGCGTGGTGGAGAAGGACATATCCGTGAACACTCCGGTTGCCGAACGTCTGTGCGACGGGCTCGACGGGCGCACGTTCTACCGCCCCAAGTCGTTCGCTCCGATAAACTGCAAGAACGTTTTGGTGCAGGGAGTGACGTTCGAGAAGAGCGTACTATGGAACGTTAACCCCATATACTGCGACAACGTGATAATACGAGGCATAACGGTGAACTCCACAAAGGTGCCGAGCGGCGACGGCATAGACATATCGTCGTGCCGCAATGTGCTGATAGAATACTGCACGTTGAACTGCGGCGACGACTGTTTCACACTGAAAGCGGGGCGTTGTGAGGACGGTTTGCGCGTGAACAGACCTACGGAAAACGTGCTGATACGCTACTGTCTGTCTAAAGACGGGCACGGGGGAATAACATGCGGAAGCGAGACTGCAGGCATGATAAAGAACGTTTATCTGCACAGTTGTGTGTTCTACGGCACGCGCGTGGGCTTCCGTTTCAAGACAAGGCGCAACCGCGGAGGCGGCATATCGGATGTTCTTTATGAGAATGTAAGGCTGGTCGATGTGCGCGAGGCATTCACTTGGGACCTTCTCGGCACACCCATGTACATGGGAGAGCTGGCACGACGCAATCCACCATTGGACATAACAGAGCTTACACCGGTGGTGAAGAACATCACAATACGCAACTTCATCGTCGAGTCAGCCGACCGTCTGATATCCGTACACGGCATTCCCGAAATACCGTGCAGCAACGTTCTGATTGAAGATGGCACCGTAAGGACAAACCGGATATTCAAGGCAATGGACGACATCGACGGTCTGACAATGCGCAACATGGACATTCATGCAACGGACAACACGATGAACATCGACGACGGACGGAACATATTGTTCGATCAGGTGAACTTCTACGCGCCGGGACATGCACTCTACCTGAACATCAAAGGTGCACAGGCCGGAAACATAAACATAATAAGCGGCAACGTAAGATACGGACTTGAAGATGGAATAAATCCGCTGCCATGACAGACATAGGCAAACATCTGTAATTCAAGACGATACTTTAAGCTTCCGGAAGGCGACTGTATGGCATAAAAACGATATGCCGACAGCCGTCTTCCGGTTTGTTGTATATATAATGTCGGGGCTATAAAAAAGCGCATTTCACAGCAGTTAAAGACGCGTTTTGTAACTTATTGATAATCAAGATAATACCTTTTACATTCCAAAAGGTGTCCTTTTAGAGTCTGAAAGACCGCCTTTTAGAGTGCGAAAGGGCACCTTTTGGAATGCGAAAGACCGCATGCGGAAATAAAAGAAGCCAAAAGTGCATATATATCGAATTATTTGTGTAATTTTGTCACGAATAAAATGAATACATCCGAACTGCAAAAAATAAAGCAGCGGTACGGCATCGTGGGCAACAACGACGAGCTGAACCGTGCGCTGGATGTCGCCTTGCAGGTGGCACCCACGGACTTGTCTGTGCTCATAGTAGGCGAAAGCGGTGTGGGAAAGGAAAGCGTACCGCGGATAATTCATGACAACTCGCCGCGCAAACGCGAGAAGTATTTTGCCATAAACTGCGGCTCCATACCCGAGGGAACCATTGACAGCGAACTGTTCGGACATGAGAAAGGTTCGTTTACGGGTGCCATAGGCGAGAGCGAGGGATACTTCGGAGTGGCAAACAAGGGCACGATATTTCTCGACGAGGTGGGCGAACTGCCCCTTGCAACGCAGGCACGACTGCTCAGAGTGCTCGAAACGGGAGAATATATACGCGTTGGCGGACAGAAAATAATGAAGACCAACGTGCGTATAGTGGCTGCAACAAACGTGAACATGCAGAAAGCCATAAGCGAAGGACGCTTTCGCGAGGATCTGTACTACCGTCTGAACACCATTCCAATACAGATACCGCCGCTGAGAGACAGGGGTAACGACATCATACTGCTGTTCCGTCTGTTTGCCATGCAGATGGCTGAGAAATACCGGTTGCCCAAAATCACGCTGACGGAAGAGTCGAAAGCGGTGATGCTAAGATACAAATGGCCCGGGAACGTGCGCCAGCTGAAGAACATAACGGAGCAGATGTCAATACTGAGCAGCGAACGCGAAATAGACGCGGACACGCTGCGACAGTTTATTCCGCAGGATATCGAGAGCACACAGCTCACCACCGTAAACACCGGAGGCAGTCACTCGTATGAGAGCGAACGCGAACTGCTGTACAAAATATTATATGAATTGCGCGGAAACGTCAGCGACCTGAGACGCGAGATGAACGACTTGAGAAAGCAGATAGGAAGCACCGTCACCGGCAGGGGTACTGCCAACGAACCGCCACTGCCGTCGATAATAAACCGCAGGCAGGAGATGACAGTACAGAGACAGGCGCCGAACGTGCTCGATGCCGTGGCAGAGGAGATATCCGAACCTGAAAGTCTTAACCTTGAAGACCTGGGTAAGCAGATGCTTGAAAAGGCTCTTGAGCGCAACGGGGGAAACAGAAAGAAGGCTGCCGCCGAGCTTGGTATATCGGATAGGACGCTATACCGCAGAATAAAGCAGTATGGACTGGACTGACGGACACTTTCATGCCGGCACCCGTTGACAGAATTGTCGGCACATATCAATAATGTATTATAACCGGAAAACAGGAAAAACAATCACCGATGACAGGAAAAAGACTCACCATAATAGTCTGTACACTCGCGCTGATACTTGTATCATGCAGCGTGTCGTACAAGTTCAACGGCGCAAGCATTGACTACAGCAAGACCAAAACCATACAGATAGCCGACTTTCCCATACGTTCGAGCTATGTATGGGGACCGATGGCATCTATCTTCAACAACCAGTTGAAAGACCAGTTTGCCAACCACACGCGTCTGATACAGGTGAAACGCAACGGTGACATGAAAATAGAGGGAGAGATAACGCACTACACCCAACGCAACAAGGCTGTCACGGCAGAGGGACACTCGGCACAGACGGAGTTGTCTATGACCGTCAACGTGCGCTTTACCAACAACGCCAACCACAACGAGGACTTTGAGAAGCAGTTCACCGCCACATCGACATACGAGACGACACAATCGCTTAACTCCGTGCAGGAGGAACTTGTGACGCAAATGGTAAAGGACATTACCGACCAGATATTCAACGCAACGGTGGCAAATTGGTAAAAGAACGGACAGAGGCAATGAAACTGGAGCAACTCATAAAACATCCCGAAAGAATGGACAGGGACACACTGTACAACCTGCGTTCCATGCTTGCACTGTATCCGTACTTCCAGACGGCAAGGCTGCTGATGCTCAAAAACCTGTACATACTGCACGACCCGTCGTTCGACGAGGAGCTGAGACGTGCCGCCATATATATTACCGACCGCAAAGCGCTGTTCGAACTGGTGGAGGCGGCGCACTACAAGATAAAGAGCAACACACAAAAGAAAGAGGAAAAGAATGCCGGTGAAGAACCGGACGGCAACCGTACAATATCGCTGATAGACCGTTTCCTCGACTCGCAACCGGAAAAGGAGGAGAAGGAAAAGAAGAACAAGCGGAAGCCTACACCTGCCGACGCGGCGATAGACTACGTGTCGTATTTGCTCGAAACCGAAAGCGAAGAGGAGAAACAGCTGACCGAACAAAACATGAAGATGAACGGTCTGGATCTCATAGACAACTTCATCAATAAAGAGGGAGGACGCATCGAACTGAAGGAAAATCCGGAATATACGCCCGTAATAGACACTGCGGATACGGAGAGCGGCGAAGACGGAGACGAAGGATACTTCACCGAGACACTGGCACGTATTTACATAAAACAAGGCAGATATTCAAAGGCATTGGAAATAATTAAGCGTTTAAATTTGAATTATCCAAAAAAAAATGCTTACTTTGCAGACCAAATCCGCTTTTTGGAGAAATTAATCATAAATAACAAATACAAATAAACAATAGAAAATGTACACATTATTCGTAATTCTAATCGTGATTGCAGCATTGCTGATGATTGGCATCGTACTTATTCAGGAGTCGAAAGGTGGCGGACTTGCGTCAAACTTCTCCTCTTCAAACCAGATTATGGGTGTCCGCAAGACTACCGACTTTATCGAAAAGGCAACATGGGGACTTGCAGCATCAATGGTAGTGCTGAGCGTTGTTTGCGCTTATACGGCACCATCGGCAACCGGCACTGAGAGCATCCTTGAAAATGCGGCAACTGAAACACAGCAGACAAACCCGAACACACTGCCCGGCTTCGGTGCAAGCAGCACCAAACAAGCAGCTCCGGCAAAAGGACAGGACAAGGCAGAACAGGCTGCAGATGCCGCAAAAGACGCCCCGGCACAGGCTCCGACGAAAGCAGCAGAATAATAAAATGATAAAAAAGTACAGGATTTGTTTGGTTAATCCGGATAAATCCTGTACCTTTGCACTCGCTTTTAGAGTTTTAGCGACATTGCACGGTGGCTATAGTTCAGTTGGTTAGAGCGTCAGATTGTGGTTCTGAATGTCGTGGGTTCGAGTCCCACTAGCCACCCTAAAGAGAATGGATGAAGTTCTTACGGAATTTCATCCATTCTCTTTTATTGTATGATATACTATCCATGAACGCCTCATTAGCCATAAAACAAAGGAAAAATGATAATATTTACGGATGCACGACGTTATATTATCAATGAACAAAAGCCTGCCGCCGCATGGCGACAGGTACTATCTACTGATTTACAAACAAACATCAGGGGCGATATGAACACACTTTCATCAGAAACACTTATTACAACCGTCAAGGAAGCGGCACGCCTTATGCAAGCCGACGGCTTTGAAGTTTCATACAAAGAAGGCTTCTCCAACATTGTCACATCATCGGATGTCGCCGTCCAGGACTTCCTGTGCGCCAGACTGAAAGAACTGCTACCAGACAGCGGTTTTATATGTGAGGAGGAAGACATGCGGGACATATCGCATGAATATACATGGATAATAGATCCGATAGACGGCACTGCCAACTATAGCCGGGGCATTGCCCAGTGTGCCATTTGCGTGGCACTTAAACATGGCGATGATATAGAACTGGGAGTTGTATACATCCCTCAGACAGGCGAACTGTTCCACGCCGAGAGAGGCAAAGGCGCATGGCTGAACGGGCGCAGAATATCCGTGTCACAGCGTCCGTTCGCAAATTCAATAATGTGTACGGCGCTGCCGGTATACCATAAAGAATATACAGAAGTGTGTTCGGACATCATCCGCGAGGCGTTCATGCAGTGCAACGACATACGCCGGTTCGGTGCATGTGCCCCGGAACTTTGCTATCTTGCCATGGGACGCTGCGAACTGTACTTTGAATACCTGCTCAGTCCGTGGGATTTCGCTGCCGCATCGCTCATTGTAACCGAAGCGGGCGGCATGATAACCGACCTTGACGGCAGCACACCGACATGCACCTGCCAATGCGGAATAGTTGCTGCCAACAGCAAAGAAAACCACACAAGACTGCTGAACATTGTGCAAAAGAAGATTAAGGGCTGACATATTATTCCGCAAGCAATACACAACGCGCCTTACGAAACGGTGGGAATAAATATAAGGAGATAAAGGGAAATAAGAGAAGATATGTTGCCAAGGGCAACAGAAGATAAAAGACAACAGTCTTGAATCAAGCAACAAAACATTTGTCTTTTATCTCCCCGTATCTCCTTTTATCTCCCTTTATCTACTATTAAAACGTCTCTATCGATTTAAGAACCCTCCGGTGAGACATCAAGCACCGGTTCTTTCCTTGAAAATATCCATAAGCCACGCCTTTTGCTCGGCTATTGTCATGGTGCTGTTGTCAAGTTCAACGGCATCATCAGCCTTGCGCAACGGCGACACTTCACGATGCGAGTCTATATAATCGCGCTGCTCCACGTTCTTAAGAATATCATCAAAGTCGGCAGGCATGCCCTTTGCACGCAGTTCGTCAAAGCGGCGCTGCGCACGCACACGGGCAGAAGCAGTGACAAAGACCTTCAGTTCGGCATCGGGAAACACTGCCGTACCGATGTCGCGACCGTCCATAACGATGCCTTTCTCCTCGCCCATTTTCTGCTGCTGCGCCACAAGAGCCTTCCTTACAAAGGGAAGTGCGGCTACCGGACTGACGTGCGACGACACCTCCATCGAGCGTATTTCCTTCTCAACAAGCTCTCCGTTAAGATATGTGTCGGGGCATCCCGTCGCCTCATTCAGGCGGAAGGAGATGACAATGCCGTTCATCGCAGCCTCGAGGGCAGCAGTATCGATGCCGCCGTCGGCACCGAACATGCCGCCACGCATGGCAAAAAGAGTCACTGCACGGTACATGGCACCCGTGTCCACATAGATATAACCAATCTCACGTGCAAGGTCTTTAGCCATTGTAGACTTGCCGCAAGACGAAAAACCGTCGATTGCTATGGTAATCTTTTTCATTTGTCTATAAACAGTAAGAAACATTTATGGTCAGTGAATTGGAAGATACATGGTATTTTCCGTATGACAGATTGAGTTTGAAACGCTCCAACATAAGTCCCGCGCCGAACGAAAGACCGGCTCCGTGACTGCTTTCCTCCTCTCCGCTGATAATCTTCATCTCTTCCACACGGCGGAAATTGTATCCTCCGGCAATATAGATCTGCGGCGAAAGGATAATATCCACGCCGGCAACAAGGTGGTTTATGAACTTATAATCCCAGTGAGTAAGGTCTGTGAGCGTTGCCGACACACGGAACGGCAGGTTCAGCAACTTCTTGCTCGCGCCCAACTGCACGTCCATGGGCATTTTTCCGTACTCGTCGTCGAATGCCTTCAGCTCACCACCAAGGTTCTTGGCAACGAGCGAGAGCGACCATTCGCGGTCCGGATCATAATAGTTCAGTCCCAAATCCACGCCCATGGCAATGGAGTTATAGTCGCCAATGTAAGACGTAACGAACTTTGCCGCGATACCTCCGGCAAGCCTTTCGGTGAGCGAATAGCTGAAGACGCCGCCCAACATGATGTCCTTTGCGGAGAACTCTCCGTTCTGAACATTGTTCTCGTCCACCTGTTTCATCTTGCCATAGTCCATATACTGAGCCATCACCGCCACCGTCGCACGCTCCTTTATAATCCTGTTGAACGACGCACTTGCCGTTTTCGCCCCCTCCATATACGTCATAAAGTTAAGGTTGATGCTCTTGTCGCTCACCGACGACAGCAGCGACGGATTATGAAACATCAGCGACGGGTCGTCTTCTATTATGGTGATATTGTCTCCACCCAGTGCCGCAGCATGAGCACTTACGGGAAGGCGCAGGAAATTATACGACGTCCGGCTTTCCTGAGCCGATGTTTTTATTGCGCAAGAAAATATCATCGCGAGTAGAAAAACCGCCTTTTTCATCTTTATTATATATAATTTTGCGGCAAAGGTACACCTTTTTAAAATATCTACACTAATTTTGCAAGGTGAATTTCACGCCGCATCGGGTTATCTCCAATAATAACGTAAAAAACGCCGGATTAGTGTACAGGCTCCCGACAGGCAGGCACGGCAAGTAATAAGATGGAAGAAAAAAAGTCATACAAGGCAGATCTGGAGAACAAAAGGACAACGATGTTCCTTTTGGGATTTATACTTGTGATGTCCGTTTTCATCGCCATACTTGAACATGCCACTGTTTCAGGCGAGGCAGACATGCCCGAAGACTTCACCGAGAGCATTGCACAAGACCTTGTCCTGGCTGCCGACAACAGCCGGAAGGACATGGCTGCCGTATCGGCTCCCGCTACAAAACCGAAAAAGACGGAAAGAATAAACATCGTGGAAAACGCCACCGACGAGGAGATTGCACCTCCTGCCAACAGCGAAAATGAAAACAACGCCGGCAAAACACTTGAGGAAAACGTAAGCGAGAACGACCAAAAGAAAACCGTGACGCCGACACATACCGCCGCAGCAGGCGACAATGTGTTAAGTTTCCGCGTCGTAGAGCAGTTGCCGGAATACCCCGGAGGCATGTCGGCATTAATGAAATGGCTTACAAACAACCTGAAATATCCTTACATTGCACAGAAAAACAAGAAGCAGGGCAAGGTAATCGTGGCATTCATCATCAACAAAGACGGCTCCGTGTCAGACCTTAAGCTGGTTAAAGGCATCGATGCAAACCTCGACCGCGAGGTTCTTCGCGTAATCAACATGATGCCCAAGTGGAAGCCGGGAACGGACAAAGGCAAGCCGTGCCGCACATATTTCTGCATTCCTGTTGTGTTCAACCTCTGATCGTTCGCTCTCTTCCCTACCGCCATGCACCGCTCGCGGCAAGGCAATACACAATGTCATGATTTTCATCGTTTCGCTTTCTTTCTGACTTTTCATAACCTCCGAATACGCCGTCTTTCTGAAAATAAAAATCATTTGGACGCAAAGACGTCATAAATACGTGTGCAGCGGCAAGACGTTGTATGACAGTGCATTACACTACATGCGGCAACATTGTGCAACAAACATCCGCTTTTTCACACGCAAACATGCCTCTTTTCTATGAAAAACATGCCGTTTTAGACTCTTAACCCATACGGTTACGGGGGTGATATGCGCCATTTCAGGGTGTAAAACACGGCATATTGCACTCCAAAATGCCGCATATTGCAACTCAAAAGGTGCCTTTTCAGAAACAAAGGGGCACAGCTCAGCCTTTTTAACATCTCGTTTGACGAAAAGCACGAACGTTTTCCGTTTTACATATCGACATGCTTTACATACATCAACGGTACATTTTGTCATTCCGAACCACCCTTGAATGCCCGGCACTCCGCATACAATGCCTGCCGTATGCCGGCATATACCGTGCCCGGATATGGCATATCGGTTGCAAAAGCCAAACTTCACACACCGCAGAGGCAAATAACCAAGAAACCAACATGAATTTGATAAAAATTCAACTTCATGTCAAAAAAAGTACAGAAACATTTGGTCATAACAAAAAAACTTGCTACCTTTGCATCGCAATTAAGAAAAACGGCTCCGTAGCTCAACTGAATAGAGCATCTGACTACGGATCAGAAGGTTACAGGTTTGAATCCTGTCGGAGTCACAAAGAGAGGCAACATCGCAAGAAGTTGCCTCTCTTTGTGTTTATAAAATCGTTGTTTAAAATCCAAGTATACAGTCGCGGCATTTGTCCATAAGCCATTTTGGGGTGCTCGTCGCACCGCAGATGCCTATCGTCGATACGCCTTCAATCCACGAACGGTCAATCTCCTCAGGTCCTTCTATAAGGTAACTGTTGGGATTAACCCTCTTGCACTCGTTGAAAAGCACCTTTCCGTTGCTGCTCTTGCGCCCGCAAACAAACAGTATGAGGTCGTGACAACCGGCAAAGCGACTTATGTTGGGCATGCGGTTCGCCACCTGCCGGCATATAGTGTCAAAACTGCGGAATGTGGCAGAGGGCGATATGTGCTCCTGTATGTAATCTATTATGCGGTGAAACTCGTCGAGCGACTTTGTCGTCTGCGAATAAAGATATATGTCGCGGTTGTAGTCGAGGTTCTTAACGTCATCAAAATGCGCTATCACAATGGCACGGCTGTTTGTCTGACCGACAAGCCCCAGCACCTCGGCATGCCCCGGTTTGCCGAAGATAACGGTCTGCGCATCGGGGTTTTCGTCATACTGCCGCTTTATTCTCCGCTGCAATTGCAGCACCACCGGGCACGTGGCATCGATTATCTCTATCTTGTTTTGCCGCGCCAGGGCGTATGTCTCCGGCGGCTCACCGTGCGCCCTGAGCAGCATTTTCACGCCGTGCAGCCTGCGCATGTCGTCGTGGTTGATGGTGATAAGCCCCATTTTGCGCAGCCGCTCGCACTCCATGCCGTTATGGACAATGTCGCCAAGACAATAAAGGGGCTTGCCCGTGGCAAGCTCTTCCTCTGCCTTGCGTATGGCTGTGGTCACTCCGAAACAGAAACCGCTGCCGCTGTCAATCTCTACCTGTATCATTTCAGAAACCTTTATAACAGATATTACAAGTCGGCAGACCGTCCCCGCAAAGTGTCGAAGTACATTCCAAGCAGGTCTCCGGCAGCCTTGAACGATGTTTTCTCGCCGCGCAACACTGCACGTTCGGCGTCTTCAATGTGCCGCTCTACAAGCTCGTTGTTGTAGAAACTGTTGCGCAGATGTTCGTTTATGGTCTCATACATCCAGTATTTGCTCTGCTCGTTGCGACGGAAATCAAAGTATCCGTTAGCCTTTACGAAGTCGATATACTCGTATATCATGTCCCACACCTCCTTGATACCTATGCCGTAGAAGCCGCTGTAGCAAAGAACCTTGGGCAGCCATCCGCTGTCCGGAGCCGGAAAGAAATGCAGTGCGTTGCGGAAATTGGCTGCCGCCATCTCGCATTTCTCCACGTTATTGCCGTCGCACTTGTTTATTACGATGCCGTCTGAAATCTCCATTATACCGCGCTTTATGCCCTGCAGCTCGTCGCCGGTGCCTGCAAGCTGTATCAAAAGGAAGAAGTCCACCATCGAGTGGCATGCCGTTTCGCTCTGCCCCACGCCTACTGTCTCGACGAAAATCTTGTCGTATCCCGCCGCTTCGCACAATATTATGGTCTCGCGTGTCTTGCGTGCCACGCCTCCGAGAGAGCCCGCCGTCGGGCTGGGACGTATGAACGACTCCTTTCTTTGGGCAAGTTTCTCCATTCGTGTCTTGTCTCCGAGAATGCTTCCCTTAGAGCGTTCGGAACTCGGATCGATTGCAAGCACGGCGAGTTTTCCGCCGAAACGGTCGAGCACATGCACGCCGAACTCGTCTATCGAGGTGCTCTTGCCGGCACCGGGAACGCCGCTTATGCCTATTCTGACAGACTTGCCGCTGTACGGAAGACACTTGTCTATCACCTCCTGAGCCTTCTGCCGGTGTGCCGGACTGACGCTTTCCACCAGCGTAACAGCCTGGCTCAGCACCGTCACATTGCCCTTAAGTATGCCTTCCACCATCTCTCCGGCAGACAGTTCACGGCGTTTCACACGCATCCGCTTAAGATACGGATTGATTATGGACGGCTGCTCCACTCCCGAGTTCACCGCCAGTCCTTTATATTCTTCATTGTTTTCAGGATGTTCCATTGATATATTGTTTTATAAGCAGATGCTCAAAATCAGACGTATACAATCATTTTCACTTCACATTGATGTCTACCACCACCTTCGGACGGTCCGGATCGTTGGTTATCATCAGCACACGCGGTTTGCTTCTTGCCGTCTTCAGCAGTTTCTTATATGCTGTTATCTTTAGCTTTGCCGTGTCGCCCGGACGCAGTTTTGTCTTGTTAAGACTCACCTTAAGACCGTCGGTAAACATCTGCATCGAGCGTATGTCGAGAGTGCTTTTGCCTACATTCTCAATCTGTATGACGCCGGATTTGGATGCTTTCTCACCGAACTCGCCAAGGTCAAGACTGCCGGAAGACAGCTGTATGACGGGCGCTTCAAGTTTCTGAGTTTCCGACATGTTGTCAAATCCGGGCAGCAGTACCGCCGAAACGGTTATCTCTTTGTCCGCACTTACCTTGTCTCCGGGGAACATTCCGAGATATACGGAAGAGCGTGTAAGCCCGAAACCGCGCAGTTTTTCCGTGTCGAGAGTTATCGTCGCCACACCCGTGCGCCCCGGTTGGACGGTCGTCGGCGACACGTTTGCCGAGAGATAGCGCGGCAGATGCATCACGACGGGAGTGACAGCCTTGTCGCCCGCGTTTCTGAAATATATCCTCTGCACGGGATTGTCGCCGCGGTTCACATCGTCAAACTCGATGTCGTTCTTGTCCACTTGCAGGCTGCCCACCGTGAATTTGTAGTCTGCAACCTTTTCGACAGCCTCAGCCACCACCACACCGCGCATCTTAAGATAGAACGGACGGTCGGATGCCGTTGTGTAAACAGCCACCTCTTTCTCGAAATGTCCCAACTGTCTTGCATCGTAAGTGGCGGCAACATAGAAGCTGTCTCCGCGCGCGACATTGCCCCGCGGATACTCTGCCGTCATACATCCGCAGGCGGTTCTGACATTCGTCACGGTCATGTCGTTCCCTTTGTTGCGCAGTTCAAACCTCACGGTGACGGGGTTTTCGTAGCCCACAGCACCGCAATCTATAATCTCATTCTTTGCCGATATGCGCTGGGCGGCGGCATTTGCCGACACCATCAGCGCCAAAGAGGCTAATATTATATTGCTTTTCATATCCATAATGTTATCTCACCTTAATGGTCAACGACCTGTCTCTTGCCATGAACTCCGGCGCGTAAGCGCACTGCACGGTGCATGTACCGGTTTCATAACTGCCCTCGCGGTCCACGTAATATTCCTTTTCTATTATATGAGTGCCTTTTTTCATACGGTCAAAATAGAAGTTCGTGGTATAGTCTTTCGACGTGCAGTAATATCCCCAGCCGTATCCCGTAAGCTGTTGCACGGGCTCAAGGCATGCCGCACGCTTGTCCGTAACCTGCACAAAGTCGTAGTCGCGGTCTGCCTTTACGGTTATTCGCACAGTCACCCTGTTGCCTACAGACGGTCCGGCAACGGCATCAGCACCGGCAGAAGCTACCTTTTTGCCACCGGATATTATCTCCCGCTTTACCTCAAGACCGGCGGAATGAGTCTCCACCTCAGCCGTATTCTGCATGAAACGGGCATAAAGTGCGCCCCACGACGTGCCGTCGGATGTCTTTGTAGCAGTAAACGTCCTTACCTTCTCACCGTCCATCGACGTCTTTACGTATCCAAGTCCCGCCGTTCCGGCAGACGTATCGATGCGCTTTCCGTCCACTGCCAGCACCGCATCCTCGCCCTTGTCGAGCACGCCGGTGTTGCCGTTGAGAAACGCATATATGGCGTTTACGCTGTTCACGGGAGTACCCCAGTCCTGCGTACGCTTCTGTTGCAGCAGCCAACGGCGCATCTCATCGACGGTCTGAACGTCTTCCGGCGATACCCTGCTTATGGCTTCCATGGCTGCAACCTGCGTCGGTATGCGGTAGTCAAGCCATGAATATCCGGCACGCGGGGTGTCGTAGTAGCGTCCCATAGCCTCCGTCATGACGGTATATTCCTTAAGGCTCTGCACATATTCCTTTGCCTCCCGGGTCTTTCCCTGCCCTGCAAGGACTATCGACATCAGTGCTTTAGCATAAATGCTCTGCGTCTCCTTCTTCTTCATAAGATAGTCCATGAAGTATCTTGCCGCCTCTTTTTCCTTTGCGGTGAGCGTCCGTCCGGACAAGGTATTTATGTAAAGGAACTGCAGTGCGTGATATCCGTTCACGCCGAACGCCCTACCCTCTTTTTCCATACGCTTCATCTCCTCCACTTCCTTCACGGCTTCGTTGCCGAGATATTTGAGTGCACGGGAGATAATAGAGGATGTCTCGCTCTGTTTACCCGCAAGGGCATCGAGCCTAACGAGGAACTCCGCCACCTCGAGAGTTATGCACGAAGAGCCGTCCATGCCCTTCCACCAACTCCACGAACCGTCGTTGTTCTGCAACTTGCGCAGGCTTTCGAGCGTCGCTCCCATACGGTTCTCAAGTGCGGAGGCGTCGAAGAAGTTGGATATGCGGCGCTTTCTGTCCGCCTCGTCCTCCGCATCAGCCACCCAAGGTGTCTCGTCCAGCACGAGAGTCTTCAGCTCACTGTTTTTCTCGAGGGCGCTCATCAGCGACGTCCCGGTGCCTGCCGGCTCGTTCTTCCACTGCTCGAATACAGTCTTTATGCGCGGCGACTGCTTCACGATGTGCGCCCCAAGACTGTTCGCATAGTACGCCGCAGCAAGGCTTATGGCATTGTTCTCACTGACATTGCTTACAAACGGCAGCGCCTGAACTGCCAGCCATGCCGGATTATTGGTGTATTCCACCGTCAGAGTGGCATTCTTTGTGCCTGCGGGGAACATTTTTTCAACGTCCAATGTCTTTGTTCCGGCACCGTGCTGTACAAACGGCAGGGTTCTAATAACGCTCTCCATAGACGGCAGTATGGGCAGATAATGCTGCTCGCCGTCGCTGAATGTCTTGCCTTCTGCCACGACCCTACATATTAATAAGGTGTATTTGTCATCCGGACTATAGCCGAACACCACGTTACCGGTGCCGTTTGCGTCTACCGTCACGGGCATCTCGCTCTTATATACAATCTTTTCCGTCTCGGGATCTACAAGTTCCATTCTGACCTTACCCGTCACATCGCTTTCAGATGTGTTGAACACGCGCACCGAAATGGTGGCGTTGTCGCCCGAACGGACAAACCTCGGCATGTTCGGCTGCACCATTATGTCTTTCTTTGCCACGGCATCTCCGTAAACCAGACCGTTGTTCATGTCCCTGTCGTGCACAAGTCCCATAAAGCGCCATGTAGTCACACTCTCCGGAAGAGTGAACCTTATATTCACGTTGCCGTTGTCGTCGGTCGCCAAAGAGGGATAGAAGAAAGCTGTCTCATTAAGGTTTTCGCGCACCTGCACGGCTCCTGCAGACGACTGTCCGCCGACATCTTCGTATTCCGCACCCGCATCTTCGGCTGCATTTTCAACAGCAACGCTTCCCGTTGACATGCTTTTCTTTGCGGAAACACCATATCCCACGGTCACCACTTCCTGAAGAGCAGGTTGCTCCACAGTGTCATACAGCATATTCGAATCAGCCATTTTAGCCTCGGCTTTCATCACTCCCAGCCCACGGACCATCATTTTATAACCATAGAGGAGCGACGACATGAAATAATTATTGTCAAACTTGTTGAACTTCAGGATGTGCGTTTTGAGACTCTTAAGACTTTCAGCGCCATTCAGACGCATAATATCCATATACGGCGAAGACCATGAAGAGTATGGCATATTGCGGCTTATCTGCGTGTTGAACGTCCAACTGTGCGGTTCGAACACATCCAGCGACTTGTCATAAAGAGTAGCCATGAGCTGCGCTTTCGCCGGCGTTCCGTCGGGACGGGTAACATTCAGCGTCCATTCTTCTTTCTGTCCCGGTGTCAGACGGTCGCGGAACGTGGTCCATTTTGCCACAAGCCGCTTGTCGGGCAACGGTCGTTCGATTGTCGTGGAGTATTTGTGCATCACGCCGTTCTTCACCCATGCGAAGTTAAGAAGCACGCCGCCTTCGATGTCGTTGCAGTCTTCAAACATCGCAGTCTCCACCGAATTGCTCAGTTTTATCACCCTACTGTCTATCACCCGGTCGCCTGTTATCAGGGTATACTGCACATGCACGTCCTCATCAGACGTTCCTATCTGCACATAGACAGGTCCGCCGCCACGCGGGAAGGTGTTCGACGTGGTGTAGAACCACTCGTCTGTTTGGACACACGGCACCGTGTCTTCAAGGCTGAAGACAACAAACTCTTTCTCAATTGTATCATTACCGCATACGGCTGTCAGCTTGTGACGTCCCGAAACAAGAAGTTTCTCGCGGATATTGTCCACCGGAACGGGTTTGTTTGCCTGTGCCGTGTAAACGTCCGAGCCGTCCACACTGTATCTTATGTCACCTTCAATGTCCTTGCCGACGGCATTTTTAAGAATGAACCTTATCGTTTTAAGGCTGTCACGCTCCGTTTTCTCCGGCATGTCACAAGCAAAGAACGTGGGTTTGCTGCCGAGCGGCAATGCCAACGACCCGTGTTGCGTCTCTCCTCCGGCATCGGTCACGTCAGCCGAGGCGGTAATAGTATAGAAGCGTGCAGGCATTTTGTAAGGGCTTATGCCGTCTTCTTCATCATCATCTTCATCATCGGGCAACAGCATAGGCATCCTTATTTCAAACAAACCCTCGTCATCCGTCACCGTTTCCGCCTCTTCCAACTGCTCGTCACCGTTGCTGTCTGCCAGGAAACGCCACCATAATGCACTGCTGCGGTCGACAGTATAGCTCACCTTGGCACCCTGTACGGGCACTCCGGCGAATGTCTTCGCACGACCTTTCACCACGAGTGTGTCACCGTTACGATATTCCTTGTTCACTTCATCGAACTCGATCTTGAACGTAGGACGCTTGTATTCCTCCACGCGGAAGTAGCGTGTGGCACCCTGTCCCATGTCTGTCCGGACGGAAAACATACCCGTAAGTCCCGTTGCCGGAAGTGTGAAGTCGGCAGAAACAGTACCGTAAGCATCTGTTGTCACGCTCACCTCCTTCACCGTCTTGTGGTTTGCATCCTTCAAAACGAGTTTCATCTGCCTGCCGTCACATGCCGATGTCTCTTCGCCATGCTTGTTTCTGAACGCCACGGCAGAAACATGTACCGTCTGTCCGGGGCGATATATCGCCCTGTCGGTGTAGATATTGACATAGTCGCGTTCGGTTTTGTTTGGGTAATAAGAAAAGTTGCTCCATGCACTTCGTCTCGGAAACGCCTTGTCGGTGGCCGTGTACGGACGCAGCTGATACGGCTCGTTGACACCGTATGAATATATCGTCTCACCGTCGTTGCCGCACGTAAGCACCTTTGCACCGCCCCTACGGCTGTCGACCCACAGTTTAGCACCGGGTACGGGCTGTCCCGTCGTGGCGCTGACAACGGCATAACGTATCTTTTTCTGCGGCAGTTGCTGCTGCATGACATAAAGATCGGTAACATAAAGAAGGCTTCTTTGCGTTCCGATGTTCTTATTGTCGGACACGGCTTCAACAAGATAAACGCCACACGGCATGCCGTCTATCACGACAGAGTCGGCAAAAGTCACATACTCGGGATGCTTTGCGAATTTCCTTTCATAAACTTTACGACTGCCAGCTACTATCATCGGTTTCAGCTTATTGTAGTCATAGACATGTGAGGGATTAAGTTTTGTTGTCCCGTCCACGCCCTTCAGTAACGACACGCTTATCTTCAACATACCGATATTACGGAGTTCCGTAAGCCACAGTGTGCTTGCCTTGCCCGGCAAAACCACGTTACGCTCCATCTTTATGTTGAATTCGGGCTGCGTAAGTTCGTTACGCATGTTTACAAGATTGTTCATATTGTATGTCTTCCCCCATTTGCCGAGAGCGTAATCGATATAGTCTATTCTCTCTTTCGTCGAAAACATTCTGTCCTCGTTCATCGTTTCACAACGCTTCACGGCGATAATACCACACTCAGGCAGGTCCGCATATATTCCAATCAGCGAGTCGAGCGATGCTATCATGGCGCGTCTCGGCTTATACCCGCTGTTTGTAAGCAACAGGTATGCCGACATCATCTCCGCCCTGCGGTCGCCTTTTGCAGCGTACCAGTTGCGAAGCGTCTCATAATCACCCGCCTCCATGCAAAGCATACTCAACAGGTTGTTGCCGAAGAAGCGGCTGTCCTCACCTTTTTCTATCAACGAACCGAGGTTGTCTACGGTGTGTGAAGCAAGCATATCGGGATTGGCAAGCGACTTGCGGTAGTACTCGCGCGCCACTGTCGCATGGTCTTCACCCAACATTCTATTGCGGTTGTAAATCTTTCCGAGCACCGAATAATACACCGCTGCCAGCACCTTGTCTTCTTTTTCCGCCTCAGCGGCTTCACGTTCAAACTTCGTCACGATCGGTTGTAACGAGTCCGGCGTAATATCAAGCAGCACGGCTGAATGGCGAAGTTCCGCCTCAAGCAGCTGTCCGTGGTTCTTCTCCGCCCTCGCTTTGTCTGCAATCTTCTCGATAAGTGTCATCTGTTTGCGCGGCAAATCCTGCTTTTTTGCAGTCTCCACGTCTTTCCACATAGCGGCATAGCTCTGCGCCTGTAATGTCACAGGTACAAAGGCAAGCGATATTATCAATGCAATCAGTGTCTTTTTCATATTTCCGGAATTATTAAAACAGTAGTATCTGTGCTTAAGTGATTTATATTTTTTAAAGATAATGCAAGCCGATTGCAATCAAGTTCGCCTGAAATTGCGGAGGCATTGATTACCTTATTTAAATAATAAATTTATCTTATGCAAAGATAACCAAAATATCGCAGGCAACAAAAGTATTTACTTTTTCAGACGTTTTTTAGGTTTTATTTCCGCTTCGGCTCTTTTCGCGACATGTAAACCGATACATGCAAGGCGTCTTTCTGCATGATTTTCCACCCGAAAAACACCTGTTCGGCAACGCCTTTGTAACTATCTGGAAACCAGAACGATACCTTTTGGGTTCTAAAAGGTGCCCTTTTAGAGCCTAAAAAGCCGTCTTTCAGCGTGTGAAAGACGGCTTCTTGGAATGCAAAAGATGTCCTTTTGCAAAATATCATCCGCGCGCCATGCGGTAAATGGCAACCATATCGTCACGATGGAGCACCTTGAACGTGCCTTTGGTGACCGTTCCCCCGCAGCTGCACTTACGTGCCATTTCGTCTATCTCGCCGTCGGTGACGTCGCGCACTATAAGCTCTTTTATGCTTACCGGCATGCCTATGGCACGGAAAAAACGCTCCATTGCCGCAATTCCGGCAAGTGCCGTAGCTTCGGGCGACGTGTAGTCGTTGTCCACACCCATGACGTTTACGGCAAGGCGCACAAACCTGCTCACGTTCTCCTTGTACACATAGCGTGCCCACGACGCCCATACGGCGGCAAGACTTGCGCCGTGCGTGGCGTCGAACATAGCGCTAAGCTCATGTCCGAGCTGGTGTGTAGCCCAGTCTCCGGCAGCCCTCGAACCGGTTATGTCGTTGTGTGCAAGACTTCCAGCCCACATTATCTGCGCACGATTACGATAGTCGTGCGGATTGTCGAGCACGGCAAACACACTGTCTTTCATCGTTCTCATAAGCGCTTCCGCCATACTGTCCACAAGCGTCATGTCGTCGTCTTTAGAGAAATAACGCTCCAGCGTGTGCATGATGATGTCCGTAACGCCGGCTGCCGTCTGATAAGGCGGAAGCGTATATGTGCGCTCGGGGTTCATCACGGCGAACTTACAGCGGCACAGGTTGCTTGTATAGCCGAGTTTGATGTTGCCGTCTTCGTTTGTTATCACACTGCTGTCGCTCATCTCGCTACCGGCTGCGGGTATGGTAAGTACGGCACCTATGGGCATGCACGACTGCGGTACGGTCCTTCGCAGGTAGAAGTCCCACACGTCACCGTCGTATCCCACACCGTATCCTATTGCCTTTGCCGAGTCTATTACAGAGCCTCCGCCGACGGCAACGATAAAGTCTATGCCCTCGCGGCGACACAGGTCTATGCCCTCGTGCACCTTGGAAAGACGCGGATTGGGCACCACGCCGCCCAGCAGGACATGCTCTATGCCTGCCGCCGTGAGCTGACCGCACACCTTATCGAGAAGTCCCGAACGGCGCGCACTTTCTCCGCCATAATGCACAAGAACCTTTGTACCACCATGATGCCTTACCAACTCTGCTATTTTCTCTTCCGACTTTGCTCCGAACACCACTTCGGTGGGAGCGTAAAAACTGAAATCTTTCATTGCGTTATCTTTTTTATGGAAGTCAAGAAGTAAAGTCTCTGCTCCTATACGACCACTCCTGTCCTTGTTCAACCTAATTACAAAAATACGAATAAGTCGAGAACAAAACAACAAATTCATTTGTTTTTTGTCGAGCGTAAGTATATTGGACGTAGTAGAATACGAAGTCAAAAATACGGATTATTCATCTAAAGACAATCAAAAAAGCAAAAATTATCAAAAGGCATGCGGCGTTTTAAATATGTTTCCATTATCTTTGCCTCACAAAAAATTATCTGTTATGGAAATAGGAGACAAAATACCGGAACTTTTAGGATATGACCAGAACGGGAAAGAGGTGAAGGCAAGCGAGTATACTGGCAAGAAACTTGTGCTGTACTTTTATCCGAAAGACCTCACATCGGGATGTACGACAGAAGCATGCAACCTGCGTGACAACTATTCGGAGCTGCGCAGCCAAGGCTACGAGGTTGTGGGCGTAAGCACGGACGACGAGAAATCGCATCTTAAGTTCATCGACAAGCACGAGCTTCCCTTCCGTCTCATTGCCGACAAGGACAAGACTCTGGTCGAGACATTCGGCGTATGGGGCGAGAAAAAGATGTACGGGCGCACATATATGGGCACGTTCCGCACAACGTTCGTCATAGACGAAGAGGGAAAAGTGGAGCGCATCATAGATCCGAAGAACGTGAAGGTGAAGGAGCATGCAAGCCAAATACTGAACGGGAAATGACGGAACAGGTGGAATTTACGCTGAATGCCGTGCCGCGCGGATGTCATCTCATAACAGGTGAAATCACGCGCAGGCTTCCAAGACTGCCGCAAACAGGACTTCTAAACCTGTTTGTAAAGCACACAAGTTGTGCACTGAGCATAAACGAAAATGCCGACCCCGACGTGCGCCGCGACATGAACAGCATAATGGACCGGCTTGTAAAGGAGAACGAACCTTATTATATGCACACGTTCGAGGGCAGCGACGACATGCCGGCACATGCCAAGTCGTCACTGATGGGAGTAAGCGTTACGGTACCGATAACAAACGGACGGCTCAACTTAGGCACATGGCAAGGCATATATCTGTGTGAATTCAGAGACTGCGGCGAACCGCGCAAGATAGTGGCAACGGTAATGGGATGAGTTGAAACGACACATATATATTATCAACTATTCATTAAAGAAAGGACAAAGTATGAAAGGATTTATCAAAACAGGCATTATGGCAATATGCTGCATGTTCGCATTTTGCAACTGTACAATGGCAGGCAAGGACACACCGATAAGGATAAGCCAGCTGCCGCCGGTGGCACAGAAGATTATCAAAGCCCACTTCTCAAGAAACAAGGTGGCAATGGCAAAGATGGAAACGGAATGGCTGGAGAAAAGCTACGACGTGGTCTTTACAAACGGAACGAAAATAGAATTTGACAAGAACGGCAACTGGACGGACATCGATTGCAAGTACAACGCAGTGCCTTCTGCTATCGTTCCCGTTAAAATAAGAAAGTATGTGAGCAGTCATTATCCGCATGCGAAGATTGTGAAAATCGACCGCGACCGCAGAGGTTATGAGATAGAGCTGAGCGGTGACATAGACATCAAGTTCAACAAGAACTTTGAAGTGACGGAAATAGACTGACTACAGGTAAGGAAAAGAGAGTGTCGGGAAATGGCGTCTGTAACAATACGGATGACAACATTTACCGGCACTCTTTGTTTTTATCTCTTAAACATTCCTGTCAATGCTGCAAGTCTTCAACTCCGACAACGCGCAACACATCGCCGTCGACGGTGAAACGGATGTCTTTTCCCGAATAAGGCATGCCGTAAACACGCGAGGCATCATCGTGATACCGTGGACGCGGGTCGAGGGAAAGAACCTTTTTCAGAGTTTCAAGTTCGGCGGTGTGAAAACAAGATGCAAATTCTTCGGGCACGACAACGTGCAATGTCTGCCACGGGTTGGCATCGGTAAAACCGCCACGGGCACCGGCATGGCAATCGACATACGGCAGATAGGGCTTGATGTCGTAAATGGGAGTACCGTCCATAAGGTCGGCACCGAGCACGTGCACAACCGGTCCGCAAGGCGTATCGATGTCTATGCGCTCTATTCTGACCGACGAAAGTGCCAAACCGTTAGGACGATAGGACGACCGAGTGGCAAAGACGCCCATCTGCATGTTGCCGCCAAGCAACGGCGGACGTGCCGTGACGTTATGTGTATCCGGATTTTCGGAGAAGCCCCAGACAAGCCACAAATAATCAAACCCTTCCATACCGCGCACCGCATCGGGATTGCGGAAAGACGGTTCAAACACTATCCTTCCGCCAAGATCTTCCACAATACCGCTCTGACGTGGTATTCCGAACTTGGTGGAGAAAGGCGAACGAAAGAAGGCAACAGGCTCTATCATCTTTTTCATGATGCAAAGATAAGGGAAATAAGCGAGAAAAGAAATGAAGAAAAGGGATGTTTTACAGGACACAATGACATTTTGTCTTTTCAAACAGACAATTTGTCAGCACAAAACAAAAGGCATGTATTTTGATTGAATGCTCTTAGAAAAAAAATCAGGATATAAAGAAAGGAGAAAATAATGACATTTGAAAGATTTACAATCAAGGCTCAGGAGGTTATCCGTGAGGCTGTGAACACAGCGCAGATAGCAGGTCAACAGACCATTGAACCGATACACCTGCTGAAAGGCATGATGACAAACGCCAAAGACATCACCGGCTTTGTCTTCAGTAAACTGGGTGTTAACGCCGGTAAGATTGAAACACTGCTCGACAACGAGATAAGTCACCTTCCGAGAGTTCAGGGCGGCGAGCCGTATCTTAGTGCGGATACGAACAAGGTACTCATGCGCGCACAGGACATTTCAAAGGAAATGGGCGACGAATTTGTATCGGTGGAACCGATAATGCTTGCCCTGCTGACAGTAAATTCGACGGCATCGAGAATAATGAAAGATGCCGGCATGAACGAAAAGGACATGCGCACGGCAATAAACGAACTAAGGCAGGGACAGCGGGTACAGTCGCAATCGGCGGACGACAACTACCAATCGCTTGAGAAATATGCAAAGAACCTGGTGGAACAGGCGCGCTCGGGCAAACTCGACCCGGTGATTGGTCGTGACGACGAGATACGCCGCGTACTACAGATTTTGTCAAGACGCACAAAGAACAACCCTATATTAATAGGTGAACCGGGAACGGGAAAGACGGCAATCGTGGAAGGACTGGCTGAAAGAATTGTCCGCGGAGACGTGCCGGAAAATCTTAAGGAAAAGCAACTGTACTCTCTTGACATGGGAGCGTTGGTTGCCGGGGCTAAATACAAGGGGGAATTTGAGGAGCGTCTGAAAAGTGTCATCAACGAGGTGACAAAGAGCGAAGGGCGCATAATATTGTTCATCGACGAGATACACACGCTGGTGGGCGCCGGAGGAGGCGAAGGTGCCATGGACGCGGCAAACATATTGAAGCCGGCACTGGCACGTGGCGAATTGAGGGCGATAGGTGCGACGACGCTGAACGAGTATCAGAAATACTTCGAGAAGGACAAGGCTCTGGAGCGAAGGTTCCAGACCGTACTTGTGGAAGAGCCGGACGAGTTGAGCGCCATATCAATACTGCGCGGACTGAAAGAGCGCTACGAGAACCACCACAAAGTGCGTATACAGGACGATGCGTGCATTGCAGCGGTACAACTGTCCGAACGATATATCAGCGACCGTTTCCTTCCGGACAAGGCGATAGACCTTATGGACGAGGCTGCGGCAAAACTGAGAATGGAGCACGACTCTGTTCCGGAGGAGCTGGATGAGATTACGCGGCGTCTGAAACAGCTCGAAATAGAGCGTGAAGCGATAAAGCGTGAGAACGACTTGCCTAAAATCGCAATCCTTGACAAGGACATTGCCGAACTGAAAGATAGCGAAAGGCAGCTCCGTGCCAAATGGGAAAGCGAGCGGGCTCTTGTCAACAGGATACAGCAGGACAAGCAACAGATGGAAGACTTGCGCTTTGAAGCAGAAAGAGCCGAGCGCGAAGGAAACTACGAACGCGTTGCAGAGATAAGATACAGCAAGCTGAAAACTCTCGAGGACGACATACAAAACATTCAGGAACAGCTGAAAAACGCACAGGGAGGTGAAGGTATGGTACGCGAAGAGGTAACCGCCGAGGATATTGCTGAGGTGGTGAGCCGCTGGACAGGCATACCTGTAACCAGAATGTTGCAGAGTGAACGCGAGAAACTTCTGCATCTCGAAGAGGAACTACACCGCCGCGTGATAGGACAGGAAGAGGCAATACGCGCCGTGAGCGATGCCGTGAGAAGGTCAAGAGCAGGACTTCAAGACCCCAAACGTCCGATAGCCTCGTTCATATTCCTCGGAACGACGGGTGTCGGAAAGACGGAACTGGCAAAAGCGCTTGCCGAATATCTGTTCAACGACGAGACGATGATGACGCGTATCGACATGAGCGAATATCAGGAAAAGTTCAGCGTGAGCCGTCTGATAGGTGCGCCTCCGGGATATGTGGGCTACGATGAGGGAGGACAACTGACGGAGGCTGTACGCCGTAAACCCTACTCCGTGGTGCTGTTTGACGAGATAGAGAAGGCGCATCCGGATATTTTCAACATTCTGTTGCAGGTTCTCCGACGACGGAAGACTGACCGACACAAGGGGCGGACGGTAAACTTTAAGAATACAATCATCATCATGACCTCCAACCTTGGCAGCTCAATGATACGTGAGGAGATAGAAAAGAACGGTGGGAAGCTGACAGACGAACAACTGGAAAGTCTTCGGAAAACGGTATTCAACATGATGAAGCAGACCATACGACCGGAATTTCTCAACCGTATAGACGAGACAATAATGTTCCTGCCACTGACGAAAGATGAGATTGCGGACGTTGTAAGGCTGCAAATAAATGCTCTGAAGAAGATGCTGGAACAGCAGGGACTGAGCATAGAAGTAACCGACGGCGCCATAAACCTGCTGGCAGAAGCCGGGTTCGACCCGGAGTTCGGAGCACGCCCGGTAAAGAGGGCGATACAGAACCATGTGCTCAACGACCTGTCGCGCCGCATACTCGCCGGCGAGGTGTCGAGAGAAAAGCCTATAATAATAGACGAGAAGAACGGAAATCTGACATTCGGAAACTGATATCAGAACATTCGATAGAACAACAAAGGCGACGTGCAACGGTATACGGAATGCACGTCGCCTTTAGTATATGGCTGCATGATTGAAATACCTGTAAATCAAATCCATGCCTTGTTTTTCCGTATTCCACTTTTTTGTAGTATCTTTGCATAAGACAAGCATCGCCTCAGCAATTTCAAACAAGCTTGATTGCATTCGGCTTGCATTATCTTTGCATAAAATAAGCGGCGCCTCAGCAATTTCAAGCAAGCTTGATTGCATTCGGATTGCATTATCTTTGCATAAGATAAGCGGCGCCTCAGCAATTTCAAGCAAGCTTGATTGCGTTCGGCTTGCATTATCTTTGCCCACATATAAAAAAAATAACATAAGTCTATGCGACACAATATCGGAAAAACACTAACAGCAATACTGTTCTTTTCAATCATATCATTGACATCATCGGCACATTCGAAAATGATTGTCGAACACTATACAATGGAACAAGGATTGCCAAACAACACGGTATATTCTTCAATAAAAGACAAAGACGGTTTTGTATGGTTCGGAACATGGCACGGGCTGTGTTCGTTTGACGGGGCTGAGTTCATGCCTTTCGTAACAAGACAGAACAGGACATCGGACATTCCGCCGCGCAAAGTGCTGAACATGGTGGAGGACAACAAGAACAATATCTGGATACGCAACGCAGACAGTCATCTTTACATGTTCAACAAAACAACGGAGAGTTATCATAATCTCTATAACGAACTTAAAGGACTGTCCCAGAATGTACAGGTGCTGAAGATAAAACGTATGGACAACGGGCACATACTGATACTGACCCGTAACAAGAACATATACGAAGGCTCAACGGACAAAAACGGCAATGCGACCATTACGAAAATATATGATGCAAGCCGTGACATTGTGCACTCGAATATGAAACTGATACGAAACATCATAGGCGAAACGGCAAACCGTGTATACTGGATAGGTACCGACCTTAAGATAGACGCCATTAGCAAGAGGAACAATCGACCGTTACTTGCCAATATTCCTAACAATACAGAGGTGTCGAGTTTTGCTCACTTCGGACAATATATGTGCATAGGTACAGCAAAAGGCGACATTTACATCGTAAACATTTATAACGGGAAGACGGAACATTACTCGTTTCCCGACATGCGTTCAAGCGTTTCGTGCATCATTCCGATGAACGGACAAGTATTCGTATCATCATCCACCGGATTGTATTCTTTCACAAAACAGAACGGTCTGAAGCCTGTACTGCCAACAGCAGCCAATGCAACGACGTCATATGTGGACAAGAAACAGAATTTATGGTTGCGGTTGAGACATGGAACACTGGTGAGATTTGACCCCGAAACGCACAACTCACAACAATTCACTATGCCCAAAGACAGTCTGTTCGACGAAATGAAGTTTTGCGACACGGGAGAGAACGGATTGTTCATTCTGCTCCGCAACGGTTCTGTTTGGAGGTATAACCACAGTACATACTCGATGGAAGACATCAGCAAGTACAATGAATTTGGAGGTTATGTGCTGGAACCGAAGTTCTTTGACATCGATCTTGACAGCGACGGGCACCTGTGGCTGTCGTCCACCACAAACGGTGCATACAAGGTCTACTTTCCTCAATATAACTTCAAGTTTATTTTCCAGAAACTTATAGTACCGACAGACATAAGCACCGAAAGCAAAGGCGTGCGTGCACTATACCAGTCGCGCAACGGTGATTTATGGATAGGCACCCGCAACAACGAGCTATTCTGCGTGGATGTAGCCACCGGTAATGTCAAGAAAAGTTTCAAAGGAGACATCGGTAATGTGTATCACATCATGGAAGACAGAAACGGAAATCTGTGGCTGTCCACAAAAGGAGCGGGTCTTATAAAGGCTACACCGGATGCCATGGCGCCGCAGGGCATGAGAATAACAAGATACACACACAGCAACAGCGACAAGACATCAATAAGCAACAACCGTGTTTATTACACATATCAGGACAGCAAGCAACGTATATGGGTATGTACGTTCGGCGGCGGACTGAATCTCATTGATCAAAGAAGTGGCAACACAGTGTTCATAAACAAGAACAACGGACTGAAGAATTATCCGCGTTATGATCTTTACCTTAACACACGTGCCATTGCCGAAGACAAACACGGACGGTTATGGGTGGGTACGACAGACGGACTGATGTCGCTACCCGGGACATTCGGCAATGTAAAGGATATAAAATTTGAGACCTATAGAGAACAGCAGGACACACGCCTTGCCGACAATGATATATTCTCATTGTACAAAGACATGAACGGCGATATCTGGATGGGGATATTCGGAAGCGGACTGAATAAGATTGAAAGCTATGACAACGCAAGGAAACGCCCCGTGGTCAAATCATACAACCTGCCGGGACTTCAAGGCGGCGATGTGGTGTCGGCGATGGTGGAAGATCGTCACAGATGCTTATGGATATGTACGGAGAAAGGGCTGTCGAGCATAAAGCGCGGTTCGATGTTTGCACGTAGTTATGACAGGTTCTCGGGATTTCCGGATGTAAACATTGAAGACAACACATCGATATGCCTCAACGGCGGAAACATACTGATAGGATGCAGACAGGGACTGATAATGTTCAACCCTGCAAACGTGGAGAAAGAAAACAACAAGCGCTATAACACGTTCATCGTAGACTTCAAGGTGCAGAACATGGCACTCAGCGAGTTTAATCCGCCTATACACGAAGGTTCGATGAGATATGCCGAAAAGATTGTATTGAAACACAACCAGTCGATGTTTTCTATAGAGTTTGCCACGCCCAACTATACGGACAACAGCCAGATATCATACTCTTACATTCTCGACGGATATGAGGAGCAGTGGCATAACAACGGCAACAACCGTATTGCATCATACGCCAATATTCCGCCCGGGAATTACAAGTTCCGCGTAAAGGCAACAGGCGACAACTCTCCCGAACGTGTGTTGGAGATAACAATCCTTCCGCCATGGTGGGCAACATGGTGGGCATATCTTATATATGCCATAATCACAGTTTTCATACTCTATGGTGTGGCGCATCTTGTACTCTACATGATACGCATGCGCAACGAGGTTTACATCAACGACCGTCTTGCCGAGCTGAAGACACGTTTCTTTACGAACGTAAGTCATGAGTTGCGTACACCGTTGACACTGATTAAGAGTCCGATTGAAGAACTTAAGAATACCGAATCTTTGAGCGAGGCGGGCAAAGAGTATCTGTCCCTGATAGACAGAAACGCAGACAAGATGTTGCAGCTTGTAAACCAGATACTGGACTTCCGCAAGGTACAGAACGGCAAGATGAAACTGCACATTTCACTGGTAGACATCAACGAGATGCTCAGCATGTTCCGCAACGAATATCGTATGCTGGCTGTCGAACGTGACATTGCATTCAACCTGGAACTGCCCAAGGAACATGTCAAGATGTGGTGCGACGCCGAAAAGATAGGCATTGTTGTCAACAACCTGATAAACAACGCTTTCAAATATACTCAAGAAGGCGGCACCATATGCGTGGCACTGGAAGCACACGATAACGGCACATGCCGGATAAGGGTGGAAGACAACGGTGTAGGAATACCTGAGTCACAGTTGGTAAAAATCTTCGAGCGGTTCTCTCAGGCAGACAACAAGATAAGCGACGACACAACACATGCAGGAACCGGCATCGGACTGTCGCTGTCGAAAGAATATGTAAACATGCACCACGGCAGAATATGGGCGGAGAACCTTGAAAGCGGTGTTGCATTCATTGTAGAAATGCCGACAGACAAAGAACATTTCGGCAATGAAGACACGGAAGTGTACTTCGACGACAGCACGGCTGAAAACAATATCGTACAGGCACCGGGATTGGCAGAACATGTAAGCGACAAAAAAGAAGAAATAAACGATGATGCCCCTACCCTACTGTTGATAGAAGACAATATCGACCTGTGCCACATGCTGCAACTGCAACTGAAAAGGAAATACAACGTTTTCGTGGCTCACAACGGGGAAGACGGACTGAAAAAGATATACCAGTATCATCCGGACGTGATAATAACCGACCTTATGATGCCCGGCATCGACGGCATGGAACTGCTGAGCCGCGTGCGCCATGACTTTATAATAAGCCATATACCCGTGATAATTCTCACCGCCAAACATAATGATGACACCAAGACCCATGCAATAACAGCCGGAGCAAATGCCTACATCACCAAACCGTTCAGCAGCGAGTATCTCATGGCGCGCATACATCAGCTGCTTGAGGAACAGCGCATCTTCCAACGAAAAATGGTTGTTCACAATACGGTTGAAAACAAACAGAGCGTCAGCAAAGATGAGTATGAACAGCATCTGGTAAAGAAGGATGTCGAGTTTGTGCATAAAATACACGAAATAATCGAACAGAACCTCAATGCAAACGACTTCAACATTGATACCATTGCCGAAACAATAGGACTGAGCCGATCGGCATTCTTCAAGAAGCTGAAGAGTCAGACAGGGCTTGCTCCGGTGAATTTGGTAAAAGAAGTGCGTCTGTCAAAGGCAGCGGGACTTATCGAAACAACGGACAACAACATCACGGAGATTGCCTATTCCGTGGGTTTCCACGATGCGGGATACTTCGGAAAGTGTTTCAGAAAGAAATACGGAATGACGCCGAAAGAATATAGAAAGGAAAAAACGGAGAGTAAAAACAAATAACCACACACACAACAGTATGAACGGTATGAAAAGAATTACAGCTCTCATCATGATATCTGTCCTATGTATCGAAGCATTTGCCGTAAACAGATATCCGGAGGCAAGGCGCGACTCTATACTGAAATGTATAACAGGGGCGAGAATGCCGTCGTATAAGATAAACATACTGCAAGCCGGCGCCAAAGGAAACGGCATCAAAGACTGCAAGCCGGCGTTTGACAAAGCCATGCGGACGGCAGAGAGAAAAGGAGGAGCACACATCATCGTTCCCTCCGGAACTTATATCATCAACGGTCCGATACAGTTCGTGAGCAATGTCTGCCTCGAACTGCAAGAAGGTGCTGTACTTAAGTTCTCGTCCGATCCGCGCCATTACCTGCCAACGGTCAGGACATCATGGGAAGGAACCCTGCTTCAGAACTACAGCCCGATGATTTACGGATACGGACTTACAAACATCTCTATCGTCGGCAACGGCACCATAGACGGCAACGCGGCAAAAACTTTTGCCACGTGGAGAGCAAGACAGAAGACATCACAGTCGTTGAGCCGTGAATATAACCACAAGGAAGTTCCTGTAAACGAAAGGAACTTCGGCGAGGGACATTACCTACGTCCACAACTGATACAGTTTTTCAACTGCCGCAATATCACAATAAGCGGTGTCTTTATCACCAACTCTCCGTTTTGGTGCATACATCTGCTCAAAAGCGAGAATATAATATGCCGCGGACTGCGCTATGACGCAAAGCTTGTCAACAACGACGGGATTGACCCGGAAGCATCACGCAATATTCTCATCGAAGACATTTCCTTTAACAACGGCGATGACAATGTGGCGATAAAGAGCGGACGCGACAACGACGGTTGGCGTCTGCTTGTCCCCGCAGAGAACATAATAATACGCAACTGCTGCTTCAAGGGACTTCATGCCGTGGTAATGGGCAGCGAGATGTCTGCCGGAATACAAAATATATTCGTGGAAGACTGCACGTTTGCCGGATATTGCAAACGTGGAATATACGTCAAGACCAATCCCGACCGCGGAGGTTTTGTCCGCGACATATACATCCGCAACTGCGAGTTCGATGAGGTTGAAGACCTTTTTTATGTAACAAGCATGTATGCCGGCGAGGGGAACGGCAGCAAGAACTACTCTGCCATAGAAAACATTTATGTTGAAAACTTGCGTTGCCGCCGTGCCAGGGCTGCCGGCATTGTGCTCCAAGGCACTGAAACCAAGCCCATACGCAATGTTACTTTCCGCAATGTGAACATTGACAAAGTAGAAAATGCCGTAAGTATAGACAATACGGAAAATGCAGTAATGGATAATTGCCACTTAGGCGGCAAAGCCGGAATACCGACACAGGCCTCGCCAAAGGACAATCTGGGATTGTAATGACTGTCGTATCATATATTTAATCATCCATATTGTAGAAGTTTGGCTGTATAAAATAATGTGATTCAGGCGTTTTTATCACCGCCGGACTTGCATTCGATATGCAAGGACATAGCATGGCATCCTTAAACAAGCGTTACAGATTTCTGTACTATATGCTACAGATCTCTCTACTATATGCTACAGATCTCTCTACTATATGCCACAGGTTTCTGTACTATATGCTACAGATTTCTCTACTATATGCTACAGATTTCTCTACTATATGCCACAGATTTCTCTACTATATGCCACAGATTTCTCTACTATATGCTACAGATTTCTCTACTATATGCCACAGATTTCTCTACTATATGCCACAGATTTCTCTACTATATGCCACAGATTTCTCTACTATATGCCACAGATTTGTATCTCATATGCGATAGATTTAAATCTCATATGCGTTACGTTTCTATCTCATATGCGTTACATTTACATCTCATATGCCGCAGAAATCCGTACAGCATGTTTTAAGCTCTCATACACCTTTCGGAGGTGGTTTTGTAATATAACAAGGAAAACAAAATCGTCGAACTAACATTAAAATACATAACCCCAAAAAGACATGCGGGTTGACAATATGACGATATGATGAACGAAAAATCTTTATTCTTCGTTTATCATTCTTCATACAAAAGCATTACCTTTGCATTCAAAGTAAGTATATCGGCATTTAGTCGATGAAACTAAATGCAAGTTAACTATAAATACTCAGATGAAATATACAGTTGAAAAGGTAACAACACTTATAGGAGCACGCCGTATAGGCAACACCGATGCAAACATCGGCTGGCTGCTCACCGACAGCCGCTCGCTTTGTTTTCCGGAAGAGACTCTGTTTTTTGCCATAAGGACGGAACGCAACGACGGGCACAGATACATACCGGAGCTTTATCGCCGCGGGGTACGCAACTTTGTTGTAGAAAAAGTGCCCGAAGACGGTGCCGCTCTGTTTCCGGGAACAAATTTCCTTAAGGTTGTACGCCCCATAGAAGCGTTGCAGAGGCTCGCCGAAAGACATCGCGACGAGTTCGGCATTCCGGTGATAGGCATCACGGGAAGCAACGGAAAGACGGTGGTTAAGGAATGGCTGTACCAGTTGCTGTCGCCATCGTTCGTAGTGACGCGAAGTCCGCGCAGCTACAACTCGCAGGTAGGTGTGCCGCTGTCGGTGTGGCTTATGCACGAGCACACGCAGATAGGCATATTCGAGGCGGGTATAAGCGAGCCGGGAGAAATGTCGGCACTGCACGACATCATACAACCCACGATAGGCGTTATAACGAACATAGGCGATGCACATCAGGAGAATTTCAATACGCTTGAAGACAAATGCAACGAGAAGCTTAAACTGTTCCGCGATTCAAAAGTGATTGTATATCCTGCCGACAACCATGTCATTGCCCGCTGTGTTGAGGCGAGCGGATACAGGGGCAGGCGCGTGGCATGGTCTGCAACCGACCCCCGGGCGGCTCTTTATGTCAAGAATATATCAAAGACAGGCACCACAACAACCGTCACCTATATATATAAAGGTATAGAGGCACGATACGAACTGCCGTTCATAGACGAGGCGTCGGTAGAGAACTCAATAACGTGCGCCGCCGTGGCACTGCACATCGGACTGAGTCACGACACGCTGGCAACACGTATGGCGGCAATAGAGCCGGTGGCAATGCGACTGGAAGTGAAGGAAGGCAGGCACGGATGCACGCTTATAAACGACTCGTATAACTCTGACATCAACTCTCTCGACATCGCGCTTGACTTCATGAACCGCCGTCCCGACCATGCCGGACGCCGTCGCACGCTGATACTCAGCGACATCTGTCAGAGCGGCAAGAACGGGGCGGAACTCTATACAGAGGTGTCCGGTCTTGCACGAAAGCGCGGGGTGGAGAAGCTTATCGGCATCGGAACGGACATAACGGCATATGCCGACAGGATAGACATAAACGAGAAACATTTCTTTTCCGACACCGACACGTTTGTGGCAAGCGATGTTTTCCGCTCACTGCGCGATGAGGTTATATTGCTTAAAGGCGCACGTTGCTTCTGTTTCGACCGCCTTACGGAACTGTTGGAGCAGAAGGTGCACGAGACAATACTCGAGGTTAACCTCGATGCCGTGGTGAACAATCTCAACCACTTCCGCTCGTTCCTCAAACCGGACACAAAGATTGTGTGCATGGTTAAGGCGAATGCCTACGGAAGCGGTGCGGTGGAAGTAGCAAAAACATTGCAGGACCACCGTGTAGACTATCTTGCCGTGGCAGTGGCAGACGAAGGTGTGACGCTGCGCAAGGCAGGTATAACGGCGAACATCATGATTATGAATCCGGAAATGACGGCATTCAAGACCATGTTCGACTACGACCTTGAACCGGAAGTCTACAGTTTCCGTCTGCTCGATGCCCTTATAGCCGCAGCCGGCAAGGAGGGCATAACAGGATATCCCGTACATATAAAATTGGATACGGGCATGCACCGTCTGGGCTTTAACCCCGAGACGGACATCGACAGGCTTATAAAAAGGCTGAAAGGTCAGAATGCCATAATACCGCGCTCGGTGTTCTCGCATTTTGTAGGTTCGGACAGCGACGACTTTGACACATTCTCCGCCATGCAGTTCGAGCGCTTCGACAAGGCAAGCCGCAAGTTGCAGGAAGCATTTACACATAAGATTTTACGTCATATCGACAATTCCGCCGGCATAGAGCATTTCCCTGAAAGGCAGCTTGACATGTGCCGTCTCGGATTGGGGCTGTATGGTATAGACAGCCGCGACAACTCCATTATAAATAATGTGTGCACGCTGAAGACAACAATCCTGCAACTGCGCAATGTTCCGAAAGACGAGACCGTGGGCTACAGCCGTCGCGGCATATTGACACGCGACAGTGTCATTGCGGCGATACCCATAGGATATGCCGACGGGCTGAACCGTCATCTCGGACGCGGGCACGGTTACTGTCTCGTAAACGGCAAGCGCGCACCATATGTGGGAAACATCTGCATGGACGTTGCCATGATAGACGTTACGGATATCGATTGTCATGAAGGCGACACCGTGGAGATTTTCGGCGACAATCTACCTGTAACCGTTCTTTCGGACATACTCGACACCATACCTTACGAAGTACTGACGGGTGTGAGCGAGAGAGTGAAGAGGGTGTACTTTTATTAATTAAGAATTATGAATTAAGAATTTGCCGGCGCGGTGTTTTCAGTATTTATAAGTCCTATAAGCCCTATAAGACTTATAAGTCCTATAGAACTTTATTTAGAAAAAGACCACATTGCGCCAGCCAATTCTTAATTCTTAAATCTTAACTCTTAATTAAAAAGAGCGTTATATAAATAATTTTGTGTATCTTTGCAAAGATTTATTAATAATAAAACCTTAAATAAAAGAAAATGAATCCTGTACAAACTACAAAAATGACAAACTGGCGTTGGTGGATTTGCGGCTTGTTGTTCGTTGCGACAACAGTCAACTATCTTGACCGTCAGGTGCTGTCGCTGACAGCAAAGGAGTTTATCTATCCTGATTTCCACTGGACGGATGAAGACTATGGTAACATCACTGCTTATTTCTCGATTTTCTATGCTATCTGCATGTTGTTTGCAGGTAAGTTCGTAGATTGGATGGGAACAAAAAAAGGATATCTCTGGGCTATCGGAGTGTGGAGCTTCGGAGCCTGTATACATGCCGGTACAGCTATTGCCACACAATATATCCACGGTTTGGACAGCCTCGATGCAATGCGTGCCCTTGAAGACGGTTCTTCGGCAGCGCTGGCAGTGGCTTCAACCGGAGTATGGCTTTTCCTCGTTTGCCGCGCGATACTTGGTCTTGGTGAAGCAGGAAACTTCCCCGCCGCCATTAAGGTTACGGCAGAGTATTTCCCAAAGAAAGACCGTGCATACGCTACATCAATATTCAATGCCGGCGCTTCTGTAGGCGCATTGGCAGCTCCGTTGATGATTCCGCCATTGGCAAAGGCATTCGGTTGGGAAATGGCATTTATAATCATCGGTGCTTTGGGCTTTATCTGGATGGGCTTCTTCGTTAAGTGGTACGACAAACCCGAGAAGTCTTCGAAGGTGAACAAAGCAGAGTTGCTGTATATTCATCAGGACGATGAGGCCGAGGATATCAAGAAAGACGACGCAAAAGAAGAGAAGCAGATACCTTTCCTCCAGTGTTTCGGATACAAACAGACATGGGCATTCATCGTGGGTAAGTTCTTCACCGACGGTGTGTGGTGGTTCTTCCTGTTCTGGGCTCCGGGCTATTTCCAGGATGTGTATGGTTACAAGGCTTCTTCAGGCACAGGTATGTTGCTGATTATGACATTGTATGCAATCGTAACATTCCTTTCCATTTATATCTGCAAGTTGCCAACATACTTCGTTGACAAGAAGGGTATGAATCCGTACGCAGGTCGTATGCTGGCAATGATGCTTATAGCATTCATCCCACTGGTATGTGTGTTGGCACAGCCGTTGGGTGAGTATTCGGCATGGTGGCCCGCAGTTATCATCGGTCTTGTTGGTGCAGGTCACCAGGCTTGGTCGGCAAACATATTCTCTACTGTAGGTGATATGTTCCCAAAGAGCGCCATTGCAACCGTTACAGGTATCGGCGGTATGGCAGGCGGTGTTGGATCATTCCTTATCAACAAGGGTTCCGGTCAGCTCTTTACGTTTGCAGAAGAGCAGGACGCAGCATTCACTTTCCTCGGTTTCGACGGCAAGCCCGCCGGCTATATGATTGTGTTCTGCATCTGTGCTGTTGCTTATCTGCTGGCATGGTGCATCATGAAGGTTCTCGTACCGAAATACAAGCCTATCGTTGTCGAATAATCATTATTCACAATAATATAAAAGATAAGGAGTGTACCGACGTTTGGGTACACTCCTTTCTTTATTTTTAAATCACGTCATTCTCTATTCGTTTTCTCCATAAGAATATATGCATGTATTTGCTCGCACGAGGATGTAAAGACTTTTTCTTGTAAAAGTCCGTTGTACAAGCCTTTGATTCTAAGATTGTTAGTAACAGAGTTTTACAATGGAATACCAACAAAGGTAAGGATGTATTGATTGTCTTTACCATGATTTCTGCAATTTACCGGAGTTCGCACACTTGTTTTTTGCAATTTATCGGAGTTTAAAGTGTAAAAATCTGCAATTTATCGGAGTTTATATGCTCTATTTTTGCAATTTATCGGAGTTTTAATTATCTTTGCGCTATCTCTCTTATCATAAACAGTTATGGATTCCAATGTTATATACAAGACAATTCTTGATCAGCGAGAAGAACTTTCTCTTATGACAAATGAAGATTTTGTATACCGCAATGAGGTAAACCAAATCTCTTTGAATACAAAACAGGCACAAGTTGTTATTGGTGTCAGACGAAGTGGTAAATCAACACTTTGTCACATGACTCTGCGCAATGCAGGTGTAGTTTACGGTTATGTCAACTTTGACGACGACCGTATGGCTAATCTTATGGTGGAGGACTTAAACTTTGTTCTTGAAGCTATCTATCGTGTATATGGCAATGATGTGAAACACATTTTCTTTGATGAAATACAAAATGTAAACGGTTGGCATCTTTTTATCAACAGATTGCTCCGCCAAGGCTTGCACATTGTTATAACGGGGTCTAATGCCAGACTTTTAAGTTCAGAACTGGCAACTCATCTTACCGGACGCTATAATGAAATAAGGCTCTTCCCGTTTTCTTTCAGAGACTATTGTGTTGCAAAAGAAATAGAAACTGATATTCCAACGACAAAGAATATGGCTTTGTTGAAAAACACTCTTGATGAATATCTGATAGAAGGTGGTTTTCCTGAAATAGCATCTTTGCCAGATAAACAAGGATATGTAGGTAGTCTGATAGATGCCATTATAACCAAGGACATCATGCCGCGCTTTCATATTCGAAACGCCAATGCTCTTAAGACATTAGCCAACCACCTTATCAATAACGTAGGGCAAATAATAAATATGAAAGAACTTGTTGAAACTTTGAAGATAGGTTCAGACAAGACAATACGAAATTATATTGACTTTCTGGCTCAGGCTTTTTTGATTGTCCCATTGACAAAGTTCTCTTATAAAAGCAGCGAACGCCTGAGGAGCAATAAAACATACATTGTTGATACGGGAATGCTCACGTTCAGACCAAATCTTCTCGCAACGGAGAATTTAGGATGGAGACTGGAAAACGCTGTATTGCTTGAACTTCAAAGGCGTAACATGCCGTTATGCAGGGATGTTTTTTATTATCGCCCGGTTTCCCGATTAAAAGAAGTGGACTTTGTCATTGCTGAAAGAGGAAATGTGATGGAACTAATACAAGTCTCATACGATATCGGTACCCCCAAGACATTGTCAAGAGAACTTAGTGCACTTGTTGACGCATCGCGAAAGACAGGATGTAAGAAATTGACTTTAATAGCCTGTTCGGAAACAAGAAAAGAGAAAATTTCAGACATGGAAATAAATGTCATTTCGGCAATAGAATGGTTGTTAGCAAGATAGTGCTTGTAATGTCTGTCATAAATTGATTTAACGTCAACTTGATATAAGCTAACACTCTGCAAGATTTCTCTCCGAAGTATCCCAATCCATATTATTTGGAAAGTCTGTTCCTTAATCTCAGGTGCTTCGGGGAGCAATCCTACTTGCTCTGAGAATGATTAAATGCAATTAATGTTTCATGTATAGTTTTTGTGTTGAGCAGACATTATTTTTTATTGTACTTATTAATAATATATGTACTTATATAACATGTCAATATTGAATATTTATTAAAGCATTATACCGTTTTATTAAATAAGATTAAATTACCCCCCCGATTTCTTAATTTAATACAATTGTATTACTTTAGCTTCACCTTTTATTAACAACAATCAGCGCATCCGGCTAACTGAAAAACATGAATGCCTCCTCTTTGTGGCTATAAAAAGAAAGACATGACTACTATAAATGTAATACTTAAAACTAATAAACGACATGAAAAAACTATTTACTTTATTAATGCTGATGGTGTGTGCCGTCGGAACGGTGTGGGGACAGAACAGTTTTTCTGTAATTCTTGATGGGGAAGCAATTCAAGAATCTCCATTCTTTACAATAAGTAATTCTGGGAATTTTAATAAAAATTATACTGGTACTTATGAAGGTAGAGCTTATACAAAAGGATATAAATTGGATTCTAAAGGAAATGTAAGTTTTACAACAACAAAAGAAGCAACTGTAATGATTGTACAGTCACTTTCTAAATATTCAGAGAAGGTTCCAAAATTTGACACTGATAATTTAGCAACAAATAACCGTGTAGATGATATTACAAATAAAGTTGGTGTATATACATTAACAAATGTTCCTGTAGGTTCACATTCTATCTCAAGAGGAAGTGGTGAGACTGGAATACTTTTTATAAAAGTTGACTATCCTCAAAAAGATATTACATCGGAAGTCGTGACAACCGTTACAATAAACGGAGTTCAAATAAGTCCTGAAGACTTAACAACATTAATTGAAACAAAGAACCTTACTTTGGACCAGGCTATATATCAAACGGCACCAACTGTCATATTTACAAATACAAAGACATATTCTGACAATTCAAATGAGACTGAAAATATAACAGCTGAAATGACAGAAGATGCCGACTTCTTTATTGCCACGGCTGTTATAGGTGGAGACACATATACAATAAAAGTGGGAAGAGACAAAAGCGTTAAATCGAATGATGCCACACTGAAATCTCTCAATGTAAACAACGAACCAATTAACGGATTTAATGCCGAAACGTTGTCATACGATATAGAACTTCCATTCGGTACAACGGACATACCGACAATAACTGCTGAAGCTACAAGTAGTGTGGCAACTGTTAGTGTAATTCAGGCAACGACACTTCCCGGAACAGCCACTGTCAATGTAACAGCAGAAGACGGTACTACTGTAATGTCTTACACCGTGAACTTTACGGTTGCAAAAGGCAGCAACGAGAAAGAGCTGAAACAGGCTATGTTCAGTAATGGATTTGACGGATTTATAAAGGGAAACACCATAGAAGCCTATTATATGGAGGGAACAGAAGTTCCGACACTGAACGCAACTGTCTCAGACAAGGCTACGGCAACGGTAAACGATAATACGCTTACTATTACAGCGGAAGACGGTACGACAGCCGAATACACAATAATATTGGAACCGGTATCGCCATATACTGGACTTGGTCGTGTATTTGACGGAACAGAGACAGACTGGATTAAAACAGGGTACTCATTTGATGCAGAAACAAACAGAGGTTGGAAATTCTCAAAGAACCATGATAAAAACACTCCATCTGATTTAAGTCGTATTATTGACGGTAGAAACCGACTTTATTTCTTCGTAGATGCTTGTAATGACGTAACGTTAAAGACAGCAACCGGAATTAGCAATGCACGCAAAATAAAAGTCTATGTAAACGGAAAGGAAATATCCGGTGTAACAGAAGCACCTAAATATTCGGCAGGAGCCGGGATTAACATAGAATGCGGTTCTTCTTCTCCTTGCATGATTGCAATTGTATCGAACCAAGATGGCGGTGACGGCGGTTTCGGTGAAATCGTTGTAAATAAACCTGCACCTGTTTCAATCACACTCAACAGCTATGGTTACAATACATACAGCAATGCCAACACTGTGACTGTAGAAGGCGCTGTGGCATATACATGTACGGTAAACAAAGAAACAAGCAAGGCTGTGCTTAAAGAACTTGGAACCGTAATTCCTGCCGGTCAGGGAGTGCTGCTTAAGGGCGAGAATGGCGGAACTGTGACTTTTGCTTTTGGAGGTGAAGAACCTGTTATTGAACAGAACGATTTCCAACCTGTATTGAAAGAAACGGCAACACCTACGGATAAGGCTATTTATGTGCTTAACGGTAATCAGTTCAAAAAGTATATAGGTGCAACACTTGTTGCAAACAAGGCATATATAGAGCTTGGTTCTGCAGCTGAAACAAAGGCATTGAGCATTGAATTTGGCGGAGGAACAACAGACATAGACGGAATTACAACGGCTGATGTTGACGACAATGCCCCTGTATACAATCTTAACGGTCAGCGCGTGAACAGAAACACGAAAGGAATAGTTATCAGTAACGGAAAGAAAATAATAAACAAGTAAACCTTAATACAATCATGAAAAGACAATATATCACACCACAGACAATGCTTCTAAGGATATCTACGGAACAATTTATCGCTGCATCAAATCCACAAGATGACGAACTGGATATCACAGAAGATGAAACAGAAGCCATGGAGACAAAAGACTATAGCTTTAATCTTTGGGAAGATGATACCGAAGAAAACGGTGAATGGTAATTACTAATCTATAAACAATAAATTTAACACCGTCGACAGCGAATGCTGCCGGCGGTGTTGTCTTTTATATCCCTTTATATTCTTCTGTCTCCTCTTTATCTTCCTCTATATTCCCTTATCTCCCTCTATCTCCCTCTTATTTAATAAATCCCTGTTTCTTCAGTGCGTCCATAAGTGTTTCGGACATGTGCTCATTGTCGTTCTTGGTATAGCGGCAGTCGGTGAACACTTGTGCAAGCGTCTCTTTGTTGTTTATTTCAACAAAGTTCCTGTTCTCCGGCAGCGCCTCTTTTGCGGCATAGAAACGGTCTATATCTGCCGCTGTGTAATCACTGTATGTCTCGTTGTGTACGAACGAAGCAAGAGGAAGACGGTCGCTTTGCGGCGGATTCTCATCGGGCCAGCCGAGAGTTATCGTTGCCACAGGCATTACAAGTTTGGGAAGTTTAAGGGTGTCTATGATGATTTGCGGACAATATACCGTCGTTCCGAGGAAACAATACCCCAGTCCCTCTTCCTCTGCAAGGTTACAGAAAGTCTGTGTATACAGCAACGCATCAGTGGCAGCATTGACAAACGACAGGAAATTGTCATATCCGGGCGTCGCCTTACGGTTATTTGCCCACACGGTTGTACGGTTGAAGTCGGCACAGACCGTCAGCACCACGGGGGCAGAAGTAACCATTGGCTGATTAAAATGAGCCGGGGCAAGCCGCTCTTTCATCTTGATGTCTCGTGTAACGACAACGCTATACAGTTGGAGATTGCCCATTGTCTGTGTACGTGCGGCAAGTTCAAGCAGTCTGTCGAGCTGTTCATCCGTAACTTCGCGCGATGAATACTTTCTTATACTTCTTCTTGTTTCTATGGATTTCATAATCAATAATGTTTTGTTTTTAATGCCTGATATAGTCTTAAGTAAATGTTCAAAATTAAACGTATATATTATAATCAGTTGGCGCTGTATTTACTTTATCATTATCTTGCACGTTCTTTTGGTGCTATTTTCCCATGTCTCATCGGTCGTGTAGCCCGCTACACTCACTCTTCGGACATGAAAAAACAGCACCAAAATAACATACAATATAATAATAATTAATTTCAAACATCTACTTATTACATAATCCGATGACAAAAATACATATAAAATCGGAAAGAGACAAGTCTTTGCACAATAGAGTATACCATGAAAACATCGGCATCAGGATGAACGGAATATTCTATTGTATACATAAATCCGGAATAACAGACAATGGTTTTATTCGTTTTCTTATCCCGAATCCGTATATTGTACAACATATTAATAAGGCGAGAATTTCGAAAAAAAGAAAATCTGTAGTATTGAAATATTGAAAAGTTATCCGTTTCGGAAAACAATGCTTCATTTTTTTATTAGCAAATAATCACAAAAGTGTTTTCTTTTATCAAAAAATGTTCGTAGTTTTGCAACATTGATTATACACTACTATAATGGAAAATAATAAAACTTATTCTTATGATGAGGCTTACGGTGCCTCGCTTGAATACTTTAACGGTGATGAACTGGCAGCAAGGGTATGGGTAAATAAATATGCCCTTAAGGACAGTTTCGGCAATATATACGAAAAATCGCCTGAGGATATGCACCACAGGATTACAGATGAGGTGGTGCGTATAGAGAATAAATATAAGAACCCGATGAGTGCCGAAGAAGTTTTCGGGCTTCTTGACCACTTTAAATATATAGTACCTGCCGGAAGTCCGATGACAGGTATAGGCAACAACCACCAGGTGGCATCGTTGTCCAACTGCTTTGTTGTGGGACTTGACGGCGATGCCGACTCATACGGTGCCATATTGCGCGTGGACGAGGAGCAGGTACAGCTGATGAAGCGTCGCGGAGGCGTGGGACACGACCTGTCTCATCTGCGTCCGAAAGGCTCTCCCGTGAACAATTCCGCACTGACATCCACAGGTTTGGTACCTTTCATGGAAAGATACAGCAACTCCACACGCGAGGTCGCACAAGACGGACGGCGCGGTGCACTGATGCTCTCCGTAAGCATTAAGCATCCAGACAGCGAAGCCTTTATCGATGCAAAGATGACCGAAGGCAAGATTACCGGTGCCAATGTGTCTGTGAAAATAGACGATGACTTCATGCGGTGTGCCACGGAAGGCAAGGAATATACGCAACAGTTCCCCGTAGAAAGTGACAATCCCAAGATGAAATGCACAGTTGATGCAAGCAAGTTGTGGGCGAAGATTGTGCACAATGCTTGGAAAAGTGCAGAGCCGGGAGTGCTGTTCTGGGATACGATAACACGCGAAAGCATCCCCGACTGTTATGCAGATCTGGGCTTCAAGACCGTATCTACCAACCCATGCGGCGAGATACCTCTTTGTCCTTACGACTCGTGCCGTCTGCTGTCCATAAACCTTTATTCTTATGTTGAAAATCCGTTTACGGACAAGGCACGCTTTGATTTCGACCTGTTCCGCAAGCATGTTGCCATGGCACAGCGCATAATGGACGACATTGTGGACATGGAACTGGAGAAGATAGACCTTATAATGGAGAAGATAAAGCGCGACCCGCAGAGCGACGAGGTGAAGGGTACCGAGTATCATCTGTGGGAAAAGATAAAACGCAAGAGCGGAATGGGACGCCGTACCGGCGTCGGTATCACAGCCGAGGGCGACATGATTGCGGCGATGGGACTGCGATATGGCACGGAAGAGGCAACGGCATTCTCTGTAGAGGTACACCGCACGCTTGCACTTGCCGCATATCGCTCGTCTGTTGATATGGCAAAAGAGCGTGGAGCGTTCGAGATATTCGATGCCGGACGCGAAGCTGCAAATCCGTTCATAAACAGAATAAAGGAAGCCGACCCGCAGTTGTATGCCGACATGGTGAAATACGGACGGCGCAACATAGCCTGTCTTACCATTGCCCCGACAGGCACAACAAGTCTTATGACGCAGACAACAAGCGGAATAGAACCGGTGTTCCTACCCGTATACAAGCGTCGCCGTAAGGTTAATCCCAACGATACCGACGTGCATGTGGACTTTGTTGACGAAACGGGAGACTCGTTCGAGGAGTATATCGTATACCACAACAAGTTCATAGAGTGGATGAAAGTCAACGGCATAGACACGGCAAAGCGTTACACACAGGAAGAGATAGACGAGCTTATAGCACGCTCACCTTATTATAAAGCTACCGCCAACGATGTGGACTGGCTGATGAAGGTGCGCATGCAGGGCGCAATACAAAAGTGGGTGGACCACAGCATAAGCGTGACTATAAACCTTCCCAACAATGTCGACGAGGCTCTTGTAAACCGTCTGTACGTAGAAGCATGGAAGTCGGGCTGCAAAGGCTGTACGGTATATCGTGACGGTTCGCGCTCGGGAGTGATGATTGCCGTAGACAAGAAAAAGAAAGGCGGCGACAAGAGTGGCGGCACACAGTTGCCCCCGTGCAGTCATCCGCAGGTTACGGAAGTACGTCCCCAGACATTGGAGTGTGATGTCGTGCGTTTCCAGAACAACAAAGAAAAGTGGGTGGCTTTCGTAGGACTGCTCGACGGATATCCCTACGAAATATTCACCGGCTTGCAGGACGATGAGGAAGGCATTGTGCTGCCAAAGACCATAACAAAGGGAAAGATCATAAAACAGACCAATGAAGACGGCTCGCACCGTTATGACTTCCAATTCGAGAACAAACGCGGATACAAGACTACGGTAGAAGGACTGAGCGAGAAATTCAACCCAGAATACTGGAACTATGCCAAACTGATATCCGGCGTGCTGCGTTACCGCATGCCTATAGCCCATGTCATAAAGCTTGTAGGTTCCCTGCAACTTAAGAGCGAGAGTATCAATACATGGAAGATAGGTGTGGAACGTGCATTGAAGAAATACATAGTTGACGGTACGGAGGCAAAGGGACAGAAGTGCCCGGTGTGCGGTCAGGAGGCATTGGTATATCAAGAAGGATGCCTTATCTGTAAGAACTGCGGTTCGTCTCGTTGCGGATAAAACATCGAAGACAATGGAGATTGTTGGCAGCAGTGTGTTCATAAAGAACATGAAGTTCTATGCCCGTCACGGTGTGATGCCGCAGGAACGTGTCACGGGAGGCGAATTTACGGTCAGTCTGCGCGTGGGTTTCCGCGCCGGTCGTGCCGTCGAGAGCGACGATGTGGCAGACACGCTGAACTATGCAGAGATATATGAAACGGTAAAGCGTGAGATGCAACAGCCGTCGGCACTGCTCGAACACGTGGCGGGACGGATAGGCAAGAGCATTCTCTGCGCCATGCCGAAAGCGGAAACAGTGGATATAACCCTGTCGAAGACCAATCCTCCCATGGGGGCAGATGCCGGATGTGCCGGAATAGAACTGTGTATCAGGAGATGATGAGGCAGTGGCATATAGGGAAATAAAGAGAGTTAACAGGGATATATAAACAGGAGACCGAGGGAGATAAAAGTATTTATAAGGAGACAAAGGACACATGTTTAAGAAAATCTTATCCATATTCGTTGCTTTCATGCTGCTTTCTACGGTGGCTTTCGCCGCCGGAAAAGGCTTCACGCTTGTGATAGACGCCGGTCACGGCGGTCACGACGCAGGCGCACGCGGTGCTTTCTCGCTCGAGAAGAACATAAATCTCAAAGTCGCACTTGCTTTCGGCAGGTATGTAGAGCGCTATTGTCCTGACGTGAAAGTGGTATATACTCGCAAGACCGACGTGTTTGTCCCACTGCATGAGCGGGCAAATATAGCCAACAAGAACAAGGCGGACATCTTTATCTCCATACATACCAATTCTCTTCCCAAGGGGCGCATAGCACGAGGCATAGAGACATATACCATGGGTATGCGCCGTGCCGGCGAGAAACTGAGTGCCGCACAGCGTGAGAATGCAGTCATCATGATAGAGAAAGACTATAAGCAGCACTACGAGGGCTACGACCCCAACTCCCCCGAGAGTGCAATAATGTTCGAATTCATGCACGACAAGAACATGGCAGAGAGTGTCGAGCTTGCCAAACTGGTGCAAGGAAACATCTGTGCCACGACGGGCAGGGCTAACAAGGGCGTAAAACAGGATGTCTTTCTTGTGCTGCGCGAAACATCCATGCCGGCATGTCTTATAGAGCTTGGTTTTATATCAACACCCGATGAGGAGCAGTTCCTGAACAAGGAGAAGAGCATAGACGACCTTGCACGCGGCATCTATCTTGCCTTTGTGAAATACAGAAATGCCAAAGGCGGCAGCTTTACAGTGCCTTTCGAACCGTCACCGAGAACCGAAACGGAGGTAAAGGCGGCAGAGACAAAGAACAGAAAGACGGAGAACACCGTAACGGAAACTCCGGGAAATGCCGTTACCGAACCCAATACTGCAGCCGAAAGCAATGGCGGCAAGGCTGACGAAAGTGCATCAACGGAAGCAAAGAATGATGTACAGGCAAAGGACAAACCTGTTTTCAAAGTGCAGATACTTGCCGCAGACAAAGTGTTGAAGACCGGAAGTCCGCTGCTTAAAGGATGCAGTGATGTCTGTTACTATAAGGAAGGAAACTATGTCAAGTATACATGCGGAGCTTCGGAAGACTACAATGAGATATATCGTCTGCGCAAGACACTGCTCGACAAGTTCCCCGAGGCATTTATAATAGCTTTCAAAAACGGTCGGAAAATGAACGTGGCGGAGGCAATAAGAGAATTTAAGTCAAACAGAAAATAGTTGCTTATGAAGTTTTTTACAAAAGAAGTTAGGATTGCCCTCGTGGCAATCGCCGGACTTGTGGTGCTGTTCTTCGGCATGAGTTTCCTGAAAGGTCTCAGTCTCATATCAACGGACAGTATTTATTACATATCATTCAGCAATATCAGCGGACTGAGTTCATCGAGTCCCATCTATGCCGACGGTTATAAAGTGGGAACCGTAAAGGGCATAAAATACGACTACAACGCCAACAAAGACATAATGGTGGAAGTGGTTCTTGACAAGAACCTCAGAATTCCCGCAGGCAGCAGTGCCGAGATAGAGAGCGACATGATGGGCAACGTAAAGGTAAACCTGCTGCTTGCAAACAATCCGCGCGAGCGGGTAATGCCGGGAGGAGTGATAAAGGGCGGTATCAACGACGGCGCTCTCGGACAGATGAAGGACATGATACCTGCCATAGAGAAGATGTTGCCCAAGCTCGACTCCATAATGGGAAGTCTCAATATGCTTCTCTCCGACCCTGCCCTGCAGCAGTCTCTGCACAACGTCGAGACCATAACGGGCAACCTTACCACCACAACAAAAGAACTCAACACGCTGATGTCCGGACTGAACAGAAGTGTTCCGGGCATGATGAAACGTGCCGACAACGTTCTTGACAACACGGAAAAGCTTACCGCCCGTCTGAATACGGTCGATGTAGAGGGCACAATGGCAAAGGTAGACGCCACACTTTCAAATGTAGAGGAGTTCACTTCAAGACTTAACAGCAACGAAGGTTCGCTCGGATTGCTCATGCGCGACCCGTCATTGTATAACAATCTGAACGCCACCATGCGCGATGCCGATTCGCTGATGATAGACCTGCGCAACCATCCCAAGCGCTATGTACACTTCTCTGTGTTCGGGAAAAAGGATAAATAGATGGATGTGTCAAAAAGTTTTCACCCGTTTGTAGGGACATATTCTTGTATTTGTCCGTTATATATTCACTGATTTTAAGGCTGTTACAGGCGGACAAATACAAGAATATGTCCCTACAAACGGGTTGTTATTTATTTGGGCATAGCCGTATGCCCCCTCCTTCCCTACCCCGATATAATATATAGCACCGCTTGCCTATTTATATAAAATCAATCTAAATATCGTTTCTTTTGCTTTTGCAGGCTGTGTATTCCCGTAAACCGTTTATTTATATGCCTTTTATGATGTTGGTGCAACAAAGCATGCACACAGTGTCGCTTTTTATGACTTTTTAATTAACGGCTTGTTTTACAAGTGTTTATCTACATTTAACGGCTATTCCTTTTAAGAATGGTGCTGATAACACTTAATTTATACACATAAAGCGTTTTACGTAAAACGGCATAAATACGGCGATATGGCACAGTTTGCATATTCCGATTATTTTTGCGAAATTTGCAAACGCGGAATAAACAAGCACCGTTTTTTATAAATCAGCTTAGTCTTTAAATGAGTAACAATCCTAAAATGCTCTGGGACAAAAGCCTTTTGTTGATAAAGGAGAATGTCTCGGAACAACAGTTCAACACGTGGTTCAGACCAATAGCGTTCGAATCGTTCAACGAGTCGACACGTACTTTATTGGTTCAGGTTCCAAGTCCGTTTGTATACGAGTACTTGGAAGAGAACTATGTTGACCTTTTGGGCAAGGTTCTCAGACATACTTTCGGTGACGGGATACGTCTTACATACCGTGTTGTGACGGACAAGACCCATAATATCACGCAGGTGATAGAAGGTGAGCCGAAGGCTGACATAGAAAAGACACGGCAGAAGACACGCGGCAACCAGTCGCCGACGGTGCTCGACGCCGCAAGACCGCAGCAGATAGACTCGCAACTGAACACGCGCAACACCTTTGCCAACTATATAGAAGGTGCCAGCAACAAGCTTCCGCGCTCTGTAGGATTGTCCATTGCTGAACATCCCAACACCACACAGTTCAACCCGATGTTCATCTACGGTCCGTCAGGATGCGGAAAGACCCACCTTATCAATGCCATCGGCGTAAGGACAAAGGAACTCTATCCGCAGAAACGGGTGCTTTATGTAAGCGCAAGACTGTTTCAGGTGCAATACACCAATGCGGTTCTCAACAACACCACGAACGATTTCATCAACTTCTATCAGACAATAGACATGCTGATAGTAGATGACATACAGGAGTGGGTGTCGGCAACGAAGACACAGGACACGTTCTTCCATATATTCAACCACCTTTTTCTTAACGGCAAACGCATCATACTGGCATGCGACCGTCCGCCGGTTGATCTGAAAGGAATGAACGAACGCCTGCTCACACGCTTCAGTTGCGGACTGATAGCAGAGCTGGAAAAGCCCAACGTACAGTTGTGTGAGGACATCCTGAACTGTAAGATAAAGCGCGACGGGCTTAGCATTCCGGCAGAGGTAGTGAGATTTATCGCACAGACAGCCAACGGAAGCGTGCGCGATCTGGAAGGAGTAATAAACTCACTCATGGCATATTCGATTGTCTATAACAGCAACATAGACATGAAACTGGCGGAGCGCGTGATAAAACGTGCCGTGAAAATAGACGATACACCGCTGACCATGGACGACATAATGGACAAGGTGTGCGTGCATTTCAACGTGTCCACCACCTCGGTCACAGGCAGAAGCCGCAAGCACGAATATGTCGTGGCACGCCAGGTGTCGATGTATCTTGCACAGAAATACACCAACATGCCGGCGTCGAGAATAGGCAAGCTGGTCGGCGGCAGGGATCATTCCACCGTGATACACAGCTGTTCGCAGGTGGAAAAGAGAATTAAAGTTGATGTTTCGTTCAGCGATGAGATAACGAGCATAGAGAATTCGTTCAAACTTAAGAGATAGATTGAAGAGCAATAAGACAAAGGAAAATGGCAGAAGTCATCCCTTTGTCTTTTTATTTTGCCACACCGTCACCGTTTGTTGTGGTTTCTTTTTATACGTTAGTTCGGAATAACAGACAATGACTTTAAGCCGGCTTCCCATCGGTAGGGACATATCCTTGTATATGTCCGTAAGCCTTACAGAAGCGTTTTTGCATCAACGCGGAATAACGGAAGCACTCTTCGCACACTGATTATGGTACGAAAAGCATGGCGGATATATTGAAATGAGTAATTTATTGCTTTATGTTCTTATCGTACTATTGAGCGGAGTCTATTTAGTTTTGCGCTTATTGTTAAATTCTATATTGTAGAATATATTTATTGGAAAAGTTCTATAATTCAAAATTAATTTATACTTTTGTATCAAATAAAAGAGATATGAGAATTGTATCACATAAGAAATTGAAAGAGTTCTACGAGACGAAAGGTTATGAAGATTCACGTATTGCCCTAGAACGTTGGTATGATATAGCGGAAAAAGCTGAATGGAAGAACCTGTCAGACATTAAAGTGGATTTCCTTTCTGTTGATTATGTAGGTAACCAACACTATGTATTCAATATCAGAGGCAACAATTATCGGCTTGTGGTAGTTGTCAAGTTTACGATAGGTTACATATTTATCCGTTGGGTGGGTACTCATAAAGATTACGATAAGATAGATTGTTCAACCATTTAAGAGATAGAAGTATGAATAAAGTTACGAAAGAACAGTATGAATTTGCTTTGGCGAGAGTGGAAGAACTGTTGCCATTGGTTGATGACAATACGCCTTCTAACGATAAGAATGCGGTGGAACTCACTGTTATGTCCGACATTGTGATAACATACGAAAAAGAACATTATCCGATAGAAAAGCCTACTGTTGCGGAATTGATAGAAGTATCTCTTGAAGAGAAAGGAATGAGTCAAAAGCAACTTGCCGGTGAGATTGGAATAAGTCCATCGCGTGTGAATGATTATATTTCCGGTCGTTCAGAGCCTACACTCAAAATTGCGAGATTACTATGTCAGGTGCTGAATATACCTCCAGCCGCAATGTTGGGGTTCTAATTAATGTGAATTCGACGAATTCGTATTCCCTTTTATATTACAAACCACCCCGAAGGGTGTGTCAAAATAAGCAATCATCCACGAGTAGGGACATATTTTTTCACTTCGTTCAACAACACGTCTTGTATATGTCTGTCGGTTTTACAGTGGCGTTCTTTACATCAATACGGGATAAAACAGAGGGAACAACAAGGCATTTGTATTGAAAACTTTAAATTCAGACATGAACGCCTCTTCGATGCGTGCGGACATTTACAAGAAAAATGTCCCTACATTGAATAGGATATATTATGATTTCCTTATTTTGCACCGCATCTTCTAATGACAGATTGTAAGGTCTTAGCGTATAAATACCGACAATCTGTAAAACAAAAACCGTCACTCTTTTTTCTCATTCTAGATGTTAAAAACACTCCGGAGGCGCTCTTTGCACCATGACAATGGTGCAATTAAGGTGCAAAGTATGCCATTTTAGGGTGTAAAACAGCGCATTTTAGGGTGCGAAATGCGGCATTTTGCACCCTAAAAGATATGCCTTACGACCCCAAAGTGGCATACTTACGCATTGGAAACGCCACATTTTGTTGCACATTTGTTCCACACCCTACATATCAAACTGACACACAGCATATTACGGTTGCACACAAATACACGGCATATTTACGGCAAAACGATTTTTATTTTGCAAGTACCGCCAAAATAAGGGGATATAAAAAGACAGAAAGAAAGCATAACGGCGTTTTCGGTGACACTGTGCTTTAGGGCATACATATCCGCATGCAGGGGCGGAAATGCCGCCGCCAATAAAAAAATGTCTTGCCGTTGTGTCACAAAAACATTATCTTTGCGTATAGAAAGATGAAGACATAAACACTCATTGATATGGAAAAAAGATGCTTTATACTGTCGGCGGCTATGCTCATGCTGCTTGTCGCGCCGTCGTGTTCCGGCACAAATAAAGTCGGAACAGGTAATAAAAGAACCGTTACATATATATACGGTGGAAAGCCTCAAACGACAATAACGTTTGTGAACAAGCATGACGAGGAGCAAGGTACAAGACTTATCCCGGTGAAAGAGTTCAATGCGATATACAACACCGGCTCCGCCCGTATCACATTGCGGCAGGGAAGCACATGCCGGGTGGAGATACGCGGAAACGCTTATGCACGGAGAGAGGCGGAAGTGAGTGTTGACAACGGTGTGCTGATGTTGAAAAAACATCCTCGGATATGCGACAGCAACTCGGAATATGTCATATATGCACCAAAGATAACAAGCATAAAGAACAGGGGGATGCTGAAAATAAACACAGGAGATATAAAGACCGACAACCTGACGATAGAAAACTCGGGATATATAAACGCCGTGTTCGGACAGCTTAAGTGCAGCGGAACATTCGCCGTAAACAACACCGGGCAAAGCGAAAACATGATGTTTGCAGACATAGATGCCGCAAGTGTAAGGCTGGACAACACCGGTATACTGGAGACTTCGGCGGACAAAATGAGGTGCGGCAGGCTTGTCGTGACCAACAAAGGGCAGCAGAAAATGAGCGGAAAAATAAACTCTTCGGGCATGGAAGTGTCAAATATAGGAGTATTGGACTGCAATGCCACCGTGGAAGGCGTATCTTTCAAACTGTCAAACAGCGGACAGGCAGACATCACGACCACGTTCAATGGAGAAGAGATGAACGTGAAGAACACGGGAATAGGACGTATAAGTCTGAGCGTAGACTGCGAAAAACTGACCGCAGGCAACAACGGACAGTGCAACCTGAGCATATCCGGCACCGCCGACAAGACAGTTGTGACGGGAAACGGCATATACGAGATAGACACCCGTAAGCTGAACAACTTCTGACAGTCTGCCTGAAACGTGATGATATATGACAGCGGACGAGTTTAAGGCAGAAGCCGCGAAGATAAGAAACACGGCAATGGCGTCCGCCATGCGGTATGTAGGCAACACCGACGTGGCGGAAGACATAGTACAGGATACCATGCTCAAGATGTGGAGCATGTGCCCTGCACTGAAGAAGCCTGCCGGTCCGCTGGCAACGGTGCTCATACGCAATGCCTGTATAGACCACCTGCGCAGGCACAGACAGCACTGCAGCATAGAGAACATGTGCATTGAAGAACCTGTACAAGGCGATGCCGACACCGTGCGCATGGCACGTATGATGGAGATAGTGGACCGTCTGCCCGACACACAGCAGGTTATCCTGAGGCTGAGGCACATGCAGGGCATGGAAATGAGGGAGATTGCAGACATCACAGGTATGAGCGAAGTGAACATAAGGAAGGTGCTGAGCCGTGCAAGGCAGGCGGTAAGAGATAAATTCATGAAAGGAGACAAAGTATGAAGAGTGATATGAACGACATGATGATAAGGACTTTGATAGAGAAATTCTTTGACGGGGCAACCTCCATAGCAGAGGAACAGGCGCTTTACGAGTATTTCGGGTCGGACAATGTGTCGGCGGAGTTCGTGCAATATCGCGAACTGTTCTGCTCTTTCCGTTCGACGGGCATTCCCGACACCGACACATCCGTAAGGAAAAAGCCGCTCATGGCAAGAACCGGGCGCGCCGTTGTCGGCGTCATGGCAGCCGCCGTTGCCGCCTTCGGCTTTTTCCTGATAAAAGACATAAGCCATGAAAGGCATCTCACAAGGATATACGGCGGCAGCTATATCATAGTGAACGGCGAGCGCATAGACGACCTTAGCGAGATAAAGGGCGACATAGAAAAGACCCTTTGTACAGCCTCGGCAATAGAAAGACGGGCGGACATGGATGCCACGATAAGGAAAGCTGAGGCGAATGTGCTCGGCAACATTCCCGATAACAATGAACGTGAGCGCATATACCGATTGTTGAATGAGTAAAATTATTACCGGCATGAAGAACAGATTATTTGTTTTTATATCATTGCTTTTATGCAACAGCGCCGCCATGACGGCACAAAACAAAATCGACGCACTGGTCGAGACGTGTTCAAGCACAGGCAACACCAGCTTTACGTCGGTTGTAGAAAGAGACCCTGCAACGCGCAAGGTGAAGAAAGTGGTGAAGATGCTGAGCATCACAAACAATGACGTACCCAAGTTCAGGTCGGCTTTTGAGAGCGAAAGCGGCACCGGGCAGTATATAGTGAACAGCAACAACGACTCTAACTCGTACATGCTTATCACCGGCAACAGGCACAAAACCCGCATATACATGCTTGAATACAGGAGAAACAGGGACGGCAGCGTTACCATAATAATAAAATAGACGGGCAACAGCCAAGGAACAATGCGCAATCTGCTTTACATAGTCATGACATTTGTAGTCGTAGGATGCTCCGTCGGCGGCTCCCGTCAGGCGAAAGAGCTTGACGAGGTGCAGCATATCATGAAAGGGAGTCCTACCGAGGCGTTCGAAAAGCTCAATGCAATGGACATATCCGAGTTTCGCGACAGTGCCACAATGGCACGGTGGGCATTGCTTTACAGCGAGGCAATGGCGGCAAACAGGCTTTGCGCCCCTACGGACACGATTATAAACATCGCGCTCGACTATTACGGCAACCACGGTTGCAACAACGAACTGCAAAGGGCAAGGGCACTGAGACATGCCGTATGTTCGGGCAGGCAGGACGGCGACATGCTTGTCACGGCTCTTTACATGCAGAAAGAAAAAGAGTTCTATCTCTTCAAGGAGCGCGCGCGGAAAGAACAATACGCACTTATCGGGCTTATAGCCGTGATTACGGCTGTGGGCATCATAGCATGGCTGCGCTACAGACTGCGACTTGAGAGGGCGCACAGCGAGATGCTCATTGCAGAAGCCTCAGGGCTGAAATGCGTTCTGCATGACAGCCGCTCGAATATATTGCAGATGGAAAACACACTGCACGGACTGTTGAAGAGGCGCTTTGCCCTTATCGACAGCCTGTGTGACACATACTACGAGTCGCAGGGCACGAAAACGGAGCGCAAGGCTATAACAGAAAAGGTGAAAGTTGAGATAAGTTCGCTGCAGGACGACAAGGATATGTTTGCCGAAATGGAGAACACCGTAAACAGTTGCCGTGACAATCTGCTGGAAAAGCTTAAGGAGGAATATCCCGACATTGCCCCCGAGGACTACCGTATGACCGTATATCTTGCCTGCGGCATGTCGAACCGCACGATAAGCCTGCTGCTCGGCAAGACGATAGAGGTGGTTTACAAGCGCAAATCGCGTATAAAAAGCAGGATAAAGGCAAGGGCGCTGCCTCATGCCGACGAGTTTGAGGCTGTTTTTTACCAACGTTAACCCTCGTGTCATATTTTCTTTGTTGTGCTTAATCCAACGTATTGGCACATAAGCATTTACAAAACGGCATGTCAGAACGCCGATTTGGACTTTCGTTGTATTTGTCAGTAACTTTGCAGGAAAAAGTTACTGTATGAAAAAGAGAACCATAATGCTGCTTGTCGCAGCCTTTCCGATTACCGTTACATTGACGGCGCAGGACGTACAGCCTGCCGACTCTGCCGCAAGACAGCTGCCCGAAGTGGTGATAACATCCGAGATGCCTGTTACACGACCGGAAGGAAGCACGCTTGTGTCTACGATTGCCGGTTCTGTACTGAGAGATGCCGGCAATGCTCTCGACGTTCTTGCACAGCTGCCCATGATAACCGTAAATGACAAAAGCGTGGAGATTACGGGCAGAAGCAATGTGAAAATATTCATAGACGGGCGACCTTTGCACGATGAAGACGAGCTTCGGCAGCTCAGATCAGAAGACATGAAACGGGTAGAGCTGCTTATGGCTCCGGGTGCTTTGTACGAAAGCAACGTCGGAGCAGTGCTGAAGATCGTAACGAAGAAAAGGTTTATAAAGGGTTTGTCTGCCACTGCAGAGGCAGAGGCGGAGAGAAAACGGCGTTGGAACGGCGTGGAACATGTCGCCACGGGATATCACTCGGGAGCGGAAGAAGTGTTTCTTTCGTTATCTTTCAACCACTCCGCAAATCTTATAAAGGGCAGTACGGTAAACAGTTTCCTGCATGAGAACAAGCCGGTACGGATAGGAAGCACGCAAAACAACGGTCATACGACAAACGTATGCACGGCAAAGGCGGGGTTTAACCATTCGGGAAAAACCCTGTCGTTCGGCGCATATTACCGCATAACCCCCGAACACGGCAATCAGGCAAACGACGGAACGGAATGGATGGACGGCGAGAATGATGAAGACAGGCACATAAACCGCCGCACATCGGCGGTAAATCATCTTGTGTCGGCATACTTCGACAATACCTTCGGCGGTAAATATCATCTGCATTTTGACGGAAACTTCAGGCGTTCGTCATCGTCTTCGTATGTCTGCACGGCATATCCGCATTCGGTGACAGCCGCCGTAGGCTCGTCGGAGAACAGAAGAAACACGCTGTGGGCAGGCAGATTGTATGTGGATTTCGCACTGTTCAAGGGCAGTTTCACGGCAGGTGCACAATCGTCGTACACTCATTCAGCCCTCGACTATGAAATGTTGAACGCCGAAATAGCGCAATACATACCATCATATACAAGCGATGCACGGCAGACAGCTGCCGCCCTGTTTGCCCAATGGAGCAGAACGGCAGGCAGACTGTCACTGTCTGTGGGCGCGCGGTATGAGTTTACGGACTACATCTTCTGCAAGAACGGTGTCCGCGACAACGGCATAAGCCGCAGGGATAATGTCGTTACGCCCGACATCTCGCTCGGATACCGGATAAACAACCGTTCGCAGATAAGCCTGGGTTATAAGACATCGACGGTAAAGCCGCCGTATTCGCAGCTTACAGGCAGTCTGAACTATGTGGGACGCCACGAGGTGGAAGGCGGCAACACGGGACTTCGCGACGAGCGCATGCACCATATATTTCTTTCGGGAACGTTTTATGACTTTATGTTGCAGGCTGATTTCATACGCAGCACTGATACGTATGCCTTTGTAAAACAGTTGCACCCGCAGAGAAATCTCATGCTTATGCTTCATCCCGTCAATACCGACGTGTCCGCATTCAGCCTTTATCTGATGTGGGGCAAGACCGTAAAACATTGGAAACCCGGTGTAACACTTGGCATGTACCGTCAATGGCTCGACATGGCAGGCACACGTTACGGCAAACCTATATTGTCATATTATGCGGACAACGCCGTATCTCTTCCGCACAATTTCCTGATAACGGCAGGCGTCAGCGGACAGACGCGAGGCGACATGCACACCAACCGCTTCGGATCGACGGCATTTACAATGAACGTAGCGGTAAGCAAACAGTTCATGAAGAAGTCGCTTATAGTGAAACTGTCGGCAACGGATGTCTTCAATACAGCATGCCACGACTGGACAATGAACACCTTCGGAGTGTTTGTAGACAAGAAACAGACCTACGACCGGCGCGGTATCCTGCTCTCGGTCTCATACAGTTTCCGACCACACAAGAGCAAATATAAGGGCGAAGCGGCTGCCGAGGATGAAATGAAAAGGCTGTGACGAAAACTATTCGGTTATTGTCACATGTATAACGTATTCATTATCAACGTAGGGCTGCACCCCGGTGCAGCCGAAATACCGATTGTAAGCATGCTGTTGAGCGGCTGCACCGGGGTGCAGCCCTACAAAGAATTGAATTGTAATCAGGCAAACAGCCGGATAATTACCTGTGACGTTTGTTTGCGTTAATATTGCATAAATAATTATGTGTACATGTACATGCTGTCATTACTTGTATTAAATTTACCGGTACAAACCAATAACTTATTATTATGAACAGAATGAAAGAAGCGGCTATCATTGCTATAGGCATTATAGGGCTGGGCATGTGTATAAAGAGCGGCATGAACGACTTTGTAAATAAGGACAGGAGAGTGACGGTGAAGGGACTTTCAGAAAGAGAAGTTGAGGCAGACAAAGTGACATGGCCCATACAGACAAAGGAACTGGGCGACAATCTGCCTCTGTTGTATGACAGAATTAGCGAGACAACGGGAAAGGTGAAGACATTTCTTAGGCAGAACGGCATCTCGGAGAGCGAAATAAGCGTGGGCGCACCGGTGGTGATAGACCTCAATGCCGAGCAATATGGATCGGACAGGCACAAATACCGTTATAACATTACGTCCACGATAACCGTCACGTCGCGCAACGTCAAGCGCGTTCGCTCTATCATCGCGCGGCAGGGAGAACTGTTGCGGCAGGGTATTGCCGTGGTCGACGGATATGCCGGCAGGGTGGAATACGAGTATGTTTCGTTCCAGAAGATAAAGCCGAAGATGATGGAAGAAGCGATACGCAATGCGGAGAAAACGGCACAACAGTTTGCAGAGAACAGCAACAGTCGCCCGGATAAGATAATGACTGCGGACCAAGGACAGTTCTCTATCTCCGACAGAGACTCCAACACACCGTATATAAAGAAACTGAGAGTGGTGACAACGGTCACTTACTCGTTGAAAGACTGATGATATTTGGGAATTAACGACAACGGTTGCAACAGGGGCAAGTAGACGTGTCGTGTGTCAAAGGAGCTGTGTCATATCTACAGCAAGTCTTATATATGTTATCTGTACTTTTCTGATTTTGATTAACACAGACAGTAAACCAAAATCAGAAAAACACAATATGATATTAACGTATTCAATTATTGGGAACTCACATAAAGCGTCAAATAAGAGTTCCCATGTATTACAAGGTCATTATTCCTTTATCCGTTCATATCTGACATACACATCTATGCTCGGCATGCTTTCCGGTCTTGCCTTATGGAAAAGCACCAGTTCGTCATCGGTAAAAGATGTTACAGTGTAATAATCAACATCATTTACCTTTGGATAGTATAAAACAATATATCGCCCTTTCCGTTCCTTGCCAACATAGTCCATGTGGAACGTGTTGTATGACGGGAGTTCGTCTGTTATATAATAATTCAATGCACGATAGGACGTTTTATCAAGAAGACTGTAATAAATCGTGTCTGTAAACTCAGTCTCTGTAAATACCATTGTTATAGAGTCCCCTTTAGCAAGTGGTGAGTTTCTCTTCCACTTTATCCCTGCCAACTGTGATGTGCTGACTTCTACTTGTGCGTTTATCATTATTGATGATACAATACCGAATAATAAAATTATAAATCTTTTCATGTGCTTTTTATTCTTTTATACACAAATGTGTGTGCATAGCCTCCAATAGCATTTGTTTGTCTGTGAAACAACAAAAGAGTATCCGATGTTATTTTTTTTATTGTCATATAGTCCATTCTATTGAACTTATATAACATAACCAAATAACTTCCTGTCGTTTTCTTGCCAACCAGGTTTCTGTTGAACGACACCGGAACTTCTTTTGAAAGATAGTAAGGTCTTGAAACATGACATGTATTTTTTGTAACGAAGAATTTTACAGTCTCAATCATTGCCGTATCATTAAATTCAATAATTGTTTTAGTATATGCATCATTCTCTTCTATCTGTTCCCATTTAGTCCCGATAAGGCTGTTTATACTGAATGTCTGTGCCTTGCTTCCTATAATACTTGACAGGAATAACAGGAAAATAAATATTGTTCTCATTGCCTTGTTGGTTAAGTCCTTATCATATTCATGTCCATAGAAAGTTTTATAGCTGTCATCTGTGTTTTCTGATTTTGATTAACCCAGACAGTAAACCAAAATCAGAAAAACGCAATATGTGAGTTCCGTATTCCATTATCCGGAACTCACATAATCCTTTATAGCTATTTTATTCTTTTATACACAAATGTGTGTTCATAACCTCCAATGTTATTGGTTTTTCTGTGATGAAGCATTAGAATATCCGATGTTATTTTTTTTATTGTCATATAATCCATTTCACCAAATTTGTATAATAAGACCAAATGTATCCCCGTTTTTGTCTTACCAACCAAACTTTTATCGAACGATGTCGGAACTTCTTTTGAAAGATAGTAAGGTCTAACAAAGCGATGTGTATTTTTCGTACCATATAAGAATGTTACAGTCTCAACCATAGCCGTATCATTAAATTCTATAGTTGTTTTACTATTTGCCTCATAGTCTTTTATCTGTGCCCATTTAGTACCGATAAGGCTGTTTATACTAAATGTCTGTGCCTTGCTTCCTGTAATACCGGACAAGAATAGCAAGAAAATAAATATTGTTCTCATAACTTTGTTATTTATTGTTTTTATAATACTTTATTATTAAATCTTTGTTGAATTCATATCCATAATGAGTCTCATATTGACCGTTTGCAGGGTTAACACATTGGTAAGCATCAATACCGTAACCATCATCATAATATCCGACTATTGCTATCTCATGACTCCCGCTGCCGATTGTTACCATTACAAGATCACCATTATCAATACAAGATGTAATATTGCTTTCATTAATATAATCATAAATTAACCCACAACCGTCCGTGAGAAACCGATCCACCTCAGAAGGATTAATTCCGCGAACACATATTTCCCTATTGAACATAATAGAGAACAATTCCTCTATAGCTTGTATATATGTAGCATAAGACTCAAAATTAAAATCTCCTGTCATCAAAGCATTGCATATTGCAATTGTTGTAGTGAAACAATTCCAGTTGCATGTCTGCCTTGGATACCTTATCGGTAGGTCCTGGTTGAAGAGTTTCTCGTTACTTTCAGGCTTGTGCACTTCGCGTGGCAATAACGGCGGAACGATGACATCAGTCGTGCTGTTGTTGTTGTCATGAATGCCACCAATACCAACCTCGTCAGAAGAATCATCTCCATCATCATTCCCGTTCCCGCAGTCATCATTTCCATAATCAGTCCTCCACCAGTCTTCGTCAAGTCCCCAGTCATAATCAGGAGTAACCTCAACTCCGACAAGAGTACCACCGTTAATAGGTTCGTCGCTATTGCCGTAACCATAGTCGTAATCATCGTCATAGCCATCGTTGCCATAATCGTCATCATAGCCATCGTCATCATCATCCTCTCCCCAGTCATAATAATAATCGTCATAATAGTCATCATCGTCGTCGTCATAACCATAATAGTCATCATAGTCATCGTCCCAACAGGCGTAAGCATATGACGGCACTGTGACAAAAGCAAATATAAGAAAAAAACTTAATATATAGTGTCTCATGGTCTCTTTATTGTTTAAAAGTTACTGTTTTTGAACGTGTGCAACCATTGCCCGACACTTTCACTACATATATTCCCCTTGTCAACGGCACATTGAAGCTGAGACTGTTGTCTCCTTCTGATAATGTCACGTCACCGATATTTTTCACAACCGTACCGAAAACAGAGCACAGACTGATGCTTACCGTCTGCGGAATATCCGCCGTAACAGTCATATTCAATGTTCCACCGGAATTGAAACCTGCCTGTTTTAGCACAAAGCCTCCGGCATTGTTGTCTGTATCATTGCAACCCTGTTTTGTCAATACGGCAAGTACGGGCTTGCGGAACTCGCTGTTTTCCGGATTAAATTGTCTGAAATAAGCAAACAGCCGTTGACTGTCTTTCTCGAACCTTGCATCGGTTATCACAAACTTGTTCCCCCTGTGGTGTTCCTTGAGCCAATGCTCTTTCCATCCCTTTGCCGTTTTAGTCGGAGAAAAGACCGTTATGAGCGAGTCGTTCTCATACCACTTCACGGCAACGCTATCACCGGCAGGCTCAAAGTCAATACGTACATCTCTTTGGCTTAAAATTCTGGTTTTAGACCAGTCGTATGTATAAACACGTCCTATCCATTTGCCTTCAAGGGGTTCCAATTCGGTATTATTGTCGATAGACCTCATCTTCGTTGAAGATATGATTTTATTCTTAACGTCAGTCCAATGATCGGCAGAACGTGAAAAACGCTGTTTCAGCGAGTCGAGCACGCCGAGTTTGGTAATGTCTATGGTCCAGCCGTGCCCTGCCTTGGATGCCTTGTTGAAAAACTCCGCAGCCTTGTCGTAGTCGGGACTGCCGTTATATCCATCTGCATAGTATGTTCCGAGCAGAAAACTGCATCCGGCGTGGTTCTTGTCTGCGCCTTTCTTCAAATATTCCACAGCTTTGGCATAGTCCTGTCTTACTCCAAGTCCTTTGTAGAGCATATATCCAACGCCGTAATATCCCTGCACGACACCTGCGTCTGCCGCTTTTCTGTAAAGCATATAAGCATTCCTTACGTTGGCAGGTCTGCCAAGCCCCTTATGATGCATCAGCGCCATCTTGCCGAAAGCTCTTGCATATCCGTCATGTGCCGCCTTTGAGAACAAAGCGTATGCCGCCTTATAGTTCTTTTCCACACCATCACCGCTCAGATACATCTTTCCCAGTTCGTACATTGCCTTTGTGTTGCCCCTTTTCACAAGATGCTTATATATGTTCGCAGCCTTTTTAGTGTCGACATCGCAGTTTATTCCAATCCTGTAGCGTACTGCTTTTCTCAACAGCCTGTCTGCGCTGACCGTGTCCTTACCGCTTGTCTGTGCAAGGGCAACGATGCTGCCCAAAGCAAGAAAAAATAATATGATTATCTTTTTCATGATGTTTACCATTTGATTTTTCCGGATACAAGTCTACCCATTCCCTTTTGCTTCTCAATATTGTTACTCTCCTTGAGTGCTGCCGGTTGCAGTTTCTTTAGCCGGCTAATGTTGTTCTTCTGCTTGGCATAGTCGTATTTGTCGCGGAAATAAACAACCTTTTCAAGCATCAGATACCTGTATATCCCTTTTCTCATGCTTTCCAACTCACTGTCCGTATATTCTCCGTTTTCTTCAAGCAATGACATTTTGTAGTTTGTTTTTGCCTCTATCTCCGGGGCATACGCCACATTCACATATCTTATTATCTGACTTTCCGTCAAGACCTTCATCATAGTCTCATGGAATTGTTTTTTAGTCCTGTATATCAGTTCCACCGATGCCTTGATATCTGTCACTTTATAACATGCAGAGTCGTAGACAGACCTGTATTGGATATATGCCTTCCTTAAAATGGACTTCTGCACAGCACCAAGTGAAATAATTCTTGTAATTTCATCCATTTTCTTGTCGACCGCATCGTTACCGATCGGTGTTTCTGCATTTGCCGCTAATATGGAAATGGCAAATGCAAATAAAAACAGTTTTCTTTTCATGGTCGTTAAATGTTTGTTAGTATTTAAAATTATAATTATTAATAAAGTTACATTGTAATCTTTTAATCTTTTAGCCATCCATATATGTGTCTTATAATATCAATTCCACAGACGGTTGTCATTATTAAAGCCGATAAAGATGCAGAGGTAAATAAGTATCCTTGTCCGAACAATGCCGCCGAGTTTTGGTATATGAGCATTAATATTGCACAGTCCATACCAGCTGTGGTTATAGTCTGACTTTCTTGGTTACCGGATATAAACAGACAATATAATCTGTATAGGGGAAATGCAACGACAGCCATATATATGGCATTTCTCATCACTGATATTCTTGCTACTGTCAACAATGGTGGTATGACTATCAGTATTATTGTTAAAATAGTCTGTATTTGCATAAGTATCATGCTGTCCGGTTTGCGTGTCCTGCCCATCGGAAAGTTTATATGTCCGGATATTCTTAATATAATGTGTATAATAAAATCCATATAAAAGAAGAAAATGGCGGCAATATCCACTAATGTCGTTATTTCTCCGGTATAGTAGCGTAATGCCACAAAACTGATACCCATAGCATTTAATATTGTGTCTTCGTTGTATACCTTGTTCTTGTCCTTTATAATGCTTGTTATGCTCGGGATAACGAATAGTAAAGCCACAACGGCAAGGGCTATGTGTCCTACATAGCCCTTGCCGTGAAACAACGATATACCGCCGACAAAAATCATAGTTATGAACAACAATGACTTTATACAATAGCAGACACGTATTATTGAAATTATATAGTTAGTTGTCATTAAAAATGGAACTATTAATCAAAATATTTGTTGTAGAAGACACCGTTTCTTTCATTTCCTCTGGTATATTTGATTTTGTGATTTCCATATTGATGTCATCTGCATATTCTTTCTTTTCGTCATTTGTAAGTCCATCACATGTCAGGGCTATTTTCATGGCAATATCTTTGTAAATCTGAAGGTCTTCTTCTGAAATATTGCGCTTTCTTAAATTTATTATCATATTGTCTTGAAAACTCTCAATGTCCGAATTGTTTGTTTGGGCTGATTTTATCGTATTGGCTGTTTCTGTAGCATAATTAATGACTTCATCTCTAAATTCGGTATTACAAGTTATTACCTGTTGGCGGAATTAATTTAATGCATACTTAATTCTGCCAATGGGCTTGTCGTTAATGAAGTTTACGTATTGCAGAATGGTAAGTGCACTAATTTTGCCAATGATTCTGGCAAACAAACCATTCG